>Ga0194119_10008210_pt1 | contig 14419 bp, 10 predicted proteins | sample TA2MahC100mmetaG_FD_148620 | JGI IMG/M metagenome (GOLD analysis project Ga0194119, IMG submission 148620) | Freshwater microbial communities from Lake Tanganyika, Tanzania - TA2015018 Mahale Deep Cast 100m | ecosystem: Environmental > Aquatic > Freshwater > Lake | place: Tanzania: Lake... | reverse complement strand
TTTCGGACGCGGGTTCGATTCCCGCCGGATCCACCAACCACAAGGGCTCGGATAATCTCCGGGCCCTTTTCTTTTGGCGTTTACTCAGGGAAGTGCGCCGATGTGCTGCGGGTGGCCAGCCGCCAAAACCACTGAAATTGGCCTGACTGTCAAAGATCGCCTCTTGTCGCTGGCCATCGACAGGTGTTGAATGTAGGTGCGATGGCGGTCGGTTTGGTATTCATCGCAAAAATCCTTGGTTGGTGGATGACGCCACCATTCACACGCTGGACAATCAACAAGGCAAGATGCTGTTCAACCGATTTCGATTTAAGTACAATATTTTTTGTGATTACATTGAAAATATTCTAATCCATGGCAATCTTGCTGGCCTGGCTAGGAAATACTGATCTGCGCGCTGCGGAGGCCGACAACTCCAATGAGCAGGGTCCCATCTTGGGCGCGCTCAAGGCGTTCGCGTTTGATACATTGCACCTGCTCTCCAATCACAGCACCCAGAAAACCCGTGCGTACGCCCAGTGGGTTGGAGGGCAGTCATCGGTGACGGTGATGTCACATCAAGCCGTACTCACCACTCCTACCAGTTTTGAAGAGATTTTCCGTGCCGCGGTCAGCGTAATCGAGGAAGTCAAACGCACTTCACCTACAGGCGACCTGACATTTCATCTGAGTCCAGGCACCCCGGCTATGGCAGCCATCTGGTTGCTACTTGCCAAGACTCGGTATCCAGCGAGGCTGATCGAGTCTTCGCGGGAGCACGGTGTCAAGGAGGTCGGCATTCCCTTTGAGTTGTCGGCCGAGTTTGTGCCTGTTGCTGACAAGCAGGCAGACGAGGCGCTGACTCGCCTGATGATGGGCATCCCGCCCGAGAGCCCAGCTTTCACGGCAATCGTCCACCGCTGCGCTGCCATGAAACGCACTGTGGCGATGGCACATCGCCTGGCGGTTCGCGATGTGCCTGTGCTCATCCAGGGCGAATCCGGCACCGGTAAGGAGTTGTTCGCACGCGCTATCCATCAGGCCAGTCCACGCAATGCCAAGCCGTTCGTTGCAGTCAACTGCGGCGCTATCCCGCAAGAACTGGTTGATGCAGAACTGTTTGGCCATGAGAAGGGCGCATTCACCGGTGCTACCGCAGCACGGGCCGGCTACTTTGAGTCAGCCGATGGGGGCACCCTCTTCCTCGATGAGATCGGCGAACTGCCGTTGGCATCTCAAGTCAGATTGCTGCGGGTCTTGCAGGAGCACGAAGTCACCCGTGTCGGTGCCACACGGGCCAGATCCATAGATATCCGTGTCATCGCCGCCACGAATCGAGTTCTGCCCGATGAAATCAGGGAAGGCCGATTCCGAGAGGACCTTTTCCACCGTTTGGCCGTGGGTGTATTACTCCTGCCTCCTCTGCGCCAGCGTGAGGGTGACCTCAACATTCTCATCGACTCGATGCTGGCCTCCATCAATGCCGAGGCCGCTTCTCAGCCAGGTTATAAATACAAAATTCTGGATGTTTCCGCAAGAAATCTTCTTGTTCAACATTCTTGGCCTGGAAATGTTAGAGAACTCCACAACACGCTGCTGCGCGCCAGCATCTGGGCCGTGAGCGACAAGATCACCGCGCAAGATGTGGCCGAGTCCTTGGCTGTGACGGTCGCCCCAAAGGCTGACACCATCCTCGGCCGCCCTTTGAATCAGGCGGTTTCTCTACCGGACATCATAGGAGATGTCGCTCGCCACTACCTTGAGCGGGCCATGGCGCAGGCTCACGGCAATAAGTCCGAGGCATCCCGGTTGCTGGGACTGGGTAGCTATCAGACCCTCAGCAACTGGCTTCAGAAATACGGGGTTGGCTAGTTGGCACGGTATATGCTTATAACCTGCCACTAACAAAAATTTTGCAATTACGGAGTACTGACTTGAACGCCCAATCCAAAGAAACCGACGCCCGCATTCTGATCGACGATCAGCTGCGCGCTGCCGGCTGGAATCCGGCCGACAAGTCCCAGGTGCTCACGGAGTTCAAAGTTGCCGACGGCCGTTTCGCAGCTGATCCGGTGGCACCAGCGACTGTCCTCAACACATCGGATGGCGACACCATCCCCACTGGCCGGGCGGATTATGTGCTGCTCGATCAGCGCGGTCGTCCGTTGGCCATCATCGAAGCCAAGAAACAGGCGATTCAGCCCTATACCGCCAAGCAGCAGGCCTTGCCTTACGCCAAGCAAATCGGTGCGCCCTTTATCTTCCTCACAAACGGCGACCTGATCTATTTCTGGGACTATCAGAACGACGATGCGCGCATCGTCAATTCGTTCTACTCCCGTCGCGACCTGGAGCGGCTGGTACATATGCGCACCGAGCGCAAGCCACTGGCCACAGTGCCGATCCCGGATACTTATCTGCGCCAAGGCGAAACGCGCACCCTGCGGCCCTACCAGAAAGAGGCCATGCAGGCGCTTGACCGCACGGTTGAACTGGGCAAGCGTCGCTTCCTAATCGAGTTACCCACAGGCTGCGGCAAAACCGACCTGATTGCGCTCTACATCAAGCGCCTCATGCAAGCGGGGCAGGCCGAGCGCGTGCTGTTTTTGGTCGACCGCGATCAACTTGCCAAGCAGGCCATCGAAGCCATCCAGGACTTGCTTACAAATTATTCCAGCTACTGGCTCAAGCCCGGTATCGTGCGGCAGGAAAAGCAGATCACGGTATGCCTGTTGCAGACGATGATCGGTCGCTATCAGGAATTCACCAGCGGCTACTTCGATGTGGTCGTGATGGATGAATGCCACCGCTCGATCTACGGCAGCTGGCAGACCGCGCTGTCCCACTTCGATGCTTTGCACATCGGCCTGACCGCCACGCCGGCCATTTACATTGAGCGCAACACCTTTCAGTTCTATCACTGCAAGGACGATGCGCCCGACTACACCTATCCGATTCAGGAAGCCTTCAAGGAAGGGTTCCTCGTGCCTTATAAATTTGCCACTGGCATTACCGAACTCGTTTCCGAAGGAGCAGATGTCGACGAAGAGCACTACGACCCCGCCGAATTCGAACGCAAGTGGACCAACGAGGCCAGCAACCGGCTGATGATGGAAGAGTTCGACCGATTGGCCTGGCAGAACTACATGGAACTGGCGCCGGGCCAGAAAGTCGGCCCTGGCAAAACGGTGATTTTTGCCATCACCAAGCACCACGCGGCACGGCTGGCGCAATACCTGAATGACCTGCACCCCGAGCAAAAGGGCCGCTACGCCGAAGTCATCACTTCTGATGTGGCCAATGCAGACGACCTGATCCGCCGCTTTAAGCAAGAGGATCTGCCTATGGTCGCGGTCAGCGTGGGCATGCTCGATACGGGCTTTGATTGCCGTGAGGTGCTGCATCTGGTGATGTGTCGTCGCGTGCGCAGCCCCATCCTCTATCAGCAGATGCGTGGGCGTGGCACACGCACGGCACCGCACATTGGCAAAGAGAAGTTCGTCATCTACGACTTCTTCCGCAACCACGAGTATTTCAATGATTCGGACACCGACATCTTCTCCGGCAACGGTGGCGGCGGTTACGCGCCAAAAACCAAACAACCAAGCGGAAAAACCCTGCGCGAGCTGATCGAGCTCGGCCTGGAAGACGAATGGCTGGACGCGGTCCACTACATCGAAGTGGGACCGGACGGCGAGCGTGTTGACAAGCGCGACTATGTCACCGATTGGGAAACCACGGTGCGCCAAGGGGCAGATGCCGATCCGATCATCGCCAAGGTCAAGGCCGGTGAGTCGCTGACCGAGCAGGAGGAAGATCAGCTTGCCCAGCGTCTGAACCAGCCGCAGCGTTATTTCAATGAAGACAACCTGCGCCGCGCTTATCGTAATCCGGGCGGCAATCTCGTGGACTTCATCCGCGCCGCGCTGGGATTGCTCAAGATCAAGAGCCGCGAGGAACGGGTAGAGGAAAACTTCCGTGCCTGGCTCGTTGCCAAGAATCTCACCCCCGAGCAGGCGCAGTACCTGGCGCTGCTCAAGAACCGTGGACTGGTGAAAGGCAAGGTGTCGCTTGACGACCTGTTTGCCCCACCACTGTCCATTCTCAACGCCGCCAACATCGGTATCGAACTGTTTGGCGAGCAGGGCCTGCGCAATGTGATGGACGAGATCAACCAATCCGTCCTGGTTGCGTAACCGCCATGGCCTGACGATATTCGGATAACAACATGAACCAGCAACTACGCCGCAAGCTCGATCACATCACCGACACCCTCTGGGCCGGTGGCGTGACCAATCCGGTCACTTACATCGAGCAGATTTCCTACCTCATCTTCCTCAAACTGCTTGACGAAGAAGAGTCCGACCGTGAACTGCGCGCCCGTCTTGGCGGCACTGGCGGCAACACCAAACTGCTCTACCCGGCACAGTCCGAGCGCTATCGCTGGAACAAATGGCGCTTCAAGAGCGGTACGGAACTGCGCGACTTCATCCGCGACGAAGTCTTTCCGTATATGGCCTCGCTGGCCAAGGACGAGCCCGAGGTGGCCGAGTACTTCCGCGATGCCGTGCTCGAAATCGTCGATCCCAATGTGCTCAAGCAAGTCATCGACGAACTCGACGGCTTCGAATTCCGCAAGCTTGGCCCGGATGTGAAGGGCGACATCTTCGAGTACCTGCTGGTGCATCTGGGTTCCAGTTCGCTCAACGGGCAATTCCGCACCCCGCGCCAGATCCGTGCCTTCATGGTCGAGATGGTCGACCCCGACATCGGCGATTCGCTGTTCGACCCCGCCTGCGGCACCGCAGGGTTCCTGATTGATGCGGTGGACTACCTGCTGGCCAAGTATTCCGACCACATCAGCGAATACCCCATCTATGGCGAAGACTGGCTGGAGAAGAAGGGCAAGGCGCTGGCCGAACTGAAAGCCGAAATCCCACGTCTGCAAACTTATCGCAAGGGCGCCGGGGAGAAGATTCCTGACTGGAGCCTGCTCGAAGCCTCGGTGTTCGGCACCGATGTATCGCGCCAAATGGTGCGCATCAGTATGATGAACCTCGTGCTGCACGGCATCCGCCACGCCAGGCTCAAGCGCGCCAACTCACTGTCTGACATGGGCGGCCTCACCGAAGACGATCTGCGCCGCCGCTACAAGGTCATCCTGGCCAACCCGCCGTTTGCGGGCCAGTTGCCCAAGGACTCGATCCGCGCCGACCTGCCCACCCACAGCAAGAAGAGCGAACTGCTGTTCCTCTCCTTGATGATGCAGCACCTCGCACCTGGCGGCCGTTGTGCGGTCGTCGTGCCCGAGGGCCTGTTGTTTGGTTCCACCGGCGCGCACGTCGATCTGCGCAAAAAGCTGGTGCATGACTTCGACCTGCTCGCGGTCGTCAGCCTGCCGGCCGGGGTGTTCAAACCCTACGCCGGCGTGAAAACCGCTGTGCTCGTGTTCCGCAAACCGGCATCCGATACCGCCAAACGGCTGGACAAGGTCTGGTTCTACGAGGTGAGGAACGATGGCTACGATCCGGACAAGATTGCCGGCGGCGGTCGTGTAGAGACGCCGGAGAAAAATGACATCCCCGACCTGCTGATGCAGTGGAAGGCCTACAAGACTAGTGGCTTCGCCACCCCGCCGGGGCTGGAAGCGAACACCTTATTGCCGCACGGCACCGACGAGCCGACTTGCTGGTGGGCCACCCGCGAGAAGTTGCTTGATGCCGACTACAACCTGGGTGCCGGTCAATGGAAGCCACACGTGGCGGAAAAGACCAGTGATGAAAACCCGCGTGAGTTGGTGGCTGACGCACTTGGCGATTACCGCAAGGTCGTGATGGGGCTGGAGAAGTTTCTGGAGGATCTGCCTCGATGATGTGGCCTACTGCTCAACTCTCTCAAGGGATTGCAGATGTCGTTCGCGGCGTGACTTTTTCGCAAGGAGACATCATTCACGAGAGTCGGGAGGGCTTTTTGCCAGTGCTGCGCGCGGGGAATATCGCGGAGCGGCTCGAAACAGAACGTGATTTGGTGTGGGTTCCAGATCGCTTCGTTTCAGACAGGCAACGTCTGCGTAAGAACGACATTGTGATGTGCACCTCGTCAGGCAGCGCGCTAGTTGTTGGAAAGACGGCCATTGCCGAAGCCGATTTCGATGGCTCGTGGGGTGCATTTAACGCGGTGCTCCGTTCTACCTCTGCCGTTGTTCCCAAGTTCCTGTACTACTGGTTCCAATCAAATGGGTTCAAGGCTTGGCGTGACCGTCAAGCCAAAGGTGCCAACATCCAAAATATTCGTCACTCGGAGCTAGCGAATCTCGCCATGCCGTTTCCGGCCAAGAGCGAGCAATCCCGTATCGTCGAACTGCTCGACGAAGCCGACCGCCTGCGTCGTCTGCGCCGCGAAGCTGACGCCAAGGCCGCTCGTATCCTGCCCGCGCTGTTCCTCAAGATGTTCGGCGACCCGGCAGCGAATCCGATGGGATGGTCGATAGCGAGCTTTGCCAACACTTTCGATGACACCACGGCTGGAAACGAAAAGTTGCAGTCCAGCCAGTTTCTGAAAACTGGGAAGATTGCAGTCGTAGACCAAGGTCAATCACAGATTGCCGGCTACTCCGATGATGTTTCCATTGCTTATAGGGGCAAGCTCCCAGTAATCGCGTTTGGAGACCACACTCGTATCTTCAAGTTCATCGATCATCCGTTCGTGCTCGGTGCGGATGGCGTACGCGTCCTGACACCCAAGCCGAAGGTTAATCCTCTGTTTGCTTATTGGCACTGCAAGCTCCTCAATATTCCGAGTGCTGGTTACAGCCGGCACTTCAAGTATCTGAAAGAAAAAAGTTTCATTCACCCCGATGAGGCTTTGCAAAATCGCTTTTCAGAATTGACGAAAACAGCGATGTCGCAGACTTCTGTGCTTGAAAAGGGTGCGGCAAAGGTTGAGCAGATTTTCTCTGTGCTGCTGGACAACGCTTTCTCCGGTCAACTCACTGCCAAATGGCGCGAGGCCCATATGAAGGAACTGCTGGTCGAAATGGAACAGCAGGCCCGCTTGCTGAATCTGCCGTCACCCATTGAACAGGAGTCCTTGGCATGAGCCTGTCCAACCTGTCCACCGAACTCGCTGATTACCCCGACTGGCTGGCCGACATCAAGGCACGGGTCACAGCAGCGCGGCAGCGGGCGGCGCTGGCGGCCAATGCTGAATTGGTCAGCCTGTACTGGCACATCGGGCAGGAGATTCTCCAGCGCCAAACCACCCAGGGTTGGGGGAGCAAAGTCATCGACCGCCTGGCGCGCGATCTGCGCATCGCCTTCCCGGAGATGAAGGGCTTTTCTGCCCGCAACCTCAAATACATGCGCTTTTTCGCCGAGCACTGCCCCGAACAGCAATTTGGGCAGCAACCTGCTGCCCAATTGCCCTGGTTCCATATCGTGACCCTGCTCACCCAACTCGATTCGGACGAGGGCCGCGCCTGGTATGCGGCTCAGGCCGTACAGCGGGGCTGGTCGCGCGCCAACCTGACGCTGGCCATCAAGCATCGCGACCGTGAGCGCCTCGGGCAGGCAGTGACAAACTTCGCGGCACGTCTGCCGGCGCCACAGTCCGAACTGGCGCATGAGACGCTGAAAGACCCCTATCTGTTCGACTTTCTCGCCCTGAGTGACGAGGCGCACGAGCGAGAAATCGAGAATGCGCTGGTGCGGCATATCACCCGTTTCCTGCTGGAACTGGGTACGGGCTTTGCCTTTGTCGGCCAGCAGTTCCGGTTGGTGGTGGCCGGGGATGAGTTCTTCATCGACTTGCTGTTCTATCACACCCGGCTGAAGTGCTATGTGGTGGTGGAACTCAAGGCCGTGGCCTTCAAGCCGGAACATGCCGGGCAGCTCAATTTCTATCTCTCTGCTGTCGATGCCCAGCTCAAGGCACCCGATGACAAGCCCACCATTGGCCTGCTGCTGTGCAAAAGCCAGAACCGGCTGGTGGCGGAATATGCCCTCTCCGGCATCGAAAAACCCATCGGGGTCGCTGAATATGACTTGGTGCGCACCTTGCCCGAACGGCTGGTGACCAATCTGCCAACCGTCGAACAACTCGAAACCGAGCTGGGCGATTTGCCCGAGGAACCTTCCAAATGAGCCGCTCATCCACACGCTTGTTGCACGCCTTGCGTGTCGGCAATTTCAAGGCCTTCGCAGATACCCAGCGTATTCCACTCAAGCCTATCACCCTGATTTTTGGCCCCAACAGCGCCGGCAAGTCGAGCTTCATCCACAGCCTGGCACTGGCGCACGAGGCCCAGTTCGGCCGTGAGAAACGCAGCCTGTCCCGGCTGGATGTCCACCATACGGATGTCGGTGGCAGTGCCATCGATCTGGGAGGCTTCCGTCAATATGTCCATCGCGGCCAGATGCACAAGCGTGTGGAATGGGGTGCCGAAATGAAGGTATCCGAACTGGCCCAGGGCAAGGATCAGCGACTGGCGCAGTTGTTAGCACCGGTCGAGGTTGTATCGCTACATATCGCGCTAGGCATTGAGCTGGATGATCAGGATCGTCCGAAGCCCGGGGCAACGCCACGCGTCGAATCCATTGAGTTGGCCGGCGATGGTGCCGAGCTGTTGCGGATGAGCCGTCGCAGAAGTGATGGTCAGGGCAGCACTCTGCGCCTGGACAGACTGACCAGCGAGCACACGGTATTTCGGCAGGTACTGAAAGCCATCGTCGAATCGGCCACGACATCCGAGGAGATGCGCCCGGAGGATTTCGACGGCATCAATGAGGCTATCGCCACACTGCTGCCGGAACTCGTGGTGCGCGTCGAGCAATTCTTCCCGACCGCCGTCGATCTGCCAAAAGCGGATGGCGCTGAGCTTTCGCCGGTAAGTATGTTGTTCCCGGTAAGCAAGGGCAACCGGAAGGATGACATCGCCCAGGCCGTTCGCTTCTATCTGCCGCGAACCCTGAATGACCTGATCAAAGGCCTGGCTGAAGCATTGGCCAGCGAACTGAAACAATTGCAATACCTTGGCCCGTTGCGCTCCTTCCCGCCTCGGCATCTTGCCTTTGCCGAACACGAGGACTCGAACTGGTATGCCGGCGGAGGTTATGCCTGGGATGTGGTACGGCGCGATGATGCAGTGCGCGAGGCGGTGAACAGCTGGTTGGGATCAGACAAATTGAAGACCCCATACAAGCTGGAACTGGAACGGCACTACTCTAAACCCAATATTCGCCAGGGCCTGGAAAAGGCACTCGAAGTGCGTTTTACTGCCATGTACCGCAAGGCCATTAAGGAAGGGCATGAGGATATCGGTCATTGGCCCGCGATGGAGCAGATTGCTGATATTGAGCAGATGCAGCGCGATGAGGGACACCCTTCCTACGATGAAACGATACTCAAAGCCCATGCCGATTCTGTCAACTTGCTTGAGAACCCCGGTCAAATTGATGACCAAGGGTTAGAGGCAGATTTTTTTGAAGATGTGATGGTGAACAGCATGGAATCCGAAATGGATGAACTCGTGCTTGTTGATCAGCGCACCAGAACAACGGTGACCCACCGTGATGTTGGTATTGGCATATCGCAGGTCTTGCCAGTTCTTGTGGCTGCCTATGGTTCCAGAGGGAAGCTGCTGGCAATGGAGCAGCCTGAAATTCATCTGCATCCGGCGCTTCAGGCCGAGCTAGGAGACGTCTTCATTGAGGCCGCCCTAGGTGAGCGCCAGAACACATTCATTCTAGAAACCCATAGCGAACACTTGATTCTTCGGCTGATGCGGCGAATGCGCGAAACCTACCAGCAAAAGGACACAGGTGTACCACGGTTAACCCCGAACGACATTTCGGTTCTCTATGTGGAGCCAGACGGCACGCGCAGCATTGTTCGTGAAATGCCGCTTAATGAATTGGGTGAGCTGGTGAAGTCATGGCCGGGGGGCTTCTTCGAAGAAGGCTTGCGGGAGCAGTTTGGCGATGCTTGACGAATACGCTCTCGTGCCGGACATCTTCGATCAGGCCGCTTACTCGAACCCAGCCTTCATCGAGATGTGCCTGCCGCATTTGAAGGAGCCGATCCTTCAAGAGGCTCTGGTAAGAGATCTGTGTGATGGCGGCTGGAGCCAATACTGCCTGCAAAACTCTGGGAGCTTGCATCGCCTCTGCAAAGAGATTCTGAAGAAGCTAGTCCAGAACAACCGATTGCGCCGCTTCCCGCGCCAGGGGATATCTGACCCCGCGAACGCAAAGGACTGGTGCCAAGAAGGTGTGAGCAGTATTTCTGTTACTGAGCCACTGACGGGCATCATCGCGAGTCATGCGACAAAGCTGGGATTTCCGGCCAACGAGATCGCATCCATCGAGAGACTTACTGGCACCCCCTGGTGGCAAAGCCGGAGTCCGTCGGTCACTGTGGACCGTAAAACTGCCGAGTACCTGAGGGTTCTGCATCGTGCGCTACTTCAGGCAAACTCCCTAATGTTCATCGATCCCAATCTTGATCCAGACAGCCACAACTACCGTGAATTCGGCCAATTGCTTGCACCACTGGCGCCGCGCGCCATCAAGCCTAGGATCGAGATACACCGGAGTTTTTGCAAAGGTGATGGTAAGGCACGGACATTCCCGACTCAGGCAGATTGGGAAAGTAACTATGCGGCACTAGGGCGGGAACTAAGGGCTCTAGGCATCCAGGCTGATGTATTCGGATGGGATGATTTCCATGAACGCTATCTGATTGCCGATGTGGTTGGAATCAGTGTTCCGGCAGGCTTTGATGTCACGGGAAAGCAAGATGACTGGTCAACCTGGGGGCGCTTAGGTCGAGATGACAAGGACAAGATTCAACGCCTCTTCGACCCAGCCGCACGTAAACCGAAATGGCAATTCACGATAGGGAGATGATGGATGGCAACTGAAGCATTAACCAAGCAGCTTCGGGATCTGGCCGAACAGTGCACCAGTACGCCTATCGACGAGTTGCTCAACAACTCGGATTGGGGGAAGATCAATTTCGAGGGTTGTCGACCGGAGCTTGAGCGTACCTACTCGATGCTGAACCAGTTCAAGCTGTTGCCAGTTGAACTTCTACCGGATGTTCCAATCCGGCAGATCGCGGACACGTTGCTTCCCATCAAGCAATCGTTGGATCAGATTCGTGCGTTCACCATCGAAAACGCGAACCCGACAGCCACGCGTGATCAGTTGGTCAATCAGATCAAGAGTCAGGCTGATCAGTTCTATACGGCTGGTCATCTCTATATACCCTTTCTGGCTTACCAGAAAGGCGATGTGCAACGAAATATCAACGAGCTAACGCGTTCGGTCGAGCAGGCATCGCAACTTGTTGACGGCACAAAGAAGGATATTGAACAGAAACGCGATGAAATCGGCGGCATCATCGTTGCAGCACGAGAGGCCGCTGCCAGCGTGGGCGTCGCGCATTTCACTGCCGACTTCAATGCCGAGTCGGAAGTGCAGGACACGAATGCAGAACGCTGGCTGATGTCCACTGCCGGAATGGCAGCAGCTACGCTACTGGCCGCGCTAGCGATGGTGTTTATTCCAATCCAGTCGAATGCAACATCACCCCAAGTGATTCAGATGTTCACGTCGAAGGTGGTCATCTTGGGCTTGCTGTTCACCGCCACGCTCTGGTGTGGGCGTCTATACAAGGCGGCTCGACACCAAAGCGCCATCAACAAACATCGCGCCAATGCACTCCGCACTTTTCAGGCATTCACCAAGGCGGCCAGTGATGATGCGGCACGAAATGCAGTTCTGATGGAAACCACCAAGTCAATTTTCGCAATCACTCACTCAGGCTACCTCGACAATGAGCCGGCACAGGATGGTGGTCTGAAAATCGTTGAGGTGATCAAGCAAGCGACTCAGGCGGCATCAGCAAAATAGCCGTCGGGGCCACTCAGAGGTTTTCTCAAATGCCCGCCCAATTACTCATTGGCCCCAATAGCAAGTTGTTCGGTAGTAAACCGCACGCCACCATAATGTGAAATCCCAACCATCATCGGTTGGGATTTTTTTCGCCCGTTCCCCCTGGTATTGGCACGGGTTTGCTGGCCATCGGTTTGCTTCTTGGCTTGCTCGGGAACGCTCGACCAAGACAGCGAAAGGCACAAAAAACTGCCTTGCGGCAGCGTGTCGCTGTGGCACGGATGTCAGCGCGATCCTGCCACCAGAGACTCTCGTTGCGCCAACTGGGAAGCCGACAACTTGCCGCACAACAACTAGCTGACGCCCACCTCAAGACATACTAGGGCGACAACTTCTACGACTTTTTGCTGGCAGCGCTAACTCCAACCATCGCGCATTGCCGGAGCGGAATCTGTGTGGCGATGTCTTCAGACGAACTCAATGTTCTGCAAGCCGCAGAAAAACTACCTGCAACCGGCGATGAATACGGTTGAGCTGGTCGAGTGGGCCATCCGCAATTCGAGTCGACCGGGAAGCAAGGTCTTCGACCAGTTTTGGGGCTCCGGCACGATGTTGATCGTCGCTGAGAAATCGAGGCGCTGCTGCTTCATGGTGAAACTCGACCCCAAGTATGTCAATGTGATCGTGCGCCGCTGGCAGGACTGGACAGGTCACCACGCTCCGCTGGAGTACGATGGTGCCGGCTTTGGTGATGTAGTATCAAAGAAGGCTGGATCACCTGATAATTGATATGCGACTTCTTACCTGGAACCTCAATCATCGCGCTGCTCGGCGAGTTATCCCGGAGTGGGTTCCTCGCGCCATCGGAAACAAACCCCCGACTTAGCGGTGATGACTGAGTACGTCCAAGGTGATAGGCATGAGGCGTTTATCGCTGAGCTCGCAAGTCATGGCATGCCTTTCGCTCAGATTTCTAAGAGAACCGTGGGTCATAACCAGATCCTGATCGCCAGCAAGCTGCCTCTTTTGGTAGGTGACATCACAGGCCCGGATATCCATCCGGCTGTACCACCCAACACGCTGCATGTGATTGCTGAGGACTTGAATATTCAGGTGCTTGGCTTTCGAATGCCGGCATTCGAATCGAAAGACATGGACATCAAACGCGCTGTCTGGGAATGGCTGATCGCAGCAAGCCGCACCTTGGAGTCGCACCGTGGAATCATGACGGGAGACCTCAACACAGCAATCGGGGACAGCAAGAATTACTGTGGCGACTGTCTGCCCGTGTTGCCCGAGTATGGTTGGCAGCATGCAATACCGGCAGACGGATTCAGCTGGAAGAGCGTAAGGCACGGGACCGTACGCCGAATTGACCACACATTCCTCTCTCCATTCATATCAACGGCAAGCGCCAGATATTTGTGGGGCTTTGAGGCAATGTCTCCGGACGCAGGGTCGGGACGCGTCGGTATCCCAGATCACGCAATGCTGATCGTAGATTTCTGATTTACTCAATTTCTGGTATGGCGACTTGGCACTGAATCACGAATCCAGTTAGGTAAGGTAGTCCGCGAGGGATGCCGTACAAAAGAAGTCTTTCATAATTGCAATTCAAATTAAAGAGTGATTTAATTGTATCGTTCCTGCTAAAATAGACTTTCAATGACTCGACACACTGGGACCTACGCCATCTCCACGACTCTGGGTGAGCCGGTGCGGGCGTTCGTGCCCCATCCTCTGCCGCCGGCAGGGCCCGCTTTGGCTCCTGCCGTCTATATCGAACTCAATCACCAGGCCGAATTGGCCCTCGCACGCCTTGCCGGTGTATCCGGCTTGGTTCCATCGGTGGATTGGCTGCTGTACAGCGCCATTCGTAAGGAAGCGTTGCTGACATCACAGATTGAAGGCACGCAGGCCACCCTGACCGACTTGTTTGACGAAGAAGCGGGGTTCAAGGTCAGAAACCTCGACGATGTGGAGGAAGTAACCAATTACCTGCGGGCCTTCCGATGGGTACAAGAGCAATTGCGTGACCCTCAAGGGCTGCCCATCAGCGTACGACTGTTGTGCGATGCCCACCGCTTGCTGCTTGATGGTGCCAGAGGCGCAGGCAAGCAGCCGGGAGAGTTGCGGCGATCACAAAATTGGGTCGGCGGCACGCGGCCGGGCAATGCTGCTTTCGTGCCGCCACCGCCAGAGCATGTGCCTGCCTTGCTGGCCGATATGGAGCGTTTCATTCATGACGATGGAACAGAGTTGCCGCCCATGGTGAGGGTGGCGCTCATCCATGCACAATTTGAAACCATCCACCCCTTTCTGGATGGCAATGGGCGCATCGGTCGCCTGCTGATCGCCGCACTGTTCGAGCACTGGGGATTGCTGGCCGAGCCGCTGATGTACCTCAGCGGTTACCTGAAGCAGTATCAGGCCGAGTACTACCGTCGTCTGTCGGCCATCCGCACCGAGGGTGATTGGGAAGGCTGGGTGACCTTCTTCCTGGAGGGCGTGGCCGTGGCAGCCGGGGACGCAGAGCGCAACATCAT
>Ga0194119_10008207_pt1 | contig 14428 bp, 16 predicted proteins | sample TA2MahC100mmetaG_FD_148620 | JGI IMG/M metagenome (GOLD analysis project Ga0194119, IMG submission 148620) | Freshwater microbial communities from Lake Tanganyika, Tanzania - TA2015018 Mahale Deep Cast 100m | ecosystem: Environmental > Aquatic > Freshwater > Lake | place: Tanzania: Lake... | reverse complement strand
AAGTGTCCCTTGGAGTTGGCCGGGTACGATGTCCGCCAGTTGCCAATGAGTATGATCTGTGCCGGCTGGAGCCTCGCCTGGCCTCTCCAACTCCAGCCAGAACATGTCCCAAACTCGTGACGCTCCCCGACCCTGGGTTGTATTTCTACGCAAAATGTGGTATATTCCACCCAGAACGGAAGCCAGGCCGACCAAGCAGCCGTGAGGTCTGTGGCCTCACAAAACAACGAAGGAGGAAAACCAACCATGGGTCTGATACCAAATTTCGTCAAGAAGTTCTTCCAGGACATGGGCCACCGCGCCGATGACCTGGAACTGCTCATGGCCGCCGATGCCAAGAGGCTCACCGAGGAGGCGCTCACCGAGCGCTCGCCCCGCGTGCTGGCCGTGCTCATTGAGCGCCTGGACGATGCCATCCTGTCCCTGAAAGAGCAGAAGGGCACCCTGGATGGCCTGGCCCAGAACGCCCTGCGCGAGGCCGCCATCCACGAGACCGAGGCCCAGCAGGCGGACCGCAACGCCGACATCCTGCTCCAGCAAGAAGTCAAGGCCGTAGATCCTACGGACAAGCAGAAGAAACACGACATGGCCGCCGTGGAGGATCAGCGGGCGGTGAGTGAGGCTCGTCTGGCCGAGGCGGCCAAGGCCCGCGCCGCCACCAACCAGAAGCAGTCGCTCACCGTGGGCGGCATCCTGGCCCGGCTGGATGCCAAGCGCGCCGAGATGGTGGCCGTCAAGTCGGAGGTAGAGGCTGTCCTCACCGAGACCAAGGCTTACGAGACCGGCAAGGAGGCCCTGGTGCAGGCCGGCCAGGTAGCGGACCTGACGAGCCTGGCGGACAAGATCGTCTCCGCCGCTCATCAGAAGCTGGCCGTGGAGCGCGGCAAGTTCATGGCCATCGCCGAGGATACCACCGGCAAGGTGCAGGAGGCCGTGGGCGAGGCCCAGACCCAGGCCCGCCTGGAAGAGCGCAAGCGGCGCCTCGGCCTATCGTAGGATTGCCTGGTAGGACAGGTTGCTAACCTGTCCTACAGGGCTGGAAAGCGCAAGAAGCGCCTCGGCCTGTCGTAGCCGGTGATCGCAGCCGGAGGCGGTTGAACTGAGACGACGTGCGACGCATCCAGACGTGCGACGCACCTCGGAGGTGCGTCGCACGTCTGACACCATCGGAGGTGCGTCGCACGTCCTACCTGCTCGCCCAGTCGCCTATCTTCCCGGAGGCATGTTCATGAGCACTCGCCAATCGCAGTTGCTGGGGCTGGCCATCGCCACTCTGGCTCTGTGCCTTGTCCTGGCCTACGTGGGCCAGTGGGCCTACACCACCTTCGCACCCAAGCCTACCCCCATCCCGCCCACGGCCACGCCGGGGCCCACACCCACGCCCACACCGCTGGGGCCGCTGACCATCAACTACTACGTGGCCCCCTCGGCGGAAGACTACTTCCGCCAGGCGGCGCAGAGCTACAACGCCACCAAGCCCAGCGTCAGCGGTCGTCCCGTGCAGGTGGCCATCTTCCCCGTGGACTCCATCTCCGCCTGGCGCAAGTTTGAGTCGGAGACGATGACGCCGCTGCCCCACGCCTGGGTGCCGGAGAGTCGCGTCTTCCCCCTTCTCGTCAATGAGACGCTGGGGGCCAAACGCGGCAAGGACGTGTTCTTCGAGGGCGGGCAATATCGCATCCAGCCCACCCTGCTCTCCGTGCCGGTGTTCGTCTATTTTAATAGCCGATACCAGGTGCTGCAGAGCAAGTTCGGGGCGGGCAATCTGGGCTGGCGCACGGTGTTCACGGCGACGTCGGCGAGCGGTTGGCAAGCCCTGGGCGGCCCGGCGAGCTACGGCATATTTCGCTGGATCGAAGGCAACCCGCTGAAGGACCCGGTGGCCGTGTACGGCATCCAGAACGCCGCCGGGGCCTACTTCGGCCGGCCTGCCGTCGGCCCAGACGATCTGGATAACGCCGGCTTCAAAGCGTTCATGAAGACGATCCTGGCCTCATCGGCCAACCTGGGGCTGGGCAGCTACGGCCTGGACGATCTGCGCCTCTTCCGCTATAGCTTTGGCGATGGCGGCGTGTTCATGGAGAAAGACGTGCTGGATCACCTGGCCGAGGCTAGCAAGTGGGACGATCCGCTGCGCGTGGTCTACCCGGAGTACGTGTCCTGGCTGGACTACCCGGTGGCCATCTGGATGGGCGATGAGTTCTCCGCCGACGATAAGAACGCCACCCTGGACTTCTCCCGCTACGTCCGCTCCAGGCCCATGCAGGAGTTGGCCGTGCAGATGGGCTTCCGCCCCGTGAACGAGGAGGTCATCGCCAGCCAGGTGGCGCAGAGCCCCTTCCTGCGCTGGAAGGACGTGGGCGTAGCCGCCGACATCACCCGCCTGCAGGGCATGCGCTTCCTCAACCGGGATGTGCTGAACGCCATCTTGAATTTCTATCGGCAGGACATTTTGGGGCAGAGGTAGGCAGGACGGGGTAGACAAGGACAGAGTAGACAAGGGCAAGGTAGACAAGAAGCGGGGGCAGGGGCTGTGTTCTGAACATGGCCCCTGTTGCTTTACTTGTCATTCTGAGAGCCCGTCCTGAGTGAAAACGAAGGAAGCGGAGCGACGAAGAATCTCTAGCCTCCAGCGGGATACACCCGGAGATTCTTCACTCCCTCCAGTCGTGCAGAATGACCTTGAGAATACAAGGGAGAAGGATGGCTGTCTATTCTTTTGAGGACAAAACGCCGCGCCTCGGCGAGGGGACGTTTGTGCACCCGTCGGCCGATGTATTTGGCGACGTCACCATCGGCCAGGGGTGCTGGATCGGCCCGGGGGCGCGGTTGCGTGGCGACTATGGGACGATCATCGTGGGCGACTACACCAGCATCGAGGACAATTGCGTCATCCACGCCCGCCCCGGCGAGGTGACGACCATCGGCAATTGGGTAACCGTGGGGCACGGGGCCATCATCCACAACGCCAAACTCGTGGACGATTACGCCGTCATCGGCATGGGCGCTATCGTCTCCGATTGGGCGGTGGTGGGACGTTGGGCCGTGGTGGGCGAGGGGGCCGTGGTCAGGCAGGGCCAGGAAGTCCCCGCCGAGCACATCGCCGTGGGCGTGCCGGCGCGGCTGCTGGAGAAGACGGTGAACGCCGCCTACCAGGCCGAGTGGACGCGCTTCAAGCGCCTCTACGTAGACCTGGCCCGGCGCTATCAGTAGGTATGACGTTCCAGGTTTCACGTTCCAGGTTTCAAGTGGCAGAACGTGGAACCTGGAACGTAGAACTTGGAACGCCGCGCAGGCGCTCCGTCCAGCCCGACAAGGCGCCTTTGACCATGGAGACGATCGGCTGGTAGCCCTTCACCACGATCACCGTCTTGGAACAGCGCTTGGCCACCTCTTCCGGGATCGGGCCGAAGAGGACCTGCTGGAACAGCCCCTCCTGCGTGGCCCCCAGAAGCACCAGATCGTAGTCCTTGGCTACCTTCAGGATGCCTTTGACCACGTTTTCCGCCACCACCACTTCCTGGCGTACGGCCTTGGCGCCCTGGCGACCATTCACGGTCCTGGCCAGCATGGCCCTGCCGGTGGCTTCCTGCCCTGGCTTGGCCACGTAGAGGGTAGTGACCTCGGCGCGATAGCGCCTGGCGATGGATGTGGCCAGCCCCAGGGCCAGGGCGGCGTTCGGGCCACCGGCCGTCGGCACGAGGATGCGACGCACGTTTTGCAGCCCCCTGGTCTTGACTACGGCGATATCACAGGGGGCGTTCTTGATCACCTGATCCAGAATATCACCGATGGAAGCGCCCGTCGCCGAGCGGCGCAAACGCCCTCGCCAGCCCATGAGAATGAGATGGCTGTTCTCCTCTATCGCCGTATCCACAATGCCCTGGGCGATGGTCGGCGCCGTGCGCGTGACCGTGTGGATGGGCACCGCGGGATCCTGGGCGTGGAGGAGGACCGCTTCCAGCATGGTGCGCCGCGCCTCTGCCGACTTCTCCTCCTCCCGCGGCGAACGCTCCGTCTGGACGACGTGCAGCGCCGTGATCTCGCCCCGCCGCCCCTGGACTATGGTCTTGGCCAGCTCGATCAGGTCGCCACAGGTGAGCGGGTTGGCAATAGTTACCAGCAGGCGATAAGTGCGTGGCCGCTTCTTGGCCAGTTCATCTTTGAAGACCGTGCCATTGCCTGAGCTTTTAGCCATGAATAAATCCTACCACAAGTAATGAATAAATCTATCCATCAAGTATAACGTCCGCAGCGACCATTTTGATTCCCACCCAGTCTATGCTTTCCCCCTAACCACAGAGGACACTGAGCTTTATTTTACCCTTGCGAAGGTTTTGGAACCTTCGCAAGGGTTTTGCATTCCACTAGCCCAGGCCGACGGCGCGCAGGATGGCCTTCAGACAACCACCTTGCTCGTCCGGTGGCGCGGGTATCGGTGGCAGGGAATGAGTCTGCCCCAAGTAGGCCTTGTGGACATCGCCCCGGCCGTAGCCGTAGGTCCACAGGTCGGCCCCCAGAATCTTCGCCGAGCCCACCAGCAGGTCCTTGAGTGCCTGGGGTGTCAGCGTCGGCTTGGCCTGTAACAGCAGGGCGCACACACCGGCGGCGTGCGGCGTGGCCATGCTCGTGCCGGAGGCTTCAGTGTAGTAGCTGCCCACGGCCGTGCCCATGCTGGTGCCGCTGGCCCGGCAGGCGACGATGTGGTAGCCAGGGAAAAGGATCTCTGGCTTGAGCCGCTTGTCGGCGGTGGGGCCGCGCGAGGAGAAGCTGGTCACGGCGTCGTTGTCGTCAGAGGCGCCGACGGTGAGCACCTTGCGGGCACAGCCGGGCGAGCCCACGGTGTAGTAGTTGGGCCCGGCGTTGCCGGCAGCCACGCACAGCATCACACCCTGATCCACGGCGGCGTCGCACGTGGCCGACATGGCATCGCTGCCATCGCAGGAACCATCGGAGCCCAGGGAGAGGTTGATCACCTGCGCCTTCTGCTGCACGGCCCACTCCACGCCGGCCATGACGTCGCTCATCAGGCCAGAGCCGTCGCCACGGAGCACCTTGGCAGCGTAGATCGTGGCTTCAGGAGCTACACCCTTGTACTTGCCGTTGCCGGCGGTGCCGTTCCCGGCGGCGATGCCGGCCACGTGGGTGCCGTGGCCGTGGTTGTCCTTGAAACCCTCCCCACTGAAGTCCTTGGTCAGGGTGACCCGCCCGACCAGGTCTGGGTGGTTGACGTCCACTCCCGTGTCCACCACCGCCACGACCACGCCCTTGCCGGTGTAGCCCGCCGCCCAGACCTGCGGCGCGCCGATGAGCGGCACGGACACGTCCAGCCAGGTATGCACCGGCAGGTCCGGCCACACCACCTCCACGTCTGGATTCTGTTCCAGAGCGGCGATGGTCTCCGCCGTCGCTGCCCCAGCCGTGGCGGGGACCAGGTCGAAAACCCGCGTCACCTCAAGCGCCGGGTGGAGGACCGCGGTCTTAATGGTCTCTTTCTTGCGCTTGACGATGACCCGAATGGGCTGCCCCGCCGGCGTCGTGTCCATGATCTGCCGTAGTTTCGTCTGGATGCGTAGGTCTTGCATCGCCTGCCTCCTCATCATTCTAGATGACAGGTCTCCAAGACCTGTCAGGTCTGAAGCGTGTGCACCGCCTTGTCCTCTTCCACGCTGCTGACCCAGGTCTCGTTAGCCAGCGCCAGACAATCGGCCGCTGGCATCTGCACGGCCACGGCGGGCACCAGGCGCACCACGCGCCGCACCGTAGCCCCACGCTCTGTCAGGCGCGCCGCCGCCTCGTCGGGGGCAATGCTGACGCGCACGATGGCGGCTACGGTAGCCTGCGGATTGCGCCGCAGGCGGGCGGCGAATGCGGAAGCGATTTTGGCCGGCATGGTTACCTCCAGTGCGTGTTGCGTGTTCCGTGTTCCGTGGGGCAAAAACGGAACACGCAACACGCAACACGAGATGACGCCCCACTACCGTGACCGGCAACCACTGGCCACGCTACGGTGTCGGCGTGACCACTGGTTTGAGCGCCGGGACTTCCGTGCCGCCAGGCCCTGGGGGCGGCGTGGGCGTAGGGCGGTACGGTGGCTCGCTGACCAGCTTCTTCAGATCGTCTACCAGCCAGGTGCTGATAAGATACACGTTGGGGCCGCCCTGGCGCTGCGCATAGCAGGAGTTCCCCTGCGGGTTCTTGTTGCCGATGAGCAGCACCTCCTTTTTGCCCTCGGCCAGGCCCAGGCGCACCTGCATGGGCGGATTGTCCAGGCCGAAGGCGGCCAGGCCCGCGCTGGTGTCCGTGATGACCCGCGTGGATTTGAGATTCACCACGCTATCCAGGAGGCTATTCACCCGTGCCGTGTCTGCCGGTGGCCCGCCAACGGCGCCGATGAACCAGTCGCTCATCCCACTGCGGGCCAGGTAGACGGATTGGTCGCCATCCTTGATCTCGATATCGCTCACATCGTCACGGCCCAGGGTGAACACCCACTTGGCCTTCTCTTGCGGCGACTCGCCCGCCGGGCCCCGCCGTGTCTCCCAAACGGCCACCCCGGCGAGTATGGCCAGGATAACTAACAGGATAGCTGTGTTGCGGAATTTCATGCTCTCACCTGAAGAAAATCAGCAAATCACAAATCAGCAAATCGCGCACCAACCTTGTGATTTGCCGATTTGCTGATTTGCTACCTTCTGCGCCACCACACCCAGACGCCAGCCAGGAGCACCAGGAGGGGCAGGCCCACCACCGCGCCCAGAATGACGAGGAGTTGTTGCTGAGCCGTAAGATACAAGAGGCGCCTCTCCAGCGGCTTGGAGCGCAGGGAGATCAGCGACTCATCCTCGACCAGCCAGTTGATGCTATTGGTGAAGAGGTCCAGGTTACCCGCTCCCTGCAACAGCAAGGAGTTGGCGGCAAAATCGGCGCTGCCAAACACCACCAGCCGGGACCTGGTAGTCTTTTCCAAGGTAGAGATGCTCTTCTCGGCCGACAGGGCAATGGTCAAGGGCCCCTGGACATCCTGGCCGGCGTTGTACTGCAGTTGCTCGCTCTGGAGGTTGGTTTCTCCCCAACTATCAGTGGTAGTTTGGGCCAAAGCCTCAATGGTCACGCCCTGGGGCAGGCTCTGCTCCTGGCCCAGAGAGCGCGCCCAGGGATAGTAAACCTGCAGTGCCCGCATGTCCTTGGTGATGGTAGTGTAGGCAAAGCGCTGAATGACTATAGCCGTAGGGTTGCCCACGAAGAAGAAGCTACCGGTGTCTACAGCCACGTCGCTGTTCAGGCGCACGCCCCACTCCTTAAGCAGGTAGTCCTCCAGGCCGATGGGGCTGAACTTCTCCTCTGTCACCAGCGGCGGGGCCAGCAGAAGCAGCCGGCCACCTTCTTTCAGGTAATTGGCGATGGTCTTCCACTCCTCCTCTTGGAGAGGCTTCTGCGGCGCCGCCACTACCAACACAGCCATGTCCGAGGGGATGGTGTTGGTCACAGACAGGTTCAGGGTCAGCACCTTGTAGTTTTCTTTCTCCAAAGCATCTCTAGCCTGACTGAAGCCCTGGCGATCGAAATCGTCAATGGCCCGCTCGCCGTGGCCGGTGAGGAAGTAGACTGTCTTCTGCCCAGGACTGATCGCCCTGAGAATAGTGCTGGTGATACTCTGCTCGTCCGTGCCGAAGGTCTCCTGGCGCTTCCCGCCGCTCTCGATCACCAGGACGCCGTACTTGTCCGGGCCGATTTGGTACTGCAGCGCCGTCAGCGGGTCGGCATCCGGGTCAACGAAGCTGTAAGAGAATTGCGAGGAGTGGCGAGCATACTCGCGCAGCAGGCTGCGTAACTCCGACTGGCCACCGTAGCTCTGGGGATAGAAGGCAGTGATCCTCACCGGCTGGTCCAGGTTGTCCAGGATCTTGATCGTCTGGGCGGAAAGGCTGTAGGTTTTAAACTCTGTGAGGTCCAGGCGGCGCTCGTAGCGCGTGCCCAGGAAGTTGAGCAGCCCCACAATGCCGATGAAGGCCAGGATCATCACCAGAGTATTGCCGCCGTAGCGCACCTGGCGGCCGCTCAGCAGGCGCAGAATCTTCTGCGGCTCCAGGAGAACGTAAAGCAACAGGCAGAACAGGCCCAGGCCCAACACGGCCAGGATCGCCGGTGTCAACTGGCGGCGAATTAAGTAGGCGATTGGCGAGGCTATCACCCCCGCCAGGCCCACAATAGCGATCCAGTCGCTATACTCACGCCATCGTTTGCTCATCTACAGTTTACCCCCAATCTGCAATCGAAAATCTGAAATCGCAAATCGCCTACGCCCACCGTCGCGTCTCCAGAGCCCGCGTGGCCAGGAAGAGGGCCACGGCAATCACGCTCAGATAATAGATGACGTTCTGGCTGGAGATGACGCCGCGCAGGAAATCGTTGTAACGGGTAATAATGGACAGATAATTGAGAATATCGGCCAGAACCCCGCGGGTGAGACCGGCGAAGATGTTAATCAGCCAGAGAGCCAAAAGAATGGCCAGGCTGATCACCGCGGCCACGATCTGATTCTGGGTCAGCGCCGAGGCCAGAACGCCCACGGCCAGGAAGGCCGCGCCAAAGAGGGCCGCCCCCACGTAGCTGCTGACCAACACGCCCCGGTCTGGATTGCCGAAGCGTAGCAGGACCACCGCATAGACCAGGGTCAGGGCCAGCATGAACAGGAAAAAGATCAGGCTGGCCAGGTACTTGCCCAAGACCACCTCGCCGTCCCGCACCGGTGCGGTGAGCACCAGCTCCATCGTGCCCGAACGAGTCTCTTCCGCCAGCAGACGCATGGTCAGGGCAGGCGCCAGCAGGAGCAGGATGACCGGGGCGCTGCCCAACACTGGCTCCAGGGAAACAGTCTGCGACCCCAGCGGCTGCATGACCACAAAGGCGAAGAAAATGCCCATGATCAGCAAGAAACCGGCCGTCACCACGTAAGCCACCGGCGAAACGAAGTAGGTACGCAACTCCTTGCCGGTGATGGCCAACACATTGCGCATACGTAAACCTCCAGAAGAAACGATGGGGACGCAGATCCACGCTCTGGCGAGTAGACAAGTGGCGGGACGGTAGACAAGTAAACAAGTAGCAAGTAGACAAGTAGACAAGGACTTGCTACTTCCCTTCCCCCTTGTCTACTTGTTTACTTGTCTACATAAATTATCTGCGTGCGCAGCCGGCGTTTGTCCGCGTCCTACCCTACAGGAAGTGGCCCCGACTATGCCGGCGCCTCTTCTTTGGTGGTCAGCTTGAGGAAGATCTCCTCCAAGCTCATGACCACCGGGCGCAGTTCCAGCAATCCCCAGCCGCCCTGCACCGCCGTCGCCGCGATTTCTTCCCGCCGATCCACGTCCAGGGCACAGGCCACCTCGTAGTAGCCATCCGCCCGCGGCTCGACGTTGACTACACCGGTGATCTCCTTCAGCCGGGCCACTGTCTCCTCGGCAGGACGGCGCACTCGCAGGACGAAGCGTTCGGAGCCTTGCAGTCTGGCCGTCAGACGCTCTGGCGTGTCCTCGGTGACGATGCGCCCCTCGTGGATGATCATCACCCGCTCGCAGACCTGGCTGGCTTCCGGCAGGATGTGCGTGGACAGGATAATCGTGTGCTCCCCACCCAGACTCTTGATGAGCTGCCGAAATTCAATGATCTGCTTGGGGTCGAGGCCGATGGTCGGCTCGTCCAGAATAAGCACCGGCGGATCGTGGATCAGGGCCTGGGCCAGCCCCACCCGCTGGCGATAGCCCTTGGACAGCTTGCCGATGCGGTCGTTGAGGCGATCGCCGATGTTGGTCATCTCGGCCACGCGGGCCAGGCTCCGGCCGACGTTCTTGACGCCGCGCACCTGGGCGAAGAAGCCCAGATAGTCGCGCACGCTCATCTCCGGGTACAGAGGCACGGTCTCCGGCAAGTAGCCGATGCGCCGGCGCACCTCCAGCGAGTCGTTAAAGACATCGTAGCCGGCCACCTGGGCGCTGCCGCTCGTGGCGGGCAGAAAGCCGGTGAGGATGCGCATGGTAGTGGTTTTGCCGGCGGCGTTGGGCCCCAGAAAGCCCAGGATCTCGCCCGGTTGGACGTTGAAGGTCACATCCTGGATAGCGGCCTTAGGGCCGTAGTATTTGGTCAGATTGTTGGCCTGGATCACGGATTCCCTCCCCAAAGAAAAAGCACGCTGCACCCTGCGGTGTCAGGTGCCTTTCGCCCAGGGCAATATAGCACAAGGCGCGCCTGCTGTCAAGTCAAAATTGGCCCTGTCAGGAGATTAACCACAAAGACACCAAGAACACCAAGTTTTTATTTTTGTACCTTTGTGCTCCTTCGCAGGCTCATGGCATGCTTGGTGGCCAAATACAGGCTTTCCCTACGCTATGAGCAAGCGCAGGCGCAGCTCATCACGGATGGTCAGCCCGGCAAAGCCAGGCAGCGGACCGCCGTGGTGCTCTTCTATGCTGCCCGTCGCTACCTCGTATAGCTGGAAGCCACAGCGCTGGTAGAGGGCCAGGGCCGGCAGGTCGTCATTGCTGGTGGCTACCACCACCTCGCTCAGGCCCAGGCGGTGCGCCTCGGCTACCGCCGCCTCTACCAGCCGCCGCCCCACACCCCGCCTCTGGTGCTGTGGCCACACGGCCAGCAGAACGATGATCAGGCGATTGCCTTCTACGGCGTAGGAGAGCGCACCGGCCACTTCGTCACCTACTGCGACGAAGGCCGGGATCTGCCGCACGTCGTAGCTCTGTCCAAAGCAGACGACCTCGGTCTCATCCCAGAAGTGCAGGGCCAGCAGCTCGATCTCCAGCCGGTCCGCCGCCGTCGCCGCCCGGATGGTGATTGTCGCTGTAACTGGCGACGGGGCGACAGGCGCGGCGACGACGGCCAGGCGAGCGTGCGCCAGGCACACCGGCTGCCCCGTATCCGCCGTCAGGTATTGCGCTTTCTCGTCACAGAAGTGGCACTTCATCACGATTGCCGATTGGCGATTGGCGATTGCCGATTGCGATCGTAGATTGTAGGGCAGGTTTCCATACCTGCCCCCAACTTCATATTTGCGATTGCCGATTGAGCTACTGCTCCGTCCCCAGCTCGGTATATTTCTGGGCACGTCCCCTGGACAACGCCGCAGGGTAGCGCCGGGCGGAGATGGCCAGCTTCTCCGCCAGAGCCTGGCTCAGGTCCACCTCCAGGGCATCGCTGAGCAGCAGGACAAAGTGCAGGACGTCAGCTAGCTCGTGGGCGACGGCGCGGCGCGCCGCGGCGTTGGTCAGGCGCTGGGCGATGGCGGCGTCGTCCTGGAAGCGAAAGTGCTCCAGAAGCTCGGCCACTTCAATGGACAGGGCGATGGCCAGGTCTTTGGGCTGGTGGAATTGCTTCCAGTCGCGCTCATCGCGGAAGGCGATGACACTTTCCCTTAGCACCTGGATGGTGGTCGTGCGATCAGGAGGTTCATCCATGGGCTGACGCCTCCTCTTCCAGCAGTTTAGCGGCCTGGCGCACCATGTCGGCTTCACTCGCATAGCTCATCACGCCAGGCGCGGTGGCGAGGGGGAACCAGGCGGCTCGATCGTACTCCCAGTCGTGCTGGCTCAGGTCACCGCCGGTGGCCTCAAACAGGAAGAAGTGGACGAACTTGTGGTAGCGGCAGCCGGCGGCCTTGTCCACGTACCAGTAGTCCAGCGTGCCGAGTTTGTCCACCAGGCGCACCGCCAGCCCTGTCTCTTCTGACTGGTTCTCACACGCTCTGGATTCGGATGGGTGGCGTGTGAGAACCAGTCATCAGCTACTTCCCGCGTGGCGGTGGCGGCGACGTCTTCGCCTTCCTCCACCAAGCCCTTGGGCAGGGCCCAGATGTCCTTGGCGGCGCGACCAACCAGGGCCACCTGTATTTCCTTGCCTTCTCGCCGGTAGACCACGCCGCCGGCAGAGACGGCGCGCTTCACAGGCAGCTTGGGCATGTTCAATCCTCATCAAACCTGACAGGTCTTGAAGACCTGTCAGGTCTGAGTAGCAGCAGGCCGATGATGGTCTTGGCGTCGCAGATCTCGCCGCTGGCGATCATGGCCAGGGCCTGGGGCACGGGCAGGCGAACCAACTCAATAGCCTCGTCGTCGTCAGCGGTGAGGCGGCTGGGCACGAGGTCGGTGGCCAGATAGACGTGCAGGTACTCGCTGGTGAAGCCGGGGCTGGAGAAGAAGCCGCCCAGGCGCTGCAGCTTGCCTGCCCGGTAGCCGGTCTCCTCCTGCAGCTCACGCCCGGCGCAGGCGGTGGCATCCTCGCCGGGGTCTACGCCACCGGCAGGAATCTCCAAGAGCTCCTGCTCGATAGGCTTGCGGTACTGGCGCACCAGGAGCACCTGGCCCTGGCCATCTATCGGCACGATGGCCACAGCCTCCCCGTGCTCCACGATCTCTCGTTTGGTGACCGTGCCATCGTCCAGGCGGACGGTGTCCAGGCGCAGGTTGACGATCCGCCCCTCGTACAGGCGCTCCGAGGAAAGGGTGACTTCTGGGCTCAAGAAATCCTCCACCTCTTGTAAGGGCGAGGCATTACTCAGCATAGCTGGCGTTAGTCTCTAAAGCCTGCCCAACGAGGGTACAATGGTGAAACAGCCTCAAAGGAATGCCTCTGAAGCGCCATCATGGCTTACTTCCCGAAACGGCGGTGACTTGCCATCACGCCTTACTCCCCGAAACGGTGGGCGTGATGGCAAGTCAGGGCATGATGGCGCTTCATCGCCCCTACTGTCTGCCGGGCAGGAAGCGCTGGAAGACCTCGTTGCCCAGCAGCCGGCCGCGGGGCGTCAGGCGCACGGCCGCAGCGTCTATTTCTAGCAAGCCCAGCTCCTGCAGTTCCGCCAGTTGCGCCCCGTAGACATCCCGCACGTCCCGCCCGAAGCGCTGCCGGAAGTCGGCGCAGCGTACGCCTTCCTGCACCAGCCGCAACCCCAGGATCATCGTCTCCGCCATCACCGCCGGGAGGTCCAGTTCTTGCACCTCCTCGGTGATAGCATCGCCGCGCTGCAAACGTGCGATGTACTCCGCCGGGTGCAGGACGTTGCGCCACCTCACCCCTACCCCTCTCCTGCGAGGAGAGGGGAGAGCACCAGCAGGCCAAGACGAGTGCGCCCCGGCGCCGAAGCCCAGGTATGGTTGGTTGTGCCAGTAGAGCAGGTTATGCCAACATGCCAGTTCCACGTTCCATGTTCCAAGTTCCATGTTCCAAGTTCCATGTTCCTTGTTCAACGTGAAACCTGGAACTTGGAACCTGGAACTCGTCCAATTGGATATTTCGTAGTGGACGTAGCTGGCGGCCAGCATCTCCTCGGCCAGTTCGTACATGGCGGCGGCGGTGTCTTCGTCGGGCGGGGGTAGCTCGCCGCGGGCGATGCGCCGCGCCAGGGGCACGTCGTCCTCCAGGGTCAGGGCGTACAGCGAGAGGTGGTCGGGCGCCAGGGCCACGGCCTGAGACAGCGTGGCCTGCCAGTGGGCCAGCGTCTGGCCGGGCAGGCCGTAGATGAGGTCGAGGTTGACGTTGGTGAAGCCGGCGGCTCGCGCCAGCCAATAGGCTTCCACAGCCTCGGCGGCGGTGTGGATGCGGCCCAGGAGGCGCAGCGCAGCATCGTCGAAGCTCTGCACGCCCAGGCTGAGGCGATTGACGCCCAGCGCCCGCAGTCCCTGTAAGTACGCCAGGTCTACCGTGCCGGGATTGGCCTCCAGGGTGATCTCGGCGTCCTCGGCCAGGGCAAAGGCGCGGCGGATAGCGTCCAATATGCGCTTTATCTGCCCCAAAGAGAGCAGCGATGGGGTGCCGCCGCCGAAGTATAACGTTCCAAGTTCCAAGTTCCATGTTCCATGTTCCTCAACGTGAAACGTGGAACTTGGAACATGGAACTCTATCTCCCGCTCCAGCGCCGCTACGTAGTCACCGAGGAGGTGCTCCAGGCCGGCGTAGGTGTTGAAATCGCAGTAGGCGCAACGGGCGCGGCAAAAAGGAACGTGGATGTATAGTCCGCAGTCCGCAGTCCACAGTCCACAGTCAACTTGCCGTCCCAAGTCCGCTGTCCTACACTCCCGCACTTGTCTACCTGCTACTTGCTTACCTGCTACTTGTCTCCTTGTCTACCCCCTCGCCTCCTTGAGCCGCCGATCAATCTCGCCCACCATCTCCTGATGCCTTAGCCACCACGTCGGGTCAAGCTGGGCGTCGAGCTCGGCTACGGTCTTGCCCTGCTGCTCCACCCAGGTGTAGTACTTCAGGTTATGCCACTGCCGGCGCGCCTCGCGTGTGCCTTCGCGAATCCAATCGGTCTTTTGATGGTGGAAGATGGACACCAGGCGCACGGCGGCCTCGGTATCGTCCAGGAAACCGTAGCGCCGGGTCAGGTCGGCCATCACGGAATGGTAGCGGTCAATGG
>Ga0194119_10008202_pt1 | contig 14437 bp, 18 predicted proteins | sample TA2MahC100mmetaG_FD_148620 | JGI IMG/M metagenome (GOLD analysis project Ga0194119, IMG submission 148620) | Freshwater microbial communities from Lake Tanganyika, Tanzania - TA2015018 Mahale Deep Cast 100m | ecosystem: Environmental > Aquatic > Freshwater > Lake | place: Tanzania: Lake... | reverse complement strand
AGCACAGAAACAAAATGGATAGCAACTGGATGGTTTTCGTATGTTGAATAAAATAATTGATGATGTTTTACCACAACATGTTGCAGACAATATTGAAAATCTTTTAACAAACCGTTCGTTTCCTTGGTTTTTTATAGCATCCGAATTCTCAGAAGTTGCGTTTGGTGGCGCCAATCAATACATGATACATACGTTTTACGAAGATTATAAAGTAAATTCTACTTTTTATAGTCTAGTAGAACCAATAATTAATTTTATTAATCCAAGGGCTTTAATTAAGATAAAAGCCAATTTGTATCCACTTACAAACACCATAATAGAACAAGGTTTTCATGTTGATTGTCCTGATTGGGATAACTACACTGCTATCTATTATGTGAACGACAATGATGGATACACAAAATTATCTGATGGTACAAAAATAGAGTCTGTTAAAAATAGACTTTCAATCCTTAATCCGCTGACTTCGCATACTGGTACTACCAGTACAGACAAATCACGACTTACAATAAATTTTAATTGGTTTTAACATATGTCTCATAAAATAATTGACAATGTTTTATCTCAACAAATTGCTAACGATATTGACACATTGCTGACGGGTGAGTCTTTTCCCTGGTTTTTTATGTCATCTGTTGTTTATCCAGGAGATACAAGTGCTGGACAATATTTGACGCATATTTTTTATGACAAACATCAAGTAAATTCTGATTTTTATAAAATTATAGAACCGTTGCTTGATGTTATTAAGCCGAGGTCTTTAGTTAGAGCAAAAGCCAATTTGTACCCGACCACAACCACAATTGTTGAACACGGATTTCACGTTGATTATGATTGGGGAGATATTTATACTGCTGTATATTATGTAAACAACAATAATGGTTATACAGCATTAACGGATGGCACAAAGATAGAGTCTGTTAGAAATAAATTAGCCATACTTGACCCGTTGATTTATCATACAAGCAGCACTAGCACCAACAGTCCTAGACTAGTCATAAATTTGAATTGGTTCTAATATATGCTGAATAAAATAGTTGTAGTTGGTGGAGGTTCTGCTGGTTGGATGACAGCAGCAACGCTTATTAAAACTTTTCCAAATAAAGAGATTTCAGTAATTGAATCACCAAACTTTGAGACCATAGGTGTTGGAGAGTCAACTGTTGGTTTGTTAAGGCCGTGGATAAATTATCTAGATTTAGACGAATCTGCTTTGATAAAAGCAACTGATGCATCTTTGAAACTAAGCATAAAATTTAATAATTTTTATAAAAAAGATTCTGGAGGGTTTCATTATCCACTTGGTATTCCATACACAACATTTGGAGAAAATCCATTTGATATTTGGCATAAGAAAAAATACTTTTATCCAGATACTCCAATTTCTGATTTTGTAGAATGTTTATTCCCAGCAGCGTCCTTATTTGAAGAAAATAAATATTCAGAAAATAATGATAATCAATTTGATAATTTCAACCCATTACGAGATATTGCATACCACTTTGACGCAATAAAGTTTGCTCAATGGCTTAAAAACGAATATTGCCTTCCAAAAGGGATTACATTAATCCCAAAAACTGTAAAAAATATAACAACAAACGAAAAAGGTATTGAAAAGTTAATATTTACAGACGACACAGAAATTACAGCAGATTTATTTATTGATTGCACTGGTTTTAAAAGCATGTTATTAGAACAAACTTTAAACGAACCTTTTGAATCTTATGAAGACTTGTTACCAAATAACAGTGCTTGGGCATGTCAAGTTCCATATAAAGATAAAAATTTAGAAATACGCCCATACACAGATTGCACCGCAATAGACAATGGTTGGGTTTGGAACACTCCATTATATTCAAGGATAGGAACTGGATATGTGTATTCAGACAAGTTTGTTACTCCAGAGCAAGCACAAGAAGAATTAAAACAACATATTAAGAACAATCTGGTTGTTAAACGAACTGATGAGGAGATAAAAAATCTTAAGTTTAAACATTTAAAATTTAAAATTGGGACGCATGCAAGAATATTTGTTAAAAATGTTGTAGCCATTGGGCTGTCTGCTAGTTTTAATGAACCAATAGAAGGCAATGGTTTGTACAGTGTCCACGAATATTTGACACGTTTGATTGCTGTTTTAAAACGAGATGACATATCTCAATTTGATAGAGATATGTACAATGTTGCTTGTCGTAATCTGTTTGATGGGTTTACTGAATTTATTATTTTACATTACGCTTTATCTCATAGGGACGATACCCCTTATTGGGAAACTATTAAAAATAAACACTTTATTGACCGTAACGGGGACCCGTACACACAAACTCAAAAACGTGTTCAAAATTTGTACTATTTAGGAAACAATTTTATGAATGAGTGGTATCACCCATATATAAATGGGGGAGGGGTATATTTATCAACGGGAATGAATTTATTAATGTGGGACGACTATAGGATTAGTGCGTCCGCATTGATGTATGAATATGACCCACTTATAAATATTTCTGGAGTTTTAGATGAATATGAAAAAAGAAAAGAAAGATGGAAAGAAGCGGCTAAAAAAGAATTAACGTTATACCAATATCTTAAAAAAACATATTACAAAGAGGACTAATACATGGAAGTAGTTATAGAACATTTTTTTTCATATCCTGTAGCCATTATTGACATAGGTCAAACATTGAAAAAGTTATTTGAACATGAAAGAAAAAACGCAAAATGGGTAGAAAATATTCATGACCATTGTCATAAAAACTACCAATCAGAATCCACAAATGTTTTGAAAAATTACCCAGAAGAACATGCTTTTTTGCAACATTGTGCCGAATTGTATAAAAACGAAATTTTTAAATGGGATTCTATACCGTTAAAAATAACAACATCATGGCTAACCAAGACAGAGCAAAATGGTTTTTCTAAACCCCATTCTCATAAAAATTCTTTAATAAGCGGAGTTGCGTACGATGGAGGAAATAGTTTTACTAAAGGTTTAACTGGAGAACTTTTCTTTCATAGTCCCAAACCTCAACCAATCCTACCCTGCTCTCCTAGTTCTTTTACTCACGAAAATTGTACAAACTACTCTGTTTTGTCGGTGCCTAATCGTTTAGTATTGTTTGAAAGCAGTTTAAATCATCACATTGGGAAACATTTAGAAGAGGAACCTCGTATTTCTCTTGCCTTTAATACTTTTCCAGACGGGGAAATCGGGTGGTCTGATTCATCAATGTTTGTAAAAGTTGGAAAAGATTAAGTAGCCTGTTTTGTGGGATAATGGTTAAATGGGATTTCGTAAGCGTGGTTTGCCTAAAAAGCGCCTTTCTCTGACTGAACGAATAGAACAAGAAAATCGTGACGCACAAGAACGAGAAGAAATTAAAAAAAGAACCCTATTGTCGCAAAAAGTTGCTGGTGGTGCGGTTGTTGACGACTTTGGAAACATCGTAACAGATGCGACCAATAGACCAGTTAAAGATGAGGACACTTCTTTATTTAGCGCTGTTCGTGTTGCTCAAATTGCAAACAAACCAGACGACCCCTCAAATTACGGTCAAGGACCAGCAGGCAGTACACGGTTATGTTCTCATAAATTTGTAATAGACCAACCGCTGTTTAGTCTGTACGGCACAACCATTGGTTACATTTTAGTCAGATTTCACAAAAATGGAAGAAAGGGACCAGATTGGGTTTACGGACCAGTGTCCATTGACGTGTACAAATCTTTTGCTGCAAGTAATTCAAAAGGTACTTTTATCAACACAACATTGAATGGTTACGGTTACAGGCCAGCAAGTGATACGCCGTATGCCGACCAATTCTTTGATTTTGCACCAAACAGCGGAACGGACAGCGCTGGCATTAGACTGTAGTCTATGAAAAGATTATTTGGATATACGGTGCTTTGGGTTTTTGTTATATCGTCGTTATATAGCGTATATGCTATATTTTCCAAACAAAATTTGTTGATTGTTTCTTTGCCTCTTGCTGTGTTTTTGGGAGTTTATTTATTTAAAGGAACTCTTAATCTTGTTTTAGGGATTGGTTATATTTACTGGATTTTAAGAGACACACATAAGGGTTTCTCTGTATCTATTGGGTTTATGAGAGAAACTGATTACCCGTGGAGAACTGGAAAGGGAATACAATTAGGTTTAGGAAAATATGCGTTTCAAATAGGGTTGTGTAAACGTACTAATGCAATTGATGAAATGAACGGACTGTTGAATGCGTTAAAGGGTCGTGAACTTACCCACAAACCAAAGGAGATTAGCGAATGGCATTAAATCTTTGGAAAAAAGTAACCGACCACAAACTACCATCTACTCGTGTCACACGAATGGATTTGCCTTCGTTGTTAAATTGGTATGAAACTACGGTGATGGATTTAGGGGCAACCTTTGATAAGTACCGTTATCATGGGGCCGAATATTCAACAGTTGACGAAGTGTTTGAAATTTTAACCAATATTCATACGGAACTTAGTCAACGTGGAAAATGAAACCAATGAACTGTCAGACGTACTTGACATTGAGGAACTTTCTCCAGAATTAAACGAGGCGTCGTCTGAATTTGTTGACCAACTTGTTAAAAAGTTAATTGTTTTTACAGAAGAGTTTTGTAATATTGAATTTTTCCCTTATCAAATTCCTATTGCGTATCGTTTAATTGAGTCTATAGTATTGGGTGATGGTGATGAAATAACCGTTCTAGGTTGTCGCCAATCTGGAAAATCAGAAGTTATATCTGGAGTAATGGCGTCAATGATGGTTATTTTGCCAAAACTTGCGCCCGTGTATCCAATATGGTTGGATAAATTTGAAAATGGGTTTTGGTGCGGGGTATTTGCCCCAACAGAAGACCAGGCAGACACGGTGTTTAGTCGTATAGTTACTAAACTAACCAGTGAGCACGCTCTTAATTTTCTTCTTGACCCAGAAATTGACGATAAAGCGTCGTCTGGTGGGGCGCGTGGCAAAGGAAAAATAATTACATTGAAAAATGCGGGTTCTTTGTGCAGAATGCAAACGTGCAATCCTAAAGCCAAAATTGAATCAAAAACTTATCATTTTATTCTTATTGACGAATCTCAACAAGCCGACGAATTTATGGTTACTAAATCAATAAAACCAATGCTTGCGTTTAACAACGGAACTATTTGTTTGACTGGTACCGCCTCAAGAAACAAGTCATATTTTTATAAAATGATTCAATTTAACAAAAGAAGAGAAGTCAATGGGGGTCGTCGCCACAGACAAGCCCATTTTGAATACGATTACCGTTCGGCATCTAAATACAACCCTAATTATGGGAAGTTTATTGCTAAAGAAAAGGTAAGAATTGGGGAGGATTCTGACGAGTTCCAGATGTCCTATTGCAACCGCTGGATTCTTGAAAAAGGTATGTTTGTCACCGAAGAACGTATGACACGGTTGTTTGACCAAAGCATGCCATTAATCAAAGAATGGTGGAGAACCCAGGTCGTTGCTGGAATTGACGTTGCTCGTTCTAACGACTCCACGGTAGTTACCATTGTTTGGGTGGATTGGGACCATCCAGATGCTTTTGGTTTTTATGAGCATAGGATTCTAAACTGGCTTGAAATAAACAATCAAGAATGGGAACAACAATATTTTGAAATTGTTGATTTTTTAAGGCATTATTCTATTATTCGGATTGGTGTAGATTCACAAGGAGTTGGTGGAGCAGTTGCCGAACGTTTACAATTGTTGTTGTCCGACATAGAAGTTATAGCAATGTCGTCAGATTCAAAAGCCCAGCATGAAAGATGGGTTCATTTAACTGAATTAATACAGCGCGACCAATTGGTTGTTCCTGCTCATTCTAAAGCAAGAAGAACACGCTCATGGAAACGATTTAACCAACAAATGGCAGACCTTGAAAAAGTTTACAAAGGTCCGTATTTGCTTGCTGCTGCTCCCGATGAAAAGGGGGCTTTTGACGACTATCCAGATTCTCTTGCTCTTGCGTGTGCGATGACAGTTCATAATACAATGCCAGAAGTTCAAGTAGGCATATCACCGTTTTATAGGTAACAAGCGTTAAAAAATGATAGAGTAGATAGAAGTAACATCCACTTTTGGAGGATTATAAAATGCAAGACCCAACAACAAATTTAGCAGTTGCTCCGCAAAACCCCTATCAAGAAACTGGTCGTGGAGAAATTCTGTTCCAGAGAACTGTGGCCCCAAGCATCCCTGGAAATAAAGGTCCACTTCGCTTTGAAGAAGGTGTTGCTACAGACACCGACGTTCCAAACGACTTCTCAATTGGCGCGTATGTTGATACTGCATCTTCGCCACTGCGTCAAAATCACAACAACCCAGAGATGTTCTACAAGCATGCTGAAGACACTATGCGCGAGCGTGCACACGTAGGCTCGGCTTCGTGGATTGAAGCACCAGCGATGCTTAGTGATTTTGTAACTGGCGCTATGGCTGGAGACGGAATGCCAACATTTGAGATGGAGTACAATTCGGGCGCACACATGAACCGCCCAAATCCAACAGTTGTAACAGATTAAGTAAAACTTAATATTAGGTACTGTTTATGGCTCGTCAAGGCAGTGCGCTAGGAGAAGGCAGAGAGGGTGCGCCAAGAGGAAGAAGTAGAGACCCTAGAAAAGTAATCATTCCGCTAACAACGTCTTTGTCTGGTATCCCTATTGCTGGGTCATATCAAGGAGGCGGGTTATACGATTTTTCAGCAATGAAAAAGGCTAGATGGTCTGAATTTTACGGAACTCAGCATTCTCATAAAAATTTAGGCTACGATTATAACTTTAAAAATCGTTTTGTATCAAGTGATACTGGGCGTCGTATTGGCTTTATTGGAAACGTAAGCGGTATTCAAACAGCGCGCCGTGAGTCAAGTAGCGCCAAAACTATTAAAGACCCAACTGACGCTTTTAAACCGCATAAACCTTTTACTAGAATCAGAGGTGCTGGAGTAAGTCCAAGAGTCCGTTTTATAGACACTGCTCGTATGAGAAGTCGGGCAAAGGCTATTTACAACAAAGCCAATCCAGCCAACATTAATCAACTGGATATTCAAAGACGTTTGGATTATGAAGAAGTTAAACAACTTCGTGGAGACATATTTGGTCCAAAAAACAAAGGTAGTTCGTATGGGAGATTGGGCAGAAGTACTTCGCGTGCGAGGTTGGGATGACTCCAGAATTGTGGACGGCTATCGCGGTTACAGCAATCCCTGTTATTGGTGGGGGTATTGGATATTTAATAAAGGCTTTAATTGCGTTTAGAGTTGAAAATAAAAACGACCATAATAAAACAATGGAAGCATTAAAAGACTTAAAAGTTGATGTTCACGAAGTTAAAACTGGTTTGTACGACCACATTTCATGGCATTCAAAAAAAGGTAAAAAATGAAAAAGAAAGACCTGTTCGTAAATGTCTTTCTTAGAATTCTTGCTACTTTCGCCGCATCTGGTCTTGGTGTTATCGGTGCAGGAACAATTGCTGGTGTTCCAGTACTTAAGGCCGTATTCATGGCTGGAATTGCAGGGGTTGCAGTAGTTGTTGAAGGTTTGTCACGGGCGTTCCTTGAAGACGGAAAATTAACTACTTCTGAAATTAACGAAGTGTTTAACAAAGTGGACAAGAAATCGCCAAAGGCAAAAGCCGACAACAAACAGTGAAGAGACAGATAATGGGTAAAGAAGTTGTTGAAAAATGACTTTAGGCAGTCAGTTTAAAAACACGTACTGGCAAAATCCAGATACGGGTGGTACTACTGATTATTATGTACGTGAAGACTACAGAACAGCGGAAGAAGTTAATTCTAAACGTGACACCAATCCTCAAGGGATGTTGTTCAGTCCATATGCCCATACTGGTTTGGTACAAGACCCTACGGTAAGTAGTGAGGACCGTACTAAAGCCATTAAAAAGTCGCTAAGTTTAACGGACCCCGTTGATTACGCACGTCGTGCCAAACTTAAAGGACCCGCCGCTGAAGGACATATTGCTGGATTTGTTGAATCAATCAATGAGACTGATACAACAATGTCAGATATCGGCAGAACGCATGCCGTATTAACAGGAGAATTGGGAGACCGTGGGCACTCCTCTTTCAGGGGCGGGGGCATCGTAGTTGGTGTTGAGCAGGCTTACCAAAAAGTACCCATCAAAACGGTTGGTTACGAACCTTCCAATACACCAATCTTTAATGAAAAGTTTTGGAAAGAGGGACAATACGAAAAGCACAATCCAGATGCAGCAGAATACTATCAAGACATAATTGCAACGCACAAAGGTAAAGAGCATATTCGGTGGCGGCATCCTAATGGCACTATTTATACCAATGACGATTTAGAGAAAATGACCCTTGGCGACTTGAATTTGCCTATTAAAAATAGGAGTTCAAGTTACGTTTCACGACACGAGGTGGAAAAAGGACAACACGTTGAAGAATTGGATAACGACAGTAAACAATCTATCCTTGATTCACGAAAAAGAGGAGAAGAAGGAGGATACAATCATCACAACCACCTTGACGGCGTGGACATTGACGACATAGTAAATGCCTATGAGTCTGACAATGCACCAGCACACAATTTCCACGTAATGGATTTTTTAGAAACTAATGACATTGTTCCAAACGTGTTTCCAGGTGCTGGTAAAAACACTGAAAAGCACTCTGCAAGAATTGTAAAACTTGAGAACGGTCCTGACAGAAGGACCGCAGGTGGTGGAAACTACAGAAAAGTAACTTGGCACACCCGTCACGAACCAGATAGGGCAAACCCCACTAAACTACCGACAAGAACTTATACTACATGGGATGACCAAGGCAATAAAGTAGGTGAAAGAAAAGAACCTATTACTCATAAAACTGTTCCAGTTAAAAATAAGTACGTTCCAAAAACGTCTACGCTTGTGCATGAAATTGGACACACTTTTGAACCTTGGCGTGGTTATAACGTAAGAACGGAACGAGTTCGCCGTAGACAAGGTGATGTCACAACGGACCCTATTGCGGAAGGCTATGCAGATGCTCACACCGATAGGACGTATTACCATCGTGGTCAGTTTGAAAGTGTGCTTCACGATTCTGATGTTCGTGCAAAACAAATTAAAACTAGCGGATATTCTTCCGAATACGGAAATTGGAACGCTACAGAAAGAGCACTCTATTCGGCTGTTCGTCAGCATTTGGCGACAAATCCAGGAGATGACCTTGCAATTCCAGACCGTCAAAAACTGCTAGACCACTATCAAATTAGAGAAGATGTGATAGCCGCACAAAACCACGAGTTGGCACGACAACGAAGGAACGTTCGCCGTCGTTCTAATAGAACTTACCGTTATGGGGGACATGCTCCCACTAATTTAGATGAGCATTATGATGTACACCTTGCAAATAAATTGGCCCTTGGTCAAATGTGGGAAACTTTGCCCGAACTTCGTCCAGTTTTACACAAACTAGGCTTTGGTAGAACTGCTAGTGCAGCCCATAAAGACTACATGTCAAGAACTGCGTCTCAAAAACCTTTACTTGACTCCGCCGTTCGGAACAGACGAAGGAATGAATTGCAGACCGCAGAACAGTTATCATTAATACCAACAAAAACACAACGCAAAAGGAATTAAGGATGTCTAAGAAAGTTGCTTGGGACTACATTGTTCCAGTAAAAATGCCAGCCGATTTAAAGGGTGTTCAACCTGGTAAATTGCCTGAACATCTGCTTTGTCCTGCTGTCGGTGGTGGAAAATTGCATTGGCTTGCTGCCGCTGCTTGGGCTGCAATGGTGGGGGAAGCAAAGGATGACGGCATTGAATTAAAGCCCGTCTCAGCAGGAGACACTTATCGCACATATGAGTCGCAACTTGCCGCCTTCAAACAAAGATACACCAAAGAACCAAACGGCAATTCAACAAGAACATTTGAAGGTGTTAAATGGTACAAGAAGGACCCAAAATTGGCGAGCCTTGCCGCACCTGGTACCTCTCAGCATAATTTGGGAATTGCGGTTGATGTTCATTCTGCCGCTGAACCAAAGCGTCTTCAATGGTTAATTGACAACGTTAAAACATTTGGATTTTCATGGGAAGTGGTTCCAGAAGAACCCTGGCATTTGCGCTATTGCGATGGTGATGTGCCATCTGCGGCTGTTAAAGAATACATGGATAAAAACAATATTAAAGCACCAAAAGGTAAAAGTGACAGCGCTTCTATTGTTGAAAACGAAGATAAAAGCACTTTACGCCTTGTATTAGGAGATACAGGCAATAAAGTAAGGCAAATGCAAGAACTTCTTACTAAAAAAGGCTTTGCTTGCACCGCCGATGGTTATTTTGGACCTGCCACACAAAAAGCGTTGAATTACTTCAAACAGTCTGTTAACCTGAAACCCAATGGCATCTGCAACGACAAAACATGGGACGCTATTACCGCATAATTCGTTTACAAACTGGAGCGCAATTTGGACAACTTCTCATTAATTAACGATTTACAAAATCCTAAAAAAGAATTAGAAATACAAAAGTGCAAAGTAGGTCGTATGCTTGACTCTCTTCCTGAAGATGCCAAGGAAGCGATGATTAAAGCAATTGAATTAATTCGCACTACGCAATATCAAGGTAAAAACAAAATGTACAGCAGTGTTTGGTTATCTAAAGTTCTTCGTAAAAATGGTTATCCAGTAAGTATAAGTACAATTCAACGACACGTTAATAAGGGGTGCTCTTGTGAATAATCTAATCAATGATTTAAACCAACCGACTAAAAAAACCAAAGTTCTTGGTCAATTACTTGAACTTCTTGAACGTAAGAACATAAATATTGAAGACATTGGTGATGTAAAAAAAGTATCTATTTACCAGTCTCTTACTAAAAATGACGAAGGCGAGGCAGAAGTTCACGACCTTGCTGCCATTCAATTTTCACCTGCTTGGGAAAACGGTCCTCAATGGCCCGTTATTCAACAAGGTCCAGCCATTAAGTTGCCTCATAAAAAGTCAATTATTAAAAACAAAAACAAATACAAAAAATGCGTAATAATTCCTGATGCTCAAATAGGTTATTACCGAGGACGAGATGGGGAACTTGAACCGACCCATGATGAAAAAGCAATGCAAATTGCACTTGAATTAATAAAAGAAGTAAATCCGCAAATAATTGTCTGTGTTGGTGACAACTTAGATTTGCCTGAAATGAGTAAATATATAACTACTCCTGCATATCAACAAACAACCCAGGCGTCAATTGACCGTGCAACTAAGTTTTGTGCCGAACTTCGTGATGTCGCTCCAAATGCAAAAATTATATGGCTTGCTGGTAATCACGAAGAGCGCATGCCAAAATACTTACTTACAAATGCAACCGCTGCGTATGGGTTGAGAAAAGGTAACGTTCCCGAATCTTGGCCAGTTTTAACTATTCCATATCTTTGTCGTATGGAAGATTTTAAAATTGAATACAGACCAGGATATCCAGCATCTGATTTTTGGATTAATCAAAAACTTCGTGTAATTCATGGAGACCGAATTAAATCATCTGGTTCTACCGCCAACATTTATCTCAATCAAGAAAAGACTTCCGTAATTTATGGTCACATTCACAGAATTGAAACTGCTTATAAAACAAGAGAAGATTTTGACGGCCCTCGTACAATTATGGCGGCTTCACCTGGTTGTCTTGCACGTATTGATGGAGCGGTTCCGTCAACCAAAGGCGGCGTTGACCTTGATGGGAGACCTCTAGTTAGATACGAAAATTGGCAACAAGGAATGGCGGTTGTAACTTATGAACAAAGTGGAGACCACAAATTTTCATATGAATTAATACCCATTTATAATGGTTGGGCATTTTATAAAGATAAAGAATTTATTGCTAAGCAATAATGACTACTATCATCGGTATTCAAGGAGACGGGTTTTCTGTAATCTGTTCAGACTCACGTGTATCTTCAACTACCGATAATTTGTCTCAAATTGGAACGTTAAGAGAAGGTTCAAGCAAAGTTGCTCAAAACGGTAAATACTTGCTTGGAGCGGCGGGAGATGTTCGTGCTATTAATATTTTGCACCACGTATTTCAACCGCCATCTCCTCCAACAAAGTGTAATAAAAAGGCATTAGACCAATTTTTTACAATGAAATTTATACCAGCCCTTAGAGAATGCTTTGATTTGCAAGGCTATTCGGTACCTGAGAATAGAGAGGATAAAGACCACATTGCTGAACAAGGTTCGTCAGTAATTGTTTCTGTAAACAACACTATATACGTTGTAGAAAGCGATTATTCCTGGTCGTCCGAAGCAACTGGATTGTATGCTTTGGGGTCTGGCTCATCATATGCTTTGGGAGCCTTGTCAGTATTAATTCGTAACAAAAAAGTAAATAGCCAATTGGCAAAAACGTATGCTTTTCGTTCTATGGCTATTGCTGCTAAATACGACCCCAATACAGGGTCGCCTTATCATTCATTTGTACAAGGCGAAAAAGTAAGCGTTAAACGACGTAAAAAGGTATAATTAAACTAACAACCTCTTAAGGAGAATAATAATGTCTAAAAAGATTAATGTAAGCGATATTTGCGATGTGGCCACCAAAGGTGGGGTGGTAGGACTTGTTTCCTATGTTCTATCTACTTATGAAATTGACGCATCTCTTAACATAGTAATTTTACCTGCTATTCTGTATGTGCTTAACGTACTTAGCACTAAAATTGGAGACCCTCAAATTGCTAACTTTTTTGCTAGACAAAGCAAAGTTGTTGAGGCCACGGTTAAAGAAACAATTGCCCAACCGACTAGTGTCGCCAAGATTCCTGCAGTTAAGAAAGCCGTTTCAAAAAACAAAAAGAGATAAAACATTAAATGGCAATTGATTTTTGGTCCCCCTCTTATCGCGCCGCCGCTAGTGATTTAACAGTTGCTATCAGCCCTTTAGGGCTTGTTGAGTTAGCCGATGAAGAGTTTGAGGTTCACGGTCCACGTTTAAATAGGTATGCGTCTGCTTGGGCGTGGTACTTGGGGCACCACTGGTCATATCGCCGCGAAATGGGCGAATCTCAATTTTACATGAACTACGTCCGCACCATGTCGGATTACATTACCAATTTTTGTTTTGGACAAGGGGTTCAATTTAAAACTCCAGAACAAAACAACGCAATTATTCCTCATTTATTAGACGATGTATGGAATACGCATAACAATAAACATAAAGTTTTGTGGGAAATGGGACAATTGGCTGGAGTTACTGGCGATTGTTTTGTTAAAATAGCGTATGAAGAACCCTTTGTAGACACCGCTGGCGTTCCTCATGAGGGTCGTATTAGGGTTATTCCACTTAATCCAGCGCATTGTTTTCCTGAGTATCATCCGCATGACCGTGACCGTATTATTCGGTTTAAACTTAAATATCGTTTTTGGGGAACATCTGCTGAAGGAACCCGTCAGGTATATACGTTTACAGAAATACTCACTGACGAAAACATTCAACAATTTATTAACGATGAATTGATTGATGAATACCAAAACGTGCTCGGAAGCGTTCCAATAATACATATTGCTAACGTAAGCATTTCTTCGTCGCCGTGGGGTCAGTCAGATATTTACGATATTATTCCGTTGAATCGTGAACTTAACGAAAAAATGACTGAAGTTTCAGACATTATTAACTACCATGCTGCTCCTGTAACAATCATTACTGGTGCAAAAGCAAGCCAACTTGAGCGAGGCCCAAAGAAAGTTTGGGCTGGTTTGCCAAAAGATGCACAAGTATTTAATCTTGAGTCTCGCGGAGAAATGGCTGGGGCTTTAGAATATATTCAATTTTTAAAACGAACAATGCATGAAATTACTGGCATTCCAGAAGCGGCTTTAGGGCAATTTCAACCAGTATCCAATACTTCTGGAGTTGCTTTGGCAATTCAATATCAACCCTTGATGAATCGTTACAAAATGAAAAAAATTCATTTTACAAAAGGTCTTGAACGAATTAATGAACTTATTATTCGTACTGCCGTTGTATTCCGACCAGACATGTTAGTTTATAATCCATTAAAAGCAGCAAAGCCAGAACGAGACAACTTGCTTCAATTGGACCCTGCAGACCCTGTTACGTATAAAACAACGTGTCATTGGCCCGACCCGTTGCCAGTTGACGTTCTTATTAAACTTAATGAAGTACAGGCTAAAATGGGTCTGGGTCTTGAGTCTAAGCGTGGTGCTTTGCGTACGTTGGGTGAGGAGTTCCCGAACGAAAAGATGGAAGAAATCTTTGAAGAACTTATGGATGATGCTATTGACCAGGGTTCTTTGACAATGCTTACATCTCAAATACAGTCTGCAGTTATGATGGCAACAGGAATGTTGCCCAATAATGAAGGTCCTGTTGCTGCGTCGGCTGGAGGGTCCGATGTATCATCCGCAGGAAATTCTCAAGGTTCTATG
>Ga0194119_10008199_pt1 | contig 14448 bp, 12 predicted proteins | sample TA2MahC100mmetaG_FD_148620 | JGI IMG/M metagenome (GOLD analysis project Ga0194119, IMG submission 148620) | Freshwater microbial communities from Lake Tanganyika, Tanzania - TA2015018 Mahale Deep Cast 100m | ecosystem: Environmental > Aquatic > Freshwater > Lake | place: Tanzania: Lake... | reverse complement strand
CAGCTCTCCGGCTTCGATCGCCTTCAGGGCATGGATGCGCCCGCGGGGCGAATCCATTTCCGTGCCCAGCACCCGGTAGCTGGCGCAGGTGGGCAGGCAGAAGCCGCAGTGCACGCAGGGGTCGGTGGCGTTCATCCCCCGAAGTGCTGGATCACGGCGTCGGCGAAGCCGCTGCAGCTCACCGGCTCCACGGGGGGCTCCATCAACCGGGCCAGGTCGTAGGTGACCTCGCCATTGGCGATGGCGGCGCTGAGGCCGGCGGTGATCAGGTCGGCCGCCTCCTGCCAGCCCATGAACTCGAGCATCATCACGCCGCTGAGGATCACCGAGCCGGGGTTGATGCGATCGAGGCCGGCGTGCTTCGGCGCCGTGCCGTGGGTGGCCTCGAAGATGGCGGCGTTGTCGCCGATGTTGGCGCCGGGGGCCATGCCCAGGCCGCCCACCACAGCGGCCGCCGCATCGGAGATGTAGTCGCCGTTGAGGTTGAGGGTGGCCAGCACCGAGTAGTCAGCGGGGCGGGTCTGGATCTGCTGGAAGATGCTGTCGGCGATGCGGTCGTCCACCAGCACCATCGCCTTCCACTGGCCGTTGCTATGGCTGGCGCCGATGGCGTCGAGTACGCCCTGCACTTCGGCATCCACGCCGGCCTTCTTCTCCGGCGTGAGGCTGTCGTAGCCGGGCTCGATCATCCGGGCATTGGCCTCGATGCTCAGGCCGGGGTTCTTGTCGAGGTTGCCCAGGATCCAGCTCTCCCGCTCGGTGATGCACACATCGCGGAATTCCGTGGTGGCCAGCTCGTAGCCCCAGTCGCGGAAGGCGCCCTCGGTGAATTTCATGATGTTGCCCTTGTGCACCAGGGTCACGTGGCGCTTGTCGCCCTCCAGGCGCAGGGCGCGCTGGATGGCCTTGCGGATGTGGCGCTGGCTGCCGTGCTTGCTCACGGGCTTGATGCCGATGCCTGAGCCGGCCGGGATCTGGCGCTTGCCGAGCTTGCCGTTGGCCGGGATCACCACGGCATTGAGGTGCTGGATCAGGTCGAGGCACACCGGATCACTGGCTTCCCACTCGATCCCCATGTAGATGTCCTCGGTGTTCTCGCGGTACACGATCACGTCGAGGTCCTGGGGCCGTTTGTGGGGGCTGGGGGTGCCCTCGTAGTAGCGGCAGGGGCGCACGCAGCAATACAGATCGAAGATCTGGCGCAGGGCCACGTTTAGCGAACGAATGCCGCCGCCGATCGGAGTGGTGAGCGGGCCCTTGATCGCCACCCCGTAGGTGCGGATTGCCTCGAGGGTGTCCTCGGGCAGGTACTGATAGGTGCCGTAGAGGTCGCAGGCCTCATCACCGGCGTACACCTTGAACCACTCGATCCGGCGTTCGCCGCCGTAGGCCTTGGCCACCGCGGCGTCCAGCACCTTCTGGGTGGCGGGCCAGATGTCCACGCCGGTGCCATCGCCGCGGATGAAGGGGATGATCGGATCGTTGGGCACCACCGGCTGGCCGTTCTCGAAGCGGATGGCGGTGCCGCTGCTGGGGGCGGTGAGCTTCTCGAAGCTGGCGGCGGGGCTGGTGGCCATGGGCTTGTGCTGACCGGGGGCGGCGCGATCGGTGTGGCGAGCCTAGGTTTCGGGCATGCAGCGGTTCTGCTCAGGGGAAACGGCATGAATGCCGCCGACCAGGTTCGATCGTTGGCCCAGGCCCAGGCGATCGCCTCGGTGGCGGCCCTGTTTCGGGCGCACTTCCCTGATGCCCGCGCCAATCTCACCCCCTGGCGCGACGACCCCCTCACCCGTGCCTTCGCCGAGCAGGACAGCCTGGATCTCTCCTTCCATCTGCCCGGTTGGAGCCCCCGCAGCCAGTGCCGCTCCTTTCTGCTGCAGTTGCGGCTTCAGCCGCCTCCGGGCTTGGCGGCGGGCCCGGGCTTGCTGGCGAGCCCAAGCAGTGGCGAGCGGCCGCGGCTGCTGGGGGTGACGGTTCGGGGTCTCACCTACGAGAGTGAGCGCTGGCGGCTGGCCACCGTGGGCGACTGGCAGCCCACCGGCAGCCATCTGCCCCAGGCCGAGGTGACCCAGAAATTGCAGCAGTTCTGCCGGGAGTTGTTCGACCTGTTTGCCGACTCCACCACGGCCGGGCACTCCGAGGCGGCCTGAGCGCATTGGCAGGCACGGATGGCCCCAGCGGTGTTGGTTTGATCGTGCCGTTGTGAAACACCGTGTTAAACAGTTGGCAAACGGCTCTTGGGCGAATCTCCCCCCTGGCGGCACGCGCCTGGCGCGCTGGTGGCGTAACCCTTCGCAACCTTGTTGCTCGCCTGGGCAAAGGCCCCGCCTAACCTGGCCCCTCGCCCGTGCAGAGCCCCCGACTGATGGCTGTAGCCCTTGCTTCCCAACTGCGTGAAGGCACCAAAAAAGCCCACACGATGGCGGAGAACACCGGCTTTGTGAGCTGCTTCCTCAAGGGGGTGGTGGACAAGGCCAGCTACCGCACCCTGGTGGCCGACCTCTATTTCGTGTATTCGGCGATGGAGGAGGAGTTCGGCAAGCTCAAGGACCACCCGGTGGTGGGTCCGGTGGCTTTTGCTGAGCTCAACCGTCGCGAGAGCCTCGAGCAGGATCTGGCTTTCTATTTCGGCGCGGATTGGCGCAACGCCGTTAAGCCCACACCCGGTGCTCAGCAGTACGTCGAGCGCCTGCACCAGGTGGCGCGGGACTGCCCGGAGCTGCTGGTGGGCCACCACTACACCCGCTACATCGGCGATCTCTCCGGCGGTCAGATCCTCAAGAACATTGCCCAGAAGGCGATGAACCTGGGTGACCATGACGGCCTGCGCTTCTATGAATTCGACGCGATCCCCGACGAGAAGGGCTTCAAGGCCAACTACCGCGCCACCCTCGATGCCTTGCCGATCGACCAGGCCATGGCCGATCGCATCGTGGAGGAGGCCAACCACGCCTTCCACCTCAACATGACGATGTTCCAGGAGCTGGAGGGCAACCTGATCGCCGCCATCGGCAAGGTGCTGTTCGGCTTCCTCACCCGCCGTCAGCGCGCTGGCAGCACCGAGGCCGTCGCCGCCTGATCGCCCGTTTGAGGCCCCTCCGCTTTCTGGTTCCCGGCACCACCGGCAGGTTCCGCTGCGGGGGGTTGCTGGTGGAGCAGCAGACGGCCCGGCTGTTGGCCGATCTGGTGCCGACGGAGCTCGTCACCTACCGGCAGCGGGAGGAGGGTTTGCCCTTTCTCTCCGACCTGTTGCGGGCTGAGCCGGTGGGTGGTGCTGAGGCTGCGCAGGTGCTTTGGATCGTCAGCTGGGGCTTCGATGTGCCAGGGCAGTTGCGGGCGTTGCGGGCCCGGCCGGCGGCCTATCACGCCCACAGCAGTGGCTATGGCTTTCGCTTGCCGCCCGGGGTGCCGGTGCTGGCGGTGAGCCGCAACACCCTGGGCTACTGGGGTCAGTGGGCCAGCCGCAATCCCCTGTTTCTGGTGCCCAATGCCCTGGAGGCCAGCTGGATCGAGCGTGGCGATCGCCCCCTGAACCTCGGCGCCCAGCCAGCGCTGGGCGGTCGCACCATTGATGTGCTCGTGCAACGGCGCAAGTGCAGCGCCTACGTGCTGGAGCAGCTGGTGCCGGCCCTGCGGGCCCGGGGGCTGCGGGTGGAGGTGCAGAACGGCTGGGTGGAGGATCTGGTGGGCTTGTTCAACAGCGCCACGGTGGTGCTCTACGACTCCGCTGACCATTGGCGTTGCAGCGGCGTGAGTGAGGGCTTCGGCCTGCCGCCGGTGGAGGCGCTGGCCTGTGGCTGCGTGCTGTTCAGCAGCTTCAACCACGCCCTGGCTGACACCCTCGATCCCGGCGGAATGGCCCACCAGATCGGCGCCGGCACCCTGGCCGCCGATGTGGAACGGATCACGGCGGCGGTGGCTGATCCCGCCGCCTGGCTGCCGCCGCCGCGCCGGCTGGAGGAGCTGCTGGATGAGCTCAGCGAGCCGCAGTTGCGGGAGCGCTGGCGCCAGGCCCTAACGGCCATCAACGCTCACCTGGATCGCCTGCAGGCGGGTGAGGCACCGCTGCATGCTCCTTCTCTGGTGCGGCTGCGGCTGGAGCGCTGGCGGCAGCGGTTGTGCAAACGGCTTCCCGCTGGTCTGGCCCGCCGGCTTGCCTAGGGTCGGCCCTATGAGCGCTTTCCTCGCCGGCCTGAATGATGCCCAGCGCAAGGCGGTGGACCACCACACCGGCCCGCTGCTGGTGGTGGCCGGCGCCGGCAGCGGCAAAACCCGGGCCCTCACCCACCGCATCGCTCACCTGATCGGTCACCACGGCGCCGATCCCGCCCATCTGCTGGCCGTCACCTTCACCAACAAGGCAGCTCGGGAGATGAAGGAGCGGCTGGAGCTGCTGCTGGCCCAGAAGTTGGCCCAGAGCCAGTTCGGTCAGCCCTGGAGCACCTTGCCGGCGGTGGAGCAGCGCCAGCTGCGCTCGCGCATCTACCGGGAGGTGATCAAAGAGTTGTGGATCGGCACGTTCCATGCCCTGTTCGCCCGGCTGCTGCGCTTCGACATCGACAAGTTCAAGGATCCCGAGGGGCTCAGCTGGACCCGCCAGTTCTCGATCTACGACGAGAACGACGTGCAGAGCCTGATCAAGGAGATCGTCACCCAGGAGCTGCAGCTCGACCCCAAGCGCTTTGAGCCCAAGAAAGTGCGCTGGGCGATCAGCAACGCCAAGAACCAGGGCTGGATGCCCGAGCAGCTGGAAGCCGATGCGGGCGGCCAGCGGGGCAAGTTGATGGCGGAGACCTACCGGCGCTATCGGCGCGCCCTGGCCGCCAACAACGCCCTCGACTTCGACGACTTGCTGCTGCTGCCGGTGCAGTTGCTGCGCCAGAACGAGCAGATTCGCGACTACTGGCACCGGCGCTTCCGCCACGTGCTCGTGGACGAATACCAGGACACCAACCGCACCCAGTACGACCTGATCAAGCTGCTGGTGACCAACGGTCGCGAGCCTTCCGACTACGACGACTGGGATGGGCGCTCGGTGTTTGTGGTGGGTGATGCCGACCAGAGCATCTACAGCTTCCGTGCTGCCGATTTCACGATCCTGATGGGCTTCCAGGACGACTTCGGTGACGGGGCCGCCAGTGAGACCACCGCCACGATGGTGAAGCTGGAGGAGAACTACCGCTCCACCGCCACGATCCTGGAGGCGGCCAACGCCCTGATCGCCCACAACTCCGAGCGCATCGACAAGGTGCTGCGGCCCACCCGCGGCGAGGGCGAGCTGATTTCCCTCACCCGCTGCGACGACGAGATCGCCGAGGCCGAGGCGGTGGTGCATCGCATGCGCATGCTCGAAGCTGCCCACCCCGATCTCAGCTGGGGCGACATGGCCGTGCTCTATCGCACCAATGCCCAGAGTCGGGCGATGGAGGAGTCGCTGGTGCGCTGGGGCATCCCCTACATCGTGGTGGGCGGGCTGCGCTTCTACGACCGGCGCGAGATCAAGGACGTGCTCGCCTACCTCAAGTTGCTGGTGAATCCGGCCGATACCGTCAGCCTGCTGCGGGTGCTCAACACCCCCAAGCGCGGCATCGGCAAAACCACGATCGAGCGGCTCACCGACGCGTCCAACCAGCTCGGCATTCCCCTCTGGGATGTGGTGAGTGATGCCGAGGCGGTGCGCTCCCTGGGGGGGCGCTCGGCCAAGGGGCTGCTGCAGTTCTGCGAGCTGATCAATGGCCTTCAGGCCTGCGCCCAGGACATCGCCCCCTCGGAGCTGGTGCAGCGGGTGATGGAGCAGAGCGGCTACGTGGCGGAGCTGATCGCCGATGGCACCGACGAAGCCGAAGACCGGCGCCGCAACCTCAATGAACTGGTGAACGCTGCCTTGCAATACCAGGAGGAAAACGAGGAGGGCTCCCTGGAGGAGTTCCTGGCCTCCGCTGCCCTGGCCAGCGATGCCGACAGCAAGGACACCGACCAGGACCGGGTCACCCTGATGACCCTGCACGCCAGCAAGGGCCTGGAATTTCCGGTGGTGTATCTGGTGGGGATGGAACAGGGCCTGTTCCCCAGCTACCGCTCCCTCGAAGACCCCTCCGCCCTGGAGGAGGAGCGCCGCCTCTGCTACGTCGGCCTCACCCGGGCCAAAGAGCGCCTGTTCCTCTCCCATGCCAGTGAGCGGCGGCTCTGGGGCGGCATGCGCGAGCCGGCGGTGCCGTCGGTGTTTCTTTCCGAGCTGCCCAGTGCCCTGATCCAGGGCGACATTCCCCACAGCGGCGGGGCCGCCATCCGCCGCGAGCAGCGCCTCGATCGCCTCACCCGCGTCGATCGCGATGAGGCCCGCCAGGTGGCCGCTGGCGGTGCGGCTGGGGCCCCGGCCAATGCGGTGCGGCGCCGGGCGGTCGGCAAAACCTGGGCCGTGGGAGATCGGCTGCGGCACAGCAGCTTTGGTGAGGGTCAGGTGACCCACCTGTTCGGCAGTGGTGAAAAGGTGTCGATTGCGGTGAAATTCCAGGGGATGGGACCCAAGATCCTCGACCCGCGCCTGGCCCCGATCGAGCCCGTTTGATGCCCCGCGCCGCAGAGGCCTAGGTGGAGATCCCCGGCATCCCCGCCCCTGTGTTGATGGCCCTGCGCCGGGCCGGCTCCGGATCCGGTGCGGCCTCTGTGGCGCTGGTGGGCGGGGCGGTGCGCGATCTGCTGCTGCACCGGGTGCACAACGATCCCTGGCGGGGGCTGCCCGATCTGGATCTGGTGGTGGAAGGCCGGGCTTCGCAGTGGGTGGCGGGGCTCGTGGCGGCGTTGGTGGACCAGCTAGGGCCTGGGGTGGTGCAACGCTGCCAGGAGCACGGCGCCTACGGCACGGTGGAGCTGGAGCTCAGTGTGGCCGGCGAGCCGGTGCTGCTGGATGTGGCCACGGCCCGGCGGGAGAGTTATCCGGTGCCGGCCGAAAATCCCCAGGTGAGCTTTGGCTGCCTGGCCGACGACCTGGCCCGTCGCGACTTCAGCATCAATGCCATGGCCCTGGAGCTGGCCAGTGGCACCCTGCTCGATCCCCATGGCGGCCGCGAGGATCTGGAACGGCGCCAGCTGCGCTTCCTGCATGGCGGCAGCGTTCGCGACGATCCCACCCGCCTGGTGCGGGGTGCCCGCTATGCGGCCCGGCTCGGGCTGGAGCTGGAGTCCGCCAGCACCGAGCAGGCCCGCGTCACCCTGGCGGCCTGGCCCTGGGGCTGGCGGCTGGGCGATCCGCCGGGTCAGGCGCCGGCGGCCCTGGGCACCCGGCTGCGGATGGAGCTGGAGCTGTTGTTGGAGCGGGAGCCGTGGTTGGCGGCGCTCACGGCGTTGCAGCGCTGGGGTGCGCTGGCGTTGCTGGATCCGGCGCTGCAGGCGGATCGCACCTGGCCGCGGCGGCTGCGCTGGGCCCTGCGGCTGGGGTTGCCCCCCTTGGCGGCGTTGGTGGCCGGGGCCAGCGATCCCCTCGCGCTGGCGGAGCGGCTGCAGCTGCCCCACCGCCAGCACCGGCTGCTGGTGCAATGGTTGACGCTGCGGCGGCGGTTGCAGGAGCGGCAGGGAGATGGTCTCCCGCTGTTGGCGGAACACTGGTGTGGCCTGCTGGAGGCGCCGGGGTGCAGCCCCGAGGGCGTGGCCCTGGCGATCGCTTGCGGCACCGGCCCGCGCCGGCCGCTGCTGCGCTGGTGGCAACGTTGGCGCCAGGTCAAGGCCGCGTCGACCGCGGCAGATCTGTTGGCCGCTGGCATGCGGCCAGGGCCTGAGCTCGGCCAGCGGCTGCGGGAGCTGCGGGCCGAGAGGCTGCGGCTGGAGCGGCTTTAGCGTGAGCGCATGACTGATCCGGTGCGTGATCCCTGCGTCGTGGTGGCCGTGCCGGCCCGCCTGGAATCGGCGCGGCTGCCGGGCAAGGTGCTCGCCGACATCGCCGGCAAGCCGATGCTCCAGCACGTGCTGGAGCGCTGCCGGCAGGCCAAAGGCGTGGCGGCAGTGGTGGTGTGCACCGATAGCGAGCAGGTGCGCGCTGACGCCGAAGCCTGGGGCTTCCCGGTGCTGATGACCTCCCCCGACTGCAGCTCGGGCAGTGAGCGCCTGGCCAGCGTGGTAACGGAGCTGGTGGCCGCCGCGGGTGGCTCGTCTTCAGACACGCTCGTGATCAATGTGCAGGGGGATCAGCCCCTACTGGATCCGGGGATCATCGAGACGATGGTGGCCCAGTTTGTGGCGCTGCAGCGGCCGCCGGTGCTGACGCCGGTGTATCCGCTGGCAGCCGACAAGCTGCACGATCCCAACGTGGTGAAGGTGTTGCGGGCAGGTGACGGCCGGGCCATCACCTTCTCCCGCAGTGCCCTGCCCCATCTGCGCGGCGTGCCGCCGGAGCAGTGGGCCGACCACACCACGTATTGGGGTCACGTTGGGCTCTATGGCTACCGGGCCGATGTGCTTGCGGGCTGGATGGCCTTGCCGGCCTCCCCGCTGGAGGAGCTGGAGAAGCTCGAGCAGTTGCGGATGATCGAGGCCGGAATTCCCCTGCTCACCTACGCAGTGGACCAGGACTGCCTGTCGGTGGATACGCAGGAGCAGCTCGAGCAGGCCCGGGCCTTGGCCCAGGCCCAGTCTGAGTTTTAGGCGTTAGGCGTTGCCCTCGCGCCAGCCGTCCCGGTTGAGGGCTTGCCACAGCCCCCGGTGCTGCAGCAGGGCTTCGGCCAGCTCGCGCACGGCGCCATCGCCACCCCGCCGCAGCAGCACCCAGTCGGCCTGGCGCCGCAGGCCCGCGGCCCCATCGGCGGGGCTGATCAGCAGGCCCGCGGCGGGGCGAACCGTGAGGTCGTTGAGGTCGTCGCCGATGAAGGCGGTGTGCTCGCGCTCCAGCTCCAGCGTGGCCTGGAGTTGGCGCAGGGCGCTGAGCTTGTCGCCCACCCCCACCAGACAGTGGCTCACCTGCAGGTGCCTGGCCCGCTGCTCGATGGCCCCACTGCGGCCGCCACTGAGAAAGGCGACTTCGATGCCTGCCCGCTGCAGCATCCGGATCGCCAGGCCGTCGCGTACGTCGAAGCGCTTCACCACCCGGCCCTGCTCGTCGTAGTGCAGTCCCCCGTCGGTGAGCACCCCATCCACATCGCACACCAGCAGCTGGATCTGGCCCAGGCGGGGGCTGAGCAGGCGCCGCTTGAGGCGCGAGCGCAAACCCGGCCGGCTCACAGCGTGCTCACCGCCATGCCGTCGGCCACCGCCGCCCGGATGGCCAGGAGCTGGCGCAGCAGGGCCTCCAGGCGATGCAGCGGCACCATGTTGGGGCCGTCGCTGAGGGCTTTGTCCGGGTTGGGATGCACTTCCAGGAAGAGGCCATCCACGCCCACCGCAACCGCTGCTCTGGCGAGGGGTGCCACGAATTCCCGCTGGCCGCCCGAGGTGGTGCCCTGGCCGCCGGGCTGCTGCACCGCGTGGGTGGCATCGAAGATCACCGGGCAACCCAGGGCCTGCATCTGGGGGATGCCGCGGTAATCCACCACCAGGGTGTTGTAGCCAAAGCTGCTGCCCCGCTCGGTGAGCCAAAGGCGGCCGCTGGCGGGATCCAGCCCGCATTCGGTGAGCTTGTTCACCACCTGGGCCATGTCCCAGGGAGCCAGGAATTGGCCCTTTTTCACGTTCACCACCTTCGCGGTGCCGTCCACGGCCTGGGCCGCGGCCTCCAGCAGGTCGGTCTGGCGGCAGAGGAAGGCTGGGATTTGCAGCACGTCCACGGCCTGGGCGGCGGCGGCGGCCTGGTGGCTTTCGTGGATGTCGGTGAGCACCGGCAGGCCGAAGGTCTGCCCCACCTCCTGCAGGATCGCCAGGCCCTCCTCGGGGCCCGGCCCGCGGAAGGATTTGCCGGAGCTGCGGTTGGCCTTGTCGAAGCTGGCCTTGAACACGTAGCGGATGCCGAGCCGATCGGTGATGGCTTTCACCTGCTCGGCCACCTGCAGCACCAGATCGCGACTTTCGATCACGCAGGGCCCGGCGATCAGGGTGAAGGGGATGGCCGTCATGGGCGCTCAGCGGCGGTGCTGGTGGTGAACCCAGCCTGCACCAGATCGTGCAGCCGCAGTAGGCCCAGCAGTTGGCTGGGCTGGGCTGGATCCACCACAGGCAGCACCGAAATCGCCTGGCGGGGATTGCGCTCCATCAGCTCCAGCGCCGCAACGGCAAGGGTGTCGGGCGCCACCGTGATCGGGTTGGCGGTCGCCATGGCGCCGGCGCGCAGGGCAGCCCAGCGCTCGGGGGCATGGCGTTGCAGGGTGCGGCGCAGATCGCCGTCGGTGATCAGACCAGCCAGTTCGGCGGGGTTGTGGGCCGCCTGCACCCAGGCGGCGCCGAGGCTGCCCTTGCCGTTGCTGCCTTCGGTGAGCCGGCCGATCACCTCCGCCAGCGGCGCTTCGGGTGAGAGGCCCGCCAGCTCGCTGGCCGGCACCATCAGATCGGCCACGGTGAGGGTGAGCTGGCGGCCGAGGGAGCCGGCGGGATGGTTGATGGCGAAGTCTTCCGGCGAGATGCCGGCCCGCTCCATCCACACGGCCGCCAGGGCATCGCCGATCGCCATCGCCACCGCCGTGCTGGCGGTGGGGGCCAGGTTCAGCGGGCACACCTCCCGATCCACCGCCCCATCGAGCACCACGTCGCAGCCCAGCGCCAGGCTGGAGCCCAGGCGGCCCACCAGGGCGATGCGGGCGGTGCCGCGGCGGCGCAGGTGGGGAAGGATGGCCAGCAGCTCTTCGGTTTCGCCGCTGTTGGAGAGCAGCAGGGCCACGTCGTCGGAGGCGACGATGCCCAGGTCGCCATGCAGGGCGTCGACTGGGTTGAGAAACACGGCCGTCAGGCCGATCGAGGAGAAGGTGGCGGCGATCTTGCGGGCCACGATGCCGCTTTTGCCCACCCCCGTCACCACCAGCTTGGCGCGGCGCTGCCGGCAGCCTTCCAGCAACTCCAGGGCGGCCTCCACCTGTTCGCTGCTGAGGCGCTGGGCGACGGCGGCGATGGCCGCAGCCTCTTCCTCCAGGCAGCGAGTGAGGGCAGACAAGAGGTCGGGATCAGCAGTGACATCATTCTCCCTGCCGGGTCGCTGGGGCGGTGCTCAGGGGTGCACCCGGCCGATCACGGCCGCCTGGAGGAAGCCCGCCTGCTGCAGCGCGCCGAGGGCGGCGTCGCATTGGTCGGCGGGAATGGCTGCCAGCAGGGGGCCGCAGGTCTGGGGGTCGATCAACAGGGCCTGCTGCGCCGCGCTGGCCGGGCCTTGCAGCTGCACCCGCTCCCCCAATAGGACCAGGGCGCTGGCATTGGAGGGAGCCAGGCTGCTGGCCCAGCCCTGCTCCAGCAGCGCCAGAGCCCCGGGCAGGGCTGGGATCGCGGCAGCCTTCAGCGTGACGCGGCAGGCGTCAGGGCTGGCGGCCAGCATCTCGCCCAGGTGGCCCAGCAGTCCGAAGCCGGTCACGTCGGTGCAGGCCCGGCAGCCGTGGCGGGCTAGGAGCTCCACCAGCTGCGCCTGGCTCTGCTGCATCTGGATGAGGGCGGCGTCGATCCACTGGGGTGCTGCGGCCCCGGCCATGGCGGCGGCAAACAGCACCCCCGAGCCAATCGGCCGGCTGAGCAGCAGCCCATCGCCCGGACGCAACGGCCCCTTGCCCCACGGCCCTGCAATGGCGCGGCCATTCACGCTCAGCACCAGGCTCAGGCCGCTCCCAACGGGCTCTTGCTGGTTTTGGCTGTCGCGGGCCTCCAGGGTGTGGCCGCCGATCAGCCGGGCCCCGAGCGGCTTCAGCACTGATTGGATCCCCGCCAGGGTGTCGCTGAGCAGATCGGCCTGCACTGGCGCCGCCAGTTCGGGCAGGGTGACCACCGCTTGCACGTTCTCCACCCGGGCGCCGCAGGCCCAGAGGTCGCTGCAGGCGTGCAAGGTGGTGAGCCGGGCATTGAGCCAGGCGTCAGCCACCAGCGCCGGGAAGCCATCCACGCTCTGCAGCAGCAGCGACCCATCCGGCATTGAGCCGATCACGGCGGCGTCCTCGGCGCTGGCCGGGGTGCCCCCACTCAGGCCGTTGCGCGCCAGGGCGTCCTGCAAGGGGCTGGCGGCCAGCTTGGCGGCACAGCCCCGGCAGGCCATCGCGTCAGGCCCGGATGGTGTCATGGCCTGCAGCTGGCTGAAGCGCTCCATGAAGCGGCGATCCAGGGCCTGCTTCCAGCGCCAGAGCAGCGGGCTGGGCCCGAAGGCCCAGGGGCCCCAGAAGGCCACGGCTTGGGGTTGCCGCATCAGGCTGCCGCCATCCCCCAGCAGCTGCAGGGCCCAGCGCTGGGGCCGCCAGGGCCGCAGCGGCCGACCCGCCACCGCGGCGGCCAGGTTGTGGGCCAGGGTCGGGGCGCAGCGCACGGCCCACACGCCCGAGGGGGGCCGGGGATGGTCGGCGATCACGCCGCAGTCGCCGCTGGCGAAGAGCCGGGGCTGGCCCTGCACGCGCAGGCTCGCTTCTGTGAGCACACGCCCCTGGGCGTCGCAGGCCAGTCCGCTGGCGGCGAGCCAACGGGGCCCGCGGCTGCCGGTGCAGGCCAGGTCGGCCGCCGCATCTTCGGGGCTGTTTCTTTCAACGCTGATTCCTGCGCCCTCGAGCAGCCGTTCACCCAGCCGGTTGGCCGCTGCCGAACCCAGATGCAAGGCGTTGCCCCGCAACAGCAGCTCGGGTTGCAGCCCCCGGCCTCGCAGGGCCAAGGCCACCTCCACGGCCGCGGCCCCACCGCCCCGGATGCGCAGAGAGCCCTGCTTCTGCTGGGCGCACCATCGCAGGAAGGGCTCCAGGGGCTTGACGGCCACAGCCGCATGCTCGGTGTCGATGGTTTCTGCCCCCACATCGAGGCTGAGCCAGTCCCAGCGCAGGCTGGGCCGGCCCTCCAGCTGCAGCTCCCGTGCCTGCGGATCAAGGCCCGTGATCTCCGCCTGCACGAAGGTGGCGTTGGCCAGCAGACAGAGGCGGCGCAGGTCGATGGCGCAGGTCGGCTCGTCGTAGAGGCCGGCCACCAACCCCGGCACCATGCCCGAATACAGGGCGGTGCTGCGCCGACTTACCAGGGTGATCTGGGCCGCTGGGCGCCGACTGCCCCCCCCCCGCGCCATGGCCCACATCCGCAGCAGCAGCGCATGGCTGTGGCCGCCACCGGCCAGCACCAGCCGGGCCTCAGCGGCCATAGCCCTGGGGGTTGGCCTGCTGCCAGCACCAGCCGTCGCGGCACATGTCGGCCAGCCCGCGCTGGGTGCGCCAGCCCAGCCGCTCGGCGGCCAGGCGGGGATCGGCCACCGTGCTGGCGGCGTCGCCATCACGCCGCGGCACCACGGTGTACGGCACCGGGCGGCCGCTTGCGGCTTCGAAGGCGTGCACCACTTCCAGCACCGAGTGGCCCATCCCGCTGCCCAGGTTGAGGGTGAGCAGCTGGGGAGGTTCCGCCAGCAGCACGTCGAGGGCGGCCCGGTGGCCGTCGGCCAGATCCATCACATGGATGTAGTCGCGGATGCCGCTGCCATCGGGGGTGGGCCAGTCGCCGCCGAACACCTGCAGCCGCTCGCGCCGCCCCACGGCAACCTGGCTCACGAACGGGAACAGGTTGTTGGGGATGCCGCTGGGGTCTTCGCCGATGCGGCCGCTGGGGTGGGCTCCTACGGGGTTGAAGTAGCGCAGCCTGGCGATGCGCCAGCCGGGCTCACTGGAGGCCAGGTCGGCCAGCAGCTGCTCCACCGCGGCCTTGCTCTGGCCGTAGGGGTTGATCGGCTGGATCGGAGCGGTTTCGGGGATGGGCACCACCTCGGGGTAGCCGTAGAGGGTGGCGCTGCTGCTGAACACCAGGGTGCGGCAGCCGTGGGCCTGCATGGTCGCCAGCAGCTGCCGCGAGCCCGCCAGGTTCACATCCCAGTAGCGCAGGGGGTCGCGCACCGATTCCCCAACCGCTTTGAGACCAGCGAAGTGGATCACGGCGTTGACGGGCCCGCCGCCGGGGGCCGCGGCGAAAGCCCGCTCCAGATCCTCTGAGGTGCGAATGTCGCCTTCCACCACCACCAATCGGTTGGCCGCCGCTGGGCCGGCGAGCTCGAGCACCCGCCGCAGGGCTTCCGGGGAGCTGTTGGTGAAGTTGTCGAGCACCACCAGGCTGTGGCCGGCCTCCAGCAGCACCAAGCAGGTGTGGCTGCCGATGAAGCCGGCGCCTCCCGTGATCAGCAGTTGGGCCAAGCGGGGCATCCCGTGCTTCCGGAATAGTCTCTCGCTATAGCCCAGCCGTCTCCCATGGCGTCATCCAACATCCGCAGCATCTGCTGCATCGGCGCGGGCTATGTGGGCGGCCCGACGATGGCGGTGATCGCCGACCGTTGCCCCCAGATCCAGGTGAGCGTGGTGGATCTCAATGCCGAGCGCATCGCCGCCTGGA
>Ga0194119_10008189_pt1 | contig 14462 bp, 10 predicted proteins | sample TA2MahC100mmetaG_FD_148620 | JGI IMG/M metagenome (GOLD analysis project Ga0194119, IMG submission 148620) | Freshwater microbial communities from Lake Tanganyika, Tanzania - TA2015018 Mahale Deep Cast 100m | ecosystem: Environmental > Aquatic > Freshwater > Lake | place: Tanzania: Lake... | reverse complement strand
TCCCTGAGGATGATCCGAGAAATCCCGCTGTGATCGCCGATCTGGTTGGTGACAACGTCGGCGACTGCGCCGGTATGGCCGCTGACATTTTCGAATCCTATGAAGTCACGATCGTTTCTGGACTTATTCTTGGTCTGGCCCTCTGGCACACGACCGGGCGCCTCGAGTGGATCATCTTCCCGTTGGTGGTGCGCGGTATTGGCGTGCTTTCGTCCATCATCGGCACGTACTTTGTGAAGGCCGGCAAAACCGGCAAGAGCGAAGATGCAATGAAGGCGATCTTTAGCGGCTTCCTGACCTCGGCAGTGATCTCTGCTGCGTTGTTCTTCATCGCCGGTTTCTTCTATTTGAACAACCCTGCAATGGCTGCATGGGGCGGCTGGTGGCGTTTGCCGACGGCTGTAGGTGTTGGGGTTTTGCTTGCCATTGTGATTGACCGCCTGACTGAATACTTTACGGGTACGCATGCCGTGCCAGTCAATAACATCAAAAAAGCCGCAGATACCGGCCCTGCAACCTTGATCTTGAACGGTATCTCGGTCGGTTTTGAATCCTCTGTTTGGTCCGTGCTTGTGATCGCGTTGACAATTGTCGCCTCTATATTTATCTTCGGCACTATTCCCGGTGTGGAAGGTGTGGATCGGGCGACATTCATTTTGTACGGCGTTGCGATGACTGGCATCGGCATGTTGACCCTCACGGGCAACAACGTCGCGATGGACTCTTTCGGTCCGATCTCAGACAATGCCAATGGCATCGGTGAAATGGCCTGGTCTGGCAAAACAGACAAGGCTACCAAAGATGCACAGCAGATCATGGCTGACCTTGATGCGGTGGGTAATACGACCAAAGCGATTACAAAAGGCGTGGCCATTGGCTCCGCAGTGATCGCGGCGGTTTCACTTTTTGGATCGTTCCTGGTGGATGTCACTCGCGCCCAGGAAGGATTGAATGTCCCTGCGGCAGAGCTGATCAAGAACATCGGTATTCGTGCAGATGACCCTCAAGTATTTGTAGGCATGTTGATCGGCGCCGCATTGCCCTGGCTGTTCTCTTCGTTCGCGATCCAGGCTGTGGCACGTGCGGCTTCGTTGATCGTAATGGAAGTCCGCCGCCAATTCAAACTGGGTGTGCTCACCGGCAAGGTCAAGCCTGATTACAAGCAGGCTGTCTCCATTTCCACGACCGCCGCGCAGAAGGAATTGGTCTCCCTTGCCTTGCTCGGCATCGTGACTCCGATTGTCGTTGGCTTATTCCTGCAAGTTGAGGCTCTCGGCGGCTTTTTGGCTGGCATCATTGTTTCAGGCCAATTGCTGGCAGTCTTCTTGAACAACTCCGGCGGCGCCTGGGACAATGCCAAGAAGTTGATCGAAGATGAACCCAAAGACCCGAAGAACAATCTCGGCAAGGGTTCTGAGCGACACAAAGCGGGCGTGGTAGGCGATACCGTTGGCGATCCGTTCAAAGACACCGCTGGTCCCGCACTCAACCCGATGATCAAAGTGGTCAATCTCGTTGCCGTGATCATTGCGCCGATTGTCGTTCAGTATTCAGGCGCGACGGGAATTACTCAGCTTGTCGTTTGGGCTGTCGGTCTGGCTTTGCTTGGGTTGCTGGCTTGGGCGGTCATGCGTTCGAAGGCGCCCGCTCCTTCAATGGCTGTGGAAATAGAAATCCCGAAGAAGAGTAAGAAGAAGTAAGAAGATCAATAAAAGGGCTTCCGTGTTTTCGGAAGCCCTTTTGCTTTTGAAAGACAAGTTAAAGATAGCGAACTTCTATATATAACGGTGGCAGCATGGTCAGATTAAATAAGATTTTGCGAGTTAATAAAATGTTATTAAATGTGGGGTTTATATGGGTTTTATTATGGTTTCTTCCCTGGGGAAAAACACTTTCGTTTGAAGGCAATCTTTATATGATTTTTGTTGTTGATATGTTAAAACTCGGCGTTGCGCTTGGGATGTTCATCCTGCCGGGCGCATTGTTATATATTCTTTTAAGGCAGGAGAACGATTCGCTTTTTGACCTGTGTGGCATTCTTCCAATCGGATTTACCCTGTCCGTGACGATCATCGCGGTAACCGGCATTTTGGGGCGGATTTTAGGATTTTCCTTTGTGCTGGTAAAAAATATATTCATGCTGATTGGGCTGGGCGAATTGGTGCTTCTAATGTTTTTCAAGCCGAACTTTATTGTGCGCAAGGATCATTTATTAGAGTCTTTTCGTGGCGTCCTGAATAATCCCCCATTGCTGCTGGCGCTTGTATTAGCTGCTTCGATGACAGTTAATGGTTACTTATTTTTTATTGACGATCTGTCTTACCTGGCTTACGTGACAAACTGGCAACATTCAACGCAATTGGGTTTTGAGAATATCGTACATGAAGCGAATGTAATAGAAAATGTGAGATATTGGATAGCCATGTACCCGATGGGGCAGGCATCGCTTGCTGATTTGAGTGGGGTGCCAGGAATTTTATTGTTGGGTAATTACCTTGAACTTTATCTAGTGCCAATTGCGGTAATTACTTCGTACTGGTTTGCGCTTAGACTGGGGTTATCGCGTAAAGCAGCTGGTTTTTCAGTATTGATTCAGATTTCCCTGTATATGTGGATGGTGGGGGAGTACTGGCCGGTGGGAACCTGGTTTTTACAATCCATGGCGGAGGATAAAGTCACAGCTGTATTTTTATTATCGCCCGTGTTTTTTGCCTTCGTTTTGTGCTTTCTTCGGTCTTCCACAAAAATCAACTTACTCTTGGTATTTTTGAGTGGGCTTAGCTTGACATTTGCTCATCCAATTATCTTATTTTTTTCTTGTTTAGTTGGATCTGGGATTGTTGTGTTTTCCTGGTTGGTAAGGAAAACAGCATTGAGTGCGATTCTACAATTATTTTTGGTTTTTATTACCTCAATGCTGCCTTATATTGCCATCCGGTTTTCTAATATTCCGTTGAAAATGGGTATGCCTTTTAACTCTGAATCCGCGAGTGCCACGTATCAAATCGATAGATACCTCAATGTGCTGAATGAGGTTTTTTACGGACTTAATCCTGAGGTGTTGAAATTTACTGATATCTCACCCGAAACTAATGGTTACGCAGTATTTCAATTCTTCCGGTTTATACCCCTTGTTTTAGCAACCTGTGCCGGAATTTTAGCATGTTTCAATTTAAGAAAGGGCGCATTCTATTGGTATGTTTTGGTAAGTGTTTTACTGGTCTTTTTTGCAACCTTGCCATACACGGGTTGGATTCTTGGATATATTGTGACTGCGCGAGTGCTTTCGCGCGCTTCATGGTTTTCACCATTAGGTTTAAGTGGGGTACTGATTCTAAAATTAATGCGGGATAAGCTGAAATCCCTTCATGTTATTGATAACAAGGGAAAGATCGTTCTATATGAAAGACTGAGCCTAACAACCGATTTTGTGGGGATTGCCGCTTGTTTGATATTTATGTCCCCCATTCTTGCATCCAGTTTCTTTTATCAAGTACCACTATATTTTGAGAGGCTGGATCATTACAGGCAATTAGCTCAAGTTGGCGCTTATATTGATAAGAGTACCAGCGATAAAGTGACAAATATCTCGCTGGATTACTGGGATACACAATTTCTGCCGGGCGTATCAGCGCATACTGTTTTAATTTCCTTTCGGGAAGAGACCGAATCCAACGGTTTTAATAATTTCCTTTCGTTTGATGAAATCCATGCCCGGAACTATGCCAGTAACTCCATCCGTTCGTTGGATAACACGATTTCACCTGGGGAAAGGTGTTCCTTTATAAAGCAATTTAATATCAAGTTTGTATTGGCTCGACATGATAATGAAGATCTCTTCAAACACAGTGTAAACGAATGCAAAATTGCAGTTGAAAACGCATTTGAAACAGATGATTTGGTTTTATTGAAGATAGGGATGGAATCGCCTGCCATTGAAAATTGGTGCGTGCCTGCAATGCATCTTTTGCAAAGGGACTTCCTGATAAAGTTATATGCAAGTTGTAGTTTACTGAATTTCGATAAATGATTGTCGACTCAATTTGATGTTTTGTTTGTAAAAAAGATAATACCAGGAGGCAGGGGTCAGTAATAAGGTCATCGAGAGTAAGACTACCCGAACGAGAGCGCTTACAACAACACCTTGAGCAAAGGGCATTCCTGTTAGATAGGTGAAATAGCCGTAGGCAGCTTCTTGAATTCCTAGGTTGCCCGGGACAATGGTTAAAATGTTAGTAAATGAAATAAGGACTGAAAGGCTGATTCCCAGTAATGGGTTGATCTTCAGACCCAGACTATAGTATGCGGTTGAAACCCAGACCCCGGCACTAACAAATATGATAAATTGCCAGATGCAGGCTTTTATTAAACAGGATTTGTTGGCTCTCAAACTTTTCCAACCATCAGAATAATTCGAGATCAATATGCCGATTTTTCCCATCTTGGGCAGCGCCCCTTTGGGAAAGTCGACGATGAAAAGGATTCCAGATGCACAACCAAAACAAGCAACGATCCAAAAAATTAATGGGACAGCCTTACCCATTAATAGGGTGGCCAAATTTGTAATTAGAATTACCCCTGAACCAATTAGGATGTAAATGACAAGCAATCCCAAAAACAGAGCAGGAGTTTTTGAATAAGGAATCCCATGTTTCTGTTTTAAATATACAGCTTTTGTAATCGTACCTCCTTGGGGAAGAAAGAGATTGAAAAAAGCGCTGACATTCGTTAATCTGAAGCTTTCAATGTTGCCTATTGGAGCGCCAAGTGCTTGAAATAATGCAGAGTTTTCGGAAGCGCTGGCGTAAATATTGACTAGTATAAAAAATGACATCAAACTAAGGCTTTCCCATTTAATCTCCAACAATACGCGGAAGTAATCAGCATTTATATATAAGTAATATGCGCTATATGCTAATACGAGAACAGTAGATACTGTTCGGATAAATTTTATTAACTTTGAATCGGATTTCAATTATTATCTCTCCGGTTTCTGTCCTGTGTATATGTTTATCCCACAAAAAGGATACGGGAATGGTAGGTTAACCTTTACTATGGGTAGATCAGTTCCTCCTGAGATTACTTGTACCTTAGTGAATTTGTATCGCTCCATCATGCGAACAAGAAACCTTGGGAGGAACAGTCCTACATGACCCGGCGCGTAAAAAAAGCGGCGAATCACTAACATTTCTAGCAAGGCAATTGGAGGGAAGTAAGGATTGGGTGTGCTAATTACCAAACGGCCGCCTGGGTTTAGAATTGCATAACAACCTTCCAGAAATGCTTGAGGACTGTCAAGATGTTCAATGATTTCGCCAGCGAGAATTGTGTCGTACCGGTCTTCAAATTCCATTAAACTAGAAGCGTCATGCACAAAACATTCTTTATAATTAGAAGGCTTTTTTTCCGGCTTGTTGATATCCATACCGTAGACCTCTCCTTTGAGGAATATGTTTGGTTGATCTGTAAACCCTATATCTAATATTTTCCCTGACGCAAGGTTTGCCATTTTTTTTAGTCTGTACATATTCTTTTCCTATAGTGTTTTCCGTTATTTTCAAAAAGATTAATAACAAATTCTGTGACATCGATCTTTTCGACAAGCATCCGATCCCGCTTTAATCGCCACTCATGTTTCGAATTCGGTTGTTCAAGAATACCGATTGCTTTTTCTAATGCCTCGTCAGGATCGTAATAAGAATACACCAATTGATACCGCTCCATCAGCTCGACAAAATTACCCATGTTGAGCGCCATGGAAGATGATCTCACAGCTGGTGTCCCCAGTATGCTTGCCTCAGTTGCCATTGTGGCTCCGTCACCAATAAATAATTGAGCATAGTTCATAAGATCATGAATCTGATAGGGAGGTAAAGTTAATCGAAAAGATTCAAACTCTTCAGGTATTTCTTTTTCGGAGGTAATAAATACCCGCCCGTAAAGCTGTAATTTTCGAATGATGGTCCGTTTTTGATCAAGGGAGAAACCCATTTGACCAATATCGTGACTTGCCTTCCAAGCTACAAAGCGTACGACAGTAAAAGGTTCATCCTCTTTAACCCCTATTTTACTCAGAACAGTCGGTTCAGGTTTAAAGTATTGCGGCGAAAGGTATGCCAGTTCATGGTAACCCTCGTATCGTATCTGCCGTTTTCCCAGATCTTTATTGAAGCAAGCGGGGGTGCAAATGACATTTGCTATCGGATATGTTAAAAATTTATCTATTGGAACCGGTTCGCTATCAGTAAAGACAATAGTAGGAATTCCAAGAAGCTTACCTATGGGGGCAATAAATTCACCTCCAATCCCAGTCACAATATCAGGTTTAAACTTGCTCATTAACTTCCTTAATCCTATTTCTCGCTGTATAAATTCCCGGTAAAGTCCTATTCGACCGGTGCCGATTGTAGAAAGGGTAGAATAGTTGAATTTATAATGTTCCAATAACGAGACTGTTACATCTTTATCGCGAGCAGAAAAGAAAACATCATGTCCCCTTTCTTGTAATTTCCATACAGCATTTTTGTAAAAGTGCACATGACCAGGGTGACCAATATCAATGAGTATTTTCATGTTGAATACCTAAGATAATAATTATCAATATCAAACAACATTTGTATGACATATTCATCGGAATTAATCTGCTATTCTGGGTAATTATGAATCCGGGGGTATACGTAAACGATCTTAAAAATTCTTGGTTGTTATCGTGCATTGTCCTGTTTTTTGTTGTAATCCATATCAAACCACATGGCAAAAAACAAAGACTGCATCCCGGTGATAAACAAAAAAACGGCCATAATTGTGCTGGTTGCCGCGACGGGCCCAATAAAGATACGGTAGATTAATAGGTACAAACCTAGGATCAATCCGCTGAGAAACATAATAAAGCCAGAAAAATAAAAAAAGATGAGAGGGTGAAAGTCACGGATAACATACTTTTGAATCATCCGATAGAGAAAGAACCTGCCCATCTGCCAGGCTAACTTCGGAATCACAGCTAAAGGGTTTATACCCGATTTTTCACCAATACCGTAAATTGACTTGATCTGTACATCGCCGACACGAAAGTTGAAAATATTAAGCTTTACCAACATGTCGTTAGGCATTCCATAACGCTTGTAAATATGATCAAGGTCGAGCGTTTTTAATACTTTGAGATTTGCTACGGTATAGCCTGTTTGTGAGTCTGCAATGTGCCAATAGCCTGATGCGATTTTAGTGAGCAAGGAGAGCATGGCATTGCCCAGGTAACGGATGCGAGGAATTTTGTTCCAGGCTTCACCTGAAATCAATCGGTTGCCCTTGGAATAATCAACCTCTCCATTAATAACGGGATTTAGAAGTGCTGGCAAATCACCTGGGTCCATTTGAGCATCGCCAGCCATAACAACAGTAGCATCAATATGATGATCTCGGCACCATTTGTAGCCGGTAGCTATTGCTCCACCAACCCCCTGGTTCTCTTCGTGACGAATAAACACGATGCGGCTTGGATGATTATCTGCATACTGCTGTATGATGAGGCTTGTATTATCTTTGCTGTAATCATCAACTATTATGATTTTGTCAACAAATAATGGCATGGTGTCAATAACCCGACCAATAAGCAGTTCTTCGTTATAGGCTGGCACAACTACGCCAACTGTTTTCTCGTTGTACATATTATTCCTTTAATTAAAGGGCTTCATCAATTTTGCTAAACACTGATGCCCAGGCTGATTATCCGAAACACCATGGTAAGAAATACCAACATTTTCTGATTTTACCATTTATTATGACACTAAAAAAAATATAGAATTACGATAGTCCCGGACAAGATTATCTAAAAAGCGGCGTGCTTTTTGAAGTAATCTATGCTTCCGGAGCCGATCTGCCTGATAAGATATTCTCCAAAGCATTTCTGTAACACCTCCTGATTTTCATCAGCAGGTGGTTATTAATTAAACTCAGTGCTGATGATATTTTTTGTATAATTATGTTGATTATATAAATCTAATTGATACATTGTTTATAATTTTTTACTTTCACCAATTCATTCACCTTTTCATTCAATCGGTTGTACAATGTTCCGACCGTTGCTCATTATTGGACGCCTTTGGTCAGGAAGCAACTAAAGTGTCTTGTACTTTATGAATAGTAGTTTTATTATTTCGTAAGATAATGTTGCCATTATTATGATTACTCAACCAAAGAATTGCGCCATGGCTTCCAGTTCTAAAGCCACCCCAATAATCGATTTTATAGCCCTCTCCTTTTTGATTGCGCTTAGTTTAGCGCTTGCCATACTTGCCTATTCCTTTGGCGGCGTGGATTTTGGTGTGTATTATGCGGCTGGGCGGGTTTTTCTGCAGGGCGGTAATCCGTATGACTATAGCCAGTTAGTTACTGAGATCGTTTCCTCGACAGGCGCGCCAAATAACCCTTATTATTATGCCCCCTGGTTTACATGGGCGCTGACGCCCCTGGCTTTATTGCCGTTTGAGACAGCCCGAATCTTATGGGCGCTCCTCAACTTTATATTCTGGTTTTGGGGATTATTCAATCTCTCAAAATTGATCGCATGGCCGCTGATCGGCTGGCGGCGATGGGGGATGTATCTTCTGGTCACTTTTGTATTTGCGTGGGGGACCTGGGGTTCAGAGCAGGTGGGTGTGTTGATTTTTTTGATATTGACATTCATGACCCTGTCACTCGAACGCGAAAAATGGTTGTCTGGGGGAATTTGGATGGCACTTTTATTATTCAAGCCCAATATTACGGCTTTTCCGGTAATAGCCCTGACTGTTTGGCTAATCCTGCGCGGCAAATGGAAACCGGTGGTCAGCATGGCTGGAGCACTTATGCTAATGGCAGTCCTGTCCCTGCTGGTTTCACCCGGCTGGTATCTTGAACTTTTGCAACCCGACAAAGTTACCGGGTTATCCTACACCTTGAGCGAGTCCGGCTTCGTTCAGGTCCAACGATATACCACCACCATGTTGAACTGGCTGTCGGCTTATGGCATTATTGGAATTACGGCTTATGCGATCTACGCGATTGCGGCTTTGGCAGGGCTGCTGGTTGCGGTTCAGGCAATTTATAAAGCGCGCTCCATTACTCAATTAATGGCTGTGGTGATTTTGGTTAATTTTGCCCTGGTTCCTTATGCCTTGTTTTATGATTACCCATCGCTCGTCTTGACTTTATTTCTCATCAATGCCGAATTATCTACAAATCCTAAAATGATTTGGATACAAGGGCTGATGAATGGACTGGTCTTATCCAGCCTTTTTGTTGGGGATAATATTACCTACCGCTATTGGATCGTGGTTGTCATTATATTTTTTGCGATATTGGGTAAGGTGATTGCGGCAGGCAGGCATGAGGCGGTGTAATCGGGCGGCTGTCATTTGCTGAAGATCAGCGCATCGTCTGAGCGGTAAACTGCCTGGAATTGAGTCGATTTTTCAAGTTCGAGAATCAAACCGCGGGTTAAGTCCGAGGCATCTGTCAGGTTGCAGTTTGTTGTGGGGGTGTTTAGGGCTATGTAAAGATAGTCAAAGTTTGGATTGAAATGATCGGCTTCCTGGATGAGGCACTCCAGTCCTTTTTTGCTGCATCCCTGTAAATTTTGAATATTGCCTACAACCTCGCGAAAGTTTTTTCCTTGCAGCCATTCATTACCTTGCAGGGTTGCGAGGCTTTGTCTGTTTGTCAGCGCGGGAAACCATTCGCTGGTGGAATCGCAGAATCCACTTGGTTCTCCCGTTATCACAAGGAATTCACTATCTTTGGGGGTGTTATTCGCAATCCATTGCATGGCGTTCCGCCCGCCTTTCGAAACGCGCATTTCCGAAAGGCGAAGCCCGTAATAAATCGAATTGCTCATAAGATATGGAATTAATAAAATAAGGAAGGACGCCAAACCGAGGCGAATTTTTGAATTTTGTTTGTTGCCGCTTTCCTGTATCTTTGTGATCGCGGGGATAAGAATTTCGCTGATAAAAATACCAGCCGCCATTGCAAGGGGAATATTTCCGATGGTGTGAGCGCTGCGCGGTTGGGAAAAATAGATGACGAGCAGCATTCCGGGAATGAAGAAATTTCTTTTAACGACCAGGATCGCCATTCCCAATATGCTTAATACCCCCAGTAAGTCAAGATAGGTTTCCCTCGTGACAAAATCTATATTAATTAAATTCAAGATGGACCCAATTGAGTGAAAGCCGGTCTGGCTTGCGGAAATTAAAGGCGCAAACCCATGCTGGTAAATGATCCAGCCATACCAGGGCGAGGTGAGAACGAGCACACCAATCGCAATCAAGAGGCCATGCAGCAATCCCTTTAGCGAACGGGATTTCATTAACCAGATGTAGATTGCGATTGCAATGGTGTAAATCGGCGCTTCTGTGTGGCTTAATATTGTCAGACTGCTGATAATAATCGCACCCCAAATATCTTTTTTGCTCTCTTTTGCAAGAACGCGGTGGATATGGGTAAGGGCGAGCAGCATAAAAAATGCGCCCAGGGCGCGAGTCAACCCGCCGCCCATGGAAAACCAGGCTGTCATATGCGGGATCAATGAAAATACTAATGTTGAAATTGCGCTTTGCAGTTTATCCCCCATAACCTCCTTTGCAAGCAGATAAAACACGGGAATACAAAGCGCGTTGAGGATAGCGGGCAGCCATTGGATCACAATAAGGGGTGTGCTGAGATTTAATAGATCGCTGACGACTGCACCCAGGTAAAACCCCAGGGGAGGATAAACAAAAGGAATGTTTAAATTGTTGTAGGTTGTGTAAAGCGGGGGAATATATTGATTGGACCGCAGGTCCTGGATCATGGTGTAAAACATACCGCCGTCGTTGATCGGAAAGCCCGCCATCCAGACCGGCAGGAGGCGAAACAATGTTCCAAATATTGTCGCTGTAAAAAGGATGAGGATCCCCGCGTCGCCGGCGCTTAATTCTTGTTTTTTCATATTTATTTCGTAAATTTCTTCTGCCACTCAAATAATTTGTTCAGCGCCTCGATAGGGGAGAGTGAGTTTACGTCCATTCCATTTAACTCATCCAACAGCGGGCTTGTCTCAGGAAACAGCGCAGCTTGTTGTGCCGCCTGCGGATTAATTTTTACGGCACGCCCGGTTGTCTTTTCAAGTTCAGCCATGATCTCGTTGGCGCGTTGCACCACAGGAGTCGGCAATCCGGCCAATTGCGCCACGTGGATTCCGTACGAACGATCCGCACCGCCGGCGATAATTTTGTGCAGAAACACGATTTTGTTATCGGCTTCGCTGACTGCCACGTTGTAATTGCGGATGCCGGGCAGCAGTTCTGAAAGTTGTGTGAGTTCGTGATAATGCGTGGCGAACAAAGTCTTCGCGCGCAAGTGCGGATGATTGTGTATATATTCAATGATCCCCCAGGCAATCGAAAGCCCATCATAGGTTGAAGTGCCGCGCCCGATCTCGTCCAGGATCAACAACGAGCGCGAGGTGGCATGATGCAAAATATTCGCGGCTTCGACCATCTCCACCATGAACGTGGATTGCCCCGCATGAATTTCATCCTGTGCGCCGATACGGGTGAAGATGCGGTCCACCAATCCGATCTTTGCGGAGGCGGCAGGCACGAATGATCCCATCTGCGCCATCAGCACGATCAAGGCCGCCTGCCGCAGGTATGTGGACTTCCCGCTCATGTTCGGCCCGGTGATGATTCGCACCACTTCGCCTTTTTCAAAGACGACATCATTGGGGATATATCTATCACCTTTGAGTAATTGCTCGACGACGGGATGACGCCCCTCGTGGATTTCCATTTCGCTTCCTTCATGGACCTTGGGCCTGTTGTAATCTCCGAGGGCCGCCGCCTCGCCCAAAGCGGACAGTACATCCAATTCAGCAATGGCCCTCGCAGTGGACAGGATTTTGTGTGCGGCCTTACTTAATTCCGCACACACTTCACGAAACAGGCGCGTTTCAATTTCCTTGATTCGCTCCTCTGCATTCAGCACCAGTGTCTCGTATTCCTTCATCTCCGGCGTGATGAATCTTTCAGCATTGACCAAAGTCTGCTTGCGGATGTAGGATTCGGGCGCTTTATCCGCCGCGCCGCGTGAGATCTCAATATAATAGCCAAATACTTTGTTGTAGCCCACCTTGAGAGTCTTGATGCCCGTCTTTTCCCTTTCAATAGACTCAAGATTTGCAATCCAATCGCGCGCGTGTTTGGACGCTTCGATCACGCCGTCTAGTTCCGCTGAATATCCCGCGCGGATCACGCCCATATTTTGCAAGGTGGAGGGCGGGTCATCATCAATCGCATTTTGCAAAAGGGATAATTCATCACTCAGCATATCAGGCTTGGGCAGTTTTGCGTCTTCGGCATTGGCTCTTCCAGCAAATGAACCCAGCACATTTGGAATTCCTTCCAAGGTACTTCTCATCGCTACCATGTCGCGTGGTTGGGCTTGACCTGCGATCACACGGTTGACCAATCTTTCCAAATCCGAAAGAGGTTTCAAGGCGTTGCGTAATTCCGCGCGCATCATCCCATTCTCAAAGAAGTACTGCACTCCGTTTTGACGATGGACGATTTTTTCCACACTCAATAAAGGCTGGCTGACCCATTGATGAATGAGTCGTTTACCCATGGGTGTAATGGTGGTATCCAATGTTCCAAGCAAAGAACCTTTTCTCTCGCCGCGCAGTGTTTCATCTAATTCCAGATTTCTGCGCGTGGAGGCGTCCAGGGTCATAAATTCATTCAGGCTGTAGGAGCGTAGTGAATTGAGCAGGTTCAATGCATCCGGTTGGGTTTCCTTGAGATATTGCACAATTGCGCCAGCGGCTCGCACTGCGAGGCTGTTATTTTTCAAGCCAAAGCCAACCAGCGTGGATGAATTAAATTGTGCCAGCAAGGTTTCATTGCATTTGCCCGGCTCAAATTTCCAGGCGGGCAATGCGGTTAAGTGTCCTGTGATTCCATTGGGTAGTGTTTGGTTGTCGGGATAAATGATTTCGGCGGGGTGTAATCTCGTCAACTCGGCGCGCAAGGCTTCGAGCGGAAGTTCGGTGACGGCGAATTCTCCAGTGGTGACATCTGTATAGGAAAAAGAGGCAGTTGTCCCGTTGGAAGATGCGGATGAGTCTAATAGGATAGCGGCGAGGTAGTTGTTCGCATCGCCGGGCAAAAGTCCCGCTTCGATCACCGTCCCAGGAGTGACAACTCTGACCACCTTGCGCGGAAAGATGCCCTTCTCAGGTTGTTCGCCAACTTGTTCGCAGATCGCAACGTGATAGCCTTTTTCGATCAGCCGCGCCAGATAATTTTCTGCCGCATGATAAGGAATGCCCGCCAGCGGCACGCGCAGACCACCGCCAACCGGGCGCGAAGTTAAAACAATATCGAGTTCACGGGCTGTGATCTCGGCATCTTCGTCAAAAGTTTCGTAAAAATCACCGAGGCGAAAAAAGACAATCGCATTGGGGTATTCGCGTTTGATATCCAGATATTGCTGGCGGACCGGCGTGACATCATCATGGTTGGACATGGCTTCATTTTACTATGACAGAGTGACTTGGGCTATAATTTGCGCGCATCCTTTTTCAGGAGTAGATTATGCATCAATTGATTTTGGTCCGTCATGGACAAAGCACATGGAATCTTGAAAATCGTTTTACAGGCTGGACGGATGTTGACTTGACCGATCTTGGCCGCGAAGAAGCGCACTTAGCGGGCGAGTTATTGCGTGAAGGCGGATATGATTTTGATATCGCTTACACATCTGTATTGAAGCGGGCCATCAAAACACTTGGAATAATTCAGGAAGAAATGGATCGCGATTGGCTGCCTGTGATTCGCGCCTGGCAACTCAATGAACGCCATTATGGTTCTTTGCAAGGTTTGAATAAAGCTGAAATGGCTGAAAAGTTTGGCGAGGCGCAGGTGAAGATCTGGCGGCGCTCCTATGATGTCCCGCCGCCCGCTTTGGAACTCAACGATGAACGCCACCCAAAATTTGACCGGCGTTACGCCTCGTTGACTCGCGAGCAGTTGCCAGCCACCGAGTCGCTTAAGAGTACGCTGGATCGCGTTCTTCCTTACTGGCATTCCACATTGGCGCCTGATATTAAATCTGGCAAGCGCGTATTGATCGTGGCGCATGGCAATTCCATCCGCGCGTTGGTGAAGTATCTTGACAATATTTCCGAAGCGGCTATCACCGAGCTTAATATCCCAACAGGTTTGCCGCTCGTGTATGAATTGGATCAGGACTTGAAGCCGATAAAAAATTATTATCTTGGGGATGCTGAGGAAGCCGCAAAGAAAGCCGCTGAGGTTGCAAATCAGGGGAAAGCAAAATAAAACTAGCCACCAGACAGTTTTGAAACCAAGGGGGTTGATCGGCGAGCAAAATCGAGTAAATTTGTTTTTACGACAAAACGATTTACTTGGAGATGCTGATGCCGA
>Ga0194119_10008184_pt1 | contig 14465 bp, 14 predicted proteins | sample TA2MahC100mmetaG_FD_148620 | JGI IMG/M metagenome (GOLD analysis project Ga0194119, IMG submission 148620) | Freshwater microbial communities from Lake Tanganyika, Tanzania - TA2015018 Mahale Deep Cast 100m | ecosystem: Environmental > Aquatic > Freshwater > Lake | place: Tanzania: Lake... | reverse complement strand
CACGGCGGCGGGCGGCGGCGGCCATGGCTTCCAAGCGGCCGGGCGCGAGGCATTCGCGGATTTCGGCCAGCAGGCGGTCGCCGGTGCAGTCCTTGTCGGCGATAACGCGGGAGGCGCCGGCGCGCTCCATGGCCCGCGCATTGGCCATCTGGTGATCGTCGGCCGCGTACGGATAGGGAACGAGGATCGACGGCTTGCCGGCAGCCGCGAGTTCGGAAACTGTGCCGGCGCCGGCGCGGCAGACGATGAGAGCGGCCTGGTCGAAGGCCTTCGGCATATCGTCGATAAAGTCCCGCACCTCGGCAGCGGGCAACGCTGCAGCCAATTCATCGCGCATGGCGGCGCCGGTTTGCAGGGTTACGCCGAAGGGCGCGGCGGCCAGCGCCCTGGCGGCGAGGTTCAGCGTCCGTGCGCCCCGGCTTCCGCCGGTGATGAGCACGCGCGGCGGATTCGACGCGGCACGCGCCGGGAGATCGAAAAATTCCTGCCGTACGGGCAAGCCGGCCAGTTCGACGCGCCCGGCCGGGAAGCAGGGCAACGCTTCTTCGAAGCTGACCAGCGCCATTCGCGCGATACGCGCCAGACGCCGGTTTGTCATGCCAGGCATGGCGTTCGGTTCCATGAGAACAACTGGCGTGCCCAACATGGCGGCCGCCATGACGACCGGCGCGGCGGCGTATCCGCCCATGCTGAATACGCCGGCGGCGTTGTGTTTGCGAAGCAGTCCACGCGCGGCCAGGACGCTGCCCGGCAGCTCGAAAAGGGTACGCAGTTTCCGCAGAGCGCCTAATCCCTTCAAGCCGCCGATGGAGATCCACTCGATCGGGAAACCGGCTTGCGGCACCAGCTTCGCCTCCAGGCCTTCGCGTGTCCCAATGAAGACGGGACGGTGCCCGCGGGCGGCGAACTCGCGAGCCACGGCGAGCCCGGGGATCACATGGCCTCCCGTCCCGCCGCCCGCCATGATGTAGACCCGGCTCTGCACTACCCCGCCTGCTCGCTGATGTTCAACAGAATCCCGAGCGACGCGAGAGTGCTGAGCAACGAACTGCCGCCGTAGCTGATCATGGGCAGCGGAATGCCTTTCGTGGGGCCAAGCCCCAGAACGACGCTCATGTTGACCAGCGCCTGAAATCCGATGGCGATGGTCAGGCCGAGCGCCAGATACCGGCCGAACTCGTTCGTTGTCAGCCAGAAGATCCGGAGCCCGCGCCAAATGATGAGCAGATAACCGGCCAGCACCGCCGTGGTCCCCCACAGGCCCAACTCTTCACCGATGATGGCGTAGATGAAGTCGGTGTGCGAATCCGGAAGGAAGAAGTGCTTCTGCCGGCCGTGACCCGGCCCGACACCAAACACTCCGCCGGAGCCGATGGCGATCTTGGCCTGCGTGGCCTGGTAGTTGGTGTCGCTGACAGGGGCTGAACTCACAATGTAGGGCTTGATTTTGCCCGTGGGATCGTAGTTTTCGACGAACTCCAAGTCCGGATCCAGCAGGCGGACAACGCGCGAGAAACGGTGCGGCGCGGCGACGATGGCGACGGTCACACACGCGATGGCAAGCCCGGCGGCGAAGGCGAGATACTTGCGCTCCAGGCCGGCGACAAAAAAGACACCGACGGCGACGACGCCCAGCACAATGGCGGTGCCCAAATCGCCCAGCGCCACGAAGAAGAAGAGCAGACCCAGCACCAAGGCCGCGGGCCGCAGCGTGAATTTGGGATCGTTGATGGCGCGTTGGCGCCATGTGACGAAATAAGCCAGGAAGATCGCCAGCGCAGGTTTGGCGAATTCAGACGGCTGCAAGTTGCCAATGCCAAGCGGAATCCACCGGTGCCGGGCGTCCACGACGAACGCGATGGGCAGGAGGAAGAGCACCGCGCCGATCGCGCCGAAGGCCCACTGCGGACTATTCAACTTTTTGTAGGGGAAACGGCGCATCAGCAGAAGCGCAGTGAACCCCAAGGCAGCCCACGCGATCTGGGAAACCACGAAGTAGTGGGGCTGCTTATTGTAGAGCGCCTGCGCGGTGATCGACGACGTCGAGTAGATCATCACGAAGCCCAACGACACCATGACGGCGACGATCGAAAACAGCATCCAATCAATGGAAACGCGCTTAGCCATTCGAATCCTCCAGAACCAATTGCTTGAACGTGCGGCCGCGGTGTTCGTAGTTGTCGAACTGATCGAAACTCGCGCAGGCCGGCGACAGCAGGACGGTGTCACCGGGCGCCGCCTCCCGGCGCGCCATGCGAATAGCCGTTTCGAGCGTACCGCAAGCATGGAGCGGAAGGGAAGGGCCGAGATGTTCCCGAATCACCGGGGCGGCCGCGCCAATCAGGAGAACGCCCTTCACCTTGCCAGCCAATTTCCCCGCCAGCGGGCGATAGTCCGAGTTCTTATCCTTGCCGCCAAGAATGATCCAAAGGTTGCCGGCAAAAGCGTCGATGGCCTTTTCGGCGGCATCGACATTGGTAGCCTTGGAATCGTTGTAGTAACGGACGCCATTACGCTCCACGACGAACTCGATGCGGTGCTCGACGCCGGGAAAGGTTTGAACGGCCTCGCGAATCGTTTCGAGCGGTATCCCGGCGAGCCACGAAGCGGTGGCCGCGGCCATTACGTTTTCCACGTTGTGCCGGCCCACCAGCGGTATTTCCGCGATCGGCATCAGCGGGCGGCCGTCCACATGGACCCAGTCATCGTTGGATGGTTCGTTGAACCAGACCACTTTCGCCGCGGTGCGGCTGGCGAGAGAGCGCGCATTCGGTTCTCCAGCATTCAGAACCGCGAAACCGTTGGGCGACTGCGTCTCCACCAGCCGTGCCTTGGCGGCAATGTAGTTCTCCATGGTGCGGTGGCGATCCAGGTGATCCGGCGTGATGTTCAACACCAGTGCGATGGTCGCGCGGAATTCACGAACCGTTTCCAACTGGAAGCTCGAGAGCTCCAGAATGCACCAGCCGTCGTCGCGTGAGCCGCCCACCAGATCAGTAACCGGCGTTCCGATGTTTCCGCCCACCTGGGTGGGAAGCCCGGCGTGCAGAAAGATGTGACCGGTAAGAGCCGTCGTGGTGGTTTTACCGTTAGCGCCGGTGATGCCGACGATGTTGCCGCGCAGTTCCCCGGCGACGAGCTCCAACTCTCCGGCGACTGGCACACCGAGCTCCCGCGCGCGCACAAAGAGAGGCAGCTCCAACGGTACGCCCGGCGATTGGAAGACGAAATCAAAGCCGTCCGCCGCCGTTTCATCCTGACTCACGCACGGATACGGAGCATCCGGAATCGCCTTGGAATCGGACAGTACGACGCGGGCACCGCGAGCGCGCAGAAAGGCCGCCGCCGCCATGCCGGATTTACCGGCGCCGGCGATCAAAACATTTTTACCCGCGAATGATTTCACTTTCCGTTACCGCAACTTCAACGTCGTCAGCGCGAACAGCGCCATGATCAGTCCCAGAATCCAGAAGCGCGTAATTACCTTGGCCTCATGCCAGCCGAGCAGCTCGAAGTGGTGGTGCAGCGGCGCCATCTTGAAGATGCGCTTCTTGCGAAGCTTGAAGCTGGCCACCTGCAGCACGACGCTCATCAACTCCAACACGTAAACGCCGCCGATGAACAATAGCAGGGCTTCCTGCTTGATCAAAACGGCCACCGTGCCCATGGCGCCGCCGAGGCCCAGCGCACCGACATCGCCCATGAACACCTCAGCCGGATGCGCGTTGTACCAGAGGAACCCGAGCGAAGCCCCGGTCATGGCGCCGCAGAAGATGGTCAACTCCGAACTGCCTGGAAGGCGCGCCAGATCGAGATACTCGGCAAACTGCCGGTGGCCGCTCAAGTAGGTGAGGATGGTCATGGCCCCAGCGGCGATGACCATCAAGCCGATCGCAAGGCCGTCCAGGCCATCGGTAAGGTTGACGGCATTCGAAGAGCCGGCCAGCACGATGACCAGAAACAGGAAGAAGAAGGCGAACGCAAACGGGTAGGTCCACGGGCTGGCCAGCCAGGACTCCACCAGCAGATTCGGCTGAAAGCTCTTGAGAAACGGGATGTTCATGCTGGTTTCGTAACCGCCCCGAGAGTGGAGGCCAAGCAGCATGAGGCCGACGAGAATTGACGAGACCACCTGCAGCGCGAACTTCTTGCGGGCCGTCAGGCCGAGATTTCGCATCTTCTTGACCTTGGTGAAATCGTCGTAAAAGCCGATGGCGCCAAAGCTGAGGAGGCCGAACATAGCGATCCAGACATAGGCATTGGCCAGGTTCGCCCAGAGCAGAGTCGGCACTACGACAGAGATGACGATCAGCACGCCGCCCATCGTGGGCGTGCCGGCCTTCTTCTGATGGCCGGTGACCTCTTCGCGGATGTGCTGGCCGATTTGAAATTCCCGCAGTTTTCGGATCAGCCACGGGCCAAGGAAGATCGATAGGAATAACGCTGTGAGGCTGGCGAACGCGGTGCGAAACGTCACGTAGCCAAACAGGCGCGCGGGTCCGAAGTGGGGAAACAGTTGTTCGTACAGAAGCCAATAGAGCATTAACTCGCCATGAACCTTTCCAGTGCTCTCTCCACTCGCGTTCCTCTCGAACCCTTGAAAAGCACGACATCGCCGGCGCGCGCTATCCCGCGCAGAGCCTCGCCGGCGTCCACCGGGTCTTGAAAAAAGAGCGCCTCGGCTCCCGCTTCCCGGGCTGCATCGGCCAAGTGTTCAGCGGCGCCTCGAATTCCGATCACTATGTCGGCGCGCGCCGCCGCCAAGCCCACCTCGCGATGCAGCCGCTCCGCCCACTCTCCCATTTCGAGCATTTCGCCGAGCACCGCAATTTTGCGCGCGCCCGGCTGCAACAGGAGAGTCTCGATCATCGCCTTGGCCGCTTCGGCGTTGGAGTTGTAGCAGTCATTGAGAAGCGTGACGCCGTTGTGGACCATTCGCTCCCCGCGCATTTTCGAAGGCTGCAGGCCGCGGGCCGCCTCCGCCATCGCGTCCAGACGCAGGCCGTGGACCAGCCCTGCGCCGATCCCGGCCAGCACATTGCGCACGGCGTGTTTGCCTGGAAGGGCGATTTCAAAGGTTGTGTTCTCGACGCGGAATTTGGACCCGTTTTCCCGCAGCTCCAAGTCCAGGGCTTGGATCCCGGCCGGCTCGTCGATACCGAACGTCAACGTCTTGCCCCGGTGGTGGTGGCGGAACCGGGCCACGCGCGCATCGTCCGCGTTTAGAACGGCAACGCCGTCGGACGGGAGCTCTTCGATCAGTTCGCGTTTGGCGAGGGCGATTCCATCGATAGAGCCGAAATTCTCAATGTGGGCGGTGCCTACGTTGGTAACAATTCCAATGGACGGTTTCGCGATGCGCGCCAGCGCTCGAATTTCGCCGGCGTGATTCATGCCCAACTCCAGCACGCCGGCCTGGGCGGTTTCGTCCATACGCAACAATGAGAGCGGCACGCCGATGTGATTGTTCAGATTTCCCTCGTTCTTGGTGACCCGTAGATTGGCCGCGAGCAGAGCGCCGACGGCTTCCTTCGTCGAAGTCTTGCCGGCCGAGCCGGTGATGCCAGTGATGGGAAACCGCAAGTGGGCCCGGGCGGCGCGCGCCAGATCCTGCAGGGCGGTCAAGGTGTCGTCGACTACCAGAAGAGGGATATCGGCCTTCCAGCCGCGCCTGTCGACGATGGCCGCAACCGCACCCTTTTCGGCAGCGGCGGCGAGAAAGCTATGGCCGTCGTGGATTTCGCCGCACAGGGCGATGTAGAGGGCGCCCTGCAGCAGCGTGCGCGTGTCAATCGACCAATCCGAAACGACGCGTTCATCGGCGAGCGGAGCGGCGCCAGTATAACGTGCGATGGCCGTGAGCGTCAGACGCATAACCGGAGCGCGCGCAGCGCAACCTCCTTGTCGTCGAAATCAATCGTACGGCCGTTTAGCACCTGGTAGTTTTCGTGCCCTTTTCCGGCCAGCAGAACGATGTCGCCGGGCTTGGCTTCCCCGATGGCGGCAAAGATGGCCCGCTCGCGATCGGGCTCGACGAGCAGCGGCGTATCGTGACGGCGCACGCCCACGAGAGCGTCGTTGATGATCGCCAGGGGATCTTCGGAACGCGGATTGTCGCTGGTTAAGACAACGAAGTCGCTGGCCTCGGCCGCGGCCGCGCCCATCAGGGGGCGCTTCGCGCGATCCCGATCGCCGCCACAGCCAAACAGCGTGATGACGCGGCCCTTGCCTCGTACCAGATTGCGGGCAACGCCGATCACGTTGGTCAGCGCGGCATCGGTGTGCGCGTAGTCGACGACTACCAAAAAGTTCTGCCCAGCGTCGACCCGCTCAAACCGGCCGGGTACGCCGGCGAACGCTGCCACTCCTTCGCTGATTTCGGCCCAGGTAAGCCCCAGTGCGTGGCTGGCGCCGGCGGCGGCCAGGATGTTGTAGACGTTAATATCGCCAATCAGTTTCGACTCGATCCGCGTTTTTCCTTCGATTTCGAAACGCAGGCCGAAGAATCCGGTTTCGATATGAACGGCTCGCAACTCGGCGGGATTCCGAATTCCGTAGGTGACGGTTCGCGTTCCCGCGGCCACGGGAATTCGTCCGGACCACTCGTCGTCGGCGTTCAGGACCGCAGCGCCCGGCTTGAACTCCCCGCCAAACAGGCGGGCCTTGGCGTGGAAGTAGTTTTCCATGGTGCCGTGAAAATCCAAATGATCGCGGGTTAAGTTGGTAAACACCGCGACGGCAACGCGCAACTCCGCCACGCGGCCCAGTTCCAGCGCGTGCGAAGAGATTTCCATGGTGAGATAGCCGCCGCGCCGCTCGCGCGTTTCGGCGAGCATCCGGTAGATATCCAGCGATTCGGGTGTTGTGTTCGCGGCGGCGCGGGGCTCTCCGCAAATGTGGTAGCCGATGGTGTTGATCAGGCTGGTGCGGCGGCCGGAGTGCTTGAGAATGCCATCGACAAGCAGCGAGCCCGTGGACTTTCCGTTGGTACCGGTGAAGCCTGTGATGGCGACGGCTTCGTCGGGTGCGCCGTAGAAACGCCGCGCCGCATGGGCCAGCGCCCGGCGCAGGTGCCGGACGGCGACGTAGGGATGCTCCGGCGCCGGCGACGGCAACTCCTCGTAGATCACCGCGATGGCGCCTTGCGCGCACGCGCCGGCCGCGAATCGGCGGCCATCGGCCTTCGCGCCAGCAAAGGCGAAGAAAGCGTAACCCGGCCCCGCGGTGCGGGAGTCATAAGTCAACCCGGCCACGGCTACATCGAGGATTTCGCTGGACGAGACCGCGACAATCGCCGCCTCGTCCATCAGTTCGCGCAGCGTCATGGGGCCTCTATCGCCGAAAAACCACTCGAATGCGGTGCGCCGGCGGAACGAGTGTTCCCGCGGGCGGCTCCTGGGCTCGAGCGAGACCCTGGCCAACGGGCTGGACGTTCCAGCCTTCCGACATCGACTTCTCCATCACGCGCCGCAGCGTCATCCCCGAGAAATCGGGAACGCGCTGGCCGTTGGCAATCGGAGTCTCCGGCATCGGTTCTGGCTTGGTCTCCGCGACCTGCAGTGGAGCCTGCGCGGGCGGTTCCGCGGACTCCGGCTTCGCCGGCTGGTCTTCGTCAGGAAGATCCTTCTTCACACCCAGTGTACGCAGGGCGGCCGCGGCGACCTCCGCGAAGACAGGCGCCGAGTTCTCACCGCCGTATTTGTAGGAGCCGTTCAGCGTGACCGAAACCACAATGGCCGGGTCCGCAACAGGGGCGAAGCCGACGAAGGAGGAGTTGTAGCGATGCAGATACTTACCCGTGTTGGGGTCGGGGATTTGCGCGGTGCCGGTTTTGCCGCCGACGGTGTAGCCCTTCACGCGGGCGCCTTTGCCCGTGCCGGCCAATACGGTCTGTTCCAGCATGCGGCGCAGGTCGATGGCCGTCTCCGGCTTGATGCGCTGTTCGGGCGGCGCCAAGGGAATCCACTGTTTCTCGCCGCCGGGCCGCTGCCGCGCCTTAACGATACGGGGCCGGACCAGCGCGCCGTTGTTGGCGATGATGGCGAACGCCTGCGCGAGGTGCATTGGCGTTGCCATGAACTCATGGCCCATGGCGACCGAACCCATAGAAGACGGCGTCCACTCGCGGACCGGATAAACGACTCCCGGCGATTCACCGGGCAGGCCCAGGCCAACGCGTTCACCGATGCCGAACCGCCCCAGATACTCATACATGTTGTCGTTGCCGGCGGCCAGACCTAAATTGATGGCGCCGATATTGCTCGACTTCGCCAGGACCATGGTCATCGAGAGCGCGGAGTACGGATCGTGGTCGTGGATGACGCGGCCCGCCAGACGTATGAGGCCGTTGCCGCATAGCACCGTGCTTTCCGGCCGGTAGCGAGTGGTCTCCAGCGCCGCGGCAGCCGTGACCGCCTTGGAGACGGAGCCCGGTTCGAACGCACCCGCCACGGCAAGATTGACGCGGCGCATCATGTCGGCCTCGGAGTGGACCTTGTCACGCGGATCGAAGACCGGGTAGCTCGCCATAGCCAGAATGTCGCCGGTCTTTGGATTCAGAACGACGACGGTGCCGGAGGGAACCCGCTCCTTTTCCACGGCCCTTCGCAGAGCGTCTTCGGCCGCGTGTTGAATGGCCTCGTCGATGGTAATTGTGACGCTGACGCCGGGCTCGGGCTTCTCCTCGTTGATTACCTCGCCGTCGTAGTCGCGGCCGCGGGCGTCTTTCATCATTCGCATGCGGCCGGCAACGCCCTGCAGTTCGTCCTGCAAAGCCCGCTCCAGGCCCGCATCGCCGCGCCCTTCAAAGTTCACCCAGCCGATCAGGTGCGCGGCCAGCTTACCTTTTGGATATTCGCGCTTGTGGCCGCGCTCAAAGGTAAAGATGTCAAGCTTCGAACTGCGCAGGCGTTTGATCTGTTCCTCGGTGGCGTCCTCGCTCACCAGTAGATACCCGCGGCGGTTCTTCCGGGCCTCGGCGATTGCGCCGGTTAGAGCGGCCGCGTCCGAGCCGAGCAACTGATGCAACATCTCGACGGCGAACGGTTCCGCGCCTTCCGGAATGCGGAGCGGGTTCATGATGATGCGGCGCACCGGAACGCTGAGCGCTAACGGGCCGCCGCCTTCGCCGCCGCTAAGAATGGCGCCCCTCGGCGCCTGAATCTCGACAACGTGCTCCTGCTGCCGCTGGGCTTGTGCCTTGAGTGCGTCGTGTTCGACAACCTGAAACTGAATCAGCCGGGCCACAAGTATCCCACCCCAGATCAGCGTCAGCCATGCCACGACCGCTAGCCGCTTTTGTGCGCGCGGCTCGACCGTCGTCTCCATGGTTGCTCCTTTCTTTGAACGACAAATTCGCGCCCGCCGGGGCGGGCGCGATTAGCTCGATGTAATTCGGGGGAGGTTACACTGCGGGTTGCGGCCAGCCACGCGGCGTTCAGCGCGGCGCCACTCGAGACGGCAAGACACCGGGGGAGGTGCTGCCTTGCCATCTCTTGTGGACGCGCCTTCAACCGCGCGGAAAACGGTTACTGCTTATTCTTGCGATTCATCGCCACGTCGCCGGTGCGATCGTCGTTCAACACGACCATGCTTTCCGGCGTCGGGTCAACAAACTTCTGATTCTTCGCGGCACGCGCCAGCGCTTCCAGGCTGGTGAGATTCGCTTCGCGCACTTCCAGGCGCGCCAGTTCGGCTTCCAGCACGCTGTTCTGCTTGTCGAGCTCCGTGAGCGTGTAGCCCGCCAAGTACGTGTTAGCGGCGGGCACCAGCAGCCCCACCATTCCGACGGCCGCCAGGCAGGCCGACATTATGGTCTTGACGGCGGCGCCGGTGGCCTGCGGATCCTGCTCGCGCACGACCCTGGAGTTGTCGATTCTCTTGGTAAAAACGTGGATTTCCTCGTTCGGAAGCGGGCGCAACGCGAACGAGTTGCGCGGCGCGCCGGAACGCGGACTGGACGCGGCGGGCACCGCGTTCTTTTCAAATATCCATGCCAGAATAGCCATGGTCAGTTTCCCCCTGCTTGCCAAGCGGTTGCTTCATTTCCAGCACGCGCATCTTGGCGCTGCGGCTGGCTGGATTGGCGCGCGTCTCCTCGGCCGAAGGAGTCCACACGTGTTTGTTGATCAATACGGCCTTGCCCTCTTTGGCCAGTTGACGGGTGAGGGCCTTGGCCAGACCGTCCTCTCCACTGTGAAAAGTAATTAGCGCCACACGTCCGCCGGGCCGGACCAGAATGGGCAATGAGCGAATCAGGGCTTCGATCTCCTCGTACTCCCGATTGGTTGCCACTCTGAGGGATAAGGCGCTGAGCGTCGCAGGATGCAGTTTTCCGGTGCGGGGCGAGACCGATTCGACCAACTCGGCGAACCGGCGCATGGTGTTTACCGGTCTGCCCCGTACCAGTGCTCTGGCGATCTGTCTGCTCCTCCTTTCTCCAGTGATAAAGATCAAATCCGCAAGTTCCCGCTCGGTGAGCCGGTTGACCAGATCGGCTGCCGTTGGACCGTCCGACGATCTGTCGAGCCTCATGTCGAGGGGTCCGTCGTTCATCAGCGAGAAACCGCGTTCGCCCGACGTGAAGTGCATCATACTGGTGCCGAAGTCGGCCAGCAGAGCATCGGCGGGCAAGATGTCCTGGAGCTTCTGCGGCAGTTCGGAGAAACGGGTATGAACAAACCGCATGCGGCCGGCGAAGGCCGAACAGTTGGACTTCGCGAGTTCCAGAGATTCCGCATCGGTATCGCATGCGCAGACCAGCCCAGCCTCGCCTACCGCTTCCGCCAGCAGGCGCGAATGCCCTCCGAGGCCGGAAGTAGCATCGATCGCTTTGTGGCCGGGCGCCAGGGCGAGCGCTTCCAGCGCTTCTCGCGGCATGACTGATTTGTGCTGCATGCATTGCCCTATCTCATTCCCAGCCGAGTCAGTGTTGCTATCGCATCGGCCGATGCGAGTGTTGCCGAGGCCAGCAGTTGCGCGTGTTCCGCCTTCTTGTGAACGTGAACCACACCGCGCCTGCCGGTTCCTATGACCAATTCCCCCAACAGGCCCATCGCCTCGCGCAGCTCCGTCTTCACGAGAATCCGGCCATTGGAGTCCAGGACGCTGGAGACTCCGTAATGGTCGGCCACCGTTTGAATGGCTTCACTGAACTGGGCGTGTTCCGTTTGCATGTCGAGAAGCGCCAGATTGCCCCGCCAAATCGATTCCGGATAAATTCTTAGAACCTTGGCGTCCAAACTGGTGCAGAATATTCTTGTGTCCTTCAGATCGTGCTGGAAAAAGTGGAGCCAATCGGATGGCAGGCGAATGCGGCCCTTGTCGTCGCACCGGGTCTCGAACGTACCAAGGGGCTGCCGCTGCCAAGTGTTTCCGATAATGTCAATATTGAAATCGCCCACTGACTGACACTTTCCGCCACCAGACAATTCTAATTCTCATAGCGCACGCATAGCAAGTGGTTTTTTGCATGCTAACCCTATTTCTACGTTCGTCTTACGCAGAATGAAGGGAATAAAAGGCGAAGAGGCGTTCCTGGCTGTCTCTGCTAGACTAGGACCTGTGTTACCAACACATTCCCTTTACGAACTAGACCCAGGGCCGGACTGTCCCGAAGTAGTGCGGGTCATCATCGAGATTCCTAAGAATTCCACCAATAAGGTGGAGTACGACGGCAAGCTGGGCGTTTTCCGGCTGGACCGGGCGCTGTATTCGCCCATGCACTACCCCGGCGATTACGGGTTTATCCCGGGCACGATGGCCGGCGACGGAGACCCGATTGACGTACTGGTGCTGGTTTCCGAACCGAGTTTTACGGGCTGCCTGATCGAATGCCGGCCGGTCGGCATCCTGAAGATGGCCGACGACAAAGGTGTCGATGAAAAAATCTTAGCCGTGCCGGTGCGTAATCCGCGGTACGACCAGATCCACACGCTCGACCAGATCTTCCCGCACGTCCGCCGCGAGGTGGAATACTTCTTCTCTATCTATAAGGAACTGCAAGGGGTTGTGCCGAAAATGGAAGGCTGGGAAGGGCCGCCGGAAGCGCGCAAAGCGATCATCGAAAGCCGGGCCCGCTTTTTGGACTTGAAAAACGCCGGGAAAGCGGAGTAGATTCGAACGTATGGTTGAGGCGCGGCGCTGGTTGGTGCGCGGCCGGGTACAAGGTGTAGGCTATCGCGATTTTGTGCGCCGGGAGGCGAATCTGCGAACGCTGACGGGCTGGGTGCGGAATCTGGAGGATGGCCGGGTGGAGGCCTTCGCGCAGGGTCTTTTAGAAGACCTGGACGCATTTGAAACGGCGCTTTGGAAGGGTCCGCGGTTGGCCGATGTCCGGGCCGTGCTCGCAATGGACGCCGCGTCGGAGAACGTCACTTCGGAGTTTGAGGTCCGGTAATCGCCTGCGCTTTCGCCGCCGCGATGGCCGCGAAGCAGCCGTTCTTGTGAACCACATCGGCTTGGAAACCGGCCGCCCGCAGGTGGTGCAGTTGGAAGGCAACCGAGCGCGGCGAATCCTCGTGGGCGATGTAGGCGAAGACATGGTCGCGATAGGCGGCGTCCTTGAGCGATTCCAGGTATTGACCGTAACGGTGCCACATTTCGGCCTGCAGGCCGGGGATATCGTGCTCCACCAGATCCCAGATCCAAAGGCTCCCGCCCGGCTTCAACGCCTGGAAAAGTTGGCGGAACACCATGGCCCATTCCACCTCGGCGCGAAGGTGGTGGAGCACGGCGGCGGCAACGATCAGGTCCACCGATTCCGGTTCCAGATCGAGATCCCGGATGTCGGACTGAATCGGGTGAAGGACGGCGCCGGTGGGCCGCAGGCGTTCCACGGCCCGGTCGAGCATGTTCGCGCTCAGATCGACGAGCGTGATCTTTTCGAACGAGTAAAGCTGAGAGAGTTTCAGGCTGAAGTTGCCGGCGCCGCAGCCGAGATCGAGGATGGCTTTTGCGTTGGGCGTGGTCCGGGTGGCCGCGCCGGCAATCATCTCCATCACCTGCGGGGCGTCCTGCGTGGACATCTGCCCGGTGTTGAGGTTGGAGAACCGCTCGACGTCGTTGTCAAAGCGCGCGCGGATTTCGTCGGTCGAGGCCTTGGTCACGACTTCAGTTTACCGTGTGCTAGAAGCGGCTTAGAGCGATCTTCGGGTTTGGCGACGCGGTCCTGCGCCTCTATTCCGTTGCGCGAAGCCCGGCGAGATGGGTTCGTTGGCGGGCCTCGTTCGGCGACGCCCATTTGTGGAACTCGGTCAACAGATTGGTCTCGACGCGCTCAATCTTGTCGCGGACTTCGCCGATCTCGCCACGGACCTGTCCGAACATGCCTTCAATCCACCGCTTATCAGCGTCGGTTAGGCTCATCGATTCCTCGCATTTAGATCATAACCTGGAGGAGGACGATTTTGGGAATTAGTGAGCGCGGACGGCGAGGCCAGACCCTGCGCGAGATCGGCGCCGCGCACGTGAAAAAGCCCAAGCATTTGAACCGCCGGCTGAATTCGCTTTCGCCAGAGGACGCCCGGCGCCTTCTTGACTTCGCCCAGGGGCATCGGCTTGAAACGCTCTTCACCGTGGCAGTCTCGATGGGCCTTCGAGAAGGCGAAGCGTTCGCGCTCCGGTGGTCCGATGTTGACTTGGATCGCGGGCTCCTGCAAATTCGTCACTCCCTGGATCGAACATCGCGGCCGTGGCGGTTGGAGACGCCAAAGACAGACCGCAGTAGACGCAGCCTCACAGTCCCCGCAGTGTGCAGACTGGCGCTCGCGGCGCACAAGGAACGTCAAGCGCAAGAGCAGATCTTTCAAGGAAGCCGCTGGCAACATCACGACTTCGTATTCAGCAGCAGCATCGGAACGCCGCTCGACTGCAACAACGTGCTGAAACAGTTTCGAGCGATCCTCAAGCAGGCCGGAATCGCGGAGCGGTGCTTTCACGACTTGCGGCACACTTGCGCGACGCTGCTTCTCTCGCAGGGTGTGCATGCGCGAGTCGTGATGGAGATGCTCGGGCACAGTTCAATCGCCGTTACGATGAACACGTACAGTCACGTCATGCGGCCGATGCAAGATGATGCGGCGACGAAGATGGACGCGGTTTTGACAAGTCCAACTGCGTTGCCTGAAAAACCGCCAAGGGTCAACTGAAGCGTCGGCAGCCAAGCCAATCGAGACTCGAATCGTCTCCCAATCGGGACCTCGACGTGAGAGAATTAAATGCCCCGCGCGCCTATGTCTATCGTACCCATAATTAAACGGTATGGGGAACTATCCCCTTTGAGCAGAGCCGCTATCTCAGGTGGCGTACCGGCCGTACCGGTGCTCATTGGTGCCTTCATCCGGGATTTCCATTTTGGGTCTCCCGGACCCCCACAGTATACACCAACGCCTCACTCCCGTGCCGGATTTGATCAGAATCCCCTTTCCGAGGGCGGGCCAGTGCCTGCGGATGGCTTCTTTCGACCA
>Ga0194119_10008179_pt1 | contig 14470 bp, 14 predicted proteins | sample TA2MahC100mmetaG_FD_148620 | JGI IMG/M metagenome (GOLD analysis project Ga0194119, IMG submission 148620) | Freshwater microbial communities from Lake Tanganyika, Tanzania - TA2015018 Mahale Deep Cast 100m | ecosystem: Environmental > Aquatic > Freshwater > Lake | place: Tanzania: Lake... | reverse complement strand
GAAAAGTCCATGTTCAGCGCCCCCGGCCCGCGCACGTTCCGGCGCGCCGAGTCGCCTAGCAACTGGATGTTGGCGCCCGTGGCAGACCACGCCGTACCCAGCACCTTGAACGCGCTCGGGTTGAAGAAGTTGTCCACGCCGCGCCCGGACTGCACTTGCGTTTCTGCACCCGCCACCACATCGGGCAGGTTGAACGTGTTGAAGATCGGCGCCAGCACGTTCGTGCGCAGGTCGCTCGGGAAGCCGCCACGCAGCGTCGTGATGCCGTTCACCTGCCAGCCGCCCAAAACCGGGTTGCGCTTCAGCCACGGCAGTTCATAGCCGTAGCTCGCCACCAGAATCTGCGGCACGTCAACCGGCGCCACGGCGAGCTCGCGCGACAGGTTGTAGTTGTCGAACACAAAGGAGGTGCCGCCGTTTTGGGTGAAGGCCGAAGGACCCGTACCGTTGGTCTCCATGTTCTTCTGAATCGTGTAGTTCACCAGGAAGCGCAGTCCGCTGCTGTACCGCTTTTCCACTTTGAAATTGACGGCGTGATAGCTGGACGTTCCCGTCGAGTCCACCGTGGGTATCGGGCCGTTGACGTGTGGGAACGGGCGGTTGGCCTGCGTGTTGCGGCCGTTGAGCGCAAATTCAAACGGCACTTGATTGCTGTGCAGAAACGCGGTGGCCAGGTCGCGGCCGCGTGAGGTGGAGAGCGTTGTTTCGAGCAACCAGTTGGCGCGCGGCTACCACTGGAAGCTAACGTTGGCCTGATGCAGCAGCGGCATCTTCGCGCCATCGAACTTCTGCGTGCGGATCGTGCGGACAAACGGGCGTGTGGCGGAAAAGCTGGTGAGCGATGTATCGCTGGGCGCGGCGACGATCGGACTATTGTATTGAACGGCGGCGCAATGGTGCGCTGCGCGTCGACGATCGGGAACGTCAAACTCGGGACGTTCGGATTGTTGCCGGAGAACTGCGACGTTTCCTGGTTCTGATCGCGCAGCCCGTAGAACATGCCGTAGCCGCCGCGGATCACAAGCTTCTGCGATTGCTGGTAAGCGAAGCCGAAACGCGGACCGAGATTGTTGTGATCGCCGTCGACGATCGCGCGCGAGAAGCCGCCTTCGCCGGGCAGTTGGAAGCGGCCGGTTTTGAGATCGAACAACGAACCGCGGTCGCGCGCGTCCACCGGCTGCGTATAGAGTTCGTAGCGCACGCCGAGATTGAGCGTCAGCTTGCGAGAGGCTTTCCAGTCGTCCTGGAATTAGAGACCGGAGTAGATCCAGCGGTGGCGGCCCCAGTCCAGCATCTGGGTGCCTTCGTAAAAGGAAGGGAGCCCCAGCAGCATATCGGCGAGCGGCGAGCCGGAGCCGTTGCGGTCCGTGCTCGACGTGTAGGTGGAACCGAAGATGATGTTGCCGTAGAACGGCAAGCCCTTCAGAACGTTGTATTGGTAGCGGCGGAAATCGGCGCCCACCTTGAGCGTGTGGTTGCCGCGCGTGATGTTGAGATTGTCAGACACTTGAAACGTGTTCTCGATGTTGTAGTTTGAAGACCCGCCGCCCCAGCTGGAAAACTGCTGCGAACCCGACGGCGCGCCGGAGAAATTGAAGCTGATGGAGGGGAACCCAAGATCCGGAAACGGGAACAGCGCCAGGCGGTTGGCCTGCGCAAACGCTACGCCGTTCGGCGCATCGCCCACGTCAGACCCTTGGTGGCGCGTGAAACCGAAACGTAACTCGTTCACCACCGTGGGCGAAAAGATGTGCGTATCGCCGAGCGCAGCGTTGCGCGAAAAGTCGATGCGCCGCGAGCCGCCGTCGATGAAGCCTTCAAACCCGCCGGGGATCGGTTGCCGCTGGTTCCACAGCGAGTAGCGCGCAAAGAGGTTGTTGTTGTTCGTCAGCCTGTGGTCGATCCGCAGATCGCCGCGGTCGCCGCGAAACTGGTTGGGGCGCTGGCGGAAGAAGTTGCGATTCGAGCCGCTGGCAGGGCCAAAGTTGGGCAGCGGCACCAGATCGGTGATGGCTTTGGAGGCAGGGTTGATGCGGCCTGCGGGAATCCGATTGCCTGGGAACGGTTGAGAAATCACGGTGCCGGCGGGGCCGGCGATGCGCGCGGCCGGATCGTAAATGGTGATAGCCGGCGCGCGGGCCGAGAAGTCGCCGCTGCGCACGTCGGCGGGCGGCACGTCGAGAATCGAGTTGGACAATTGCTGCTGGATGCGCGTGATTTCGAAGTCGGCGAACCAGAAGGTACGGTCGCGCAGGATCCGTCCGCCCGCGGCCGCGCCCGCCTGATTCTGCCGGAACTTGCCTTTCCGTTGACCGGCGGATCCTGAGACATTCTGCACCTCCTTGCTACATCGTTAAAACTATTATCGTTCGCCGTCGCAATTTCTAGCCGACGGGCCTCCCGAGCATTCCTTTCCTTCCTCAAGCTTCTGCGAAGAGGGGCAACTCTTCCTCCTGAGCGCCCTTCTTGGCGCGGCTGCCCCGTTTCACCGTAGCGACTGCCCGCAGGACCTGTTCGGACTGAATCGCCTCGGCTGGGATCTCCCAAGGAGCCCACGTTACAATCTGCGTCGCCGCGATAATCTTGGAGTCAATCAGCCGCCGCACAATCTTATGACTTACTCCCAATCTCTCCGAGGCTTCCTCCAAAGTCAGGCTGTTCTGGCGAAGCTTCGGATCGTAGAAGGGCAACTCATGATAACTGCGCACGGTGCGGACGCGAAGTTCAACCCACGTGTTGCCTGATCCGGTTTTACGGCCCAGGCGATTCAGAGTCGCGGCAATTTGCTCATCCGGATAGCGGCCCGCCATCCGGCGGATAATCTCGATGGCCTCCAGGCTAGTGCATCGGCTGTGGTGTCCCGTCTGGTTCTTCTTCACTCGCAGCTCCGAATGGCGCCCGCCAGTCCAGTGGATGACCAGCACGATTTCGCGGGCTTGCTCGTCGACATCGGCAACGATCTCTCGAATCAGGATGCGCGTGATGCGCTGCTTCAAGCGCATGTCTGTGGTTTCCGCATGCCAGATGGCGGGTAGGTTCTCGGCCAAGCTGAGCAGGGTCTCCTTGTCGGGAATCCTCACTGTGCTCTCGTTGGCCGCCTCGATCTGCCGCAGCCGGCCCTCTACCTCGCCCACCCTCCGCATCGCGGTGTTCCATCGCGCTTCCAATTCGGCGGCTACCAAGCGGTTGTCCGGGTCCACGGCTTCATAGCGCCGGGCTGCCAGCCGAGCCTCGTACTGCGCCTGTTCCAACTCGAGCGCCAGTGCTCGCCTCTGCTGGTTGCGCTGCTCTGCCATCCGCGTCGCCGCCTCAAGAGCGGCCTCAATGGCGTTGCCCTACACGGCTTTCAAAATCTCACCGCCAATGGCTTGATCTGGACGCAGCCCTCCGAAGGAAATGCACCAAGCCTCACCGTGGTTAGTGTGCGCGCCGCAGCAGTGATAGCGCGGAGCCTCACCACGTGCGCCGCTTTAGGCTACATGCAACATCCGGCCACAGCGCCGGCACCGTAACAGACTTGCCAGCAGACTCCGGCCGCCCCGCCCGGCCTTGGGCTCCATGCGCGACTTCATATGGGCATTGTCGGCCAGCAGGGCTTGATTGTGCTCGTACCGCTCCCAGGCAATGTAGCCAGCGTGATGATCGCGGATCAAGACCGTCCAGTTTTCCGGCGGTTTGACATGCCCGATAGTTTTTCGGGCACGTCCCCCAACGACTCGGGTACGAGCTTCGGTCTTGCCGAACGCGTACGCACCGGCGTACATGGGGTTACGCAGGATGCGCAAGATGGTGTTGTAGATCGGCAGCTTCCAGATCAGTTCGCGGCCGGACTCCCCGTAGATCATGGCAGGCAGGCTCACTTTCTCGCTACGAAACCACAGCAAGACTTGCCGCGCACTTCCGCATTCCTCCATCTTGACAAAGACCAACTCGATCGCCTGCTGGACCCGCCGATCCGGATCTTTCTCCACCTTCCCATTGGGGGCCCAGCGATAGCCAACCGGAAGCATGAACTGCAGTTCCCCGCGCTGGGCTTTCTGGCGGATCGCTTCCTGGCAGCGTTGCCGGAGCAAGTTCAGTTCGAACTCACTCATCGTTCCTTTGAGCCCCAACAGGCGCCGATCATTCAGCAACCCCGGATCATAGACGCCGTCGGGGTCGATCACTAACGCTCGCACCAATCCGCAGAGTTCGATCAGGTGATGCCAGTCACGGCCGTTGCGGGCCAGGCGTGAGGCTTCGATACAAAAGACTGCCCCCACGTTTCCATCGCATACCTCGGCTACCAGGCGGGCGAAACCTGGACGATCCACCTGTCCGGAACCGGACCGGCCCAGGTCTTCGTCGATCACCTCGACTTGTTGGAAGCCGAGTTTGCGTGCCTGGTCAGCCAGGGCGTACTGGCGTCGTTGGCTCTCCAGGTTGTTGGCGACCTGAATCGGAGATGACTGGCGGATGTATACGAGAGCCCGGCGCCGCAGGTGATCCGCAGTTACCTTCGTATTTGCGCTCATGACTTATCTCCTGCTGGCTTGACGGCGGATGGATCATTTGCCACGGCCGCGCTCCATAGCAGATCGGCGAGCGCCGCGGCGAGTTCGCGCTGTTTGTCTTGGGGCAGTTCGGTTGGCGGAGTCTGGCACAGCGGCAGGTTCATCTGCGTCTGGCGCTTGTTGTCGTGCGTCATGAAGAGCCTCCGCTGGCATCTTCTCCGGTGGGGTGTTGACGCGGGCGGCGACGCTATCCACGACGTCTCGAAGTTCAGCCAACGCCGCAGCGGATGCCATGACGCTGCCGATATCCAGGAAGCCGCACACTGTCGAATCGATCATCCACGCTGGCAGTCCTGCAATCGTGCCATCAGGCAACTCACAGAACACATACTCACCGCGCGGGGAGGTCGCCACCTTCTGGAGCTTCAGATCACGACCAAACAAAGGGTGGTAGCGGTAGTGGACTCTGACAACCTTCGGACTATGGGCATTATGTTTCGGGGTCGCCGGAGTTGGTGAAGAAGTTGGTGGCGTCCAGTTTGTCGTTGCGCAGGAACTCAAACACCGAGCCATGAAAATCGTTCGCGCCCGACTTGATCGTCGCCGCCACGATGGTGCCCGCCGAGTGCCCGAACTCGCCCGAGAAGTTGTTGGTCCTCACCTTGAACTCCTGCACCGCGTCCACCGACGGCGTGTAGGCGATGCCCGCGCGCCCCACTGCGCCCGCGTTCTGAATCGTGTCGTTGTCCACGCCATCGAGGATCACTTCGTTCGACGAGAAGCGCCCGCCGCCGCCGACAAACGGCAGGTTCGAGCCCATGCCGAACATCGGCGTTGTGTTGCCCGCCAGCAGCCCCAGCGGAAACGGATTGCGGCCGTTGAGCGGCAGTTCCATGATCTTCTTGTTCTCGATCACCTGGCCGATGGCGGACGACGAGCTTTCAAGCAGCGGCATCGCGCCCGTCACTTCCGCGGTCTCGCGCACTTCGCCCGGCTGCATGGTCACCGTCACGTTGGAATCCTGGTCCACCCGGAGATTCAGGCCGCGCAGCGTCTGCCGCTTGAAACCTTGCAGCGTCGCGTTCACTACGTACTCGCCAATCGACATGAAGGCCGCGTGGAACTCACCGCGGTCGTTGGTCTTTCCCTCGCGCACGGCCCCCGTAGCGGTGTGTTGCAGGGAGAGCGCCACGCCCGGGATCAGCGCGCCCGTGGTGTCTTTCACTTCCCGGTTGATGGTGCCGGTATTCACCTGGGCCCACGCCGCGGCAGAGGCGGCCAATAGAAAGAGCAAACGCATGGAAACTCCTTAAAGACTCCCTGAATAACAGGCCGTTCAGACGCGGCGAACCTTGATCCCCGCCTCGGCAAACAACAACTCCGTCAGCCGGAAGTGCTGATCGTAGTAGTCACTCGCATACTTCGACATGCGTTCCTCAGAGACAACCACTTCCACGATGCCGGCCTGTACGATCGCACGCGCGCAATCCATGCACGGCATGATCTCCACGTAAATGGTGCAGTGCTCGAGCGCGGTGCCGCAGCGCGCCGCGTTGCAGATGGCGTTGCGTTCGGCATGTTCGATCCACAAGTACTTCTCAGGCCGGACGCGGCGTTCGGGAATGTCGTCGCGAATGCCGCGCGGGAACGAGTTGTAGCCCGTCGTGCGGATCTCGCGCGCCGGACCCACGATCACACAGCCAATCTGCGTGTTCGGATCTTTGCTGCGCGCCGCCACCACCTTGCAGATCTGCAGATAGTATTCATCCCAGGATGGGATCTCGCGCTGATCGGGCACGGGCGGGGGCGTGTTGGGGGTCATCGCAGGAAGTCTTCGAGCTTTACCTTCGCATCGGTCTTCGCGTCACGATACTTGACGATGACTGGAGTGTACAACGAAATGCCCCAATCCTTGCCCGGCCCATGAGTAATCGCGCGCGAACCCGAAACTACCACGGCGTCGGCAGGAATCACCAGCGGCGCTTGATCGCTGCCGGAATACACCGCGCCGCGCACCAGATCGTAGACCGGCGTGGAGCGGTTGAGAATCACACCCGTACCGAGCACCGCGCGCTTCTTCACCACCGTGCCTTCGTAGATGCCGGTGTTGCCGCCCACCATCACCTCATCTTCCACAATGACGGGCAGGGCCCCGATGGGCTCCAGCACGCCACCGATCTGCGCGGCGGCCGAGATATGGCAGCGCTGGCCGATCTGCGCGCAGCTTCCTACGAGCGCATGCGAGTCAACCATAGTGCCATCGCCCACCCAGGCGCCGGTGTTGATGTACATGGGCGGCATGCACGTCACGCCTTTGCCGATGAAGCAGCCGTCACGCACACTGGAGCCGCCGGGAACAATGCGTACGCCGCTGGAGGCGGTGAACTGGCGCACCGGGTACGTCGCTTTATCGAAGAACGGCTGACGCCGCGTGTCGATCGACATGTCCACCACGGTACCCATCCGGAAACCGAGCAGGATGCCCTTCTTTACCCAGGCATTCACGCGCCAACCGTTGGGTGTGGACTCGTCCGGCTCAGCCGCGCGGATCTCGCCGGCATTGAGCGCGGCCTTGAAATCCTGGAACAGGCGGAAGTGATCTTCGCCGTAGGCGCCGCCGGTGGCCTCAAAAAGCAATTCAATGTCAGTCTGCAGCATTCGCACTCCGGGTGGATTGCGCCAGCAATCCGGATTGTTCAAGAACGGCGCGGATGCGCGCCTGATTGGCTTCGGACGGCCGCACGAGCGGCAGCCGCCAGACAGGTTCGCACAAACCCATCATGGCCATGGCGGCTTTCACCGGGCCGGGATTCGATTCCACAAAATTGATGTCCATCAGCGGGAGGAACCGGCGCTGAATGGCGCGCGCGGCGGCGAAGTCGCCTTGGTTGGCCGCGCGAGCCAGCGCGGTCATTTCCGCGGGGATCTGGTTGGAGACAACGCTGATGACGCCGCGCCCGCCGAGCGCGATCAGCGGCAGCGACACCGAGTCGTCGCCCGAAAGCACGATGAAGCCGTCCGGGGTCTGATGAATCACGTTGGCCATCTGCGCCATGTTACCCGAGGCTTCTTTCACGCCGACGATGTTGCCGATCGCGGCAAGACGGCGGAGCGTCGCGGGTTCGATATTTACGCCGGTGCGGCCCTGCACGCTGTAGACAACGATCGGCAGCTTCACCGCGGCGGCCAGCGCCGAGTAGTGCTGAAATAGGCCTTCCTGCGTGGGCTTGTTGTAGTAAGGCGTGACGGACAAGAGCCCATCGGCGCCGAGCGCTTCGAGCTCGCGCGCGAGCGAGATCACTTCGCGAGTGTTGTACCCGCCCGCTCCGGCCAGCACCGGCACCTCGCGCGGCTTGGCTTCTTCGAGCGCGATCTCGACGACGCGCAGATGCTCGCGATGCTCAAGCGTGGGGCTTTCTCCCGTGGTGCCGCAGGGCACGAGAAAGTCAATGCCGGCGTCCAGTTGACGCCGCACCAGCCGCCGCAGCGCGGCTTCATCGAGCGACTGATCTGCCCGAAACGGAGTGATCAGCGCGGTTCCGCATCCAGTAAACATGTGCCACCTCCGGCCCTATCAACTACTTGGTTTGCCCAAACAACACGTCGGCAAACACATGGACCCCGCGTTTGCCATGAACCCATTGCGCGGCCTTGAGCGCGCCGCGCGCGAATCCTTCGCGGCTCCGCGCCGCATGGCGCAGGGTGATCGTGTCAGCCGCCGAGTCAAAGCCGATTTCATGCGTCCCGGGATGCGCGCCCGCGCGATTCGAGCTCTCGTCGATGCGCCGGCCGTAGCCCGCCGCGCGTATGGCCGCGGTGAGTTGGAGGAGAGTACCGCTGGGCGCGTCCTGCTTGGCGCTGTGATGAATCTCCCAGGCCCAGGCTTCATACTGCGCTTCCTCGCGCAGCAGGCGCGCGGCCTCGGCGACGAGGCGCTGGAACACGTTGACGCCGATCGAGAAGTTGGCGCTGTAGACCAGCGCGGTGTCATTTGCTTCCACGGCGCTCCGCACGCGGTCCAGTTCACCCAGCCAGCCCGTGGTGCCGCAAACGGCGGGGATACGCAGCGAGGCGAGCTTCTCAAGATTCGCCACGGCCGCATCGGGTACGGTGAACTCGATCGCCGCATCGGGCCGGTCCGCCATGTCGGTTTCGGTCCAGCCGACATCGAGGCGGTGCGAAATCTCGATGCCCGCGGCGGGCGCGAGGCTCTCAATCATACGGCCCATTTTGCCGTAGCCAATCAGCGCGGCTCTCATGCGGCGGCGCTCCCTTTCGGGTCAAACACAGCCGGATCGAGATCGGAGAAAAACGCCTGATGGAGCAGTTCGACGGCGTGCTTCAGGTCGCGCCCGGCAATGACAAAACTCAGGTTCAGATTCGAAGCGCCCTGGCTGATCATGCGAATGTTGATACCGTTCATGGCCTGGAAGACGCGTCCGGCGATGCCCCGCGTCGTTCCGATATTGTCTCCCACCATGCATACGATCGCCTGATCCTGTTCCACGGCCACGTCGGCAAACTCGCGGAGTTCGGTCAGGATCGGGTCGAGGTTCTGCACGGTGTCGATGGTGAGCGAGACGCTCACTTCGCTGGTGGTCACCATGTCCACCGGCGTCGTGTAGCGGTCGAAGACTTCGAAGATCCGGCGCAGAAAGCCGTGCGCCATCAGCATGCGCAACGAGCGGATGTGTACGGACACGATGCCCTGTTTGCAGGCGATCGCTTTGAACGCGTTGCCGCAGGCCACGGTCTCCGCCACAATGCGCGTGCCTTCCACTTCGGGCCGCCGCGAGTTGAGAATGAGCACGGGGATGTTCTTCTCCACCGCGGGCAGCACGGTTGACGGATGCAGCACCTTCGCGCCGAAGTAGGCGAGTTCGGCCGCTTCCCCGAACGAAATGATCTTCACGCGATGCCCCACTTCAGCGATACGCGGATCGCACGTGAGCATGCCGTCCACGTCGGTCCAGATCTGGATCTCTTCGGCGTCCAAGCCGGCGCCGATGATGGAAGCTGAAAAGTCCGAGCCGCCGCGGCCGAGCGTTGTGGTGACGCCCGCGGCCGTGGAGCCGATGAAGCCGCCCACCACCACCACGCGTTCACGCGCGATGGGCGCAAGGCGCGCGGAGAGCAGCTCGTACGTCTCCGGATACAGCGGCGCGGCCTGGGTGTGGCGGCCGTCGGTGATGACGTAATCGCGGGAATCGGCCTGCACGGCATCGAGCCCGGCGGCGCGGAAGCGCTCGGCGACGATGAGGCTCGAGAGGCGCTCACCGTAGGCGGATATGGCATCGATGGAGCGCGGGGTTAACTCGCCGAGCACCGAAAGACCCTGCACGAGTTCGGCGAGTTCGCGAAAGTGCGCTTCGACGGCGCCTCCTACCGGTCCGCCTTCGGCGAGCGTGTACTGCTTCAGTGCTGCCAGATCGGCTAGCGCCGCCGCGCGGCCGCCTTCGACGGCTTGGCGCGCGAGCGCGAGCAGACGATTGGTGGTCTTGCCCATCGCTGAAACCACAACCACGGGATGGCGCTCCAGCCGCGACTTGACGATGGCGGCAACGCGATCAATGGCCGCAGCGGACTCAACCGAAGAGCCGCCGAACTTCATCACAATCATCAGTCGAGCAGCCCTTCCGTCTTCATCAACTCGGCATTCAACACGGCCGCGCCGGCCGCGCCACGCACGGTGTTGTGGCCGAGCGCGATGAACTTGTAGCCGAAGACCGGGCACGTGCGCAGGCGCCCGCAGAAGACAGCCATGCCGCGTTCGCGCTCTACGTCGCGCCGCGGCTGCGGGCGGTCTTTCTCGGGCATATAGATGACCGGCACCGCGGGCGCGCTAGGCAGGTTGCGTTCCTGCGGCACGCCGCGGAACGCCGCGAAGGCCGCGATCAGTTCCTGTTCAGGGGGCTCGGACGACAACTCCACGGAGATGGTGGCGGTATGGCCGTCCAGCACCGGCACGCGATTGCAGTGCGCGCTCACGCGCATCGGGTGCGGCACAAAGGCGCCCTGCTCGAAGCCGCCGAGGATCTTCTGCGTTTCGATCTCCACCTTCTCCTCTTCGCCTCCGATAAACGGGACGACGTTGGCGTTGATGTCCATCGACGACACGCCCGGGTATCCGGCGCCGGAGATGGCTTGCATGGTGGTGACCACTGTACGCGTGATACCGAACTGGCGCAGCGGCGCCAACGCCATGGTGAGCACTACGGTGGAGCAGTTCGGGTTGGTAACGATGAGACCTTTCCAGCCACGGCGCGCGCGCTGAGCGGCCGCAATAGCCAGATGATCCGCATTGATCTCAGGCACCAGCAGCGCCACATCGGACTCCATGCGATGGTTGCGCGAGTTGGAGACCACGACGTGTTCCGCGCCGGCAAACGCCTGCTCGATTTCAGTGGCCACCGAGGCGTCGGTGGCTGAGAATACCAGCTTCGGTGCGTTGCCGGGCTTGCACTCTTCGACGGTCAAACCGGCGACGGATTCGGGCATAACGCCGTCAAGCCGCCAGGACGTAGCATCGCGAAACTTCTTACCTGCCGACCGGTCGCTGGCACCGGCCCAAGTAACTTCAAACCACGGGTGGTTGGCAAGGAAACGGAGAAAGTGCTGGCCCACCATGCCGGTGGCGCCGAGTACTCCCACGGGGATTTTAGCTGACATAGAATTGGCTCTGGAATACTAACTAACTTTCGAGTAAATTTCTGACAATGTGCTGATAAAGCGAGACGGCTTCAATAAGTTCTCGTTTCGGCACGCGCTCTTGCGAAGTATGTGCCACATGAATCGTTCCCGGGCCAAGTAACAGCGGCTTTCCCCACTGCCCGCCGAAAGCCGGAATGTCGGTGGTGTAGGCCACCACGGTGGTCTCAATGCCCGGTACCGCTTCGAGATGAATCGCGGGTATGCAGAGGATCTCCTTCGCCTCGGCCAACTTCCCGCACGCCGCCACCACCGCCTCGCGGGTCGACGCCGGGTCACTCACCAGACGGATCATCACTTCCGCCTTGGCCGCGTCGGGAATCACATTCGGCGCGCGGCCGCCGCCGATGGTGCCGATGTTGAGCGTGCTGGGGCCGAGAATTTTGTCCTCGGGCAGCGCGATCTTCCGCACCGCCGCGAGCGCGTCGAGCAGTTTTTCGATGGCCGACTCGCCCAACTCGGGGTACGCCGAATGCGCCATGCGGCCCGACGCCGAGATCTCATATCGCAGCGCGCCTTTGCTGCCCAGCGCCAGACGATTGGAAGTGGGCTCGCCGTTAATCAGAAACCGTGACCCGCGCGGATGGCGCGCCGCCTCATATGCGCCCGCGGAGTTACGTTCTTCACCCACCACAAATAGCAGCGCAATGCCGCGCACGCCCTGTTCGAGCAGCGCTTCGGCGGCCAGCAGCATGGAGGCGATAATGCCCTTCACGTCGCACGCGCCGCGGCCCCAGATGTAGTTGTCATCCTCGCGTGAGGGGATAAACGGCGGCACGGTGTCCTGGTGCGTGGAGAGCGTGACGCGCGGCTCGCCGAAAGTGGCCAGGACGTTGAAGCGCCGGTCTTCCACCGGCATCCGCTCCACGGCGCCCTGATACTTGGCCGCGAGCGCGCTGAGGTGGGCGTAGAGAAACTCGCCCACCTCAAATTCGTTCGGGGTGATCGATTCGATGTCGATGAGTTGCCGGGTCAGTTCAAATACACGCATAGCTTATCGCTCTTCAACTAGGGGAATTCACACGAGGAGGGAGGCACGGAACCAGCGCACACGGCACGGGCCGAGCGCGCTCGTCCCGGCTAGCGCTCCACTCGGAATCCCGCCGGATCCGAATGACAGTGAGCGGGTATTGGCCTTCGCTCACCAACCAGCCGCGCACATCATCAAGCGCCGCTTGTTTCGGCGGGAGGTCCAGCCAGCTATTACCTGCCGAACCCGGCCCCTTTTGCCGACGCTCCGGGATGACCCGTTACCGCGCGTCCAGCGACTCATGGCCACCGCACCTCTACCGGAAGAATATTTAGAGTAGCCGAACGGTGGCGCATTCGTCAAATCGCGAACGTTGTGGGCGCAAGCAGAGTTGAGGCCGCCCTCGTTAGCGGGTTATGGTGAGCGGGCGGCTGAGAGCGACTGTGAGCAGCGATTCACTGGGAATCACGGCCGGCGCACCACGGGTGAGCAACACCACGCCCGTGCCAACGCCCGCGCCGGCGCCCGCTCCGGCACCCGCTCCGGCACCCGCTCCGGCACCCACTCCGATGGCCGCACCCACGCCGCCAGCGACAGCCCCGATCACGGTGCCGGCGCCGCTGCCAGCACCGATCTTCAACGCGTCCTTTTTCTTCGCGGCCGGGGCACGCCGCGTGAAAATCGAAGTGGCAATGCCGGTGGACTTGCCGCCGGCGAGTTCGATTCCGGTAAGCCGCACACTCAGGTGCGCGACAACTTTAACGCGCCCGCCCGGATCCGAAGCCACCACCACCCCGCTGGTGGTAGCGCCACGGGGTGCGATCAGCGTGCCGTCAGCCGCAGTCAGCGGTTCAGTGAGAACGGCGCTGAACGCTTGGCCGCCACGCGCAGTCTTCGTCGAAAGAGCGTGAATGGTGCGCACTAGTACGCGCTGGCCGGCGGGTACGGTAACCGGCACCGGCGCGAGTTCCACCGGGGCAGGTTTCGCGACGGCTTCGTTTGGGGCCGTGACGGCGGACTTCGCACTCTCGACAGCAGGACTGGTCGGACTCGTGCCGCAACTGGCCAGCACAAAGGCGAGTATGGTGAGATACAACTGCATTCTCATGTCACGCCAAGAGCAGGTCGCGTGCCAAAGCGCACTTTTCATGCAAACGCCGGAAGGACGGCCCGATCCGGCGACCAAGGCTGTCTTTTCTTCCTGGTAAACGAATCACACCGTGGAGAATCGCGCTATGCAGCCAGTCGCGATACGCTGGCGCGGAGATGGGAAAGTTGTTTGCCGGCACTTCCGGCTTTGCCTACCCGGCCTGGAAGCCGGCGTTTTATCCCGAGAAACTGGCCGCCAAGAAGTTTCTGCCGCACTCTGCCACGCGGCTGAATGCGGTGGAAGTCAATTACATTACACGTTCCGGCGCCTGCCCTTGGAGTCTACGCTTAGCAACTGGGTAGGCGACACACCTGACGGATTTTGTTTTGTGCTGAAGGCGCACGAGCGCATCACGCACATCCAGCGCCTGACGCCCGGCAGCGAGTTCACGCAAGTATTTTTTAAGGCGATCGACCCCCTGCGGGTAAAAGCGCGGCTGGGGCCGGTGCTGTTTCAACTGCCGCCCAACATGAAGGCCGACGCCACGCGGCTGGCGGGTTTCTTGACGGAGATCCCACGCGATATGCGGGCGGCGTTTGAGTTTCGCCACGCGAGTTGGCTGGTGGACGAGATCTTCGAATTGTTGGAGCGCCACCAGGCAGCACTGTGCCTCGCCGAATCCGACAAGCTGAAAATTGCGCACCGGTTGACGGCGGACTTCACGTATTTTCGGTTGCGCAAGGCCGAATACCCGGCCGAAGTGCGCGCCGCGATTACGGCTCAGGTTTCGGAGTTGCGCGCCGGAGGCCGCGACGTCTACGTTTTCTTCAAGCACGAAGACGACCCGGCCAGAGCGCTCTCCGCGGAAGAAATGCTGCGCAGCGCCGGCTAGAAAACGATGCGGTCTTTCTTGGCTTCGAGCTTGGCGAAGTCGAGCATGGGGATCTTCCTCAGGTCGGCAAGCGAATTGAATTTACCGTTCTTCTCGCGCCAGGCGATGATGGCGTTGGCTTGCGACTTGCGCAATGCCAGACGGCTTTCGATTTCAATCGCCGCGCACGTGTTCAGGTTCACCGGAGGCGCTTCGCCGGCCGGGTAGTGCTTGGCCAGGTAGCCGGCCACAGCAGCAAACTCCTGATCAGTGCCTTTGGTGCCGAAGGCGATCATTTTATTGATGGTGGTTTGCCAGCCATCGCGGTCCTGACGGCG
>Ga0194119_10008174_pt1 | contig 14476 bp, 8 predicted proteins | sample TA2MahC100mmetaG_FD_148620 | JGI IMG/M metagenome (GOLD analysis project Ga0194119, IMG submission 148620) | Freshwater microbial communities from Lake Tanganyika, Tanzania - TA2015018 Mahale Deep Cast 100m | ecosystem: Environmental > Aquatic > Freshwater > Lake | place: Tanzania: Lake... | reverse complement strand
GTTGGCGGCGGTGCGGATGGGGCGAACCGTCATTCTCACTGAGGAAACCGCCTGGATCGGCGGCCAGGCCATCACGCAGGGCATCCCGCTCGATGAACATCCGTGGGCGGAGGACTACGGCCGCACGCGCAGCTACGCGGACTTCCGGGCCGGGGTGCGCGCGTATTACCGTCGCCACTACCCATTGATCCCGGCCGCGCAGGCCGATCCCAACCTAAACCCGGGCGCCGGCTGGGTGAGCAAGCTTTGCTTCGAGCCGCGCGTCGGGCTCGCCGTGTTGTACGAGATGCTCGCGCCGCACCTCGGCACCGGGCGGCTGCGGTTGTTCCTCCGCCACCGTCCGGTCGCCGTGGCGGCGGACGGCGACCGCTTGCGCCGCGTCACGCTGCACGACGAGGAGAGCGGCGCGACGCGCGAGTTCGCGGGGGACTACATTCTCGACGGCACCGAGCTGGGCGATCTTTTGGAGCTTGGTCGCGTGGAGTCCGTGGTCGGCGCGGAGTCGCGGGCCGAGACCGGCGAACCGCTGGCGCTCGACGGTCCGGCCAATCCGCGCGAGCAGATGGTGTTCACCCATGTCTTCGCGCTGGAGCACCGCCCGGGCGAGGAGCACGTGATCGCCCGGCCGCGCGAGTATGACTTCTGGCGCAACGCACAGAGCTCGCGCGGAGCCGGACCGAAATTCGCGATCCCCGACCTCTTCGGGGTGCGGCAGGATCACTTTGGCCGGCCGATCAAGCCCGGCGCCTACGTGGCGAGCACGTGGAGTTTCCGGCGGATTTTGTGTCGCGGGAATTTTGCGGCGGGCGCGTTCCCGAGCGATCTCACCGTGGCGATCTGGCACGCCAACGAATACCACCTCGGTCCGCTCTGCGGCGTGAGTGCGGAGGAGCGGCGCCGCCACCTCGAGGCGGCGCGGCAGCTCAGTTTGAGCGTGATCCACTGGTTGCAGACCGAGGCGCCCAACCCGGCCACGGGCGGTCGTGGCTATCCGGGCTTGCGGCCGCGCGGAGACGTGTTCGGCACCGCCGATGGGTTGGCGCAGTTTCCGTATATCCGCGAATCGCGCCGCCTGCGGGCGGAGTTCACCGTGCGCGAGCAGCATTTCCGCACTGATTCGCCCGGCAACGGGCACGGCCCGGTGAAGTATGCCGACAGCGTGGGCGTCAGCGGCTACCGCGTGGACATCCACCGCACGGCGCGCGAGGGCGGCGGGAGCATCACCGAGGTCGCGCACGGCAAACACTGGCTGCAGCAGATCCCGCTCGGTGCGCTCATCCCGGTGCGGGTGGAAAATCTGCTGCCGGCCGGCAAGAACCTCGGCGTGACTGCCGTGACCAACGGCGCCTTCCGCGTGCATCCGACGGAGTGGAACATCGGCGAGGCGGCGGGGGCGCTGGCCGCCTTCTGTCTGCAGCGCAAGCTGCGGCCGCGGCAGGTGCGCAACTCCCCGGCCCATCTCGCCGACTTCCAGCGCGAGCTCGTGCGCCAGGGCGTGGAACTCGACTGGCCTGCGGGCCGCATGGCGACCGCGCGTTCCTACTACAGCCACCACAACCTCGAGTTGAAGGACGCCGACACGTTCCACTTCGGCGAAGCCTGGCGGCTGGGTGGGAGCAAAGGACCAAGGGAGTGAGGGAATGAGGGAGTGAGGGGCAAAAGGACCAAGAGACCAAAGAACCAGGAGACCAAAAGACCAAGGGACCAAAGGACTAAAGGACCACAAACCACGGACCACTGACTACGGACCACTGACCACGGACCACTGATCACCGATCAACTATTACTGCCCCACTCCCTCCCTCCCTCCGTCCCTCCTTCCCTCGCTCCCTCCGTCCCTCCCTCCCTCCCTCCTTCCATGTCTGCTTCCGTTTCCACTCTGCGCCCCCAAGTCCTCGTCGTCGGTTCCGGCGCCGCCGGGCTGACCGCGGCGATCGCGGCCGCCCGCAACGGCGCCGACACCCTGCTGGTCGAGAACGCCGGCTTCCTGGGTGGCATCTCGGCGACGCTGCCGTGGCTGGGATTTCACGACCGCGATTTCCGCCTGATCGTGAAGGGCCTGCCGCTGGAATTCTGCCGGCGACTGCAGGCGCTCGGCGCAGCAAGCGAGTTCGAGCTCGACCCGAAGTGCGCCTCGGCGATCAGCGTCGACTCCCACTGGTGGAAAGTCGTCGCGATGCAACTCGCCCGCGAGGCCGGGGTGAAGCTGCTGCTGCACACGCAGGTGGTGGACACGATCCGCGAGGGCAACCGCATCGCCGGCGTGATGGTGGAGAATAAGTCCGGCCGCCAGCGGATCGAGGCCGCGGTGACGATCGATTGCAGCGGCGATGGCGATGTGGCCGCGCGCGGCGGTGTGCCTTGGGCCAAGGGCCGCACGGGCGACGGGCTCGTGCAGGCGCCCACGCTCGTCTTCAAGCTCGGCGGCGTGGATCGCGCGGCCTTCGTCACTGGCTGCCGGGATGCGGCCAACAACTACCGCGAGTGGCTGACCCCGTACCCGGAGCTCTGGGCGAAGATGATGCGCCGGCTCGACCGCATGCACGTCATCATCTGCGGAGGCTACGCCGCGCTGGTCGAGCGGGCGCGGCAGGCGGGCGATTTCAGCGCCCCGCAGACGCGCATCGTGGGCGTGAAACTGCACCAGCCGGACGAGTTCATCGTGGTCATGACGCGCGTGCTCGGCCTCGACCCGACCAACGTGCACAGCCTCACCGACGCCTACACGCGGGTGTACGATCAGATTCCCGGGCTGGTGCGATTCTTCCAGCGCTATGTGCCGGGCTTTGCGAGCGCGCGCCTGCGCGAAATCGCGCCGATGCTGGGGGTGCGCGAGAGCCGGCGGATCATGGGCGATTACGTGCTGACGGCGGAGGATCTCGTTGCCGGACGCCAGTTCGACGACGCGGTGAGCATGGGGGGCTACCACATCGACATCCATCGCCCCGCCGGCACCTGGGTTGATTCGCACAACGTCCGCGCCTACACGATTCCGATCCGCAGCCTGATTGCCCGCGGGGTCGATGGCCTGCTCATGGCCGGCAAATGCCTCTCCGCGACCCACGAGGCGGTGGCCTCGACCCGCGTCATCCCCATCTGCATGGGCCAGGGCCAGGCGGTCGGCACCCTGGCGGCGCTGGCGGTGAAGCAGGGCGCGGGCGTGCGCGCCGTTCCCGTTTCGCGGCTGCAGAACACGTTAGTCGCCCAGGGCGCCGAGATCGGCCGCACGGTGGGCGGCCCAGACGCGCGGGCGATCGAAGAAGTCGGTCAGTTGCCATTCAACGAACCGCCGACGACCGGCGACAAGGATCCCGTCTCCGCGAGCGAGACGGCGTGGGTACGTTGAGGAGGTTGGAACTATGCGATTCCGCGACGATCCGCTTTCAGTTGTAGCCGGCCTCGCTGAGGCCGGTGAGAAAGTGAGTTCGGAGTATACGTCCGGGGTCAGCGACCCCGGCTACACGCTCTGGCATGGAGTTCCGCGATGTGCTTGCTTGGCTGCGGTGATGATCGCGGGCGCCGTCGCGTCGGAATCGGTATCTTCGGCTTCGGAGCCCGCCCAGCTGTCGCAGGAGGATCCCTCCTGGCCCCGCCCGGCCGCGGTGCGCGAGTTGGTCACCGACTCCGCCCGCTTCCGCTCTTTCGCGGAGCAGGTGAGCGGGGAGGTGGAACGAACACTCGCCGCCGCCCCTGCGCCGGCCGTCGACACGCGCGCGCGCCTGCTTTCCCTTCGCGTGCACCTGGCGCTCTATCTTGGCCACGACGCCCGCGCCCTCGCGACCGCGACGCAGATTCGCGAAACGATCACGCCCCCCGCGGAGCGGGCGTTTTCGGGGCTGCTCACTGAGGCGATGGTCGTCGCCCGGACGGCCGCCCCGGCCGGTCCGTCGTCGCCTGCTTTTCTACCTGCGCTGCGATCCGCCCTGGAATCGCGGCTGGCCACGCTGCCGGCCACGCCGGAGCTCAACGCGGTCTTGGCGCGGCAGCGGGAGCGCTTCGCCACCCTTACCCGCGACAGCCTGCTTGCAGAGGCGGATCGCCTCGGCGCGCGCCTCGACTCAACCGCCCGCTGGACCCTCGCCGATGTCGACGACGTCGTGCGGGTCGGTCACCGCCTGGCGACGCTGCTGCCGGTGCGCGACACGATCCTCGCGGCCTTCGCATCCACCCCGGCAGTACGGAGCGTCACCGCTACGGTTGCGGCGGGCCGCCCGCCGAAACCACCGTACAACGTTCTCTTCCTCATCATCGACGATCACGGCGCGCAGATGCACGGCATCGGACAGCCCTCGCCGGTGCCGACGCCGAACATGGAGCGGCTCGCGGCGCGCGGCACCTGGTTCAACCGGGCCTACGTCGATGCGCCGGCCTGCTGCCCGTCGCGCACGGCCTTCCTCACGGGGGTGCACGCGACGAACTCCGGCGTCTATTACAACAACCACGCCTACCGGCGCGCGGCCGGGCCGATCGCCAAGGTCGACATCCTGCCGCAGCACTTCCTGAAAAACGGCTACTTCGTGGCGGGGTTCGGGAAGATTTCCCACAACCGCTTCCTCGCGGACGACGTCGACGCCTACACCCCGGGGCACTACCAGATGTTCAATCGCGACGTCACGTACACCGACGGCGCGCTGCGGAAGCACATCCTGCCCGGCTCGGAGCAGAAGATGTGGACGGGGGGCTGGTCCTGGGGCGTGCTGCCCGACGAGTGGGATCGCGACGATCCGAAGAAACTCCAACAGGACACCGAGCAGGCCAATCGCACCATCGCACGCCTGCGCCAGCAACACGAACGTCCCTTCTTCATCACCTGCGGCTTCTGGCGGCCGCATGTCTCGTGGACGGTGCCGAAGCGCTACTTCGATCGCTTCCCGCTCGAGTCGATCGCGGTGCCGCCCGGCTATCGCGCAGACGATCTCGACGACCTGCCGCCGGCGGCCCGCTGGCTCGCCACCCACCGGGGGGAGCATGCCTACGTGACGAAACACGATCTCTGGAAGAAGTGCCTGCAGGCGTATTACGCGTCGATCGCGTACATCGACGAACAGATCGGCCGCGTGCTCGACGCGTTGGAGGCCAGCCCGCATCGCGACAACACGATTGTCGCCTTCGCCTCGGACAACGGCTTCCACACCGGCGAGAAGGACCATTGGTCGAAGTTTTATCTCAGCGAACTCGCGTGCCGCGTGGTCTTTTCGATCGCCGTGCCCGGCCTGAAGCCGCAGGTCAGCTCCACGCCGGTCGGGCTGATCGATTTCTATCCCACGTTGGTGAACCTCTGCGGCCTGCCGTCGCCGAGGCACTCGCTCGACGGTTTTGACCTCACGCCATTGCTGCGCGGCGAGAGCACCGAGCGCGGCGCGCCCGTGCTGTCGACCTTTGGCCAGGGCAACCACTCGCTGCGCGACGGGCGCTTCCGCTACTCGCGCCTGCGCAACGGCGCTGAGGAGCTCTACGACCACGCCCGCGATCCCCACGAGTGGACCAACCTCGCCGCGAGCCCCGAGTTCGCCGCCGAGCGCGCCCGCCTCGCCCGCGCCCTGCCCGCCGTCAACGCCCCGGAAGTTGTCTTCGCCAACGGCAAGAGCATGGGCGTCGACGAGAACTCGTGGAAGGACGAGGCGTTCCGCTGAGACCCCACCTACGACTGCACTCCAAACCCCAAGATACACCGCCATGAACAATTCCTGCCTGAACCTGAGCGCCCCCTTCGGGGCAATCTGCGCCGGCCTGGTACTCGGCTGCACCGCTTCGTTCGCCCAGCCTGCCGCCACCGCCACGGGTGCTTTCGCCGGGCGCGTCTTCAATGTCGCCACCGGCGATGCCTTGATGAATGCCCGCGTCGCCTTGCCCGGCCAGGGCCGCGAGGCCATCACCGACGAGACCGGCAGTTTTCGTTTGGCCGGACTTCCGTCCGGGCCCCTCGACGTGCGGGTGTCCTATGTCGGGATGGAAATGCAGACGACGACGGTCCACCTGATCGGCGGGACAACCGTGCACCGCGATTTCGAGTTGCGCCTCGAGCGCACGGGATATGCGATTCCGGAGGAGTCCGTTCGGCTTGATGCCTTCCGGGTCGTGGAGGATCGCGAGATGAGCGCACAGGCCATCGCCGTCAACGAGCAGCGCCACGCCCCTAACCTAAAGAACGTGGTGGCGATTGACGAATTCGGAGTCCGAGGCGACGAGAATATCGGCGAATTCCTCCGCTTCCTGCCGGGAGTCACGGTTGAGGACTCGGGACACACCGCTATCGAGGTTTCGTTGCGGGGACTGCCCTCGAATACGACCGCGTTTCAGGTGGACGGCGCCGAGCTGGCCGCCTCCCGGGGAGGAGAGAGCCGGTCTACGCAGTTGGTGGATGTGCCCACGGGCAACCTCTCGCGCGTCGAGGTCACCAAGGTGTCGACGCCCGACATGTCCGCGTCCGGCCTAGGCGGCTCGATCAACCTGATCAGCAAGAGCGGATTCGAGGCGCGGCGTCCCAAGCTTTCGCTGCTCGCCTATCAGATTCTGCACACCGGTAACGGACTGACCCTGCATGGAGGACGTACCGGGCCGGGGGCCGATTCGCGCACGAGTCCCGGGTGGGCGCAGCCTTCCCTGAGTTTTTCGTACCTGCATCCCGTCAACCGGAACCTGGCGATTACGATCGGCGGCTCGCGGGTCCACCGGATCAAGCCGATGGAGACCGGCAAGGTTGGCGAGTCGCAGGAGACGGCGGAGTGGAACCTGGTGAACGGAGTTCTGCGCTCCGCCACTTGGGCGAGTCTCCGGACGATCTTCTGGACGGTAAACGGCAATGCCGGCATCGAGTGGCGGGTCAGCCCCCGGGACACGCTTTCGCTCAGCTTTCAGGCGCGCGAGTCGCAGAGCTACCTCACCCGCAGTCAAATTCTCGCCAGTTTCGGGACCGCGCCGACCGGGGACGCGACCTTCGTGCAGGGGGCCGCGGCCGGCACAGGCACCATGACGCTAGGTAATGGAGCCTGGCAGGACGTACGTTCCGACGCGCGCCATGCGATTCTCCGGCACCGCCACCGCGGCGACGTGTGGCGTTTCGACACCTCCGGATCCTGGTCGCGCTCGACCACCGGGATCAAGGACCTCAGTCGCGGACATTTTCGCGCGGTCACGGCGACCATCCCCAATCTGGTCATCCGCGGCGAAGGCATCCCCCGGGAGCAGGGCTTCATCCCCACCCGCTATTCGGCCGTGACCCGCACCGGCAGTTCGGTGGACCTCTACGATGGCGCCAACTATTCCATCACCAATGCCACTTCGATAGAGAACGGAGACTACCAAGGGGAAAATCTCAGCGCCCGGTTCGACGTGGCGCGCGATTTTCCGGCGTTGGCGTCAGCGACGCTCAAGGTGGGGGCGGTGGTCAATCGCGTTGACAAGGATGTGTCGCGGCACACCACCACCTGGAATTTCCGCCCCAACGGCTCGACCGACGCCACCGCGCGTCTGGCCGGGAACTTCCCGGTGTTCGACGAGGATTACAACGCGACCGCGCCGACGCTGTACGGATACCCGGTGCGCTGGATCAGCGAGCGCAAGGTCTACCAGCTCTTCCAGGAGCGGCCGGACTGGTTCGTGCTCGATGACGCCGGCGCCCACCAGAACCGAGTCACCGCCTCGAAAGAGCTCAGCGAGACGATCTCCGCGGGGTACCTGCGGGCCGACTTCCGGCTGTTAGAACGCCGGTTGTGGCTGGTGACCGGCGTGCGGTTCGAACGGACGGACGTGGAAGGTCGCGACCCGTTGGACGATATCAATGCACAGTACCAGCGCAACCCCGACGGCAGCTTCGTCCGCAACGCCGCAGGCCAGCGGGTGCTCATCACCAGCGACACGCTGGCGCTGCGCAAACTGCGTTACGTGGAACGGAGCGCCCACGCTGAGCGCAACTACGGCGGCTGGTATCCCAGCCTCAACGTGACCTACAATTTCTCCGATAACCTGCTGCTTCGGGCCGGCTACGCCCGCAACCTTGGGCGGCCCAACGCCAACTTCATCATGCCCGGCACGACGGTCACCGAGCCCGATATGATCAATCCCACGATCACCGTCTCCAACAGCAGTCTCAAACCGTGGACCGCGGACAGCTTCGATGTAACGCTCGAAAGCTACCCGATCAAGGGTGGGGTGGGTTCGGTGGGGGTGTTTAGGAAAAGCATCAAGAACTTCTTCGGCGTGGTGCGTACGCCGGTGACGCCGGAGTTGCTCGAGCTCTACGGGCTCGAGAACGATCCGATCCACCTGAATTACGAAATTTCCACGCGCACCAACGTCGGCGATGCGCAGATCGACGGCTTCGAGTTCAACTACCGGCAGAACTTGACGTTTCTGCCCACTTGGGCGCGCGGACTGCAGGTTTTTGTCAGCACCACGCAGCTCAACCTCAGCGGCTCGAATACGGCGGATTTCAGCTCCTTCAACAAGAGCATTTCCGCCGGCGGCGTAAATTTCGTCCGGCCGAGGTTCTTCTTCAAGCTCTCCTTCACCCATCTGCCGGCGGCCCGCCGCGGACTCGTGGCTGCGAACGCGGCCACGGGCATCCCCGCCGACACCTACAACTACCAGTCGTCCCGAATGCGTTGGGCGGTGAGCACCCAGTACAGCCTGAGCAGGCGCTGGGCGGTGTACGGCGAGATGAACGATGTCATCCAGGGTTTCCAGCCGATGACGTATCGCTATGCCCCCGACACGCCCGAACACGCCCGTGGCCAGGCCCGGCAGTCGCTCGGCGCCTACTTCACACTGGGAGTGAAAGGTACGTTTTGATCCGACGGTCTCCCGTAATTGAATCCCCCCTGTCCGCTAATGAATCGCACCCTCTGGCTTTGCCTCGGTCTTACACTGCCGGCTTCACTGGCACCGCTGCGGTTGCCAGCGACCGAATCACTTCCGTCCCGGGTCGGGGCGGCGGCTCCGGATGAGCCGGCGGCGCTTCCCAAGGCCGTGCCGATGGAGCCCGCCACGCCCCGCTTTCCCTACACGAGCGAAGGCACCACCGTACGTCTCCGCGACGGCGCGCTGGTGCATGCCTATAATCGGAGGGAGCGCCCGCCGGAGGGGGAAAATTGGCATACGCACTACGCGCCGACGGTGATCGTGTGGGCGGCGTCGCGCGACAACGGAAAGTCATGGGGGACGCCGGAGCTGCTCTTCACCAGTTCGAGCGGGCGGACCGCCCAGCATCCGGCGCTGATACGGCTGGCGAACGGCGAGTTGGGCGCGAGCTACAACCTGATGGACACGGTGGATCTCGAGCAGCCGGCCACCGGGAGCTGGGTGAAGTCGGTGAAACGCGCGGCCCGGGTGTTCCGGTTTTCCCGCGACGAGGGCAAAACCTGGTCACCAGAAATCTTCGTGACGCCAACCACCGGTTACTGGACCGCGGCGCACGACCGCCTGCTGGTGCTGGCAAGCGGACGCATCATCCAGCCACTGCACAACATTCTGAGCGAGGAGCCGTACAAGATTGGGGTGCGGGTGGCTTACTCCGACGATCACGGGCGGTCGTGGGTGCTCGCGCCATCGGTGCTGACGGTCGAGGATGTGATTGCTGGCTACAAGGGCAGGGTGAAGCCCGGCGGCGGGGTGTACGCGGAGGCGAGCGTCGTGGAGCGGTCGGATGGTTCACTGCTGCTCATCGCGCGTACGGTGGCGGGGCGGCAGTATTACAGCGAATCACGCGACAGTGGCGCGTCCTGGGGGAAGCCCTATCCGTCGCCGGTCGCGTCGCCCGAGGCTCCGGCGCGCATGGTGCGCGTGCCGGGAACGGATCACCTGCTCCTCATCTGGAACAGTTGCTGCGTCGATGCGGCGCACCCGCTGGTGGGGCGTCGTGCCGTGCTTTCGTCGGCGATCAGCAGGGATGGTGGGAGGAGCTGGGGCCCGGCGCGGGAGATCGTCCGCGCAGGCGAGCCGCTCGCGGGCATGGGGGTGAATTACGCTTCGATCTACTTTGACGGGGATGTGGCCTACGTGGGGTACTTCGCCGGTTTGCGAGCCGGGGATCGAACATTCCACCAGGAATATGTTCTACCGATTCCGGTGGCGTGGTTCTACGGGAGTGGAAGGTAACTATGAGCCGCTCCACCAATCCTCTTCCCCCCGGCGATCTGCTTGAGCTCAAGCGCTGGAACACACCGACGATCTACAACGGCTGGGAGCAAATCACCCGGCACAACGCCGCGGCCGACGCGTTCAACCTCGAGGAGACGCGCGACTACATGCCACAGATGGGTCCGATGGTCGGCTACGCCGTGACCGTCGTCTGCCAGCCGGGCAACGCGGAGCACCCGCGCAAGAATCCGCGCGCCTGGTCGCAGTACCGTCGCTACGTCGCCAGCCGCCCCGGCCCGAAGATCGTGGTTGTGCAGGACCTCGATCGCCCGGCCACCCTCGGGGCGTTTTGGGGCGAGGTGAACAGCAACGTTCACCGCGCGCTCGGCTGCGTGGGCACGATCTGCGACGGCGCCATCCGCGACCTCGACGAGATGACCAACGCCGGCTTCAGGGCCCTCGCGCGCCGGCTGGCCGTCGGGCATGCCCACTCGTACCCGGTGCGCTGGGACTGCGAGGTCGAGGTGTTCGGGCGCAAGGTCCGCCCCGGGCAGCTCATCCACGCGGACAAGCATGGCTTTCTCGCCGTGCCCGAGGGGGAGGAGGCGCGCCTGCTCGAGGCGGCGCGGTTCATGGACGGCAACGAATGCCAGACCCTGATCGCCGCCGCCCGTGGCGCCGCCGGCAAATCGCTGCGCCGGGTCTGCGCCGAGTTCGATCGGGCCGCAGAGCAGTTTGGGACCAACGCGCGCGCGAAGTTCTCGCGGCGCGGCGAGTGGTAAAAGCCAAAACGCAGATCGCGCCCCCCAAAGAAAATGATGCCCCTGACCCGTGTCCTGTTGCGTGCAGTGGCAATTTCGACGCTGCCCGCCGGCGCCCTCGCTGGCGCCGCTCCGGCGGCTCCGCCTTCGTTCGATGACATCCACGCCCTGCGCGCCACCACCCCTTACTACGCCTTCCCGACGACCTGGATCGCCCCGCCCGATGCCAAGTACCAACGCCGCTCCGAGGCGAGTGCCGTCACGCTCAAGAACGGTGATGTCCTGGTGGCGTGGTGCGACCTGATGGGCCGCGGCGACAATGCGAAGGGTTTCATCTCCGCGGTGGAACTGGATGCCGAGGGCAGGCCGCGTGGCGAACCGCGCATCGTGGCGCCGACGCCGCCGGGCGGCCTGAACTCGCTCTCGCCGGCGCTGCGCCGCTTGGGCAGCGGAGAAGTCGGCCTGGCGTTCAGCTACCGGATGAGCACCAAGGAGGCCTCGCGGCGGTTCATGCGTTCGGCCGACGAGGGACGCACGTGGTCGGAGCCCGTGCTAGTCTCCGACGGCAGCGACCCATACATGACCGGCTGCAACGACCGCCTCACCGTCCTCGCCTCCGGCCGGCTGCTCGCCCCCCTCCACTGCAGCGACGACTGGGACAAACATCACCTGCACGTGAAAACCGCCTGGTCCGACGACCACGGCCAGTCCTGGCGCACCACCCCGCGAAAATCCAGCTTCCCTACGTCCGCTGGCTCGATGAGGACGGGAAACCCAGCCGCAAGATCAGCCTCGAGTCCGGCCCCCACGAACCCGGCATCGCGGAACGAGCCGACGGCTCGCTGCTGATGACGCTGCGCACCGCGATGGGTACGCAGTTCTTCTCCGAGTCGTTTGATCGCGGCGAAACCTGGACCGACCCCCGCAGCCTCGAACTCATCAGCCCGCTGGCGCCCGCCAACCTCACGCGGATCCCCGGTACCGACAAGCTGCTCATGGTTTGGACCCCCAATTACGAGCATGCGAAGTTCCTGATGGGCCGGCGCAACACCATCGCCGTCTGCGTCAGCGACGACGGCGGGCGCTCCTGGCCGCTGGCGCGGCGCAAGATCCTGATCCACGATTCTGGGAAGTCGACCGACTACCCAAGTGTTCTCTACCACCGCGACGAGATCTGGATCACGCTGCGGGTGAGCAGCGGCTCCGGCGTGCTGCAGGGGCTCACCGGCACCGCGCTCGTGCGCGTGCCGCTGACGTGGGTTCTCGAATGACCATAGACCACAGACTACACGGCTGAGCATTCGCGGTAGGAGCGAGCTTGCTCGCGAAATGCCGGGCGGGATCCGGTCGTTTATCGCCTGCAAGCAGGCTCCCGCGTGCAGCCATGATCGACGAAGGCCGGCGCAGACCAAACCGCTGACGCCGTGACGCGCTTCTGCCCTGCTCATCCTGCTGCTGTGCCAAAAACCGAAATTCTCCCTGAACATGAAACAACCCCTGCCGGCCACCTGCTTCGTCCTCGCGCTGACAAGCCTTGCCACCGCCGCCAATCCGCTTCCGCCGTGGGCCGGGCGCTCCCCCGCGGGGGAGGTTGTCCGCGTCGCCGTCGCGCCGCCCGCCAATCCCCGGTTCGAGCACCTGGCGTGGCCCAAGGCGGTGCGCACGGCCGACGGCACGATCGTGCTTGGCTACCTCGCCGGCACGCACCACGGGAGCGCGAGCTGCCCGGCGGTCTCGATCTCCACGGATGGCGGGCGGTCCTTCTCCCCGCCCAACGTTCTGAAGGAGTTCGGCCCCGGGAAGGAGTACGGTAACAGCGGCAACATGGCGCTCGGCCTCGCCCATGACGGCGCCGTGCTCTTGCTCGCGCACGGCCACAACAAGGACGCCAACCACATCTACGGCTGGCGTTCGGCGGACCAAGGCCGCACCTGGCAGTCCGTCGACACCTCTCGGCTGGGTCCCAACCGGACCGGTTCATCGACCGGCACCATCGTGCAAATCCCTGGGCGGCGGCTGATGGTCACCGGCCACTACCGCGACGGCTCCAAGCCCTACCGCCTCGGCATCTGGCAGTCGATCTCCACCGACGATGGACGCTCGTGGGGCGAACCGGCGATGATCAACAATCTCAATGCCGGCGAACCTGTCCTCGTGCGCCACGAGAACCGGCTGCTCGTCTTCGTCCGCGGGCGCGGCCCGGCGGCGGCGCGTCAGTTTGTGTCCGTCTCGGAGGACTGGGGACAGACCTGGGTCACTGACCTGCTCAACATTACCCCGAGGCAGCCGCACACGACCGTGCTCGCCCATCCGTTCGCCATGGTGAATCCGCACAACTCCGCGGAGTTGCTCGCCATCACGTTTGAACGGCCGCTGCCCGGGGCGGCGCAGCTTTGGCGGGCGCCGGCGAGAACGCTCGCGTTCCGGCACGAGCGTACCCTAGTCGAGCTGCCCAAGGTTGCCGGCGATGCGAACACCGATTTCGGCTACGCGTGGCTGGTACCGCTGGAGGGCCGGCGCGCGCTGGTGTTCTATTACCACGGGCGGAGACGGGGCCCGTGTCCGATCTGGGTGCTCGAGACCACGCTCTGAACCTGGCGGCGGGCCCCTCAATCCCGCGGCGCCCGCCCCAGCGTCTCGCCCGGGACGAAGGTCGGGATGAGGCGGGCGCGCCGCACGTTCGGCGGCTCCCCGCGGGCCAACTGCAGGACGCTGCGCGCCAGCTTCCGGGCGAACGTGGCCGGCTGGTAGGTGTAACGCGTGGGCTCGGGTGAAAGGAACCGCATGAACGGGTCGCCGTAGGTGGTCGCGAACGAGAGGTGCTCCGGCAGGCGCAGCCCCTGGTGCATCGCCGCGGTCACGACCGTCGCGCCGAGCAGCGGGTTGAGGGACACCACAGCGGTCGCGCGGGGCCGGAAGCGCAGCGCGCGTTCCAGCGCGCGCCGGTAGCCGTCCGGTGTGCCGTCCGGGCGCAGCACTTCCCCGGTCGCCCCGCCGCCGGCACGGGTGATGGTCCCGAGGAATCCCTCCTCGGCGGCGACCGCTCCCGGCGACGGGCTGGGCTCCGAGAACATCACGAGCCGCCGGTGCCCCAGCGCGAGCATCCGGCCGGCGATGTGGCGTCCCAGCGCCCCGTTGTCGAGGCACACCGCCGGCAGGCCCGTGCCGGGGGCGGGTTCGCCCGCGACGATCGCCGGCACGCGCTGGTCCGCGAACCACCTTTGCAGGGCCGCATTGGAGAGCGCCAGCACCCAGCAGGCGTGCGGCTGCTGCGCGACCAGGCGACGCAGGGCCGGCGCCGCCCCCGGCTGGAAGTAGCGGCGCCCCGCGTGCACGCGCAGGGAGACCCCCGCGGCGAAGAGCTCCGTCTTCAGCAGGTCGATCCACAGCGTCACGTACGGCCGCAGCACGTCGATCGGCTCGGGCATCAGCAAGCCGACGGAGTCGCCCCCCGCGGGCACCGTCGCCGCGGCCTTGATCTCCCGCAGCACCTCGGTGCCGACGCCGACGCGCGCCGAGACCAGACCCTGCCGTTTCAGCTGGTCGAGCGCGCAGCGGAGCGTCCTTCGGCTGACCCGGAGTTGTTCGCAGAGCGCGCGCTCCGTCGGCAGCCAGCCGCGGCACTTCCCGGAGGTGAT
>Ga0194119_10008157_pt1 | contig 14487 bp, 16 predicted proteins | sample TA2MahC100mmetaG_FD_148620 | JGI IMG/M metagenome (GOLD analysis project Ga0194119, IMG submission 148620) | Freshwater microbial communities from Lake Tanganyika, Tanzania - TA2015018 Mahale Deep Cast 100m | ecosystem: Environmental > Aquatic > Freshwater > Lake | place: Tanzania: Lake... | reverse complement strand
AGTAACGCGCGATCCCTGGAAGTCGATCTTGAGAAGGCCGTTGAACGAGAGCTGAAAGGGCTGGTTTTGTTTGTCACCCATTGGGTGCTGTCCTCCGCAGGGGTCTTCGCTGCCTTCAAACCCCTATGGATATTGATGCGGACGAGCATCCGGGAGATTCGCACGCGCGGCTCAAAACGGAAATGTGGGATTATAGGAAGGATTTAGCCGCCGCACAGAGTCCAGGATTGGGATTCATTGCCGCAGCGGCTGCGGAAAGCCAAACCAGAATGGTTTCACTTGGTCAGAAGCTGAAAGACGCCCGCCTCAAGCAGGGGAAGCAACTCCGGGAGATTGCCGACGAATTGCGCATCGGTTCGCGCTATCTGGAAGCGATTGAAACGGAGGATTGGGATCAACTGCCGGGCGGTTTCTTCAACCGCAGTTTTATCCGCCAGTATGCGCAAGCGCTCGGGTTCGATCCAGTAGCGATCGAGAACGAATTCGGCGCGATTGTAAAGCGGGAACCGGTATTCGATTTAGAGGCGATCTCCGCCGCGCACAGCCCTCAGAACAGGCGCTCGGAAGAGAAGAAACTGATATCGGTCGAACCGCTGCGCGCTCCGCGCAACCCGTGGTTCGACTCACGAACCGGCATGGCGCTGGCGGCGCTTGTGCTGCTTGTGGCAGGCGGCGGCGCGCTGTCTTTATTCTGGGATAAGCAGTTCGGCGCCCAATCGATGGGGCAGGCACCAGCGGCACAGATTCCCGCTCAGAGTATCCCCAAAACGGCGCCGGAGCCGGCAAAGTCCGAACCCAGTACACCGGAACCGGTGCCTGTGGTGCCGACGGTAACGACGGATCAGGACGGCAATATTTCGCTCAACATCGAAGCGACCGAAAAGACCTGGATTGAGGTTGCGGCCGACGGGAAGCGGATATTCGCAGGGATTCTGGAACCGGGCGAGACGAAGACGATTTCCTCGGCGCAGCGAACCCGGATGGTGGTAGGCAACGCCGGCGGGATTGCCGTTCGCAATCGCGGGCGGGATATCGGGCCGATCGGGCCACGCGGGCAGGTGCGAACGGTCAACATCACCGCCGACGGCGTCGAGATCTCCGCGCCCCCAAAGAAAGAAACTATTTAGTTTCCGGGCCGGGCCGATCCCGGCTAGACGATTCGCCGCGCTCGCACGCTTCTCGGCATGACCTAGGTGCGAATCAGGTGTATTGGGACAGAATATCCCAGCCGATCCTCTTGGGCGATCGAGCATAGATCTTCCTAACTTGTTGAAAATAATCGAATAAGAAAGGCCCTCAGCCAACCGTACCAGGGCCTAAAGTTCTAGGCGATTTCAGCAGGGGTACTAGGATCAATCTTTCGTTGAGTCAATTTGTCCGCTGCCGCAAGATGAATGTAGCGGAAGCTAGCGCGGAAAGAGTAAACAAATGACCAACTTCCTCAAAACACGACTGAATCAGACGGCCCGTTGGATGGTGGCGGAACTGAATGTCCTTCGGACGAGCCAGGACGGTCAGGACTTGATCGAATACGCATTGATGGCGGCGGCGATCGCGATTGCGGTTGCCGCGATTTTTCCGAACTCGATCGCACCGAACATCAGCACAATTTTTTCGAAGGTCAACTCTTCGCTGGGTTCCGCCAACAATTAGGGGACGAAAAACGGCCGGCGTACTTGGGAGAGCGCCGGCCGTCTTCTTTTTTGCGAGACTATTGCTTGATGATTTGACCGTCGCGTTTCCGGACTTCGCCCCAGCCGCCATTTAGGCGCTGGCGGTCGCCTTGCTCGCCGGATCCAAAGGGGTACTTGGCCGCGAGCTTCTCATTCACTTCAATGCCCCAGCCCGGCTTCTCGTTGGCGTAGAGATAGCCGTTCTTCATTTCGGGGCAGCCGCTGAACACTTCCTGGGCGCGTTCGCTGAAGGGCGAATACTCCTGCACGCCAAAGTTGTAGCTGGCCAGATCCAGCGCGACGTTGCAGGCGTGGCCGATGGGGCTGACGTCACCGGGACCGTGCCAGGCGGTCTTGACGCCGAAGTGCTCGCCTAGGATGGCCATCTTGCGGCAGGGGGTGAGCCCGCCGGCCTGAGAGACGTGGACGCGGATGTAGTCGATTAGACGTTCGGCGATCAGCGGGGTCCATTCGTGGGGGGAATTGAAGAGTTCGCCCATCGCGATGGGCGTGGTGGTCTGCTGGCGGATGATCTTGTACCAGGCGATGTCTTCGGGCGATAGCGGGTCTTCGAGGAAGAAGAGCTTGAACTTTTCGCAGTCCTTGGCGAACTGGATTGCCTGGGTCGGCGTGATGCGTTCGTGCGTGTCGTGCAGCAGTTCCGTGTCCTCGGGCAGTTCCTTGCGGCAGAGTTCGAAGAGCTGCAGGGCGCGGCGGATGTAGGCCATCGGTTCGAACACCGGTTTCGAGTGGAGCGCCGCGACCCGGCTATCGGCGCCACGGGAGCCATAGCCGGCCATGCCGGGGACCCCGACCTGCACGCGTACGTGGCGGAAGCCCCGGGCGAGGTACTGCTTGACTGATTCGACACAGGCGGCCGGCTCGTCGCCGGAGGCGTGGCCGTAGCAATCGGCCGCTTCGCGGACCTTGCCACCGAGAAGCTGATAGACGGGCATGCCGGCCATGCGGCCCTTGATATCCCACAGAGCCATGTCGACACCCGAGATGCCGTTGTTCAGGACGGGGCCATTGCGCCAGTAGCTGGAGTTGTACATCGCCTGCCACAGATCGTCGATCCGGTCGGCTTTCTGGCCGATCAGGAACGGCTTCAGGTAGCGCTGCACCGCTTCGACAACAAGGTCGGCGCGCTGCGTGTAGGTTCCGCATCCGTAGCCGTAGAGGCCATCCTGGTCCGTGATGACCTTGACCACAACGAGACGCAGTCCGCTGGGGGCTGTGGCGATGACCTGCACGTCCTTGATTGTGGGCGAAGACAGGCCCTTCACTGCGCCTGCGACCTGCGCAGCGGCGTTCAGGTGCCGTTGCGACATCATGGTTGCGGGGACCGCGCCCGCCGTCATCCCTAGCAAGTTTCGCCGGTTCATTTCTTTTCTTCGACCATCCTCTTTAAGGTTTCGAGCTGCTTCTTTAAATCCTTGTCGCGCAGCCCCAGGAAGACAGCATATATCGCAAGCAGGGCCCACGCCACTGTCAGGCCATAAAACATGAAAGTAATGTTTCGTTCGTCCATGGTGTTCCGTTAGAGCGCGTGCGCGTACCGGCGTAGCGCGTCAATTTCCCGTTGTGTCTCTTCCTGCCGGAGGCGGACGAGAATGAAGATGGCCGCCAGCAAGGAGAGTGCGACGGTATTCATGTAGATCATCTGCTCCATGAACGGGTCCATGCGCTGCTCGCCCGTGCGGATGCTGAGCACGGGGCCCGGGTGCTGGGTCCGCCACCATTCGATGGCCTTCCAGGTGATTGCCACCGAGACGAAGGCGAAGATGGAGAGAGCGCTGGCGTTCTTGGCGCGTTCGGTAGGATCGTCAATGGCTTTGCGCAGCATCAGGTAGCCGAAATACACCAGCCAGCAGATGAGCGCCCAGGTGAGGCGAGGGTCCCAGGCCCACCAGATGCCCCAACTAATGCGGCCCCAGAACATACCCGTGACCAGGTTCACGGCGGCGAAGGCCAGACCGGTCTCGGTGCAGGCCAAGGCGATGGCGTCGTACTTGGCGTCCTTCGATTTCAAATAGAGAATGCTGCAAATCATGGCGGACAAGTAGCAGGCGGCGGCCGTGAGAAAGGCCGGCAAGTGGTAGTAGAAGATGCGATAGACCGGCCCTTGCTCCATCTCGTCAGGGAGTTGGAACAGAATCACGTACAGATTCCGGAGCAGCAGCGGGCCGCCGATCAGACCTAACAACATTACGAGCTTGGAACGCATCGTTACCTCACCAGAATAGTTTCCACCAAAGCCAGGGCGAGCGTGGTGAAAATGATATCGAATCCCACCAGCATCCTCATCCACTGCGCGTAGTCCGGCGGCAGGGGGCCGGGCTGCATCAGGTAGTTCGTTAAGGTCATGGCCGAGAGAACGGCCGGAATCAGCATCGGGTACATGAGCATCGGCAGCATGACTTCGCGCAGACGCAGGTTGATCGTCAAGGCGCTGAAGACCGTGCCCATGCAGGCCATGGCCCAGGAGCCCAGCAGTACAACGAGCGCGAGTTGCGAGGGATTCCGCCACCAGGTGACGTTGAAGAAGACGCCGAAGACGGGCAGGCAGATCGATTCAATCACGACGAGAAGCAGGAACGACGCGATGGATTTGCCGAGAAACAGCGCGGCCCCGCTGGCGGGCGAGGAGACCAGCACATCGATGCAGTCGTTGGGCAGTTCGCGCGCGAACGAACGGTTGACGATCAGGGCCGACGCGAAAGTAAAAGCGAGCCAGAGAATGCCGCCGCCATAGTCGCTCACCAACTCGGCGCCGGTGTCGAAGGCGAAGGCGATCATCAGCAGGATCACGATGCTGAACGACAGGGCGCCGTTCAGCGCTTCCTTGGTGCGGAACTCGCTGCGGAGATCCTTGATGGCGATGGCCGAGGCGTGCCGCAAAATCGTCATGCGGCGGTCCCAAAAGTCCGGTAGATATACGACGGGTCGCCGAGCATCGCTTCAGTGCGCGGGCCAAAGTGGGCGAGCTGGCCGCGCTCGATCAAGGCGACCTTTGAAGCTAGTTCCATGGCTTCCCGAATCTGGTGGGTGGAGAGAATAATGGTCGCGCCGTTGGCGCGCGCCTCGGACAGCAGCGATTGCAGCAGGGCGATGGCCTTGTCGTCGAGCGACGTGAAGGGCTCGTCGAAGAGCAGGAGGTCCGGCGCGTGGACGAAGGCCCGGGCCACCGCCAGGCGTTGGCGCATGCCACGCGAGTACTCCCGGACCGGCGAATCGGCTACGTGGTTCAGACTGACGCGTTCCAGCCACTCCTGAATCGCCGCCATTGAGACGCCGTAGAGCGCGCCGAAGGCGGTGAGGTTTTCCCGCGCGGAGAGTTCGTCGTAAAGGCCGATGGCATGGCCCAGCCAACCGATGCGCGCGCGCGTCTCGGAGGCCCGCACATCGCCATTGTGAATCTTCACCGCGCCCTTCGACGCGCCGGAGAGACCGGCGAGAATTCGCAGAAGCGTGGTTTTGCCGGCGCCGTTGCGGCCGAGCAAGGCCAAGCATTCGCCGCCGCGTAGCTGGAAGCTTACCTCACGCAGGGCAGGGTAGTCGCCAAAGTATTTCCAGACACCAGCCGCCTCTACCGCGGGCTGGCTCATTTCGTATCCTCACGGCGGTAGAGAAGGGCTCCGCCGATGCCGAGAATGGCGAACGAGATGCCGAGGATCTGGTAGAGCTTGTCGTAGGGACGCGCCCTGATCTGCTCCACCTTCGGCCCTTCGGACGCACCCTCACCTTGAGCCGAGGGCATTTCGCCGGCGCCGGAGATTTCGAGATTCAGGGTGTCCTTTTCCACGCGGAAGATCGACGCCTGCGTCGTGGGTTCCCGGCCTTCTGTCTTGAGGCCGTCGCCCTTCAACTCGACGCCGTTGGGTACGGCGATCATCGCCTGTTGGGCGTGAGTGAGGAATTTCAACGGCAGCTTGGACGGATTCTGGTAGGGAAGCGTATAGGACAGATCGATGCGAGTCTCGCCGGGCTTGATGGGGAAGTCTACTTTCATTTCGCCGGGGCGCGCGGATTTTTCGGCGGCGCGGCGAATGGGTATGCCCTGGGGCGCGGTGGCGTTGACCTCCACCGGACCGAGCGGCTCGGCGTGGACATGGAAGCGGAGGGTGCCGTTGGCTGGATCGTTCCAGGTCTTGTTCGAGGTGTTCTCGAAGAAGTAGCTCTCGCGGACCGAGAGCTTATCGCCGCGCGGTTCGAGCAGCATCATATGGTTGGTGGACACCACGTCCTTGCCGCGGGCCGGGGAACTGGCGTAGACGACGAGGGCGATGTTGGTGGTGGGCGCTCCGGGGCGGAGCGAGTGGTTATATGTGACGCCGTCGAAAGCGGTCTGGATGAACCCGCGGCCGGAGAACGGCTTGTCGATCTTCCAATTTCCCTGGGCGTCGGTTTTGACGCTTTCAAGCGGCTCCGGACCGGCGGCGGAGAACTGGTAGATCGTGACGGTCGCGCCGGCCTGCGGCTTTCCGGTCGTCTCGTTTCTGACGGATCCATCCACGGCCGCGTAGGCGGCGCAGGCGAGGAGTGCGGGAAGGACTCTCATGCCATGGCCTTTCCGCATTCGCCGCAGAATTTCAGTTTTTCCTTGAACTCGGCGCCGCAGTGCGGGCAGGTGTATAAGGCGGGCGCTTTGGCGGCCGCCTTCGGCTTGGCGCCGAGGGCCTCCATCTGCGCCAGCACGCGGGCAAGCTCCTTCTGCAGATCGAGCTTTGAGGTTTGATAATCCTCGTCGGTGATTTTGTTCAGGCGGTACTCAAACTGCAGATCCCGGAGGTTTTCGTAGATCCGGACCTTCGCCTCCTCCAAGGGTTGCACAGGAGACTCGGCGTCCAACGGGGGTAGGCTCTTCGGCGAGATCCGAAGGGTGAAAAATAAGGCGGCGAGGACGATCAGCGCCGCGAATCCAATAATCATTCTTCCAGGCGCTCCAGCTCCTTGGCCGCAGCGTCGCTGTACTTCCGGACATCGGCCTCGGAGAGTTCCGGTTGCACCGTTTGCGCTGGCTTTCTATGGCGGCGGACGAACCACGCGATCAAGCCGATGCCGGCAAAGGCGGCGAAGGGCGGCGCGATGTAGGCCAGCATATGGAAACCTTCGGGCGGAGGTGCCGCCAGCGCCTGCTTCCCGTTCTTCTGCACGAACTCGGCGACGATGGCATCGTCGGAGACGCCCTGTTTGGCGAGTTCGGAAATGCGCAACCGCGCCGGCGCGGTGTAGTGGCAGCCCAGCATCTGGCAGGTAGCAACCGTGTTCTTGCAGGATTTGCAAAGGCAGGCCAGACGGTCCCCGACGCGGCGCACCTCCGGCGGAACCATGTCGCCGGTTTGCGCCACGCACAGGCCCGCTACCAGGCCTAACAGCAGGCTATTTCGCAACTTTTGCATGAGCCCCCGCTACGCCCAGGACTTCCGTTTTCGCGTAGGACATCTTCACTTTGCTGGGTATCAAACAGATAATGCTGCCGGCGAACAGGACCCACCAGCCGGCCCAAATCCAGGTGACGAGCGGGAACACGTAGGCCTGAATAATCGGCTTCTGCGCCTCGCTTGAAATCGCGGCGAAGTTGACGTAGAGGTCTTCGTTCAAACGGCGGTGAATCGCCACGGCGCCTACGGGCTGTTCGCTCTTCGAATAGATCCGGCGTTCCGGCTTCAGAGTGGTGAAGTGCTGGCCGCCGACGCTGACATCGATGATGGCGTTCTGGTAGACGTAGTTCTCGTTCTGGCCCATGTCGACCTTGCTGACCTTGAGGTCATACTTTCCGAGTTGGAACGATTTTCCTTCGGCGACCTCCACGGTGATGTCGCGGTTAAAGGCCGCGCCGGCAAATCCGATGAACATGACGACGATGGCCATGTGGATGATGTATCCGCCGTAGCGGCGCGTGTTGCGGTGGGTCAACGCCACCATGGCGGGCAGCATACCGATCGACTCCTTGCGGGCGATCGAACCCGCGCCTTTCCAAAACTCCGCGCCGATGGTCCAGGAAACAAAGGCGCAGAGACCGAACGTCGTCAGCGCATAGACGTGTTGGACACCGAGGACAACCAGCACGGCCATGATCGCGAGCATCGCCAGGAAGGGCAGCAGGAAGTTGCGCTTGATGCTCTCGGTGGAGGCGCGGCGCCAGGCCAGCAGCGGGCCCACACCGGTAAGGAATAGCAGGAACAGGCCGATTGGAATGTTGATGCGATTGAACCAGGGCGCGTCGACCGAGACGCGCTCGCCACTGATCGCTTCGCTAATGACCGGAAACAGGGTTCCCCAGAGCGTGGCGAAGCAGCAGGCCAGCAGCACCAGGTTGTTAAACAGGAAGCTCGACTCGCGCGAGACGACGCTTTCCAGTTCCGACTCCGACTTCAAGTAGTCGAGGCGTCCCAGGATCATGTATATGGTGAAGGCGATGCCCAGCGTCAAGAAGACCAGGAAGTAGTTGCCGATGTTGGAGGTGGCAAAGGCATGCACGGACGCGACGATGCCGCTGCGCGTCATGAACGTGCCGAAGATGCAGAGGAAGAACGTGGCCGCCACGAGCACGATGTTCCAAACCTTCATCATGCCTTTCTTTTCCTGCATCATGACCGAGTGCAAGAAGGCGGTGGACGTTAACCACGGGAGGAAACTGACGTTTTCCACCGGATCCCAGACCCAGTAGCCGCCCCAGCCGAGAACCGCGTACGACCAGCCGGCGCCGAGCAGAATGCCGGTGGACTGAAAGAACCAGGTGACGATGGCCCAACGTCGCGTGGTGTGAATCCAGGCCTCACCGGGTTGACGCGTGATGAGCGACCCGAGCGCGAAGGCGAACGGAACGATGAAGCCGACATACCCCATGTAGAGAATCGGCGGGTGGATCAGCATGGTCCAATACTGCAGCAGAGGATTCAGGCCGTTGCCGTCCTGCACCTCGACGATGTTGCGGCCCTGGGCCAGCATTTCGAACGGCGAGGCGGGGAAGACGTTGAGAATCAGGAAGAAGATCTGGGTGCCCATCAGAGACGCCACGACCCAAGGCATGATTTGGCGGTGTTTTCTGCGATTTTGGAGCACGACCACCAGGCCGTAGCAGATCAGCACGAAGTTCCAAAGCAGCAGGGAGCCCTCCTGCCCGCCCCACCAGGAAGAGAGCTTGTAGTAGACGGGCATGTCGCGATTCGAGTGGGCGGCGACGTAGGCGTACCTGAAATCGCTGGTGACGAGCGCGTTCAGCAGGATGACCACGGCAAGAGTGATCAAGGCGAACACGGCGATGACGGCGCGTTCGCCGCTGACAATCAGAAACGCCTTTTTTTTCCAGCCGCCTATGATCGACGCGGCAAATGAGTAGATCGCCAGACAGAAAGCGAGAATGAGGGCGAGAGCGCCGATGTTCTCCATGTTGTGGTTCCTTGTGTCCTAGGACTTCTTGGTATAGCTGGCCGCGTTGCCCTTGTAGCTTTCACCGGGCTTGGCCTCGTACTTCGAAGCACATTTCGCGGCGATCTTGGTCGCATGGAAAACGTCTTCCCCCATGCGGCCGTCGATCAGCGCTTGCGATCCGTCCTTGAACGTATCCGGCAGCGGCTCGTTGCCCGTATAGCGGACGCGCATCTTGCGGCCTTCTTCCAGTAGAGTGAACTCCACCTGGTCTCCATTGCGACTGATCGAACCGGCCTCGACATATCCCCCGACGCGCAGCTTTTTGTCCTTCGCCTGTGGACCCAGATTCTGAATTTCGGCGACAGTCTTGTAGTAAGAAGCGGACTCGGTCGTCCCCCCAATCGCCAGCCAGGCCAACGTACCGATGATCACTGTGCCGACCAAACCAAACTTTAACGTGCGATGCATGGAAAGGGACCTCTCTCATTCACGAGTATATTACGGAAAACGCTTTCATACTCAGGCTTTCCCCTCAGGGCCGAACCGAGTTCCGGCTATCATAGTGGCGATGTCCCCCGCACGGCAGGCTCCGATGCATTCCGGCCGGCGATACCGGTAACGATGGGCGCCCTTTTCACATCCACGGTCCGCGATCTCGACCTTCTGGCCTCGTCCAAGGGGGTAAAGGATGCACTGCATCAGTTGAGCCGGGACAAGCAGTGGATCAACGAAAAGCACCTGGAGCTCTGCCGTATCCCATCGCCGACGTTTCAGGAGCAGCGGCGCGCCGATTGGATGCTGGCTGCGTTCCGGCAACTCGGCTGCGAGGCGAAGGTGGATCAGGCTGGCAACGTCATCGCTTTTTTGACGCCGGGCGCGCCGGGCCCGTATGTCGCCGTGACGGCGCATCTGGATACGGTGCTGGCGCCACGCACGGCGGAGGACGTTCGAACCGAGCCGGACGGCACGTTCCAGGGTCCAGGCGTCTCCGACAACGGCGCCGGGCTGGCGGCGTTGCTGGCGGTGGTCCGCGCGTTGAAATCGGCACCCGGGCTGGAGGGCCTCACGGCCTCGCCGGTGTTCATAGCCAACGTCGGCGAGGAGGGCGACGGCAACCTTTGCGGCATGCGGTATTTGTGCACGGAGTCGCCGCTGGCCCGCAAGATCAAAAGCTACATCGTCCTGGATGGCCCGACGCTCGAATCGGTGACGAACCGGGCGCTGGCCAGCCGTCGGTTTGAGATTGCCATTCAGGGCGCGGGCGGCCATAGTTGGGTGGATTTCGGGCAGGCGAATCCGATTCACGCCATCGCCCGGTTGATCACGATTTTCGCGGAAAATTTACCTGCGTCGCCGCCGCGGTACTCCTTTAATTTCGGGCTGATCGAGGGTGGGGTCAGCATCAACGCGATTCCCTCGTCGGCGCGCACACGATTGGATATCCGGGCGGAGGACGAAGCGCTGCTGGAACGGCTGTCGGTGATTCTGGACGCCGCTCTTACGCGCGCCTGCGAATGGGAGAACGAGAACGCGACGCTCGGTAAGGTATCGGGCAAGATCCGCCCGACGGGCTCGCGGCCGGGAGGGCAGATCGACGAGTCGTCGCCGTTAATCGCCACCATTCGCAGGGTCGACGAATACCTTGGTATCCGGGCGCGGTTCGATACCGCGTCGACGGACGCGAATATCCCGCTGAACCTGGGTACCCCGGCCGTGGCGATCGGCGCGGGCGGCTCTGGCGGCGGCGCGCACACAGCGGCCGAGTGGTACAAGCCGGAGGGCCGCGACCTCGGGCTGAAGCGACTGGTGCTGCTTTTGGCCGTTCTGCTGTCCGAATAGCTATGCGGGCCGATTTGACGCTGGCGTTCATCGCCCTGATCTGGGGTTCCACCTTCGTACTGGTGAAGCGTGCGCTCAACGACATCCATCCAGTTCTCTATCTGGCACTCCGCTTTGGACTGGCCGCTGCCGTTCTGGCCATCTATTTTCGAAAAAGAATCGTACAAGGGATATCGCGCCGCGATGCCGGAATTGGGTTTGGGATAGGCGCTGTATTGATGAGCGGATACGTTTTACAAACCGTCGGATTGCAGACCACCACGCCGTCGAAGAGTGCGTTTCTGACGGGGCTCTATGTCGTTTTGGTACCTTTTCTGGGTTCGCTCGTCTATAGGGTCAAGCCCCGCTGGGCGGAAGTGGCCGGCGTGGTGACCGCCGGTATCGGCATGAGCTTACTCTCAATGAATGGGGAAAGACTGACGATAGAGTGGGGAGACCTTCTCACGATCGGGTGCGCCATCGCTTTTGCTTTTCACATTGTTCTGCTGGGCCATTGGGTGCCGCAGACCGGCTACGAGTCGTTGAGCCTTCTGCAGATCGCGGGCGCGGCGGCGGTGGCCACGGCCGCGCTGCCCTTCCTGGACGCCGCCGTCCGGTGGTCGCCGGCGGTTGTTGGCGCGATCGTCATTGGAGGGCTTTTCGCCACGGCGCTGGCGTTCGTTCTCCAAACCTGGGCGCAGCAGAACACAACGCCCACCCGTGCGGCGATCCTGTTCAGCCTGGAGCCGGTGTTCGCCGGCGTCTTCTCTTACGTGTTTGAGGGCGAGGTTCTTTCCGGCCGTGCCGCCGCCGGCGCGATGCTGATTCTTGCCGGGATCCTCGTCGTAGAATTGAAACCCGCTCGCTCCGTCGAGCATCCCTAACAACAGAAACCGATTTTCCCAAGTAAAATAAGGACAACGTTATGAGCTGGTTCCAAAACTTGAAGCAACAGAAACTACTCTCCACGAGCCTGATGGTGTTTACGCTGTCGGTGGGCATCCTCATCGGAACCCTGATCAGCGGCAACGTCTCCGCCGCCAAGGGGCAGGCCGCCGCGCCGGACGCTACTCCTTTAACCGTGCCCCCGGCCGCGCAGTCGGCCAATGAATTTACAAAGCTCGCCAAACAGGTGGAGCCGTCGGTGGTCAATATTTCCGCCGAGGTCAGAGCCAAGGCAGCGTCGCGCCGCGCGCCAGGACCCGGCGATGAAGAAGAGGAAGGCGACGAGATGGAGATGTTCCGCCGCTTCTTCCGGGGACCGGTTCCGAACGACCGTAATCAGCGGCAGAGGCCGCGCGAGGCCACCGGTTCCGGTTTCGTAGTCGACAAAAATGGATACATCGTCACGAACCTGCACGTTGTCGAGAAGGCCGACGCCATCAAGGTGAAGCTCTCGGGCGACGACAAGGAGTACAAGGCGAAGGTCATCGGCACCGATTGGGAGTCCGATCTCGCGGTGATCCGCATAGACGCCGGCAAACCGCTGCCTTCGCTCAAGGTTGGGAACTCAGATTCGGTCCAGGTGGGTGATTGGGCCGTTGCCATCGGCTCCCCGTTCGGGCTCGCCGCCTCCGTCACGGCCGGCATCATTAGCGCTACGGGCCGCGACCTGCCGAGCGCGGAACAGTTCCAACGGTTTATCCAGACCGACGCCGCGATCAACCCGGGCAACTCCGGCGGGCCGCTTGTGAACATCCATGGCGAAGTCATCGGCGTGAACACGGCGATTGCCACGCAGAGCGGCGGCTACCAGGGCATCGGATTCGCGCTGCCTTCGAACCAGATGGTCCGCGTCTACAACAACATCATCCAGCACGGGCGCGTGATGCGCGGTTCGATCGGCATCGGTTGGGACAAGTACTCCAAGCCGGAGGTGCTGAAAGCGGCCGGTGTGAATAGTGGCGTGCTGGTCAGCTCGGTGACCGAAGGCGGTCCAGCGGCGAAGGCCGGGATCAAAGTGGAAGATGTCATCGTCGGCATCAACGGAAAGACGATCCGGAACGGCGACGATTTGGTCGCGATCGTAGCCGACTCGCCGATCGATTCGGCGGTGAAAGTGACCGTAGACCGGGGCGGAAAGAAGATCGACCTGAACGTAACCGTGCAGGACCGCAATGAGGTCTTCCGGGACGATCCGCGCTGGGCCCGCCACCGCGACGACACCCCGCAGGCGGAGAAAGCCGAAGGCACGCCGGCGAAGTTTGGAATCGCGATTCGCGATATGTCCGCGGAAGAAAAGGGCAAGCTGAACCTCGGCGATGAGCGCGGCGTGCACGTGACGCGCGTCGAGGAGGGTTCGTTCGCGGCGGAGATCGGCCTTCAGCCGCGCGATGTCATCATCAGCATTAACCGGAACCCGGTCACCTCGCCCGACGATCTCCGGCGGCTGCAGAATAATCTAAAGCCCGGTGACGCCGTGGCGTTCCGGGTGATGCGGCCGATACCCGCCGCCGCCCAGGGCCGGTCCAAGGACGGCGCGAAGGTTCCGGAGTTCCAGGCCTTCTTCGCGGCCGGCACACTGCCGGAAAAGGAATAGAATAGAGAACGGTGTTCCCAAAAACCGTTGCAATTCTGCTGGGGGGCTTTCTCCTTGGCCTCGGCCTGACTTCGGCCGCGCCCGCCAAGAAGAAAGCCACACCAACCAAGACCGTGGCCAAAAGCAAAGGGGCCGCACCTAAGAAGCGGGTCGTCGCCCGGGGCAAGGCTCCGGTGCGTGCCCGGACGGCGAACCGGAAATCCTATGCGCGGAGCCGTGGCCGTGGGCCGGCGCCGGTGGCTGCGCGCCGGTACCGGGGCCAGCAGTCCCCGACGCAGGAACGTTTCACCGAGATTCAGCAGGCGCTCATTCAACGCGGCTTTCTGAGCGGTACGCCCTCCGGCGTTTGGAGCGCCGAATCGATCGAAGCCGTAAAGCGGTTTCAACAGGAGCAGAACCTGCCTGCCAACGGCAAAGTGACTTCGCTGACCCTGATCGCACTTGGGCTCGGGCCGCAGCGCAACCCGCCGCCCAACACGGCGCAGCTACCGTAGGCCAAACAGCGGCCGCAGAGGACCGGCCCGGCGGACCGCTTCAAACACCAGCAGGCTGGCGGCCAGCGTGCCCGCCGCGACGACGGCGAATTTCGCGGCCCACCAGTAGGGCTCGTTGCGCAGCCAGAACACGAGGGCGACGGTGATGGTCTGGTGCGCGATGTAGAGCGGAAACACCGCCTCGGTCGCGTAGCGAAGCAGGGGTGTGGATTGCGTCACCCAGACGCGGGCATAGCCGGTGAGCGCGAAGATCGCCGCCATGCCGAAGTAATTCGACGCGACTTCGTTTCGAGTGGCGAAGAACAGCGTAGCCGCGATCGCTCCGGCAACGGCGAACTCCTTTCGTCTGGCTGTCAGCATGTCCAGGAGCCGCCCATCGGAGGCGAAAACGTAGCCCCACACGAAGGTAAGCCAAGTGCCGATGAGGTTCGCCCAATCTCCGAACAGGGCATGGGTCGTTGGAAAGTGGGGCCCGAGTGTGATTCCGGCGAGCAGATTTGGCAGTGCCGCTGCGTAGACACGCCAGCGGGCGCCGAGGATCCAGTACCCGATGAAACCGAGCCTGCCGTAGAGCGGAAGGCTGATG
>Ga0194119_10008152_pt1 | contig 14495 bp, 10 predicted proteins | sample TA2MahC100mmetaG_FD_148620 | JGI IMG/M metagenome (GOLD analysis project Ga0194119, IMG submission 148620) | Freshwater microbial communities from Lake Tanganyika, Tanzania - TA2015018 Mahale Deep Cast 100m | ecosystem: Environmental > Aquatic > Freshwater > Lake | place: Tanzania: Lake... | reverse complement strand
TAAATTATACTGGACGTTATTTTAGGTAATGTACCAGTAGTCTCAAATTTCTCATTAGTTATATTTCTGTATACAAAATATATTTGAATTAATGAAAGTATAACGATAGTATTGCTATACGAATTATAACCTGGCGCAGTATTTTCATCGATTATACTATTTTTATATTTTATTAATAAATATAAAACAAATGTAATAACGCCGAGAATAAAGAGAAAAGGTCCAGTTATATTTAAAGTAGCATATAAAAAGTGTGATATCGAATCATCCTTATCAATTGTTAAGATATTATTTACTGAAACAATTAAAATCATTAATATAGCTAAAATTATAACAGAATAGCCAGCAATAAATGCTCCTAAAGATGTTCCTGATGTTGTAAAGAATCCTAATATAAACGATATTATTCCTGCGATTATAAAAGCTTTATACACAGTTGAATACCAATTACTCATTTATATACTGAAGTGATAATAAATTAGTAATTTACATAATTGATCTGAGATTTTCCTTGAGTTCATTAATTTCTTCTTGCATATCCTTCATTTTAGCTAACATTAATGGTAACAGCTCTTGGTAATTTACTGTTTTATAACCAGACATATTATCTTCAACTAATTCTGGAAATACTTGTTCTACATCTTGAGCTAAAACTCCATAATGTATTTTTTGTGTTTTATCATTTTTATAATTGAATACAACTGGATTTAATGTAAATAAATCATTCATCTTAGCTTTTGAAATTTCGATAATATTTTCTTTAAGCCTTATATCAGATGTATTATATAATGAACCGGTTACTATTAAATCACTAGTTATTAATATAGGCAATTTTTGATTAGCGGTAGTTTGAACTAGTAATCCGTCAGGTAATCTTTTATAAATCCATATAGATTGACTTGGACCAGATACAACAAATTGTTTTATGTTTTGTTGAAAGTCATTAATTTTGCCTCCATAATTAGCAGATGTACTTATTATTGACATATATTATAATTAAGTATTTTAGTTTTATTGTAAAAATTTATTTAAATATAAATTTATTTATTAAAATATAAATAATATAGTATATTATAATATATATGTCAAATTTTAATCATACATATGAAAATAGGTCAAGGGAATTTTCTACAAATCAAGTGTTTAATGTTAACACAACACATCCTTTAATTCCCAGTTCTCAAGAGTATATGTTCTATAAAAAATTTGTATCTATACATTCAGAAGATAGAGATATTATCAATTATCCGAATTCTACTGAATTTGAGATAGAATTGCCTGAAGATGTCGTTAATGTATCTACTATCAAATTGGTCCAATGGACGTTTCCTTCTAATTATAATACATTTTCTGCTTCTAATAATAATATATTGTTTGTGTTTAAAATTACAGAACCATATAATCCAGGTCCTAATGGTGTTACAGACCTTTTAACATACCGAATTTTTGAAGCACTGTTTTATACTATGAATGATAAATATGATATAATAATTGAAGAGGGATTTTATAACCCTTTACAAATGGCAACTGAAATGACAAATAAAATGAATGAGGCTGTAACATCGAGAATTAAGAGTTATTTTACAGAAAAAGCATTAAGTGATTCATCCTGGACGGATTCGTTAACAGAGTTTAATAATGAAGGTGGATATACGCGTTTTATTGTTGTATATAATAGTGTAAGTTGTAAATTATGGTTTGGAAATAGAGCTGATGGTTTCATATTACTTAATGAACTTGGGTTAGCAGGAAATGCTATAAGCGATACACTATGTATTGGTGAAAAAAAGCATCTACCTGATTTTTCAAACTCTGGATTAGCAGGCAACCTTGGTCTCTCTAGATGTAATACTAGCTCCTTAAGTAGCTCGAATTTTACTAATACAACAAATATTTTTACATACAATGGAGTAGTTGTTCCAAGGTTTTATTATGGTGATGTAACACCAGGTGATGATGGTTATTGGTTACTTCCATATCCAGATTTATCTGGAAGTCAAGTATACTGGGTTGAACCTCCATATAAGATTAATTTAATGGGTGAAGGATTTATTTATATGGAAATAGCAGGACAAAATTGTATTGATGAAACTAAACCATATAATGTTAGTAATTTTACATTAACAACTAATCAAACAAACGGTGTTGTAAATGCTGCCTTCGCAAAAATACCTGTTCCATCAACTCCTATATCTCAATGGTTTGATAGAGATTCTATACCATATAAATTTTATTATCCACCCGCCGAGAGAATAAGACGTTTAAGAATTAGATTGAGATATCATAACGGTCAGCTTGTTAATTTTGGCACATTTAATTTTTCATTTATGCTTGAATTTACAATTATGTTGCCAATGATTCTTCGAGATTCTAAAACAATTGTTTATCCTTTACCAATGACTCGTTAAAATTTTATACTATATTAAAATTTTATACTATATTACAATTTTATACTATATTACAATTTTATACTATATTAAAATTTTATACTATATTACAATTTTATACTATATTAAATTTTTATACTATATTTTTCAGATATCCATGATTTTAAAATATTTAGGTCGCATATTTTATAATCCTCCCTCGTTTCGATGGAAAAGCTCTTTATATCATGAAATGTGGGTTTTTTCATTTTTGAATTTTTATAAAATATATAATCACCTTTTGGTCCTTTTCTAATCGATACGCTAGAGTTTATCTCTCGAATTATTCCAGACCCTTTCTCTAAAATTTCTTTCACTTCTTCGAAACTTATATTTTCTATTGGTCTATTACCGAATTGTTTTAGATTTATAGAATTATCTCCCCATAAAGCATATAAACCATATTTCCCTTTTTTTACAATGACATCTTTATCTTCATATTTACCTAAATTATATTGAGTATTCGGAGTTTTATTAGCATCTACAATTTCATCCATTTTTAATTCACCATTTGTAAGCTTTGATATGTCAATATTTTTTTTAACTGATTTAAATGATATTTCTTCCTTGCCATCCTTTTCTTCAATACATTTAATTACTGGACCATATTTACCTATTAAAAATGTATTATTATCGTCTATTTCAATTTCGAATTTTGTCTCATTTCGAATAATTTCAATTAATTCATCAACTTCTTTGTTACATCCCGCACAAAGTTCATACCATAATAATTCTCCTTTCGCAATTTTATCTAATGATGCTTCCATTTGAGAGGTATAATCATAATTAAATATTTTATTAAAATGGCTATCTAGAAATTCCATAACAATTATTCCTAATGGCTGAATAACTAATTTACCTTTTTCATTACCAAATTCTCTTTTATTTTCTATTTCATAAATCTCTCCATCTTCTAGCTGTAAGTCTCTACATATAATTTCTTTACCTTTTATATCTTCCTTTTTTACATAACCACGTTCTTGTATTTTATCAACCAACGATGAAAATGTAGATGGTCGACCTATGCCTTTCTCTTCAAGAAGCTGAACGAGTTTTGCTTCTGTGTAGTGCGTTTTTGAACCTTTTATAGTGACTTTTGAATGAATCTTTTTATATTGAATTGGTGACTCTTTTTTAATAGTTTGTAAATATTGATATTCTTTATTCTCTCGAGAGAATTTGTTTTCGACTATTTTCCATCCAGGGAAATCAATAAGTTCAGTTGTATATGAATATTTCAAATTTTCTGGTGCTGAAATATTTGCTGTTACTGAATAAAAAGAAGCAGCAGCCATACAGCTCTCTAAAGTGTTCGTCCAAATCAGTTTATACATTCTTTTCTCCTTTGAATCTAGTTTTTCTGGAAGTTCTTGGAGAGAAATATCTGTAGGTCTGATTGCCTCATGTGCTTCCTGAGTGAATTCATTATTTTTTCCTTTCTTTTTACCGTGTTTTTTTACTGCTTCTTGTTTCTCTCCAGTTATGAAAGCATTATTTATATAATCAGCACTATACTTGTTAGTTATATATTCAGAGGCATTCAAAATAAATTCTTCACTATATACTTTACTATCTGTTCTCATATATGTAATATATCCCCCTTCATATAGTAGTTGACAAATTCTCATTGTTTCTTTTGGCGAATAATGCAAATCATTGCTTGCTACTTGTTGTAATCTACTAGTCGTAAATGGCTCAGGCGATTGTTTCGTTGTTTTAACCGGCTGAGAGCATGTATAAATATGAGAAAAGCTGGCACTTTTATCAAGAAATTCTATCATGTCATTTTCGTTTCCGATTTCTTTATTTAAATCAAATGGTAAATTTGAGTTAGTAAAATACCCAGTTACATTATATACTTTTCTTTCTATGGATTCGTCGATTTCTTTCTGATTTTCATATACCAACTTAAGTGCTGGCGTTTGACATCTACCAGCACTTAGAGCATTATCTTTACTTTTTTTAATTAGTTTCCATAGTATTGGAGAGATTTTAAATCCGACTAATACATCTAAAATTTGTCGTGCTTTCTGCGCGTTTACTAAATTCATATCAATTGTTCTTGGATTTTGAATCGCATTTTGTAAAGCTGTCTCAGTTATTTCATTAAATGTAATACGTTTTGTATTTAAGGGCAGTTTAAATAATTCTATTAAACTATAGGAAATCATTTCTCCCTCACGATCACAATCACTAGACAACAATATTTCGTTAGCATTTTTAATTTCTTTTCGTAAAAATTCTATTTGTTTTTTTTTAATTGGTTCATCAATAATTGTATATGTTGGGTTGAAATTATTTTTTATATCTATATTCTGGAGAGAAGATAGGGTTCTTAAATGACCGTAGGAAGCCACGCATTTATATCCAGGCCCTAAATACTCCTCTATTTTTTTACATTTTGCCGGAGATTCCACGATTACAAGGGTTGTAGTAGTTTTAATTTTTTTCGACATAATTACATAAATATATAAAGTTATTTTTATGTAATTTACATATATTTTATTTATTCATCTTCTTGAATTGCTTAAAAGATATGTTAACTTCAGGTTTTTTGGGTTCTGGCTTTTCTTCTTCATTCGCATTTAATTTGTCTGCCTTTTTTAAAGCACTATCTACATATAACTCCTTTAAAATTGAACCGACTAAAAATGACCCTTCATGTTGGTCTAAATCTCCATCTTCAATTCTTTTTAAAACATCCAAAAACTTATTTAAAATTTGTATATCAATTTCATCTTTTCTAACTTTATTGTAAATGTCAGTATAATATGTAAATAAGAAATTACATTCATTAATACATTCTTCATGAATCTTAGCATCATCTCCTCTGAATTTAGCCTTAAGCATTATCATATTGTTTACGTCGTTTCTTATAATTTGGCTATGCTTTAAATTGCGTATAAAACCAGTTTGATCTTCAACGTTATTCGCCTTAATCATATTCTGCAACTGTAATCGCTGTTTATCGTCCATTAATTATACTTAATATATTAAGTATTTTATTTAAACCAATTACAATTTTTATATATAAATAACTCGGATTTAATAATATTAAATTACACTTTTTTAAATTCGTATAATTTAGGTGAAAATATAGGTTTATTTTGAAGATTATAAATAATCAAGAATCTAACTCAAAAATATTACTATTCAGGACTACAATATGGATATAAAAAGAGTTTTAGAAAAATATTATCTATTAAGAATGTATAATATGGATATCTCAATTTTTGGATATAAATTGAATGTAGAAATTTTAATTTTACTTGGAATTATTTATTTAATTTTAGTAGTACATACTTTGGCTGGAACCTGTAATATGAATAGAGTAAAGGAAGCGTTTGAAGAAATGGCAGAAAAAATGCCAACAACAACCGAAATGCCAACAGCAGAAATGCCAACAGAAGAAATGCCAACAACAGAAATGCCAATAACAGAAGAAATGTCATTAGAACCAGAACCTAGTGCTATGCCAATAAATGCTAAGAATGGAGCATCTAAAATGAAGGGTAAAGTTACTGAATCATTTGTTGGTGCTAATACAAATTACGGTCAATCTTCTCCATATGATTTAGCAGCTCAAACTGTAGTTGATACAGCATCATGGAACCAACCGGATATGATTGTTGTTCCTGGTAAACCTTTGAGCGATGGTGTTAAGCAATTTTTGGCAAGACAACCACAACCAGTGCCCCTCCCAGAAGGACAATTAGATATGTTTGCCACCACACCATTTAAACCAGAATGTTGTCCAAATACGTATTCTAATAGTATGGGGTGTGCTTGTATGACAGGACAACAGTACAACGCGCTCATTACAAGATTTGGTAATAATGTACCATATTCCGAGTATTAAATGTAAATCATAAATAAAATATTTAAACTAATAATATTTTATTCAATAATATGTTTCTAACTTTACACCTTTACTATTATATACCCAAATTTCACATTTATAACCATAATCTTTGGCAGCTTGTTGTTTCAAAAATACATCCTGTTTTTGTAATGTCCAAAGTGACTTAACCTCAATACATTTGTTTTCAGATTTAATGAAACAATCAACAAAATATCTATTCTTTTTCCCTTTTGAATCAACAAACCAAATTTCAGGGACATCTTTTCTCTTTACAATAATATCATCTTCTAATATGTTATTTTGAATTAACTCATCTAGCATAAAATTTTCATATCCTTGTATTTTTTCAATTCTTCCAGATGGAAATATATATGTTTTTGATTTATAAGCATTTTTTGATTGTTTTTCAGCAATAGTAGGGTCTTGACTAGGATGCTCTACACCATATTTTTCTAAACATGTTGATTTTATTTTATCTTTAAAATATTGACATTGAGTTGGATATTCTACACCATATTTTTCTAAAGATGTTTGTTTTCCTTTCTCCCTAAAGTCGTTTACTTGAAAAGTATGTTCAACTCCGTATTTTTCTAAATTATTTTTTCTCATTGTTTGAAGAACAAGATCTGATTCTGTTGGAAAATCTACACCAAAATTTTTCATACATGTTTCTTTCTTTTTCTGTTTAATTTCTTCAATTTGTGATGGATGTTCAACTCCATATTTTTTTAAACAGTTTTTTTTCTTTTTATCTTTTACATCATCTCTTTTATTTGGGCTATCTACACCATATTTTTTTAAACAATTATTTTTAATTTTCTCTTTTATTTCTTCACTTTGACTAACATTTTCGACACCATATTTTTCTAAACAGGTTGATTTATATTTGTCTTTAAATTCTTGACATTGACTAACATTTTCGACACCGTATTTTTCTAAACAGGTTTCTTTAGATTTTTCTTTAAATTTATCAGTTTGTAAAAAATTTTCAGAACCATACCTTGCGAAATTTGTTTTTTTAATTTTATCTATAATGATTTTGCTTTTACTTGGAACATCAACTCCATATTTTTCTAAATTTGTTTTTTTAATTTTATCTTTAATTTCTTTAATTTGACTAACATTTTCTACTCCATATTTTTCTAAGCATATATCTTTTATCTTATCTTTCACTTGTTTAGATTGGGTTGTAAATTCAACACCATATTTTTTTAAACTCGTTTGTTTATATTTTTCTTTAGCAAATATTTTTGCACAATTTTTACAATATCCATTTGGTTGAAGTAGTGCACGAAATCCTTTGATAAATTGTTTATCGCAATTTTCAGATTGACATATTCCTCTAATAAAAGTTTCCCTCTTTAAAGGAATAATTGAATAATCCTCGCATAAAATTATATTATTTTCATTACAAAATTCTGTAAGAGTCTGATAATCATATTTCATTATATTATATTATAATATAATATTTATATAGTTTTTTATATAAATATATATAGAATTTTTTTACATATTTTTATTTTATAATTTTGCTTGGTGTAATTCAGATTGCTCCAATTTAGCTTTTTCCAATTTGGCTTTTTTATTCAAATATGCTGTTCTTGCCCATTGTTTTTTTTGTTCTTCTGTTGGAGTGTATTTATAATTTTCTTTATATTCTTTAACACGCTCAATAATTTTTTTCTTATTATTTTCATAATATTTTTTTGAAGTAGATTGATATATATTGAGTTTATTTTTTACTTCGTTAAGTTCATCCTCCAATAATTTGATTTTATTTTTTAATTCAATATTTTCTATTAACAAATCGTTATGATTCATTTATATATATTATTAATTATGTTTATATTATTTTCAAAATTGTTTATTACATCATCTTATAATAATATTTTATTCGCATATATTAGTAAATGTCAAAGACAAATAGAAAAAAGCAATCAAAAAGAGATAAAACAAGAAAAAATGTGAAATGTTTACAAGAATGTCCGATAGGGTTAAAACCATTCGAAAAAAACTTTAGCAAACTTATTCCATCTAAAAGTTTACTTATAAGTAACGAAGAGAAAAAGAAAGAGTTTGTAAAAGAATTAATGAGTAAATTTACTCCTCACAGTATAAAACCTAATAATAATTTTTATGACTATATTAATTATTTATGGCTTAAAAATGTTAGCTTAGAAAAACAACAAAAATATATCGTTCAAGTTGATGATTTTAGATTAGCTCAGGATAAAGTGTATCATCAGCTAAATGACATTATAGTAAATTATTATAAAACACATAATGATAAATTGGCTAAAAATTTAAAAAACTATTATACTTCAGTTATCCAAATGAACCCCAAAAAATATACAAAAAAATTAGCACTTGAAGCTATAAAAACAATAGACGAGTATTTTAACAAAAATAACCCCTGGGCTTTACTTGCGTTTTTTAATAGTAATGAAATGACTTCTCCTTATTCGCCATTTGTATGGTCGGTTGAACCAGATGAAAAAAATAATAAGGTATATAGATGTTATATTTTTTCTGGGACTTTTAATATAATTGATATTAATGTTTATTTCGACGATGGTATTGATGTAGCTTATAAACAAAAATATAGAAATGAATTTTTTAAATATGTAAGTAAGATTTTCAGAACTTTACTCGGTCCAAATCATGGTTATAATCCAAAGGATGTTTTTGATGTGGAAAAACAAATACTAGACACTTTAGAATGTATAGATGTTACAAAAAATGAAGTCCCTTATAATAAAGTTTATTCGAGAGAAGCACTAGAGAAATATGGTTTTAACTGGGAAGAATTTGCCAAACATATAGGATATAAAAATGTACCAGAATTTTTTATCACCCCAAGTCTAAATTACTTGAAATGTGGTAGTGATTTATTGACTAAAAACTGGAATACTCCAAAATGGAAAACATATTGGTTATTTTCTATTTTCAAAAATTTAATCAGAATAACGAGAGATTGGGAAAGAATTATTTTTGACTTTAAAGGAAATTTCGAACGCGGTCAAGAAGCTTTAAATGAAACTGCCGCAGTAAGTGCTTCACTTTACATGTCTATTCCTTTCAATACATTTTTAACAAATGAATATGTGAAACGTTATGAAAACCCTGAGGCTATGAAATATGTTGAAGTTTTATGTGAAGATTTAAAATTAGTATTTAAACGAATTATGCAGCGCAATGATTGGCTCGCACCATCTACAAAAAAATATGCGATAAAAAAAATAGAACACTGTAAATTTGTTTATGGTAAACCGGATAATTTGAGAGAGGACCCAGATTTAGATTATGGTACACTAATATACGACAATTTAAACAAAATAAATGACTGGCGTCATCAGAAATTTATTGAATTAGAAGGCAAACCGATAATTGACATCCCGCAAATGGATTGGAGTAATTATCCTGTTAAATTAGCAGGAGATCAAGCATATATTGTGAATGCGTCTTATACACCAAGTCAAAATAGAATTTATATAAATCTTGGTTATATTCAAAAACCTTTTGTTGATTTAGATGAAAGAGGTATAGAATATAATTTGGCTCATATAGGTTATACAATCGCACATGAATTAGGTCATGGATTAGATGATTGGGGAAGTAAATATGGTTGGGATGGAAATTTGTATAATTGGTGGACTCCTGAAGATCTAAAAAAATATCAAGCCATTCAAGATGATGTAATCAATCAATACGAAGAATTTGCGGCAAGAGATGGTATAGTATTTGATGCTGCTATTGGAATTGGTGAAAATTTAGCAGATATCCAAGCTCTAGCTATTTGTTCGGAATATTTGAGAGATTTCCAGGAGAAAAATCAAGACCTTGTACCAATAAGATATTTAGCTTTTGAAGCATTTTTCACATATTTTGCCTTCCAACAAAAACAATACGTTAGCAAGAAAGCAATATCCGCACAATTAAAAACCAACCCTCATCCACTTGATAAATATAGATGTAATGTACCATTATCACGTTCTGAAATATTCAGAGCAATATATAACGTTAAAAGAGGAGACGGAATGTGGTGGCATAATACCAATACAGTTTGGTAAAAAATATTATAATTTTACATAAATTACAATTTAAAGATTCTTTAAATATATTTAAAAAATAATATATTTAAACTACTTAAAGACGCCAGCGATCTTTGTTTTTATTAGACATACATACTCCATAATGCGGAGCAATTATCGTGTTCCTTCTTAATTAATTTATCTACTATATCTTTCGTTACCTTAAAAGGAAATTCTACTTTTAAAGACATTTCACCTTCAAATAAGTTTGAACCAGGTTTCATTAGTCTATATAAATTCAATTTTGTATGGATTATTTCTAAACAACGTTTCATATTTCTAACACCATCTTCTTTTTGACAATGGGTTTCATTAATATAACCGAGAACATCGTCTGGAATAGTAATGTCACCTTTTGTAAATTTAACTTGTTCTCTAATTCTTGGCAGCAAATAATTATTAGCAATAACAGTCTTTTCTTTGCCAGAATAACCCTTTGTCTTAATTCGGTACATTCTATCCTTTAAAATTGGATTGATCTTTGATTCATCATTATAACTGAATATGAATAAACATTTACTTAAATCAAAATTAATCTCCGCGAAATATTTATCATGAAATTGTGAATTTTGTGAAGTATCTGTTAAATGTGTCAAAATCCCAGCAATTTCCTCACCTCTAGGTGTGTCACTTATCTTATCTAACTCATCAAAATAAATCACCGGATTCATACATTTACTATCAATGAGAATTTGTATAATTTTACCCCAAGTACTTCCTTCATATGTGTAGCCATGACCTTCTAAGAAACTGCTATCTGTTGCGCCTCCTAGAGCAATGAAGGCAAATGGTCTATTCAAAATTTTACTAATTCCTTCTTTTACCAAACTGGTTTTACCTGTTCCAGGAGGTCCATGTATAGCAATAGCTGTTCCAATGGCTTTGGGGTTTGTTAAAAGCTGACCTAACATTTGCATAATTTGCATCTTCGCATCATTTAATCCATATACTGCTGAATCTAATGTTTTCTGTGCGTTTTCCATAAATTCGTGACATTTATCTACACCATTTTCAATACTGAGTGGGAGCTCTTGGTAATTTGTAAACGGAATCTTCATAAATGTATCTACCCAATTTTTAATTTTATAAAACTCGCCACTTCCTGGCTCCATGTATCGTAATGAATTAATTTTTTTCATAGCAGCTGCCTTAAATTGGATTGGAATATCAGACTCTAGAAGTGTCATTCGATATGGTTTCTCAATTCTTGTAATCTTATTAATTTCTCTTAATTCTTTAATTAATTTCTTTTGATTATCTGTCTCCAGCTTCTCATAGAATGAGAAGTCATTCATTGTATTTTTATCTCTAATAATTTTTCTGAAAATTCTCATATTTTTGTCTTTTTGCTTCTTCTCTTTTTTTTGTTTCTTTTCCCTTTCTTTTTTAGCATCCTTTTCATATAATTCGATACATTTTTCGATTGATTTATCCTTTGGATTTTTTGATAATATTTCTTTTAGTTGAGTTAGAATTTCATTTTTATCATTTTTATCATTTTTATCTTCAGTTTGTATTGTAGGAGTTTCTTCCATCTTTTTAGTAGATTTCTTTCTTGGTTCTTCATCATCTTCCACAATTTGTTTTTTATTTTTTTTATTTTGTTTCTTTTTTGGTGTTATTTCTTCTTCATCCTCTTCTTCACTTGAAGATTCATCAGTAGATACTTCTTCATCCTCATCTTCCGTCACATCTTCAGAATCTTCGTAATCTTCATAATCTTCATCCCATTCTTCATCATCATCTTCGTCTTCATCTTCGGCACCACCAATAGTGAATATAATATTAAATTTACTTGGCTTAGTAACTTCATCAGTCTCCTCTTCTTCTTCCTCGTCTTCGTCGTGTGTATCATCAGAACCTAATGAAAGCGATGACTCTGACTCATCATCTGAGACTTCTATTTTCTTAGGCTTTTTTTCTTTTTTGAGCTTTTTTGATTTTTTTGATTTTTTATTTTTAATTTCTTCTTCTGTATCTGACTCAGTTTGCCATTCTTCAGATTCTTCTTCCGATTCTTCGACAATTTGTTTTTTATTTTTTTTATTTTGTTTCTTTTTTGGTTTTTGTTCGACTTCTTCTTCTGTATTATTATCTTCATCGTCTTCAGTCATTTTCTTTAATTTTTCACCAGCTTTAATTTTTTTATCCATATGTTTAGAAGGAAATATTTTTTGTACGTATTTGCGAAATTCATGCATATCCATTTCATCATCATCTGTCTCGCTACCATTTCCATTTTCACTATCAGATGATTCATTTTTCTTTCTCTTGAGATTTTGTTGTTCCATTTTCTTATTAGAACGCTTAATCTGCTCTTTCTTAGATAATTTGTTTGAACTTTCACGTGTCATTTTTTATAGATAATATATCTTCTAGTTTTAATTTTAAATCAAAATCAATTTTATTTTATAAAATAAAACAAACAAAATAAAATAACTATCCCATAGAACTTAACACAACAAACCCCAAATATAGTCCAAAAAAGTTTTTCGCAAATAAATCTAATATATTGTACATAATATTCTTAGTTTTATAATCCATTAACGCAGCTATACCATATGTAAACCAAATTATAAAGAAATAGAAAAATATTTGTGAACCATATGAAGAGAATTTCGCAAAATATTCGTAAATTAAATAAAAATAAATTAAAAATGGCACAAACCCAAATAAAACTCCAGGAGTTCTGGAAAGCTTCTTAATTTCGGTTAAATATCCAGCTGTTAGCATAACGAAATTTAAAACTACAATTGGGATTAGAATATTTAAATTATCATAAACTATTTTAACTAGTGAATCTTTAATCTCTTTGTTTTCTTCATCATTCCTTAAATATAATAAATAAACACATAATGTAACCAACATAGTAGGTGTAGTTAAATACCAATCATAATATCTATGTGGGGTAATATTAGCTACAGTTGCGATATTCCAAGCAAGCCATACATAAAATATTCCTTCAACAATTTGTACGATTAATTCCATAAGAAGAAGTTGTTGAAGAATAATTATTTTATTCGGTACATTTAGTCGAACAACATAGTAATCAAATAGACCTGTAAACACTTGAATTAATAATGATAAATAAACAGTTATCTTAAGCAGATCCATATTATAAATAGAGTATAAAATAATAAGTATTTAATTTGTCTATCTAAATATTTAATGTAAATATGTGAATTTTCGTTGTTTATAATTTTTTTATTAATAATTTAATTATAAAATTGATTAAGAAAAACAATTTAAATCTAATCTCATATATTATAAGAGATGTCGAAATTTACAAATTATAATTCAATGAATGTCTCCAAGGTCGTCGGGATCCAATTTAGTATACTCTCTCCGGATGAAATCAGAAAGAGTTCTGTAGCTGAAATTACAAGCAGAGACACTTATATCAATAATAAACCAGTGATTGGTGGATTATTCGATCCCAGAATGGGTGTTTTAGAACCAGGACTGATTTGTCCTACGGATGGTCTGGATTATATGCAAACTCCTGGTTATTCCGGACATATTGAATTGTCAAGACCCGTGTTCTATATTCAATACTTAAATACAATTCAAAAAGTGTTGAGATGTGTTTGCTTTAAATGTAGTAAATTATTGGTAAGTAAGGAAAAATTTAAACAAGCATTGAAACTCCAAGGTGATACAAGATGGAAATATGTATTTGCTTTGGCAAGTAAAATGAAGCGTTGTGGTGAAGATACAGAAGATGGTTGCGGATGTCTTCAACCAAATAAAATTCGAAAAGAAGGCTTAGCAACTATTTATGCTGAATGGAAAGGTGAAGAAGCCGAATCAGAGCCGATTGTTGTTAAGCTTACTCCTGAAATGGTTTTAAAAATTTTCAAGCGAATTTCAGACGAAGATGTTTCATTTATGGGTTTTAGTCCAGTATATTCTAGACCAGATTGGATGGTTTGTCAGGTTATGCAAGTACCGCCTCCTGCCGTAAGACCATCCGTAAAGCATGATTCGCAACAAAGATCAGAAGATGATTTGAGTCATATTTTGGTGAATATCATTAAAACGAATAAAACACTTCAAGAAAAAATTCAAGCTAACGCGCCAGCAAATGTTATTGATGATTGGACTACTGTTTTACAA
>Ga0194119_10008151_pt1 | contig 14497 bp, 9 predicted proteins | sample TA2MahC100mmetaG_FD_148620 | JGI IMG/M metagenome (GOLD analysis project Ga0194119, IMG submission 148620) | Freshwater microbial communities from Lake Tanganyika, Tanzania - TA2015018 Mahale Deep Cast 100m | ecosystem: Environmental > Aquatic > Freshwater > Lake | place: Tanzania: Lake... | reverse complement strand
CTTCGCGCGCGAGGAAGCCGAGCGGCAACTCGTCGCCTTCCTGCGGCGATGCGCGGACGTCATCGCCGGCAACGGCCTCGACCTCGTCGTCGCCATCGAGCCGCTGCGGCGCCCGGAGACCAACACCGTCAACTCGCTGGCCGAGGCGTTGGCGTTGTGGCGCGCGGTCGACCGCCCCCAGGTCGGCGTCGTCGTCGACGTGTTCCATCTCGCGTTCGAAGGCGAGGACCCTGCCGTCGTCGCCGGCGCCGGCGCTGCGATCGTGCATGCGCAGGTGGCGGCCGTCGCGCCGCGCGGCTGGCCGCGCACCGGCGACGACGCCGCGCGCTACGCGCCGTACCTCGCGGCGCTGCGGCAGGCGGGCTATCGCGGCCGCCTCAGCGTCGAGGCGCCGAGCGACGACGTCGCGCGCGACGCCGGGCCGGCGCTGGCGCGACTGCGCACGCTGATCGAGTGACGCGGCGCGGCCTGCAGGCAGACGGCGCGTCCGCCTGCAGGCCCGCCATTCGCTGCATCAGCCGCCGACGGTGCCGATCGTGATCGCCACGCCGTTGCTGGTGATCGCCTGGAAGGCGTTGGGCGCGGTGACGTCGAGCGCGATCGACTGACCGAACACCCGGAAGCCGGCGAGCGCCGGCACGTTCGGGATCGCGAGCGGGAAGCCGACCGTGCCGGCGCCGAGCAGCGTCGCGCTGAAGTCGGTGCTGACGTACGAGCGGCAGCCGGGCATGCCGAGGATGCCGAGGTCGAAGCCCGGGTTGATCTGCGTCACGCCGAGGAAGCCGACGCCGAGGCCCGGGATCGCCGGGATGTTGTTGGTGTTGATCGTCACCGTGGCGCCGAGCGTCGGCGCGCCGGCGACGGCGACCGTCAGCGGCGTGCGCGCGACGTCGGCCGCCTTGCTGAGGAACGGCATGTCGGCCGAGAAGTCCTGCGAGCCGGGCGTGAGCACCGGCGCGCCCGGCGAGAAGCCGACGATCTTCGCCTGCGACGTGCTGCCGAACGGCGACATCGCGCCGTAGCGGATCTCGACCTGGCCGCTCGCCGACAACACCGCCTGGATGTTGAAGCTCTTGGCGCCCGCGGCGGACGTCGCCAGTTCGCCGACGTCGTTCCACGTGATCGTCGCGGTCTGCGCGACCGGGTCCTCGCTGAAGTGCACGCCGGCGAGCGGGTTCAGCGTGACGTTGCGGTTGGCGTAGAGGTCGTACCAGCACGCGAACAGGCGCGGCCGGCCCGAGTGCGTGGACGTGCCGGCGACCGCCATCTCGGCGAGCGTCGGGCTGAAGTCGCTGCCTGTCAGCGTCGTCGTGCCGAGCACGATCTCGCCGTTGGTCGTGGCGTGCAGCACGTTGGTCGAGCCGCCCGGGAACGGGAACGCGAAGCTGGTCAGCGTCAGCGGCAGCGACGTCCCGTCGTCGGCCATGACCGCAGGCGTCGCGGCGTTGTTGAGCAGCGGCACGGTCGTCGTCGGCGCCACGAATGCGCCAGCGCCGGGGGTGACGACGTAGCGCGTCGGCGCGCCGGCGTTGTCCGGGACCAGCGTGATGCCGCCGCCGAGGTCGAGCGTCGAGGCCGCGATCGGGAACAGTTCGGCGAAGGCGCGCGAGTCGTTGTCGTAGCAACCGAGGCCGTAGCTGCTGACGGTGCTCGGCGCGATCGTCGCGACGCCGCCCGGGCCGCCCGAGATGTCGAACAGCACGAGGCCGGCGTTGGCCGACGTCGTGCCGGTCAGCGCCGTGTTGCTGTTCTGCGAGATGCGCACCACGCGCTGCGTCGCCTGCGACGTCGCGGCCGCGAGGAGCGGGATCGTCGTCGGCGCCGGCGCCACCGCGTCGAAGTCGAGGATCAGGTCCTGGCCGAGCGTCGGGTCGTAGACGAACCCGCCGGGGATCGTGATGTCGACGGCGTAGTTGTTCGGCGTCGTGCCGCCGCCGGCCGCCACGGTCAGCGGGCTCGCCGTCAGCACCTGCTGCATGGTGCCGCGGTTGCTCGCGAACGTCGTGCTCGGCGCGAGGTAGTCGGTCGCCGCCGTGCCGATGGCGAAGTTGGCGCTGCTGTACGTGCCGCCCGCTGCGACGTTGTTGTTGGCGGCGCGGAAGCGCACGCGATCGATCGAGATCGGGCCGATGACGCCCTGGTTGGTGAAGTGCGTGGTGTCGTAGATGAGCTGGCAGCGGAACGCCGTCGTGCGCCAGATCAGGCCGGTCGAGGTCGGCTGCGTGAAGTAGGTGTTCTCGGGCGCGCCGAGCAATTGGGCCGGGACGGTGGCGGCGAAGGCCGCGGCGGCGGCGGCGAACAGGAGCGCGTGCTTCATGGTCTGAGGCGTCATCGAGGTTGCTTCGGATGCGCGCGACGCCATCGGCGACTTGCCGCGGCGCAGGGCGATCCGGCCGGGAAGTCTACCTCGATCGTCGCCGGCCGTGCGGCAGTGTTTCCCCGCGGGAGACCGTGTGCAGCCGGCGTTGCGGCGCGGCGCGATGGGGCTACCAGCGCGCGAGGCCACCGGCGCTACCCGGCGGCATCGCGACCGCGTCAGAGCGGGAACGCGCCCTGGTTGACGCCGCGGCCTTCGAGGGCCAGCACCTCGGCGAGCTGCTCCTTCAGCGGCTCGGGCACCGTCGCGAAGACGTCAGTGACCAGCGTCTCGTCGGCGGGCGGGCCGTTCTGCTCGGCGGCGGCGATCGCGGCGTTGACGCGCTGCGCGATGTCCTCCTTGAACGCCGCCTCCTTGTCGTCGTTCCACAGGCCGCGCTTCTGCAAGTAGGCGCGGAAGCGGTCGACCGGGTCCTTCTTCTCCCAGGCCTTCACCTCGGCCTCGTCGCGGTAGCGCGTCGGGTCGTCGCTGCTGCTGTGGCCAAGGCGCCGGTAGGTGACGGCCTCGATGAAGGTCGGGCCCTGGCCGGCGCGCGCGCGCTCGGCCGCGGCCTTGGTCACCGAGTAGACGGCGAGCACGTCGTTGCCGTCGACGCGCACGTAGGGCATGCCGTAGGCCTTGCCCTTCTGCGCCAGCGTCTCCGACGCGGACTGCTTGCTGATCGGCACCGAGATCGCCCACTGGTTGTTCTGGCAGAACAGCACGCACGGGCTCTGGTAGACCGCCGCGAAGTTCATGCCGCAGTGGAAGTCGTTGGCGCTCGTCGCGCCGTCGCCGAGGTAGCCGAGCACCACGACGTCGTCGCCGCGGATGCGCGCCGCCATCGCCGCGCCGACGGCGTGGCTCAGCTGCGTGCCGATCACCGACGACATGCCGTAGTAGTTGCCTTCCTTGAAGGTGTAGTGGCACGGCATCTGCCGGCCCTTGCAGCGGTCGGCGCCGTTGCCGATCAGCTGGTTGATCGCCTCGGTCAGCGACAGTCCGCGCATCATCGCGGCCGCGCCTTCGCGCAGCGCTGGGAAGATCCAGTCGCGCGGCTCGAGCGCGGCGACCGAGCCGACGGTGGCCGCTTCCTGGCCGAGGATCGGCCCATAGAAGCCGATGCGGCCTTGCCGCTGCAGCATCAGCATGCGGCGATCGAACTCGCGCACCTGCACCATCTGCTCGTACAGGAACAGCAGCGTGTCGACCGGGAGGTTGGGGTCGCGGCCCTTCTGCACCGTGCCGTCGTCCTCGAGCAGGCGCACGAGGCCCTGCGGCGTGGGCAACGGCGCGGGCGCCGCGGGCTTCACCGGCTTGCTGGCGATCGGCCTGCTGGCGACCGGCTTCTTCGCGGCCGGCTTGCCGGCGACCGGCTTGCCGGCGACAGGCTTGCCGCCAGCCACCCTGCCGCCAGCCGACTTGCCGCGGCCCGCCGCGGTGGCAGCGGGCGTCTTCGCCTTGGCGGCGGCCTTGGGCCGCGCTGCGACCTTCGACTTCTTCGCCGGCATCAGCCGAGGAGCAGGCGGTAGGGCTGCTCGAGGTGGTCCTTGACGACGTTCATCCAGCGCGCGCCGGTGGCGCCGTCGACGAGGCGGTGGTCGATCGACACCGACAGGTACATCTTCTTGCCCGCGACGATCTGGCCGTTCTTGACGATGGCCGCGTCCTTGATCGCGTGCACGCCCATGATGGCGACCTCGGGGAAGTTGATGACCGGCGTCGCGAACAGGCCGCCGATGTTGCCGGCGTTGGTGATCGTGAACGTGCCGCCCGTGAGGTCGTCGACCGTCACCTTGCCATCGCGCGTGCGCGCGGCGAGGTCCTGGATGTCCTTCGCCAGCTCGCCGACCGACTTGCGGTCGACGTCCTTGACCACTGGCACGATGAGGCCGTTGTCGGTGTCGGTGGCGATGCCGAAGTTGTAGTACTTCTTGATCACCAGCTCGTTGGTCACCTCGTCGAGCGAGCTGTTCATCATCGGGAACTCGCGCATCGCCGCGACGATCGCCTTCATGACGAACGGCAGGTACGTGATGTTGACGCCCTTGTCGGCGAATGCCTTCTTGGCCTCGCCGCGGATCTTCACCAACTCGGTCACGTCGATGTCGTCGACGTAGGTGAAGTGCGTCGCGGTGAACTTCGACCGCGTCATCGCCTCGGCGATCTTGCGGCGCAGGCCGCGGAACGGCACGCGCTCCTCGCTGCGGCCGGCCGGGGCCGGCGGGATCGCGACCGGCGCGAACGCGCGCCCGCCCGGGGCGCTGGCGGCGGCGGCCGGCGCGGCGGCGCGGGCCGCAGGCGCGGCGGCGCCGACGGTTGCGAGGTCGTCATTGGTGACGCGGCCGCGCGGGCCGGTGGCGGCGACCTGCGTCAGGTCGATGCCGAGTTCGCGGGCGCGGCGACGCGTCGCCGGCGTGGCGAGCACCTTGCCGGGGCTCGCTTGCACGAACGGCTTGGCGGCAGCCGGAGCCGGCGCCGCGGCGGCCGCTGGGGCGGCGGGCGCCGCCGGCATGGCGGGCTTCGGCGGCGCGACCGGCGCTGGGGTCGGCGGCGGGGCGGCGACCTTCGGCGCGGGCGTCGGAATCGGCGTCGGCGCGGCGGTGGGCGCGGGCGCGGCCGCCGCAGCGGCGCCACCAGCGGCGCCAGCGTCGATCACTGCGATGACGCTGCCGACCGGGACGACGTCGCCTTCCTTGCAACGCAGTTCCTTGATCACGCCGGTGAACGGCACGGTGATCGTCACCGTGGCCTTGTCCGTCATCACCTCGACGAACTCGTCCTCTTCCTTCACGGCCTGGCCGGCCTTGACCTTCCAGCTGACGATCTCGCCTTCAGCGATGCCTTCACCGATGTCGGGGAGCTTGAATTCCTTGAGTGCCATGTGCGTTGCGTGGGGCTGCTTGAGGTTGTGCGGGATGCGGATGGTGCGGGGTGCGGCGCGCGCGCGCCTCACCAGGTGAAGGTCTTCTCGATGCCGGCGAGGACGCGCTTCTCGTCGGGCATGTACAGGTGCTCGAGCGTGTACGGGAACGGCGTGTCGAAGCCGGCGACGCGGACCACCGGGCCTTCGAGCCACTCGATGCACTTCTCGGCGATCAACGCCGACAGCTCGGCGCCGTAGCCGCAGGTCTTGGGCGCCTCGTAGACGACGACGACGCGGCCGGTCTTCTTGACCGACGCGAGCACGGTCGCCTCGTCGAGCGGCACCAGCGTGCGCAGGTCGACGACCTCGACGCTGCGGCCGGCCTGCGCGGCGGTCGCGGCCGCCTGCTCGCAGACCGACACCATCGCGCCGTAGCTGAGGATCGTCACGTCCTCGCCCTCGCGGGCGATGCGCGCCTTGCCGAGCGGCACGACGTGCTCGCCGAGCGGCACCTCGCCCTTGCCGTGGCGGTAGATTCGCTTGGGCTCGAGGAACATCACCGGGTCCTCGTCGCGGATCGACGCGAGCAGCAGGCCCTTGGCGTCGGCCGGCGTGCTCGGGATCACGACCTTGAGGCCAGGCGTGTGGCAGAAGTACGCCTCGCTCGATTGGCTGTGGTAGTGGCCGCCGCGGATGCCGCCGCCGTACGGCGAGCGGATCACCATCGGGCAGGTGTACTCGCCGCCGCTGCGGTAGCGCATCTTCGCCGCTTCGCTGACGATCTGGTCGAAGGCGGGGTAGATGAAGTCGAGGAACTGGATCTCGGCGATCGGGCGCATGCCGTAGACGGCCATGCCGACGGCGGCGCCGATGATGCCGCACTCCGACAGCGGCGTGTCGAAGCAGCGCTTCTCGCCGAACTCGTCGAACAGGCCCATCGTGGCGCCGAAGACGCCGCCCTTCTTGCCGACGTCCTCGCCGAAGACGACCACGCGATCGTCGTTGCGCATCTCGGTGCGCATCGCATCGGTGATCGCCTCGATCATCGTCATCACCTTGGTGCCGGTCTCGCCGGCGCCCGGCTTGGTCTTGGTCGCGGTCATGGGAATCTCGTGCGTGCGGGTGCGGGGTGGTGGTTGCGTGCGCGGGTCACAGCGGGAAGTGGCCGACCTCGGCCCCGACCCCGCCCTTCGCCATCAGGTCGTGCAGTTCCTGGCGCTGCTCCTTCAACTGCGGCGTCAGGTTCATGTAGACGTCGTCGAACAGCGTCTCGGGGCCCGGGTTGGCCATCGCCTCGGCGGCGGTGACGGCGGCGCCGATGGCGGCTTTGGCGGCCTCGACGCACTCCTTCTCGAACGCCTCGTTCCAGAGCTTCTTGCCCTTGAGGTACTGCTGGAAGCGCGCGATCGGGTCCTTCTTCTTCCACGCTTCGTACTCCTTGGCGTCGCGGTAGCGCGCGGCGTCGTCGGAGCTGCTGTGCGAGGCCATGCGGTAGGTCACGGTCTCGATCAGCGTCGGACCCTCGCCGCGGCGGGCGCGGTCGACGGCCTCCTTGCAGGCGCGGTAGACGGCGAGCAGGTCGTTGCCGTCGACGCGGATGCCCGGCATGCCGTAGGCGTCGGCCTTGATCGCCATCGACTCGCTGCAGGTCTGCTTGTTGGACGGCACCGAGATCGCCCAGCCGTTGTTCTCGCAGATGAACACGACCGGCGCCTTGTAGACGGCGGCGAAGTTCAGCCCGGTGTGGAAGTCGTTGCTGCTGGTGCCGCCGTCGCCGCAGAACGTCATGAACACCGTGTCGTCGCCGCGGATGCGCGCGGCCATGCCAGCGCCGGCGGCCTGCGTCAGCTGCGTGCCGATCGGCGAGCTGATCGAGACGAAGTTCGCCTGCCGGAAGCTGTAGTGCACCGGCATCTGGCGGCCCTTGCTGGTGTCGCCGGAGTTGCCGAACCACTCGCAGATGATCTTGTCGATCGGCACCTGCCGCAGCAGCAGGATGCCCGGCTGGCGGTAGGCCGGGAACAGCCAGTCGCTGTCCTTCAGCGCGTACGCGGCGCCGAGGTGCGACGCTTCCTGGCCGGTCGACTGCAGGTAGAAGCCGATGCGGCCCTGGCGCTGCAGCGCCAGACCGCGGTCGTCGAGCGCGCGGGTCGTCACCATCAGCCGGTAGAGCTTCTGCAACTCGGCGGCGGGCAGGTTCGGGTCCTTGCCCTTCTGGGCCTTGCCGTCCTTGTCGAGGATCGTCAGCAGTTCGAGGCTCATACGGATTCTGGGGTCGGAGTGGCGATGGCGGCGTGCGCGGCGTCGAGCTCGCGGCGCTGGCGGATCATGCCGGCGAGGTAGAACTCGGCGGCCTTGTAGCTGGAGCGGACGAGCGGTCCTGCGGCGACGTAGAGGAAGCCCTTGGTCATCGCGCGCGCTTCGAGCGCTTGGAAGCGCGCCGGGGTCAGGTGCTCGCGCACCGGCAGGTGCAGCAGCGTTGGCCGCAGGTACTGGCCGAAGGTCACGACGTCGACGCCGTGCTCGCGCAGGTCGTCCATCGCCTGCTCGACTTCGCGGTCGCTCTCGCCGAGGCCGAGCATCAACGACGACTTGGTGACGACGTCGGGGCGCAGCTCCTTGGCCGTGCGCAGCGTCGCCAGCGAGCGCACGTAGCTGCAGCGGTAGTCGCGCACGCGCGGTGTCAGGCGCAGCACGGTCTCGATGTTGTGGGCGTAGACATCCGGGCCGGCGTCGAGCACGGTCTGGATCATCTGCGCCCCGGTCTGCGTCTGGCGCTCGCTCACGAGCCAGTCGCCGACCAGCGCCTCGACCAGCATGTCGGGCTGGCGGCGTTTGATCGCGCGGATCGTCGCCGCGACGTGGCCAGCGCCGCCGTCGGGCAGGTCGTCGCGGTCGACCATCGTCAGCACGACGTACTTGAGGCCCATCGCGACGACGGCCTCGGCGACCTTCTCCGGTTCGTCGGCGTCGACCGGCGTGCCTTCGCTGTGCGTCTTGACCGCGCAGAAGCGGCAGCCGCGCGTGCAGGTGTCGCCGAGCACCATGAACGTCGCCGTGCCGCCGGCCCAGCACTCGCCCATGTTCGGGCACTTGGCCTCTTCGCAGACGGTGTGCAGGCCGCGCTCGCGCAGCGTCTTCTCGAGGCCGACGACGGTCGGACCCGATGGCAACGGCACCTTGAGCCAGTCCGGCTTCTGGCCGGGGGTGATGCGCTTGTTGTGGATCGTCGACATCCGGAGGTGGCGCGCGCGGCAGGGGGCTGGCTGCGTGCCGACGCGAGAACCGTAGGAAGGACCGCTGCCGGAGGCCAATTAGATACCAACGAGTATCTTACCCTGGTTGCGTCGGCTCGGTGTGCCTGCGAAGCACCAGAATCGACGCAACTCAGTTACCAACAACGATCTGCATCGCGTCGGTCTGGCCGATCGGCAGCGCGAAGCCGGTCAGACCGAAGTCCAGCACGAAGGCCTGGACGGCGATCCGCGTGCCGCCGAGGGCCGCCCCGCCTGGGATCGGCAGCGGTTGCGCCGCGGCGCCGAACGCGTCGGCCAGCGTGGTCGCCAAGGCATCGGGCAGCACGTAAGCCTGCACGCAGGGTGGCGTGCCCGGGACCGGCAGGCCGACGGGCAGCGCGTCGCCGAGCTTGACCGAGAACAGCACCAGCACGCTGGGCGGCGCGTTGTAGGCCGCCAGTTCGAAGCCGGCGTTGCCCGCCAGCGGCGCGCCGACGGTCGTCAGCAGCGGCGTGCCGACGGTCGTGCCGCAGCCCGCGCCCGAGTTGGTCACGCTGGCCGGCGTGCGGATCCAGCGGAGCCCGCGCAGGGCGGTGTTGGCAGCGCCGATTGCCAGCGGCACGACGGTTGCGGCAGCGCCGGTGTCGACGACCTTGACGATGCCGTTGGTGGTCGTGATCGCGAACAGCGTCGCGACGCCGTTGTCGACGTAGCCCGACAGCCCGCGGCAACCGACGCCGACGCCCGGCGTGAACACGTACTGTTGGCTCCAGACGCCGCCGGTCGCGGTCCACTTCTGGATGCCGCCGCCCGACGTCGTGCGGTCGTCGGCGAGGTATACGGTCGCCGCGTCGGCGAAGAAGAAGTCGTATGGCGACGGCCCGGTCGCCAGCGGCATGCCCGGCAGCGGGGTCACCGTCTGGCCGCCGGTCGTCGGCGTGCCCGTGCCGACCGTGCCGACGCCGAACAGGCCGGCGGCGGCGGCCGTGCAGTACAACTGGCTGTCGACGATGTCGATGCGGCGCACGTTGGTCGTCGTGATGCTCAGCTGCACCGACGTCGTGCTGCCCACCTGCGGCACGTGCCGCGCGCTCGGGCCGTTGCCGGTGGTGGCGTTGCCCGCGGTCCAGAACTCGCCGCCGAACCAGCTGCAGGCGCCGCGTGCGTTGTTGCCGGAGTAGGCGTCGGTCAGCGCGGTGGTCGTGTCGATCGTCTCGTCGAGCGCGATGCGGGCGCAGACGCGCGGCACGCTGGCGCTCGCCGTGCTGGCGATCGACGCCGTGCCAGGCGCGGCGCCGTAGCCCATCGCGATCAGGTAGCGGCCGTCGACCGATTGCGTCAGGCCGCCTTCGGAACTGGCCGTGCCCGAGCAGACGAACGGCCGCTGCGCGCCGTTGAGCACCGTCGGCATCGGCACCGTCTGCACGAACGCGCCGGCCGCCGTGTACTCGTCGAGGAACACCTGCGTGCCGGCGTTGGTCAGCGCGCTGGCGCCGGTGCCGACGCGCAGCACGACGAGGTTGCCGGGCGTGATCTGGGCGGCCGCGGCGGCGGCGAGGCAGAGGATGGCGGGCAGCAGGCGGTGGGTGGGGGCCATGGCAGTAACGCGCTATAGCACCGTATCACGCCGCCAGTTGCCCACCGTTCGGCGACCCGTTCTATGGCGGGGACGATGCGGTGCAGCGTGCTCGTGTCGGCCGTCAGCCCGACCGCGGCGCGTCCCGCCGTTGCCACCGACCGTCCCGCAGCAGTTCGTGCGGCCCGTACGCGGCCTTGTACGCCATCGTCGCCGCGCCCTCGACCCAGTAGCCAAAGTAGTAGAACGGCACGCCGAGCTGCCGCGTCCACTCGATCTCGGCGAGCGCGCTGAACACGCCGAGGCTGCGGCGCGCCTGTTCGGGGTCGTAGAAGCAGTACACGGCCGAGACCGACTGCGCGCAGACGTCGAGCAGGCTGATGGCGACGACGCGGTCGCCGACTGTGTACACCGCCTCGACGGTGTCGACGGCGTCGGCGTAGAGCCCGGCCTGGAACGCCGCGTAGTCGGCGTCCGGCTCGCTGCCCGGGTGCTGGTGGCGCAGGTAGCGACGGTAGAGGTCGAACGTCGCTTCGCTGCACGCCGGCGGCCGCACGGCCATCGCCACATCGGTGTTCTTGCGCAGCGCGCGCCGCTGGCTGCGCGTCGGCCGGAACGTCGCCACCGGCACGCGCAGCGGCACGCACCGGCGGCAGTCCGGGCAGTCCATGGCGTAGAAGACGTCGCCAGCGCGGCGGAAGCCGCGGTCCATCAGCGCGTGGTACCCGGCGCCGTCGAGCCGCTCGGCGCGGAACGCGCGCTCGCGCGCGATCTTGCCCGGCAGGTACGAGCACGGCCGCTCGGGCTGCGGCGCCAACTGCGCGGCCTCGAGCCAGTCGACGACCGGATGGCGCGTCGGGGGCGCGGCGGCATCGTCGTCGTCGGGGTCGGCCATCGCGCGGATGCTACGCGCGCCAACGTGCCGACGGGCGGAGGCTTCGCCGCGCGACGTTTGCGCCGCCCGCCCGACGCGGCCAAACTGCGGCGACCGCATGACCGCATCGTCGCCCGCCAACAAGCCGTACCCCGAGGTTCCTGCCCAGGCGAACTTTCCGCAGCTTGAGGCGGCGACACTGGCGCGCTGGGAGCGCGACGCGACGTTCCGGCGGTCGGTCGAGCAGCGGCCGGCGGTGGGCGAGTTCGTGTTCTACGACGGTCCGCCGTTCGCCAACGGCCTGCCGCACTACGGGCACCTGCTCACCGGCTTCGTCAAGGACGTGGTGCCGCGCTACCAGACGATGCGCGGTCGCCGCGTCGAGCGGCGCTTCGGTTGGGACTGCCACGGCCTGCCCGCCGAGATGGAGGCCGAGAAGGAGCTCGGGTTGAGCGGCGCGCAGGCGGTGCAGTCGATCGGGCTCGAGAAGTACAACGACGCCTGCCGCCGCAGCGTCCAGCGCTACACCAAGGAGTGGCGCAGCTACGTCACGCGCCAGGCGCGCTGGGTCGACTTCGACCGCGACTACAAGACGATGGACCTCTCCTACATGGAGAGCGTGCTGTGGGCGTTCAAGACCCTGCACGGCAAGGGCCTCGTCTACGAAGGCCAGCGCGTGATGGCGTACTCGTGGGCGCTGCAGACGCCGGTCAGCAACTTCGAGACGCGCATCGACGACGCGACGCGCCCGCGCCAGGACCCGGCGATCACCGTCGCGTTCACGCTGCAGCCGCGCGCCGGCGACCCGGGCCCGCTGAAGATCCTCGTCTGGACGACGACGCCGTGGACGCTGCCGAGCAACCTCGCGCTCGCCGTCGGTCCGGAGATCGACTACGCGATCGTGCAGAAGGACGGCGTCCGCTACGTCCTCGGCGCCGCCACCGTCGCCGCCTACAAGAAGGAGCTCGAGGGCTTCGAGCCGGTCGGCGCGCTCAAGGGCAAGGACCTGATCGGCCGGACCTACGAGCCGATGTTCCCGTACTTCGCCGGCCGGACGAACTGCTTCCGCGTGCTCGGCGGCGAGTTCGTCGACACCGCCGAGGGCACCGGCGTCGTGCACATGGCGCCGGGCTTCGGCGAGGACGACCAGAAGGTCTGCGAAGCGAACGGCATCGAGCTCGTCTGTCCGGTCGACGAGCGCGGCCGCTACACCGCCGAGGTGCCCGACTGGCAGGGCACGCTCGTGTTCGACGCCAACAAGGACATCATCAAGGTCCTCAAGGACCGCGGCGTGCTGCTGCGCCACGTCACCTACGAGCACAACTACCCGCACTGCTGGCGCACGCGCGAACCGCTGATCTACAAGGCGATCCCGGGCGCGTGGTTCGTCAAGGTGACCGCGATCAAGGACAGGATGATCGCGCACAACCGGACGATCCAGTGGATCCCCGAGCACGTGAAGGACGGCCAGTTCGGCAAGTGGCTGGAGAACGCCCGCGACTGGTCGATCTCGCGCAACCGTTTCTGGGGCGCGCCGATCCCGGTGTGGAAGAGCGACGATCCGCGCCATCCGCGCACCGACGTCTACGGCTCGATCGCCGAGCTCGAGCGCGACTTCCAGGTGAAGGTCACCGACCTGCACCGGCCGTTCGTCGACTCGCTGACGCGTCCCAATCCGGACGATCCGACCGGCAGGTCGACGATGCGGCGCGTGCCCGAGGTGCTCGACTGCTGGTTCGAGTCGGGCTCGATGCCGTTCGCGCAGGTGCACTACCCGTTCGAGAACAAGGAGTGGTTCGAGAGCCACTTCCCGGCCGACTTCATCGTCGAGTACGTCGCGCAGACGCGCGGCTGGTTCTACACGCTCGTCGTGCTCGCCACGGGCCTGTTCGACAAGCCGCCGTTCCAGAACGTGATCTGCCACGGCGTCGTGCTCGACGAGCACGGCCAGAAGCTGTCCAAGTCGCTGCGCAACTATCCCGACCCGGTCGAGATGTTCGACAAGACCGGCGCCGACGCGCTGCGCTGGTTCCTGATGAGCTCGCCGATCCTGCGCGGCGGCGACCTGCAGATCCAGAAGGACGGCAAGCAGATCCACGAGGTCGTGCGCCTCGTGCTCAACCCGATCTGGAACGCCTACTACTTCTTCACCCTGTACGCGAACGCCGACGGCGTGAAGGCGAGGCTGCGCGCCGACCAGCAGGGCGCGCTCGACCGCTACGCGCTCGGCAAGACGCGCGCGCTGGTCGCCGGCGTGCAGCAGGCGATGGACGCCTACGACCTCGCCGCCGCGTGCCAGCTGGTGAAGGAGTACCTCGACGCGCTCAACAACTGGTACATCCGCCGCAGCCGCCCGCGCTTCTGGGGCGAGACCGGCGCCGCCGACCAGAAGGACGCGTACGACACGCTGTACACCTGCCTCGTCGTGCTGTGCCGGACGGCCGCGCCGCTGCTGCCGCTGCTGACCGAGGCGGTCTACACCGGGCTCACCGGCGACGAGTCAGTGCACCTCGCGAAGTGGCCCGACGACGTGGCGCTGCCGCACGACGCGCCACTGGTCGCGCAGATGGACCGCGTGCGCGACGCCTGCTCGGTGGGCCTGGCGCTGCGCGAGGCGAAGAAGCTGCGCACGCGCCTGCCGCTGCCGCAGGTCACGCTCGCCGGCGTCGACGCGGCGGCGATGGCGCCGTTCGCCCACCTCCTGCAGGACGAGCTCAACGTCAAGCACGTCGGCTTCGCCGCCGACATCGGCGCGTACGGCAGCTTCCGGCTGCAGATCGACGCCAAGGCGCTCGGCCCGAAGCTCGGCGCCAAGATGAAGGACGTGCTCGCGGCGACGAAGTCCGGCGCGTGGAAGCTCGTCGGCGACGTCGCCGAGATCGGCGGCGCCGTGTTGGCGAAGGGCGAGTACGTGCTGCAACTCGTGCCCAAGGACGGCATCACCGCCGCGGCGCTGTCGACCAACGACGCCGTGCTCGTGCTCGACACCGCGGTCACGCCCGAGCTGGAGCAGGAAGGCGTCGCGCGCGACTTCGTCCGCCTCGTGCAGCAGGCGCGCAAGGACGCCGGCCTGCACGTCAGCGACCGTGTGCACGTGGCGTTCGAGGCCGACGCCGCGACGACGGCCGCGATCCAGGCGCACGCGGCCTACGTGTCCGAGCAGGTGCTGGCGACGTCGCTGACGGCAGGACCGGCGGCCGCGGGCGCGTTCGCCGCCGAGGGCAAGGTCGGCTCGGGCGCGGGCGCGGGCGTCAAGCTGGCGGTGCGCAAGGCGTGAGGAGCGCGGCGGGCGAGGGGCTTGCAACGGGCTTCGCAGTGCCAGTAAGTTATCGGCATGAGAGTCGCCCACCGGGTTCACGTATTAATCGTGGCTGCATTCTTCCTGGCAGTGCTGCAAGTGCGGCCAGCCACAGCGCAAGAATCGCAACTTAACGACCTAGTAACAGCATTTCGCACAAGCGTCGAAGCATCGCCCAGTCTTGCGGCCATCAGCCTTCGCGTCCGTAGCCTCGCCAAGGTTGTCGAGGTGGATGGCTGGAAGCGAGACCTCAAGGAGATCGCTGACATTCTCGACGAGGCGGCGAAGCCG
>Ga0194119_10008150_pt1 | contig 14497 bp, 11 predicted proteins | sample TA2MahC100mmetaG_FD_148620 | JGI IMG/M metagenome (GOLD analysis project Ga0194119, IMG submission 148620) | Freshwater microbial communities from Lake Tanganyika, Tanzania - TA2015018 Mahale Deep Cast 100m | ecosystem: Environmental > Aquatic > Freshwater > Lake | place: Tanzania: Lake... | reverse complement strand
GCCGTCTGTGCCGGCGGCACCGGCTATGTCGTGACTTTCTGTCCTGGCAAAAATCAACTACCCGCCATTCCCGCCGCGACGGCATTGGCAACGACCAGCCAGACCATCACGATCAAGAACGATCTCAGCGCCAGTTCGCCGCCCTGTCCCGGTGGCAATACCGTCAGTGTTTTCACCTCGGGCGGCGGACAGCAGGTCATTCAACCGGGCGGACCGCCCATCACCATCAGCGGAAACTACTCGGCCTACCCGGGGCTGGGCTTGCAGGTCAACAATTGGTACTGGACTTCGGAAGAATTGCCGGTCCAGGTGAATCCCCAAAATCCCGATAACTCCGGGGCGCAATTCATGCTCTCGGATCAATGTAGCCTGTCGCAGGCGCCGCCCGTCTATGGCAAGGGCATCGAAACCTACGCGATTGCGAACGTGACCGCCCAACCGACCAGCACCGGTTGTCAGATCACCATCGGCGAGAAACAACCCTGGACGGACGCGGTCCCCCCTGGCTGCTGCGCGCCGCCGTTGCCAGGCATGACCAACGTCTGCCAGGGCCCCTGGGGCGTGACCAACAACCAGCAACCCTGGCCGCCACAGTAACCGCTTGCCACCGGTCCAGGGTGATGCAATCGGGCCCGGCTGGCTTTGGCCGGAACGGTACTGGGGCTGGCCTGGCAACGGCGGCAGCGCCAGCAAGCGCAGCGGCTCGGCAAGGCCCAGGCGGCGGAGCGTGCATCCCTCGCGCAATTCCGCCTGCTGTTCGAAGAATCGCAGGATGGCATTCTGCTGCTGAGCCCGGACCATCGCCTGCTGGACGCCAATCCGGCCGCCTTGGCGCTCCTGGGGTATAGCCGTGAGTCACTGCTGGCGCTGTTCTTGCCGGATCTCCTCGTCCCGGACGAACACGTCCGGCTCGCCGCCGCCGTCGCCCGGATGATGGCGGGGGAACCGCACCAGGGCGAATGGCGGCATCGCCGCCGATACCCTGGCCATGCTTTTCCAGCCCTGCACCCAGGCGGATGCCAGCACCACGCGGCGCTTTGGCGGGACGGGGCTGGGTCTGTCGATCTGCAAGCGGCTGGTGGAATTGATGGGGGGCGCCATTGGCGCGACCAGCGAGCCCGGCGTGGGTAGCGTCTTCTGGTTCGAACTGCCCCTGAAGCGGACCGCGACGGTTGCGGCCACACCCGCCGCCGAAAAGGGCGCCACGCCGCCGGCCGGGCCGCGCTTGCAGGGCCTCCGGGTGCTGGCGGCGGACGACAACCGCATCAACCTCTTCATGCTCGAACGGGTCTTGAAGTTCGAGGGCGTGAGTCGCGTCCAGCTTGCCGCCGACGGTCAGCAAGCGTTGAAAACGCTGGAAGCCGACCCGCAAGGCTTCGATTGTGTGCTGATGGATATCCAGATGCCGGTGATGGACGGTCTGACCGCTACCCGACGGATTCGTGAGAGCGCCGAACTTCGGAGGCTACCCGTCATCGCCCTGACGGCCGGGGTCATGGCCGAGGAGCGCGAGCGGGCCGAGGCGACCGGAGTCACGGGTTTCCTCGCCAAACCACTGGACTTGGCGGCCATGGTGGCGATGTTGCGGCCTTATGCGCCCGCGATGGATGCTGAACCACCGCCCGCCCAATCCTGACTGGGCGCGGAGGGTATCCGCACCTGCCCCCCGCGCGTTCTCCGGCCATCCCTCTTTGTGAACCGTCGCAGGCCGATCCGTATCTGCCCCGCGGTATGGATGAATGAGCAGGTAAAGGTTCATTTGAAATCCCCTCACCCCAGCCCTCTCCCCGAAGGCGGAGAGGGAGTTGATGGGTATCTTTACCCGCTCATTTATCCATATCTGGCGTGGTTTCTCATGCTCACCGCGAGCCGCCTGTATGCTATGGTGTGCACCCGGGCTTGGATGCTTTTGACGCTAACGGGAACCTTGCCTGATTCACCTCTGCGCGAGTGACCTGCAAGCCCCGGACGCGGTTGGACGAATGACATGCCCCAGACTAGGGGGTTGTGACGGGGCGGGAGCCGTTCGCCGGTTCGCCCGACCTGACCGATGGCATCCTCAATAATGCCATCACGGACGCCCTGGAGGCGGATGCGACGATGAGCCGGCGGGCGCTGGATTCGGAGAACATCCGGGACGGGTTGCGGGATATTCCGCTGGGGCCAGGGAAGTGTATGAGCCGCTACGGAGCTGGCCGGGTGGAATTCCGGTCGCCGGATAACACCATTGATCGCAACCGTATGAAATCGCACTCCATTCACTCGTATCGGTTTTTCCTCCTGTCGCTGATCCTGTTGTTCATCAGCTATCCCGCGCTGATGTTGCATGGTTTCCCGGGAAGGGTCACGGAACTGTTGCTGACGATCCTGGTATTGACGGCGGGGTCCATCCTGAGAGTGGGCAAGACCCGGCGTTCCCTGGTCACCCTGCTTTCCGCCGCCCTGGTCGTGCTGATCTGGATCTGGTCGCTGGTCATGCCCGGGTTACATTGGCTCGTGCCCTTGCGGATCCTGTTCTTTGTCACCTTCCTGGCCCAGATCATGATCACGGTGATCAGGGATGTCTTTCATGCGCCGAATATATCCAGTACCAACCGGCTCTACGGGGCCATTTGCATCTATCTCCTGGTGGGGATTTTCTTCGGTAACCTCTACATCGCCCTGGATGTGCTGCTGCCGGGTTCGTTTGAGTGCAAGACCACGCTATGCGGCCAGGAATTCGCCAATAACTTCATGATCGGCCTGCACCTGTATTACAGCTTCGCCACGATCACTACGGTGGGGTATGGCGATATCGTGCCCAGGAACACCTTTGCCGCCATGCTCTCCAATCTTGAGGCCATCATCGGACAGGTCTACATGGCCGTGGTGGTGGCGCGGCTGGTAGGCATCCATCTGATGGACCGCGATAACCCGTAATGAGTGGCGGCCAGAGGCGATAGCCGCGCGGCGTCCGCCCGGTCATGCGGTTCCGGCCAGCCCGCGCCGGGCTGGACCCGGAATCGGGGTGGTCGGTCCGCCGGCGGTATGGATGGATGAGCGGATAAAGGGTCATTTGAAATCCCCTCACCCCGGAGGCGGAGAGGGAGTTGATGTAGCTTTACCTGCTCATTTATCCATAGCCGGCTTCAGCCGAGCAGCGAACTCATTCTCTGTCCCATCTCCGACGGCGTCGCCACGACCTCCACGCCGGCCGCCTTGAGTGCGGAGACCTTGCTGGCCCCCGTGCCCTTGCCGCCGGTGATGATGGCGCCGGCATGGCCCATGCGCTTGCCGGGCGGCGCGGTGAGTCCGGCGATATAGCCGACCACGGGCTTGGTGACGTGGGATTTGATGTAGTCGGCGGCTTCTTCCTCGGCGCTGCCGCCGATCTCGCCGACCATGATGATGCCTTTCGTGGCGGGATCGGCTTCGAAGCGCGACAACACCTCGATGAAGTCGATCCCCTTGATCGGGTCGCCGCCGATGCCGACGCAGGTGGTCTGGCCGAGACCGGCGCGGGTGGTCTGGTAGACGGCTTCGTAGGTCAGCGTGCCCGAGCGCGAGACGATGCCGATGGAGCCGGCCTGGTGGATGAAGCCGGGCATGATGCCGATCTTGCACTCGCCGGGGGTGATGATGCCCGGGCAATTGGGGCCGATCAGCACGGCGTCATACTGGGCCAGCGCGGCCTTGACTCGGAGCATGTGCAGCACCGGGATGCCTTCGGTGATGCAGACGATCACCTGGATGCCGGCGTCGGCGGCTTCCAGGATGGCATCGGCCGCAAAGGGCGGCGGCACATAAATCATGCTGGCGGTGGCGCCGGTATCCCGCACGGCTTCCCGCACGGTGTTGAAGACAGGCAGCCCCAGATGTTCCTGACCGCCCCGTCCCGGCGTGACGCCGCCGACCAGTCGGGTGCCGTAATCCAGGCATTGCTGGGAGTGGAAAGTGGCCTGCTTGCCGGTAAATCCCTGACACAGGAGTTGGGTGTTCTTGTCGACCAGAATACTCATTGCGTGGCCCTCACGGCTTTTTCGGCGGCATCGTCCAGATCGCTGGCGGTAATCAACGCGAGCCCCGATTGTTCCAGCAACTGGCGTCCTTCCTCGGCATTGGTGCCCTCCAGGCGCACCACGACCGGAATGGAGACGCCCACCTCCCTGACAGCGGCGATGATGCCCTCGGCAATCAGGTTGCAGCGGACGATACCGCCGAAGATGTTGACCAGCACGGCCTTGACCTTGCTGTCGGAGAGAATCAGCTTGAACGCCTCGGCGACTTTCGCGGCGGTGGTGCCGCCACCGACATCGAGGAAGTTGGCGGGCTCGCCGCCGTGCAGTTTGATCACGTCCAGCGTCGCCATGGCGAGTCCCGCGCCGTTGACCATGCAGCCGATGTTGCCGCCAAGGGTGACGTAGCTGAGGTCATGCTCGCGCGCGGCGGTTTCGGTGGCGTCCTCCTGCGCGGCGTCGCGCAGCCCGGCGATGTCCGGATGCGCGTAGAGGGCGTTGTCGTCGACGTTGATCTTGGCGTCCAGCGCCATGAGCTGGCCCGCTGTCGTCACCACCAGCGGATTGATTTCGATCTGGCTCAGGTCCTTGTCCAGCAGCAACTGGTACATGGCCGCCATGATGCCTTGCAGGGTGCGGATTTGCTCGCCCTCCAGACCCAGGCCGAATGCCATCTCGCGCACCTGATAACCCTGAAGGCCGGCGGCGGGGTCGATCTTGCAACTCAGGATTTGTTCGGGGGAGGTCGCGGCGACTTCCTCGATATCCATGCCGCCTGCGGCGGAGGCCATGAACAGAACCCGCGCGCTGCCGCGATCGACCAGGGCGCTCAGGTAGAGTTCACGGGCCAGTCCACGGACTTCCTCGACCAGCACCGTGTCGATGGGCAGACCGGCGCCGCCGGATTGATGCGTCACCAGACGGGCGCCCAGCAGCCGGTTGGCGGCGACCTCGGTTTCGGCGGGGCTGTTGGTCAGTATGACGCCCCCGGCCTTGCCGCGCCCGCCGCTGTGAACCTGCGCCTTGACGACCCAGCGTTCGCCTCCGAGTTGCCGGGCTATCGTTCCGGCTTCGGTTCCGGAGTGCGCGGGTTGACCCTTGGGTATGGCGATGTCGTAGGCCGCGAAGAGTTGTTTAGCCTGATATTCGTGAAGATTCATGGCCTTTCCAGTAAATGAGGAGGGATCTCTGCAAACCGGCATTTTAATCGACCCTGGCCCCGCCCGCATGAAGAAGGGCAATAAAAAAGCCGGCCGCCCTGGCGGGCGCCGGCCTTTTCGGTCGTGTAGCGGATCAGGCCTGGTATTTCTTCATGGCCCGCAGCTTGTCGATGGCTTCCTTGACCTTCAGGGACGTGGCATCGTCCAGTTCGTTGGGTTTGTAAATTTTGTCCAGGAGTTTTTCCTGAACCAGCGCTTCCTTGATCCACTTCTTGGCAAACCGATAGTTGCCGGGCGCGGCGGCCAACTCGCCGGTGGCGGGATTCCGCAGTTCATCGGCCAATTGGGCGGGTTCGTCGCCGACCTTGGCGGGGGTGGCCTTGGGTGGCGTCTCCGCCGGTTTGGCCGGTGCGGGCGGCGGCTTTTTTGCCGCCGGCGCCGGAGCGGCCTTTACCACGGGAGCCGGGGCGGCTGGCGCGGCGGAAACCGACTTGATCTCAGGCTTGGGCGCCGCCGGGGCCGGGGCGGATTTGGGCTTGAAGACAGGTTCGCCCTTCTCGGCGCACTGGATGGCCCGGTGCGCTTCATAGCCCACGTAGGCCAGATAGGCCGCCGTGAAAGTAAACCAAAACTCGAACATAAGATTCTCCTCGCTAGTTGGGGTGTTCGCTCACCTTATTCTTGATGGCAGTCATTACGATGCCGCGGCATACGCCGCACCACCTACGTGCGGTTAACTCCCGGCATCCGGAGCCACGGCCTGCATGTCTGATCGGGCTCGTCCATCGGCGGCGAGCCCGCCCGCCACAAAATAGGCTTTCCCCGGAAAAATCGCAATCCTTGGAACACATCGGCTACAGCGATTCATCCGACAGTCTGGCCGAACTGCAACCGGTAAAGTTCGCCATAGTGGCTGGGACGTTGCAGCAATTCCACGTGAGCGCCCTGTTCGATGATCTGCCCGCTGTGCATGACATAAATCCGGTCGGCATTCTGGATCGTCGACAGCCGGTGGGCGATGACCAGCGTCGTCCGGTTTTGCATCAGTGTTTCCAGCGCCTCCTGCACATGCCGCTCCGATTCCGCATCCAGCGCCGAGGTGGCCTCGTCGAGAATCAGGATGGGAGCATTCTTGAGCAGCGCCCGGGCGATGGCGATGCGTTGCCGTTGGCCGCCTGACAGGATGATGCCTTGTTCGCCCACCTGGGTGTCGAAGCCTAGCGGCATGTTTTCGATAAAGGACAGGGCATGGGCGGCGATCGCGGCGTCGCGGATTTGCTCAGGCGTGGCGGTTTCCCGGCAGCCGTAGGCGATGTTGTTGGCGATGGTGTCGTTGAAAAGCGTCACCTCTTGCCCGACGTAAGCGATGTGACGGCGCAGGCTGCTCAGGGTCAAATCCCGGATATCGTGGCCGTCGATCCGGATTTCACCGGCCGTAGGCTCATACAGGCGCGGCAGCAGGCGGATCAGCGAGGTCTTGCCGCTGCCCGAATGGCCCACCAGGGCGATGGTTTTACCCGGCGGTATGTCCAGGTCGATCCCGCGCAGCACGGTGTCGCCGTCGTCCTGATAGGCCAGGCTTACCCCTCGGTATTCCACGCGGCCTTCGACCCGGGGCAGTTCGATCGTCCCGGTATCCCGTTCGCTGCCCGCATCCAGCAATTCGAAGATGCTGCCGCCCGCCGCGATGCCACGCTGCAGGACATTGGCGAGATTGCTGACGCGCTTGATCGGGCTCAGCATCATCGACATGGCGGCGATGAAGGAAATCAGGCTGCCGGTCGTGATGGTGCTGCGCACCGACTCCAGGGAGACCACGTAGAGCACGGCCGCGAAGCCGGAGATGTAGATCAACTGGATGACCGAGTCGCTGACCGCCTCCGTGGCGATACGCTTCATGAAGCGGCGGAAGTTCAGTTCGTTCTCCAGGTCGAACTTGGCGGCTTCGTAGGCCTTGCCGTTGAACACCTTGACGATGCGCTGCGCGTCGATGGCCTCCTGGGCGACATGGCCGACGTTGCCCATCGACTCCTGGATGCGGCGGCTGATCCGGCGGAAGCTTTTGCTGATGCGGGAAATGCCGATACCCAGGAGCGGGCCGACCACCAGCAGCACCAGGGAGAGCTGGACGTTCTCGTACACCATCAGGGACACCAGGCCGATGATGGTCAGCCCGTCCTTGAAGATGCCGGTCAGGCCGCTGGTCAGGGATTCCGCCACCTGCTCGGTATTGAACAGCAACTTGGACATCATCTGCCCCGAAGACGCGCGGTCATAGGCGGCGCAGGGCAGGTTGAGGAATTGGTCGAACATGTCGCGGCGCAGGTCGGTGATGACCCGGCGGCTCACCCAGCCGGAGAAATAGTCGCTGCCGAAGCCGGCGACACCGCGCAGCACCGACAGGCCGATCAGCACGAAGGGCGCCATCCGCAGGGCGGAAGGGTCGTTGTTGACGAAACTGCCGTCGATCAGCGGCTGGATCAGTTTGGCGAAGGCGGGTCCCAGCGTGGCATAGGCGATCATGGAAATGACCGACAGCAGAAATGACCGCCAATAGGGAATCCCATAGCCGAGCAGCCGCCGATAGATGCCGAGGCTGCCATTCGAAGAGGTACTGGCCGTTTGCATTGCGGTTATCCGTTCCGGGAGTGTTCCGTTCCAGACTGGGGAGCGGGGCGCTTCAACCGGAAAACCCGGCCAACGCCGTGAAAGTCAGCAAAGGGTTCAGCAGCAGCGCCGGACACCATTCCAGCGCCGTTGCAATTCGGCGGTATGAAAGGCCTTGCGGTCCAGCGGTTCGCCTTGCCCGTGATGGTGCGATTGCCAGTGGTCAAGGTAGCGCTCGTAAGCATTGTCCCCGGAAGCCAGACGCAAGAAACCCCAGACACGCCGGAGAAACAGGACCGGGTGGCTGGGGTTTGGGGTTTGCATCGCCGTGCCCGCCGTTTTCACGTCCGCGAGCAGGCAGCGCTTACTTGATCTTGCCTTCCTTGTATTTGACATGCTGCCGGACGACGGGATCGAATTTCTTGATCTCCATTTTCTCGGGCATGTTCTTCTTGTTCTTGGTGGTGGTATAGAAATGGCCGGTGCCGGCGCTGGATATCAATTTGATCTTGTCTCGCATGGGCTGCTCCTGTTCTTAGACTCTTTCGCCGCGCTTGCGGATGTCCGCCAGTACGGCATCGATGCCGCGCTTGTCGATGGTGCGCAGCCCCTGGTTGGACACTTTCAGGCGCACCCAGCGGTTTTCGCTCTCCACCCAGAAGCGGTGTTCGTGCAGATTGGGGTTGAAGACGCGTTTGGTCTTGTTGTTAGCGTGTGAGACGTTATGGCCTACAATACGGCCCTTGCCCGTCACTTGGCATATTCTGGACATGATGAACCTCGGTTCGCCTGGCTGGATACGGAAAAGCCCATCTTTATAAGCCATCAGCCAAAGCGAAGTCAAGCCATCCCGCTCTTCTCCCACTTACCGTCAGCACGCCCATGAGCCTCAAACTCGGGATCGTCATGGATCCCATCGACAAGATCAAGCTACACAAGGACACCAGTTTCGCCATGCTCCTGGAAGCCCAATCCCGGGAGTATGCCTTGCATTATATGGAGTTGAACGACCTCTATTTGCGGGATGGCCGGACCTGCGCCCGTATGCGGCGGCTGTCGGTGCGGCGGGACGAGGCCTCATGGTTCAGTTTTGATGGTGAACTGGATGCACCGCTGGATGAACTGGATGTGGTCCTGATGCGCAAAGACCCGCCCTTCGATCAGGAGTACATCTACGCCACCTATTTGCTGGAATGCGCCGAGAGTCATGGCGTGCGGGTGATCAACAAACCCCGCTCGTTGCGCGATGCCAATGAAAAGCTCTTTACCGCCTGGTTCCCCCACTGTTGCGCGCCGACCCTGGTCGCCCGCGAAGCCAGCCGCTTGCGCGAGTTCCTGCGCGAGCAGGGCGAGATCGTGCTCAAGCCGCTCGATGGCATGGGCGGCGCGTCCATCTTCCGGGTGGCGGAACACGACCCGAACCTGAGCGTGATCCTTGAAACCATGACCCGGCATAACCGCCGCTTCGTCATGGCGCAGCGCTATCTCCCTGAAATCGTCGACGGCGACAAGCGCATCCTGGTGGTGAACGGCGAGGTCGTACCCTTTGCGCTGGCGCGCATCCCCGCCCAGGGCGAAAGCCGGGGCAACCTGGCGGCGGGCGGGCGTGCCGAAGGCCGTCCCTTGACCGATCGCGATCGCTGGATCGCCGAGCAGGTGGGTCCCGAATTGCGCCGCCGCGGGCTGGCCTTTGTCGGTCTTGACGTCATCGGCGAGTACTTGACGGAGATCAATGTGACCAGTCCGACCTGTGTGCAGGAACTGGACCGGCAATTCGGCCTGAATATCAGCGCGCAACTGATGGATCACATCGAAGATCGGGTCCAAGCGGCCGCGTAGTCCCCGCATGACGGGAAATGGGCTGATGCAGCGACCGATGCTGCTGGCGCTGATGGTCGCCAGCGCCATTCATGCCGCGCTGATTTTTGGATTTCGGTTCGACCCGCCCCGATCGGGACAGACCGGGCGTCCACGCATTACCATGACCCTGGTGCGGCCCGCCCCGCGTGTGGAAACCCCGCCGGCCGAGCCGGTCCCGGTTCCCCCGGATAATGCCGCCGTGATGGCGGAAGCTCCCAAACCTCCGACGCCGGCTCCCGCGCCGTCCGAAACGCCGCAGCCAGACGCCACTGAAGCCCCGCCGGCCAAGGCCGCGGTCCCCGCCGACGCGCCGGCGGCGGCCCCACCGCCAGTGATGGGGCCGCCCGCGCCTTCCGTGCAAGAACTGAAAGCCGCGCGTCAGCGATTGGCCGCCCAGCATCCCCAAGTGGCGCCAAGTCCGCCCTCGGCGACGCCAGGCCCAGCCCCGCAAGCGGTTCCGGAAGCGACCGCCGACAAGCCCGAGCCGCGCCCGGCCGCCATCTCACCACCCGCGTCACGGCCCAGCGCGCCCGTCGCGTCCAAGGAACCTGTCGCCGAGGACGATGAGGAGGACGAAGAGCCCCGCATGGCCAAGGCGGAGGATGAGGAGGAAGAAGCCACGCCGACACCGGCCCAGCCATCCAGGCCCGCGCCCAAGGCGCCGGTCAGCGCGCGCGCGGCCGAATCCCCGGGGCGTCCGCCCGCGCCGGTAAGCTCCAGTCAACCGGAAGGATCACCCGATGCCCTCCTGCCCCAGCCCCGACGGACCCCGATACCGCCCCGAGCGGCAAAGCCCGTTCCACCAGCACAAGCCCGGGTTGTGCCCAGGCGCGAGGAGGTGGTCACGCCTGCCGTTCCCCGCCAGACGAGACCTGAATCGTCGCCGCCGAAGTCGGCGCTCTCCAGCCCCAGTCCCCCTACCCGGTCAGCGCCACCGGCAACCGCGACAGCCCGACATCCAACCCAATCCGCCCAGGGCGGCCATCGGCGGGCCGGAGCCTCGTCGCCCGGCCATGGTGGTAAAGCGGTGAAGCCTGGCCTCTCGGCCGGGCTGTTGAGTCAGCAAATCAGCGAGGTCAGCGAAAGCATTTATATGAATCGCAGCCTGGCGATGCTCGATACGAAGATCGTCTATGCGAAGGATGTAAAGAACAACCGCCTGGTGGTCGCGGCTTACGAGCAGGCTTGGCAGGAAAAGGTCGAGCAGCATGGCAACCGGAATTTTCCCGAGGAAGCGCGTCGCCAGAAATTGTCCGGCAGCCTGGTGCTGGCGGTGGGCATCCAGCCCGATGGCCGCGTCTATTCCGTGCAGGTACTGCAATCCTCGGGGCAGGCGGTGCTCGACAACGCCGCCCGCCACATCGTCGATCTGGCCGCCCCCTTCGCCCCACTGCCCCGTGAAATTCGCCAGGAAGTCGAGGTCCTCGTCATTACCCGAACCTGGCGCTTCGACAGCGATTTCAGGCTCGAAACCCGCGCCCGCTGAACCGACCGGGCCAGCTCGGGTGATTGCCGACCATTCCCTCCCCATCCACTGGATGCGCCGACCCATCGTATTGTCCGCCATGCCAAGACACTCTGCCCAATCCGATATTGCGAGGTGTCGGCAGGGATCACTTGAGGGCAGAGTTCGTGTGACGCCGCCGGGGACCCTAGTGGAGAGCACCCAGGTTGGTCTACCCGGAGGCAAAGTCTCGGCTTGCTCCACGATGCGACTTGTCGATTGATGCGTGCCTGACTTTTTCTATGTTGGTATGTACGAGTTGGCTTTCTTCTCTTGAATGAGGGTTTCACTATCGAGGAAACAAAGGCCTGATCGACTGCTGATAGTGAAAGAGATTCCCGGAATCTACCGCGGATTTGATGGCGCGAAGGCGAGAAAGGTTGACCCTATAATAGGCATTGGCCCAATCCCTGAGAGTCGGATCAGGGAAATTTTGGAACGCCCCCCCGCCACACAAGGGTGTGATGGTGTCATAGAAGCGATTTTGCCAACGATGGGCACGATAGCGGGAAAGCTCCAACTGTCCTTGTAACCAACTGATTCCAAGCGAGGCCAGCCATTCGCTTTGACGATGCACAAAGGCTGTTGCGGTTGGCGATAATGCTTGAGTAACGCCGCCCGTCTGAAAAAAACTGATGTAATACGAGCCTTGGGTATTCCGCCACCGGGGTAACCAGTTGCGAATCGCCGCAATCAAGGGACTGGTCATGGAACCATTGACAAACCGTGACCGCACTTGATAGTGCTCGGGGGCGCCAGGTTCAGAAAGAAACGCAGAGGCATTCCAGTAGGCCATTTCCTGAATCACGCTGCTGCTGGGCGCTTGAATGGCTTTGATAGGGGCCAGGCTTTCGTTCCGCGTGGCGACAGGCCCCAGAAATTGGCCGATCACTCCAGCATGGATCGAGACGGGGCGGCCGGGGAGCGGCATCCCTGGAGTCAATCTGACCTTGGAGCCTAGCTCGACTGGGGAATTTTCAAGGTTAAGGAATAGCGCGGCCAGAAATTCATCACTGACGTCATCCCATCCCAATATTGAAATTCCACGCAGCGATCGACTGGGAAAGTTTCCAAGGTGAATGAGGTATTGATTCCGAAATTGCCACCGGCTCCGCCCCGACAAGCCCAGAACAGGTCGGGGTTTTCATTGGCACTGGCCGTCACGATCTCGCCATTGGCGAGTACCATTTCGGTGCTGACCATTTTGTCGCTGGCTATGCCGTTGCTCCGCATGCCTAAGCCTATGCCGCCACCGAGCAGAGAGTGGATCGTTGGTGGTATGTGTCTGTGTAGCCAGGTTGTAGCGCGCCAGTGCCGCGCCGACGAGCGCGGGATCCGTAAGTGATTTGCCGATGGTCAGTTTAAATTGTGACAGGCCCTGGGTTGCATTCTGCACCCAGATATTCCATTCCTTGTCGTTGGGCACCTTTTCTGGAGGGGTGCCCAAGCCGGTGTGTTTGCCGCTCATCAGTTCTTCTTGAAAGGGCTTCAAAGGCATGTCAGGCACTCGACTGGGGTGACCACATGGGAAAAGCCCCAGTCACCCGCAACGGATTGGCGCTGGCAACGCAGGGGTCATTGGATTGTCAGGAATTTGCCGATCACGACATCATGTCCTTCCGTGGAAGGAATAGGCTGGGTTTTCCTTTTAGAATGGCCCGCGCCGATGGAAACCGGGCGGGCCAAATCAGCGTTTAGCTAAACTGCAATCACAACGAATACAGGAACGCGCGAAGCTGATCCAGCTTTTCCTGCGAGAGTCCGTTCAGCCGCTGGATCATACCCAACGCCTTTACGGCCGGTCCGTCATGGAGATAGGCGGCTTCTATGACATCGCAGGCCCTGCCGTCGTGGAGCAGGAAATCACAGCCGGGCTCGATAGAGACCGGATTTTCGTCAGCGGTTTTTTTGTCGATCGGGACGGTGCTGTTGTGATTCGAATCCGTCACGAAACGGTTGAATCGCAGCCCCTTCAGCGGCGGGGTCCTGATGTATTGAACAAAGGATCGGTAATCCGGCTTGATGGTACCCTCGGCGTTGCGAAAGTCGATGCCAACCGGCGCCTTCGCGACTTGCGAGAGATAGCCCATGTCATGCAGCAGCAAGTCGGTACCCAGATAGGAAACGAATGGGTAGTTGGGATCAGCGGCGCTTTGCAGTTTCTTCAAGGCGGCTCGCTCTTCATCGGGCAGCATATTGTCTCCCGCGATGAAACGTATTTTGTCGGTGACATGGCAACCACCACATCCCAAATTCCTGAAGATCACCTCGCCACGCTGCACCTTCTCGCTGGAAACCTGATACTCCGAGCGTTCCGGTATGCCTATCCAGCGCTGGTAGGTGGCCATGTCCCGAATCTCCTGCTCGGTGATGTCCGAATTGGGCGAACTCGCCTGACAACCGGCATCGGCGGGTCCGCATAGGGTTTGGTTATAGCGAACAAGCTGATCGTGATTGGTTGCCCCGGGATGGATGCGTTCATAGCTCTGTTTGGAGCTGAGATTCATCTCGACATGGGCCGCATTGGCAATCTGGTCCTCCAGTGAGGCGCGATCCCCGATCCAGCCCCAGCGGCTGATGTAGCAATCACCGGCTCCCACACCCAGCTTCTGGTTTTTGCAGCTACGATAGTTAACCTTGTCGCTACTCCCTACCCGGGTTCCGGGCGCCAACCCATAGCAACCCGGATAGGTGATGCCGGTGATGCCATTGGTTCCCTTCTGCCTGGACTGATTAAGCTTGATTCTCTGGTTCGAGATCATCTCGATCAACGGGGAATTGCCTAGCCGTTTGCCCAGAAGCTGCATGTATCCTATTTGACCGCCGTCGATTGCCTTCTTGATGGCGGTTCCGTTCACCTCGGTACAGTTCTTCGGCCATTTCGCTGGATCGGCCCCAGCGGGCAGCGCTTTTACCTTGGTGCAGCGGTTGTATACGCCGCTACTGCTGGTCGAGATATTCGTGATCTCGAGTTTTTTCGGCACATATTGGCCGGCGGGATTTTCCTGAGTCGGCTTACGCGGCGTCTTGTCGACGATAAGGAAACCGCTACTGGGTGCGATCGCCACGTGTTGCATGTCATAGCTCGGCAGATTGCTCTTCAGATTCACATGCAGGCTGTTCCCGTAGAAGTTCATGATCTTGTTGTTATAAAACCGATCGGAGGACGTTTTTGGGATCGTGTGGTTATTTGCATCGCAAACCTCCAGCGGTCCTGTCTCGCCACCAATTTCGAAGAACACCAGTTTCATCGACGGAACGACAGTTTTTGGCTCCTTTCGATTCTCCAGGAGTTCGAGGTCCTGATTGGTGTAGGTATAGTCGAGCGATACGGGATATAGGTGATAGTCGTCTTTCATGTCATGCCCTTT
>Ga0194119_10008142_pt1 | contig 14511 bp, 15 predicted proteins | sample TA2MahC100mmetaG_FD_148620 | JGI IMG/M metagenome (GOLD analysis project Ga0194119, IMG submission 148620) | Freshwater microbial communities from Lake Tanganyika, Tanzania - TA2015018 Mahale Deep Cast 100m | ecosystem: Environmental > Aquatic > Freshwater > Lake | place: Tanzania: Lake... | reverse complement strand
CTGGCCGTGCGCGGTTTTCACCTCTTTGACCGGGTCCTTTCGCAGCATGTAGTCGAGCGACAAAACTTCTCCGGTCTCCTGCAGGCTGCGGCCGATATAGTCGCGTTCTTTATCGGTGTCCGGATCGATCTTGTGCGTAATCTTGCCATTTCGCTGGTCCTTGTCGAAACCGACGTCGTGCGTACCCGCGCCGACCCACACCGTACGGCCGCCGGCCGTGAATGGTGCCTTCCAAATGCGGAAGTGATGTCGTGCCGCGATGACTTTTAATGGATCGCCCTGCGCGAAACCGTAGTCCTGCGGCCGCCCGAAGACTTGCAATTCGCTCATTGGCAACGTCACGTAGGCCTACTTGGAAACGCTCACAAGGATGCCGCGAAACACCGAGTCCTTCACCGACCGGTCGACTTTCACCCAGCCCGCCTTCTCCAGCGCGGAGATGACATGCAGTTCGGAGCCGACGATCATGAAATTCGTCCGATCGCCCTCGGTGCCGGCTGCGTCGACGACGCGCCGTGGCACGCTTTCATGCTGGTTGGCCGAGATCTTCACCAGCGTGCTCAGCAGTTTCGAGGAGTCGGTGGCCGGCGCGGCGCCTTTAGCCCGCGTCACCTTGACGCTGTACGCACCAGAAGCGCGGTCGGTAGGTGAGTGATTGATTCCCAAGAACAAGCGGCCTTTCACCGCGATGTTCCGATCCGTCTTGGCGCCGATCAGAAACGCACGCGTGGCGTCGTTCTCGCCGACACGCCCAATCAACGCGCCGCGTTTGGCATCGTTGAGCGGAAACGCGCGGATCATGTCCATCCAACCCCGGGCCATCCCTTCGGGTCCGGTTTCTTTGCCGAGATAGGAGATCCTGCCGTCCGCCTCTACGGTGACGCGGTCGCCGGCTTCCACATCGATGCCGCTGTCGGTCCACTGTTTGTCGCCGGAGACGTCAATCGTTACGGCGTTTTGCGCGGACAACGCAATCGACATCAGGAATACGATTCGCTTCACTTTGGAACCTCCGCGGACTGCGCCGCCTGCAAAATCAACTGTTCGACTTTCGCCCACAGGAGCGGATCGGCCTCCATTCGAGCGTGTGCGCCGCCGAAAATCCGGCGCGGCCAGGACTCCGGCCACGTATGGACCTTCCACAGCGGGTAGTCGAACTCAAAGTTTCCCAGAATTTGCGTGCGCGTAGGGTCGGCCGCGCGGATCTTCTTCTGGCCGCGGACGGTGAAGAGGTGGTTCTGATAGTAGTTCGCGGCGACCTTCACGTTGCGCGGGACCACCGAATCTCGCAGTCCAAAGCTGTCGACCTGGACCGTCAACAACACCGGCACCTTCTGCGATTCGAGAAATCGCGCGAGTTTCAATGTCGCCGCGCCGCCCATCGACTGACCATAAATGACAACCCGCGCCGACTTTGCTTCGTCCGGGTCAATGCGTTTGTTGCCGTTGCGGTCGAGCGCGGCGATCACGGCTTTCTTGGCCGTGCCGAGGCGGTGATTGGCGAACGATTCCGACTCAATCCCCTGGCTGCGCAAGCCGAGGGCAACTTTGCGGACCGACCGATTCGGGTCGTCCCAGCGCTCCCACGCCCCAAGGAAACCGATTGCGACCACTTTACCGGGCTCGACGGGATGGGCGATGGCGACTTGTCGCAGCGACTGCGCTGCGGCGGCGCTCATGAAAACAGCCCAGATGAGAACGCAGAACTTCACCTGCAATTAGACTATGGCTGTGCGGGGTGCGTTTCAAGATGCAACGATATCGCCGGGACCGAACGTCAAAGCGGTAGCATGCGGATTACAGTCTTTCTATTCTGTTTGACGGCGCTGGGCGGGCCGCTTCCGCTCAAGAAGCTTCCGACCGATCCGCAGACGATCGTGTCCTGGCTGACTTCCGATGACACACAGCAACGGGCCGCTGCGTTCAATCTGTTTCGAATACCGGCCAACTACTCCAAGCCGAAAAACGTCGAGCTGTCCTTTTTCCAGCTCGACGAGGATCCGGAATACGAGGCCGCGATCTCGCTCCGAAACACTGGAGTGGCTTTGCTCATGGACAAGCGCGGAGCAAGCTGGTTTGCAACGCTTATCGACGTGGAAGAGCCGGGATTAGGAGGGGGCCTGCGTTTGTCCTCTCGGCACGTGACAGCGGACAATCACCAAGACATCTTGGCTGTCACGGAGGGACGTTGGGAAAACGGCGTTGCGCTCTACTTACGTATCATTATGCTCCGAAGCGACGGTTTCCACATAGCCCATCGCGCGGACCTGTTCGAAGTGGAAGCGGACCCGCTCACTCTCATTGAATTCGAGCAATGTGGCCAAATTCAATTGAGCCGGCACCTGAACCAACCTGTACTGCTCAATCGCTCCGGAAAAAGACAATGCGCCGCCTATGCGTGGAATCCCGCAATCGTCAAGTTCGTCGCCAATGCGGACGCAACACGCGCGCTGTGCAAGCCCTAGCGCACAATCACCGCAGTCCCCGACGCCGAGACCATCAACATCCCGCCGCCGTTGCCCACCGAAATCGTCTCGTAGTCGAGGTCCACTCCGATAATCGCATTTGCGCCCAGCCGCTGCGCCTGCTCGCGCATCTCCGCGATGGCGATCTCTTTCGCCTTCCGCAACTCCCCTTCATACGCCGCCGAGCGGCCTCCGACGATGTCGCGGATGCCGGCGAAAAAGTCCTTGAAGATATTCGCGCCCAGGATCGCTTCGCCGCTCACAAGTCCCAGATATTCATGTTGCCGGCCTTCGAGGGCCTATGTGGTTGAGATAAGCATCTGCCTGGCATTACGAACCCGCGCGTCGCGATGTTCCATAATCGGGCAATGGCGAATATCCAACAGGCGGTTCCGTTCTTCATGGTCACGAGCATGGAAGCGTCGCTTCGGTTTTACGTCGACGGCCTCGGTTTTGTTCTTACAAACACCTGGACGCCAAACGGTGCGATCGAGTGGTGCTGGCTCAAGGCCGGAGACGCCGCGATGATGCTGCAAGAGTACCGGCCGGGGATGGCGAAAGACGATCTAGGTGCGGGAGTCTCGATCTGCTTCATGTGCGAAGACGCAATCGCGATCTATCACGAGATCACGGCGCGCGGAGTCGCGGCAAAGCGGCCGTTTGTCGGCAACGGCCTGTGGGTTGTGTCCGTCACTGACCCCGACGGCTATCGCATCGACTTCGAAAGCCCGGCGGATGCGCCCGAAGAGACCGAGTACACAGCTACTTCTTAAGCAACGGCTCGATCACTTTCATCACATTCCGCGCCACGATCTTGTTACCTTCGGCGTTCGGATGGATCTCGTCGCGCTGCATCAACGCGGGGTTCATCGCCACGCCTTCCAGCAGGAACCGCATGCGCGTCACGCGATGCTTCTTTTCGAGCCCGGGATAGATCTGTTCGAATTCCTTGATGTAATCGGCCCCATAGTTGCGAGGCAAAGTCATACCGGCTATGACCACCTTCGCACCCGACTCCTTGAACGCCGCGGTCATCTTGTCCAGATTGTCGCGGGTGACCGTCAGCGGAAGACCGCGCAACCCGTCGTTGCCGCCGAGTTCCAGAATCACCAAATACGGCTTTGTTTCCAGGCCTTGCGAGAGGCGCGCGAGGCCGCCGCTAGTCGTGTCGCCGCTAATACCCTGGTTGACGACGCGGTACTTGAAACCCTTCGCGTCAATCTCCTTTTGCAGAAAGTCGGGATACGATAGTCCGGTCTCGACGCCATATCCGGCTGACAGGCTGTCACCAAAAGCAAGCACCACCGGGCGATCGTCTTTCGCTTCCACACGCGGCGACGGAGCCGGCGCCGGCTCCGATTCGACGGGCGCGGGCACTTTTGTACCGCATCCGGCCGCAAGAAGCATCAAACTAGTAAGAAGTAGTTTTCGCGTCACCTTCTCTCCATCCTATGGCATCCACTGAAACACAACCGGCTATCTGTGTCCGCGATCTTCACAAATCGATCGCGACGGCCACGCACACCGTCGACATTCTACGCGGGCTTTCCTTCGACGTTCCGCGCGGGCAATTCGTTGCCATCATGGGTGCATCGGGCAGCGGCAAGAGCACGCTGCTTGGTTTGCTCGCGGGGCTGGACAACGCGTCAAGCGGTTCGATTCAACTGGACGGCGAAGAGATCACGGGACTCGACGAAGACTCGCTGGCTCGTCTGCGCGCGCGAAAGTTGGGTTTTGTGTTCCAGTCGTATCAGTTGATTCCGACGTTGACGGCGGAAGAGAACGTATTGCTTCCCGCGGAGTTGGCGGGCGTCAACGGCGCGTCGGCCGAGAGAGCCCGAGCGCTTTTGGAAAACGTCGGCTTGGCCGAACGGTGCGATCACTACCCCGTGCAGCTTTCCGGCGGAGAGCAGCAACGAGTGGCGTTAGCGCGCGCGTTTGTCTTGAAACCTCCAATCTTGATGGCCGACGAACCGACTGGAAATTTGGATACCGCGAATGGTTCCGTGGTTTTGGATTTATTGCTGACGCTGAATAAGCAAGAGGGCACAACGCTAGTGATGGTGACGCATGACCCCGCTCTGGCGGCGCGCGCGGACCGGCGGATTATGATGCGGGACGGGGTTATCATCGCCGATGAGCAATAGCATCCCGCTCAAAACAGCGCTGCGCATCGCGTGGCGGGAGTCGCGCGCATCGGCGGCGAAGTTCGCCTTCGTCATTCTCGCGGTCGCGGTTGGCGTCGGTTCCTTGACCGGCGTGCGCGGTTTCTCACGCGCGTTTCGAACGATGTTGCTACAGGACGCGCGGACCTTGATGGCCGCCGATATGACCGTGCGCGTCTTCGAGTTGCCGACGCCCGAGCAGCAGCAACTCTTCGATTCGTTCGCGTCTCGCGGCATCGATCGCACCTGGATCACCGAGACCGTTTCGATGCTGAGCGCGCCGTCGATGACCGCGCCGCTGCTGGTCGCTGTAAAGGCCGTCGAGCCGGCGAAATATCCCTTCTATGGCGAGATCAAGACGCTGGATAACCGGCCGTTGAGCGAGATGCTCGCCGGCGCGTCGATCGCGGTGTCGGACGACTTGCTCGTACGGGGCGGGGTCAAACAAGGTGATCGAGTGAAGCTCGGCGGCGAAGAGTTCGTGATCGCTGGCGTGCTGACGTATGAGCCCGACCGCATGTCGGGCAGCGTCAATGTTGGACCGCGCGTGATGATCACACGCCCAAATCTGGAGAAGGCCGGCCTGTTGCAACCGGGCAGCCGCAGTTCCCAGCGATTCCTGTTCCGGTTTCCTCCGCTCAAGGCCGATGCGATGATTCAATCGACGCGCGGCGAGTTGACGAAGGCGTTCCCCGACGGTGTGATCGCCGACTATCGCCAGACGCATCCGCTGATTACTCGCGGGCTCGACAACGCGACGAATTTCCTGAGTCTTGTCAGCCTGATCGCGCTCGTCGTCGGTTCGCTGGGAGTTGCGATGGCGATGCAATCGCACTTGCAGCAAAAGCTCGATTCGATTGCGATCATGAAGTCGCTCGGCGGCCGGTCTTCGCAAATCCTGCGAATCTACTTGCTGCAGGCGATGATGCTGGCGATGGCGGGCGGCGCGGCGGGATTGGCCGTCGGCGTGATCGTACAAAAAGCGTTCCCGTTGTTGATTGCACGGTTTTTCCCGGTGGCACCGGTGGTCGAGTTTGCGTGGATGTCGATTCTGGAGGGATTCGGGCTTTCTATTCTTTCGACGCTGTTGTTCGTGCTGCCGCCGCTGTTGAGCATCCGGCAGATTCGCCCGATTCTCATCTTCCGCCGCGACATGGAAGGCGTGCCGGCGCCGCTGAAGGAACGCTGGAAACAGTGGCGCGCGCCGATCGCGGCCGGACTTCTGATCTGCTTCGGTGTAGCGGGAATGGCGTCGTTTCTGATCGACGCGCCGAACCTGCAGATCGCCGCGAGGATTGGCGGCTGGTTTGTCGGCGGATTGATCGGCGCGCTGCTTTTGTTACTGGGGCTGTCGTGGCTGTTGCTGCGCGGCTTGCGCAAATTGTCGCGCGTCGCGGTACTTCGACTGCCCACGCTGGCGCGGCACGGACTCGCGAACCTGTATCGTCCGGGCAATCACGCCGAGGCCGTTCTGGTGGCATTCAGTCTCGGAGTGATGTTCACGCTGACAATCTACCTGTTGCAGCATTCGCTGCTATCGCAGATCGCAGCCAGCGCGCCGCCCGGCATGCCGAACGTGTTTTTGATCAACATTACGAGCACGGATCGCGAAGACGTCAACGCGTTTTTGAAAGCGCGCAAAGATGTCGAGGGAAATCCGGAAGTGATCGCCACCGCGGCGGGACATTTGAAATTGATCGACGGGCGCGCGATGAATGAGACGACACTGAAAGGCCCGGCGCGAAGGTTCTTGCGTGCGCGGACGATAACGTGGTCGCGCGAGATGCCGCCGCAGTCGGAAATTCTGCACGGCGCATGGTGGAAGAATCCGGATCCGAAGACGCCGCTTGTATCGGTCCTCGACGATGCCGCGAAGGCGCTCGATTTACGCGTGGGCGCGGGGACGGAATGGGAAGTTTCCGGCAAACGGATTTCGGCCCGCGTGGTGGCGGTGCATCGCAACGAAAGCGTGCGGCCGGGTTCGAACGCGGAGTTTGTGTTCTCGCCGGGTGCGCTCGACAGCGCACCGGTGTTGTATTTCGCGGCGGTGCGCGCGGCGCCGGCGCATATCCCCGTTTTGCAGAAGGCGTCGTTCGAGAAGTTTCCCGCGATCACGGTGATCAACCTGGCCGACGTGCTCGACCGCGTGCAGGAGGTGATCGACCAGGTGGCGCTGGTGGTGCGATTCATTTCGGCGTTCGCGATATTGGCGGGAGTCATTATTCTCGCGTCGTCGATAGCTGGTTCACGCTTGCGGCGCGTCCGCGAGGTGGTGATTCTGAAAACGCTCGGCGCGACGCGAGCGAAAGTGGCGGCGATCTTCTCGGTTGAATTTTGCATCCTCGGCCTCGTGGCCGGGGTGATGGGAAGTTTGCTCGCGGTGGCGTTCACCAACGTTCTGATGGCGCGCGTGCTCGACGCGGAGTTCCGATTCGAATGGGCTCCTAACTTCGTGGCGGTTGCGGGTAGCGCCTTGATTGCGATCCTGGCCGGTTGGATGGCGAGCTTCCGGATCCTGGGCCAGAAGCCGCTAGAAATTCTGCGCGGCGAGTGAGAACTTTTTCTTTGGGCTGGCGCAAGATTTGGTGTAGGCGAAAGCAACTCACCAATCCACAACAGCCTACAAAAAGGACTCTCAGAAAATGATTCGCAACTTTCTCTTTGCCGCTGCCTGCTGCGTGCCCGCCTTTGCGGTGACGCCGATTACTTCGTGCGGCCAGACTCTTTCCACCCCGGGCGAGACGTACGTTCTAACCGCCAACTTGACCTGCGCTCCGGTGGTTCCACCCGCGGACCCGACCGGCCTGCGCGTTGTCGCCGATGACATCGTGATCAATTTGCAAGGCTTCACCTTTACCGGGACCGGCGCTCACAGTGGAATTCTCACCGCGTCGCCCGCCGGTTGCATCGCAGTCAAGCGGCTCGAAGTAAAGAACGGCACGATTAAGAACTTTGGCACGCCGATCAGCCTTTGTGCTCCGGGATCGGTTCCTGTTGCAATGAATGCGAAGATTCACAATCTGGTCATTCGCGACTCCCAGACAGGCATCGTGATTGGCGGCTCTACCGACAACGAAGTGAGGAACAACCGGTTCATCGCGATTAATGTTCCGCAGTCGCCGGCCAACCCGTTTGTCGCGTATCGCATCGGAACCGCGATCTACGTGGACAAGGCTAACAACAACAAGATCGAGGGCAACCAGATCATCGGCGCGGCCGCCAACGGCATCGCCCTGGATCATGGGTCGCTCGACAACGAAGTGCAACGCAACACGATCTCCCGCTCGGGCCGGAACGGCATCGTGATCTTCGGAGCGGGTGTAACTCCCCCGCCTGCGAATGCTCCGTACCCGGCGTCTGACGACAACCTGGTTCGTCGCAACCGTGTGATCAACAGCACCGACAAAGACATGCGCGATGAAAACCCGGCTTGCGGCTCAAACGACTGGATCAAGAACGTGTTCCAGTCAACCAACAACAGCTGCATCCACTAAGACGCAAATTGAATCGATCTTCGGAAGCCGGGCTAGTTCAGCCCGGCTTCCGGCGTTTTGAAGGGGTTGATGATACGCATGCCGTCGATATCGAGGCCGTCGTGCATGTCTTCGGAAACCAACACCTCGCACTCCGCTTGTCGGGCCGCGGCCACGATCAACGAGTCATACCAGGAGAAGTTGAAACGCTCACGAATATCGAGTGCGCCAGCTAGCAGTTCGCCCGAGGATTCGACGACAAGGAAATCTTTGCGTGTCTTTGCCACGATTTGCTTCATCTCAGCCGTGCTAGGTTTCACGCGGTATCTTTTCTGCATGACTGAAATCAGTTCTTGGAAAACCTGATAGCTGAGAACTCCTGCGCCGGTCCGGGCCGCCATGCCGAGCAGCGTGCGGGCTCGCTCGCCCCTCTGACCAGCTTCGCTGTCGAACGCGTAGATCAGGACATTGGAGTCAAAGAAGGCTCTAGCGCCGTTCATTCATCTCTTCCCTGGTGAACTTCTGGCCGCCGGCGCTGAGGTGCCCAAGCGAGTCGAATAGATCCTCGATGTGTGAACGTTTACTGCCTCTTGCGTAGTCGGCGATCCAGCCTCGAACCAGTTCGTTGAGTGTGGAGTTTTGCCGGCGTGCCGCCTCGCGCGCGGAGTCGAGGACCTCGTTTTCAACAGAAAATGTGACGTTCTTAAGCATGAGTCCAGTGTACACGAACCTTCTCGTGTACACTAGAACTAGATGCACACGAGCGAGCGGTTGCGATACTCTCGGCAGATCCTGTTCCCCCCGATTGGCGAGGCGGGGCAGGAGAAACTACTCGCCGCACACGTCGCAGTCGTAGGCTGCGGCGCCCTTGGGACCTTTCAAGCAGCGGCACTTGCGCGTGCGGGCATCGGCACTACTACAATTATAGACAGAGACTACGTCGAGTACTCCAATCTGCAGCGACAGTGGTTGTTTGATGAACAGGACGCAGCGGAAGCAATGCCCAAGGCGTCGGCCGCAGCTAGGGCGATCGCCCGTATTAATTCCGGTGTACGCGTGATTCCGCAAATCGCAGATCTAAACACTACAAATGTAGTAGAACTATTGGAAGCTGCTGATTTCATTCTGGATGCCACGGACAATTTCGAAACTAGATACCTAATTAACGACTACTGTCTGGACGCCTCGAAGCCTTGGGTGTACGGAGCGGCCGTGGGTAGCTACGGAATCACAATGCCCGTTGTCCCGGGTGTCTCTTCTTGCTTCAGGTGCGTTTACCCGGAACAACCAACCGGCGGCCAACCCACCTGTGAAACGGACGGCGTCCTTGGATCTATTACGTCTGTAGTAGCGGCCATCCAGGTTGCGGATGTGATCCGGTTTATCACTGGGAACGGGTTCAAGCATAGAATTACCACAATTGACGTTTGGAATGGCATAACACGCCAGATCGATCAGCCAGAACGGGATCCGGACTGTCCGGCGTGCGGGGCGGCCGGGGAGCTCTCACATTTGAGTGGCGAGCGCCGTGCGCCGATTTCTCTCTGCGGTCGCGACGCAGTGCAAATCCACGAACGCCGGAACCCGATCAACCTTATCGAACTCCGAGAACGCCTGGAAAAAATCGCCACCGTGCGTGCCAATGAGTTCGCACTTCGTTTCTTTCCAACACCTTACGAGATGACGATCTTCCCGGACGGTCGGGCGATCATCAAGGGAACGACCGATCCGGGTGTCGCCCGGAGCCTCTACGCGAAGTACATTGGCGGCTAAGGGCTACTACTTACCCACAACAAATAGCTGTTTTCCACATATACTCCACAACAGAGCGTGTTATCATTCCGACGTGGCTCTTGTTGGCCAACAGTCGTGGACTCGCAAAGAACTCTGCCGCGTCCTAGCGCTTGAGGAGAGACAACTGCGCACGTGGGAGAAGCAGGGGCTGATCGCTCCAGCCGAGGAGTACGGCTTCTCGCACATGCGGACGCTCCGAACGCTGAACGCGCTGCGGGTGCAGAAGATTCCTGCCAACAAGATACGTGAATCGGTGGAATCGCTCAAAGTTCGGCTCGGAGACGAGCAAAACCCGCTCGACCAGGTAGAGATGTTCGCCGATGGCAAGCGGATCGGTGTGCAGTTCCGCGGCGAGAGGCTCGACCCCGTGAGCGGCCAACTGCTATTCGACTTCGAGGCGAAGACCGAAGGCCCGCGCCTGCTGGCGGCGCGCCCCGAACCCCAACGGAATCGCGAGCAGTCGGATTTCTGGTTCCAAAAGGGCCTCGAACTGGAGCAGTCGGCCGGGAAGACCGATGAAGCAATCGAAGCTTACACAAAGGCCATCGAGCTGAATCCAAACGCCGCCGGCGCGTTCGTCAACCTCGGTACGATCTACTTCCACAAGCGCGACTGGGCGCAAAGTGAACGTTACTACACGGGGGCGATCACCGCGGATCCGAACTACGCGCTGGCCCATTACAACCTGGGCAATCTTTACGACGAACGTAACAACTCAGAGAAAGCCCACGAGCACTATCACATCGCACTGAAACTGCAACCGCAATACGCCGATGCCCATTACAATCTGGCGTTGCTGCACCAGGGGCAGGGCGACATGATGCGGGCGCTCTCGCACTGGCAGACCTATTTGAAGCTCGATCCGGCTTCGCAGTGGTCTGGCATTGCGCGCCGGGAGATCGAAAAAATCAAGCAGTCGACGATCGTCGGCGGCACGAAAACGCAGCGCGCCTAGGCCGCGATCTGCGAACATAGAAGCTCCGGATGGACCTCCACGCCACCCTGCGCGAGTATTGGGGTTACGACACCTTTCGCCCCAAACAGCAGGAAATAGTCGAAAGCATTTTGGCCGGGCTAGACGTCGCCGTCGTGATGCCGACCGGCGGCGGGAAATCGCTGTGTTACCAGATGCCGGCGATCGCCAGCGGACGGCTGTGCGTGGTCGTGTCGCCGCTGATCGCTCTGATGCAGGATCAGGCGTCGCAGTTGGCGCAACTCGGCGTGCAAGCGGCTGTGCTCAACAGCTCGCAAGAACAAGAGGAACGCAAAGGCGTATTCCGCAAACTGTTTCGTAACGAACTGCGGCTGCTCTATTTGTCGCCGGAGCGGCTGGCGATCGATTCCACGGTGGAATGGCTGTCGCAGTGCAATCCGGCGTACTTCGCGGTCGACGAAGCACATTGCATTTCCGAATGGGGGCACGAATTCCGTCCGGAGTATCGACAGCTCGCGCTGCTGCGAGACCGGTTCCCCGACGCGCCGATCGCGGCTTTCACGGCGTCGGCGACGCGCAAGGTGCGGCACGATATCTTGTCGCAGTTGAAGTTGCGTGAGCCGCGCACATTCATCACTTCTTTCGCCCGCAAGAATCTGAACTATCTTGTGCGCGAATCGTCGAAGAAGGAAAAGGAAAAGCTGCTGCTGCGGGCAATTCGGCATCACAAAGGCGAGTCGGTGATTGTGTATTGCCCGACGATCAAACTGGTTGAAGAAACTGCCGCGATGTTGAATGACCGCGGAGTCAGCGCGCTGCACTATCACGGCAAACTCGACGCCGACAAGCGACGCACGCATCAGGAGCAGTGGATGAACGGCGAGGCCGATGTCATGGTCGGAACGATTGCGTTTGGACTCGGCATCAACAAGCCGGACGTGCGCGCGGTGATTCACCTGTCGCTGCCGAAGAGTCCCGAGCAGTATTATCAGGAGGCCGGCCGCGCGGGGCGTGACGGGCTTGCGGCGGACTGCATTCTCTTGTGGTCCCGCGGCGACATCGGCGTACTGGTGTCGTTCATCGACAAGCTCGAAGACAAGGCCAACAAGGACGCGGCGTGGCAGCGGTATCACGCCGTCAAACGGTTCGTCGAGAACGATACCTGCCGCATGAGGCAGATCTGCGAGTACTTTGGCGAATCGCCGAAGTCGTGGTCGACGTGCGGGGAGTGCGACCTATGCAACGGCCTGCCCGAGTGGATGCAGAAGGACGATCAGCCGGCGCGGCGGATCGTCTACGACGCTGGCGTGAGCAACGCGCAGTTAGCGTCGATGAAATCCTGGCGGCGCGATTTCGCGAAGAAAAATCATGTGCTGCCGTATGTGATCCTTCACGACCGCACTCTGACTGAGCTCCTTATTCGCCAGCCAGCGACCCTGGATGAGTTGATACAAGTTCCCGGCATCGGCCCGCAGAAGGCGCGCAAATATGGAGAAGCTATATTGGAAGCGTTGTTTGTGGCGTTGGAGACGTGATGAAGATTTTGGCTCTGCTTTCCGTATCGCTGCTCGCACAACCGCTCTACGAGCAGGCGAACGCGCACCTGCAGGCCGGCCGGTTGGCCGAGGCGGAAGCGGGGTATCGGGCGCAGTTGAAAGTCACGCCGAACCATGTCGAGTCGCTGGCGAATCTCGGCGCGGTGCTGTCGAAGCGTGAAAAGTTTAGCGAAGCCATTCAGGCGTATCAGCGAGCGTTGAAACTGCGGCCGGAACTGGCGCCGCTGCATTTGAATCTAGGGCTAGCGTATTTTAAATCGCAGCGCTGGGCGGAGGCGGTGGGTTCTTTTGAGAAGTTCCCGGCCAACCGCCAAGCCGCACATTTGCGCGCGTTGTCGTTAATGGAGTTGGATCGCTACGAAGACGCCTCGCGTGCGTTTGAATCGCTGCTGCCGAGTGACGACAACACGATTCTGATCGGCCTCGCGACGGCGTACGTGAAGTCGAACCGCGGCGCGGAGGCGCAGCAACTACTCGGGCCAATGATCGCGCGCGGCACTTCCTCCGAGCTGCTATTCACGCTCGGCCAAGCCTACTTTATCGAAGGTCAGGACGACGACGCGCTGGCAGCGTATCGGCAAGCGCAGGCCATCAACCCGAACCTGCCGACGTTGCGCCTTCACACCGGCGCGGTGCTGTGGCGCAAGAAGCAAATCGACGCCGCCATGAACGAATGGCGCGCCGAACGCAAGCAGTTTCCCGACAGCGCCGAGGCCGCCTACACGCTGGGCACGGCGTTGACGCTCACGCGAGGCGACGCGAAGGAATCGGAGTCGCTCCTTCGCGCGGCTCTAGCGAAAAAGCCAAATCACGCACGCGCGAACTACCAGTTGGCTAAACTTGTTTGGCAGCAGCGCAAAGCGCCCGAAGCTCTACCATGCCTGGAAAAAGCGATCAAGTCCGATCCCGAGTTGCGCGAGGCGTATTACTTGATCGGACGCATCTATCAGGAAACCGGGCGGAAGGCCGAGGCGGCAAAGGTTTTTGCGCGGGTCAAAGAGCTGGCCGAAAAGCAGCGCGCGCGGCAATTGGATTTGTTCTCGGAGCCTGCACAGCCGTAGCCGCCGCGGAATGCGCACTGTGTCACAAAGACATGGCGCAGTCGCGGCACGCAAACGCTTTGAAGCTCTACGACGGATCGTTCTTTGCGGGCAAAACGTTGCGCGAGCGCGGCGGCGCCGAGTACAGCTATTCAAACACCGGCGTGACGATCCGGCGCGGTGGCGAGGTGCGGGAGTTCGCGATCAAATGGCTGTTCGGCGCGGGGCACTTCGCCTTAACTCCCGTGCTTGAGATCGACGGCCGTGCGGTGGAGCACCGTGTCAGCTACTACGCCGAGTCGAACCGTTTGAGCCTCACGCCCGGCCATCCGGCGCAGCCGGCGGGATCGATCGACGCGGCTCTCGGCCTCGTGCAAAGCGCCGAAAACCGGACCCGCTGTTTCGGCTGCCACATGACGGGTGATCGCCCTGGCGTGAACTGCCAGAACTGCCACGGCGATGGCGCGAATCATCCTCGGCAGAAGCAGGCCGTGAAGCGCGATGGAAGCGTGGCGTTGTGCGCGTCATGTCATCGTTCACCGAATGAAGCCTTTGCATCCGAAACGCCGGAGTTGGAAGATCCCACCAGCATCCGGTTCGCGCCCGTCGGATTGATGGCGAGCAACTGTTACAAGCGGAGCGCGGGCAAGCTGACGTGTGTCACCTGCCACGATCCGCACCGAAATGTGCAGCCGTCGAAAACCTACGATGCCGCATGCCGAAGCTGCCACGCGCCGAAAGCGCAAACGTGCAAGAGCGATTGCGCGTCGTGCCACATGCCGAAATCGTCGCCCTTACCGCTTTTAATATTCACCGATCACCGCATTCGCACAACCCCGTAACCGTTTTGATATTATGCCCAGCACGGAACTTGGGGGTTGGCGGACTGTTCCGTACAGCAAAAAAGGTTGAAAGGGGTTTTCGAATGGCATCATCATGGCTGCGTCGACTCGTTCTGTTCGCCGCTGCGTTTAGATTCTTGAATCAAAGATTCTAAATCAGAGTACTTCAACATTTTGAGGTTAGGCTGCGAGTAATTTGACGATCTCCTCGATGGCGCGATCGGCCTTGTAGTAGGCGTTTT
>Ga0194119_10008129_pt1 | contig 14530 bp, 11 predicted proteins | sample TA2MahC100mmetaG_FD_148620 | JGI IMG/M metagenome (GOLD analysis project Ga0194119, IMG submission 148620) | Freshwater microbial communities from Lake Tanganyika, Tanzania - TA2015018 Mahale Deep Cast 100m | ecosystem: Environmental > Aquatic > Freshwater > Lake | place: Tanzania: Lake... | reverse complement strand
CTCCCCACCCGCGCCCTCTCCCACTGAATGAGCCATCGCATGAGCGACCGCATAAGCGACCTCCTCGCCCTCTCCCCCGCCGCCCTCGCCGCCGCCCTCCGCGCCGAGGGCGTGCGGCGCTTCTGCTTCACCGCCGACCCCGCCACGGGCGCCGTGCGCCCCTCCCACCCCCTCCTGCGCCCCATCGCCGACGCCCTCGCCGCCGACCGCGTGGACTTTGAGGGGCACGAGGGCCTCTTCTTTGAGGTCAGCGCCCTCGACGACGTCCTCCACGGGGCCTTTGTGCACCGCACCTGCCGTGGGCAGGCGCAGGGCGGCACGCGCTTCTGGGGCTACGAGCGCTTTGGGCAGATGCTCAACGACGGCGTGCGCCTCAGCAAGGGCATGACGCACAAGAACGCGCTCGCGGGGATCTGGTGGGGCGGGGGCAAGGGCGTGATCTCGCGCCCCGCCAGCGGGGACGTGGCCGACCCGGCCCGCCGCGCCGCCCTCTTTGAGGAGTACGGGCGCTTCATCTCGTCGCTGCGCGGCTGCTATATCACCGCCGAGGACGTGGGCACCCACACCGCCGACATGGCGAGCATCGCTAACGAGACGCGCTTCATCACCTGCATCCCCAAGGCGCGCGGCGGCAGCGGCAACCCCTCCGGCGCCACCGCCCTCGGCGTGGTGCGGGGGCTCGAGGCCGCCTTCGCCTACGCCGAGGGGGCGCGGGAGGGCGACGCCGACCCCGCGCGCGGCGACCTGCGGGGCAAGGTGGTGGTGGTGCAGGGGGCGGGCAACGTGGGCGAGGTGATCATCTCGCTCCTCCTTGAGCGCGGCGCGCGGGTGCGCGCCACCGACATCAGCGCCGCCCGCCTCGACGCCCTCGCCGCGCGCCTCGCCCCGCGCTACGGCGACGCGCTCGAGCTCACCTGCGCGGCGCCCGGCGACCTCAGCCCGCTCGCCTGGCCCTGCGACGCCCTCTGCCCCGCCGCCATGGGCGCCGTCCTCAACCCCACCACCATCCCCGCCCTGCGGACGCGCGTGGTCTGCGGCGCCGCCAACAACCAGCTGCAGGACCCCGCCCGCGACGGCGCCGCCCTCGCCGCCCGCGGCGTCACCTACCTCCCCGATTTCTTGGTCAACCGCATGGGCATCGTCAACTGCGCCAACGAGCAGTACGGCTACGTGGGCGCTGACCCCGCCGACGACCCCTCGTTCGCGCGGCACCTCGGGCGCGGCTGGGCGCAGTCGGTGTACCAGACCAGCCTCCGCGTCCTCGCCCGCGCCACCGAGACGGGCGCGCACCCCCACGCGGCGGCGGTGGCGCTCGCCGATGAGCTCTCGCGCGCCCCGCACCCGATCTGGGGGCACCGCGGCCAGCAGATCATCTCGGCGCTGGCGGCGGGCGGCTGGGCGGGCGGCTGGGCGGGGGGCGGGGCGTGAGCGGGGAGCGCGTCGAGGACTACGACTTTGAGCTCCCGGCGCACCTCATCGCCCAGCGCCCGAGCGACCGCCGCGGCGAGAGCCGCCTCATGCGCGTGAGCGCGGCGGGCGAGGTGTCGTTTGGGCGCTTTGGCGACGTGCTCGACGCCTTTGAGGGCGGCGAGGTGCTCGTGCTCAACGACGCCCGCGTGGTCCCCGCGCGCCTCTACGGGCGCAAGGAGACGGGCGGGCAGGTGGAGGTGTTCTTCTTGGAGCCGGCGGAGGAGGGCGGCGGGGGGCTGCACATCCGCGCCCTCACCCGCGGCAGGCTCCAGCCAGGGCAGCCCGTGTCCCTGCCGCTCGGCGTGACGGCGCGCCTCGTGGCGCGCGAGGAGGGGGGGGTGGCGCGCTTGTCGCTGGAGGGGGGCGCGCTCGCCGCAGAGGGCTCGGCGGAGCAGGGCGCGGCGGAGCAGGGCGCGGCGGAGCGCCTCGCCGCCCTGTGGGGCTGGCTCGAGCAGGCCGGCCAGCTCCCCCTCCCCCCCTACATCACCCGCGCCCCCGACGACCTCGACCGCGAGCGCTACCAGACCGTGTACGCCAGCGCCCCCGGCGCCGTGGCGGCCCCCACGGCGGGGCTGCACTTCACCGCCGAGCTCCTCGACGCGCTCCGCGCCAAGGGCGTGGAGGTCCACACCCTCACCCTGGTGGTGGGCCCCGGCACCTTCGCCCCCGTCAAGGCGAGTCGCGTGGAGGAGCACGTGATGCACACCGAGCGCTACGCGGTGCCCGCCGCCACCCGCGAGGCGGTGGACCGCGCCGCGCGGGAGGGGCGCGCGGTGGTGGCGGTGGGCACCACCGTGGTGCGCGCCCTCGAGAGCTGCGCGGCGGACCCGCGCGCCGACCGCACGCAGATCTTTATCACCCCCGGCTACCGCTTCCGCGTCATCGACGGCCTGATCACCAACTTCCACCTCCCCAAGAGCACGCTGCTGATGCTGGTCTCCGCCTTCGCCGGCCACGACGTCACCCTGCGCGCCTACGCGCGCGCCGTGGCGGAGGGGCTGCGCTTCTACAGCTACGGCGACGCGTCCCTCTTCCGCCGCCCCGGGGGGCGCTGGGCCTGAGCGCGCCCCCCGCCCCCCCGCCCTTGCCCCCGCCCTTGCCCCCGCCCCCGCTGAGAGCCCAAAAGCCATGGACCTAAAGTACCGCGTCGAGGCCACCTGCCCCCACACCCACGCCCGCCTCGGGCGCCTCCGCACCGCCCACGGCGAGGTGGAGACGCCCATCTTTATGCCGGTGGGCACCCTCGCCTCCGTCAAGGGCGTCTCCCCCCAAGACCTCGAGGACATGGGCGCGCAGATCATCCTCGGCAACACCTACCACCTCGCCCTGCGCCCCGGCGTGCCGGGCCTCGAGGCGCTCGGCGGCATGCACGCCATGGCGGGCTGGCGGCGCTCCATCCTCACCGACAGCGGCGGCTTTCAGGTGCTCTCGCTCGCGCAGCTCCGCAAGGTCACCGAGGAGGGCGTGAGCTTCCGGAGCCACATCGACGGCACGCTGCTGCACCTCACCCCCGAGGAGTCGATTCGCGTGCAGGAGGCCATCGGCGCCGACATCATGATGTGCCTCGACCACCTCGAGCCCTCGAGCGCCCCCGCCCCCGTCCACGCCGCCGCCCTCGAGCGCACCACCCGCTGGTCCCTGCGCGCCCTCGCCGCCCGCCGCCACCCTGAGCGCCAGGCGCTCTTTGGGATTCTGCAGGGCGGCGTAGACCTCGCCCTGCGGGCGCGCCACATCGAGCAGCTCTGCCCTCACCCCTTTGACGGTTTCGCCATCGGCGGCCTCAGCGTGGGCGAGTCGATTCCGCAGATGTACGAGGTCATCGAGGCGAGCGCCCCCCTCCTCCCCGCCCACAAGCCCCGCTACCTGATGGGCGTGGGCACGCCGCAGGACCTCATCGCCGCCGTGGGCCGCGGCGTCGACATGTTTGACTGCGTCATGCCCACCCGCAACGCCCGCAAGGGCAGCCTGTTCGTCAACGGCGGGCGCGCCAAGATCAATCTGCGCAACGCGCGCTTTCAAGACGAGGCGGGCCCCCTCGACCCCACCTGCCGCTGCAGCACCTGCGCGCGCTTCAGCGCCGGCTACCTCCGCCACCTGCTCCGCTCAAGCGAGCTCCTCGTCTATGGGCTGCTGTCGGTGCACAACCTCTTCGTGTACCTCGAGCTCATGCGCGAGGCGCGGCGCGCGCTCCGCGAGGGGCGCTTTGGCGCCTTCCAAGAGGAGTTCCTCCGCGCCTGCGGCGCCGACTACGCGGTGGTGCGCGCGGGGCGCGGTGGTTGATTATCGGGGAAAAACCTGCTAATCCCTAGCCGCCTCGCGCACCTATACGGGGACATTTGCCCCCCGTGAGGGGCTCTTTTGAGCTCCGCTCCTTGAGCGCTCCTCGAGCGCTCCTCGAGCGTTCCTTGAGGGGAGCTCTCCCCTCTCGCTGCACCCCCCCGCGCGCCCCCCCGCGCGCCTCATCGCCGCCCGATCGCCGCTCGATCGCCCCACGCCACCCTCTCGCTTGGATACACCGTGACAGACCTGCTCCCTCTCCTGATCTCCCAGGCGGCCGCCCCCGGCGAGCCGAGCTGCGCCGCCGCCGCCCTCCCCTTCCTGCTCATGCTCTCGGTGTTCTACTTCTTGATCATCCGCCCGCAGCGCACGCAGGAGCGCAAGCGCCAAGAGACGCTCAGCCGCATCAAGGCCGACGACGTAGTGATCACGAGCGGCGGCCTCATCGGCGTGGTCAAGGAGGTCAAGGCGCACGAGATGCTCGTGGAGATCGCGCAGGGCGTGCGCGTCCGCGTGGCGCGCGAGGACGTTGACCCCTACGAGCCCCCCGCCACGCCCGCGGCCTCGAGCGCCTCCAAGTAAGCGCCCCCCAGTCACCGCGCGGCGGCCCCCGCGGCCCCTGCCCCCCTCACTCCCGCCTCACCCCTGCCCCGCCAGGAGTCTCACACATGAACCGACAATGGAGAGGGCGCGTGTTCGCGCTCTTCCTCTTAATCCTCTTGTCGTCCGCGACGCTGCTGCCCACCATCCTGGGCCTTATGGCGCCCGGCGCCGCGCTCCCGTCGTGGTACACGAGCTTCTTTAAGAATCGCATGATTCTGGGCCTCGACCTGCAGGGCGGCATCCACCTGCAGTATGGCGTCGACACCCGCGAGGCGCTCAAGAACAAGAGCCGCAACCTCGCCGGTCGCCTGCGCGACGAGCTCAAGACGGGCGACGCCATCTCGGCGCTCAAGGACGCCGACATCAAGGTCATCCCCGCCGCTGAGGGCGGCGTGGAGGAGATCACGCAGCTCACGGTGCGCTTTGAGGGCGCCAAGGCCGCGGAGCACGCCCAGGCGTTCGCCGACGGCGTGGTGTCGTTCCTGCAGCGCTTCTACCCCGAGTACCAGTGGATCTCGCAGGACCTCAGCGCCCGCGAGGTGGTGATCGGCATGAGCGCCACCGCGGTGGCGCAGTTCCAAGAGGACGCGCTCGCGCAGGCCATCGAGACCATCGAGCGCCGCATCAACGGCTTTGGCGTGGCGGAGAGCTCCGTGTCGCGCCGCGACGCCGACAAGATCGTGGTGGAGCTGCCCGGCCTCAGCGAGGAGGAGTTCGGCAAGGCCAAGGAGAAGCTCTCGCAGACGGGCCTCCTCTACTTCAACATCGTGGAGTACGACGACGCCAAGTCGAGCGCCTTCTTCCAGGCGGTGGGCGCGCGCGCGCCGCAGGCGGGCGCCTGGCCCGAGGAGCTCAAGGGCGCTGAGGAGCACAAGGTGTACGTGTCGGGGGGCGTGGTCCGCGCCACCAGCCGCGACGTGCTCAGCTACATGGTCGGCGAGGCGCTCAAGGCCGACACCGACCACCTGGTGGGCTTTGAGAAGATTTTCGTGGACCCCCAGGACGCCGACCTCACCCCGATCACGCGCCTGAGCGCGCAGCAGGAGAAGCAGATCGAGCGCGAGGCCGTCTACAACCCCAGCGCCTCGGTGGTGGTGGGCTACCAGGTCTACTACCTCCGCGCCCTCGACGGCCTGAGCGGCGAGAACGTGGAGGACGCGCAGGTGGGCTATGACAGCTTCCAGCGCCCCGTCACCAACATGACCTTCGGCAGCCAGGACGCCGACCGCTTCGCGGACCTCACCGAGAAGAACGTCAACCGCCAGCTCGCCATCCGCATCGACGACATCGTCTACTCCGCCCCCAACATCAACGAGCGCATCGGCGGCGGGCGCGTGCAGATCTCCATGGGCAGCGGCGGCGCGTCGGTGATGAAGGAGGCGCAGGCGCTGGCCATGGTGCTCAAGAGCGGCGCCCTGCAGGCGCCCCTCCGCCAGATCTACAGCACGCAGGTGGGGCCCACGCTCGGGCAGGAGTCCATCGAGGCGGGCCGGCGCTCCATCGTCGTGGGCTTTTTGCTAGTGATGGTGTTCATGATCGCCTACTACGGGCGGCGCGGGGTGGTGGCCAACGTGGCGCTGCTGCTCAACGTGCTCTTCTTGCTCTCGGGCCTCGCTCTCTTCGGCGCCACCCTCACCATGCCCGGCATCGCCGGCATCGTGCTGACGGTGGGCATGGCGGTGGACGCCAACGTGCTCATCTTTGAGCGCATGAAGGAGGAGGAGCGGCGCTCCAAGAAGGCCAGCGAGGCGTTCGCGGCGGGCTACGAGAAGGCGTGGACGGCGATTCTCGACTCCAACATCACCACCGGCATCGCCGCCGTGGTGCTCTACCAGTTCGGCACGGGCCCCGTGAAGGGCTTCGCCGTCACCCTCGGCCTCGGCATCCTGTCGTCGATGTACACGGCCATCGTGGTGACGAGGCTGATTTTTGAGTACACGAACGCGCGCTCCTCGTCGGGCGCGGCGCGCCTGAGCGCCTAAGGGGGTCACGCGATGAACAACCTCAACTTCAACTTCCTCCGTCACGCGACCCTCTTCGGCCTCCTCAGCCTGCTCGCCGTGGTGGGCTCGTGGGCGCTGGTGGCCACGGGCAACCTGCGCCTCGGCATCGATTTCGCCGGCGGCGTGGAGGCGCTCATCAGCGCGCCCAAGGCGCTCAACGTCACCGACGAGCAGCTCAAGCAGGTGGCGCAGAAGGCCAACCTCCAGAGCGCCGACGTGGTGCGCTACACCTTCAGCCGCGAGGAGCAGGGCGGCGAGGCGCCGCAGGGCTTCTTGGTGCGCAGCCCCTCGCAGGGCGGCGCCCTCGGCGCGCTGGCGCCGGCCATCCGCGCCGCCCTTGAGGCGGAGGTCGGCGCCGACAAGATCGCGCTGTGGGACACATCCGACGAGAGCGGCGAGCGCCTGCGCGTGCAGTTCAGCGAGCGCCCCGAGCGCGCCGCGCTGCTGCGCGCCCTCGAGAAGGCGGGCGTGGTGGGCGGGGTGGTGAGCGCGGAGAGCGAGACGCGCAGCCCCGTGTTCGTGCTGATGGCCGACGACGCCCGCCGCCTCGCCGCGGCGCTCGCCGAGAGCCTCAAGGCGAGCGGCGGCGCCGAGGCGCTGGTGTCGCAGGTGAAGGTGGTCCGCTTTGAGAAGGTGGGCGCCACCGCCGGCCAGCAGCTCCGCAACAGCAGCATCCTCGCCGTGGTGTACGCGCTCATCTTCATCCTCTTCTATGTGGCGCTGCGCTTTGACCCCCGCTACAGCCCCGGGGCCGTGATCGCCCTCTTCCACGACGTGAGCGTCACCCTCGGCTTCCTGTGCCTCACGGGGCGCGAGTTCAACCTGCCCATCGTGGCCGCCCTGCTGGCCATCGTGGGCTACTCGCTCAACGACACCATCGTCATCTATGACCGCATCCGCGAGCGCTTCAACGAGAGCGCCGAGGGGTTCAAGCTGCGCGATGTGGTCAACGCGAGTCTCAACGAGACGCTCTCGCGCACCACGCTCACCTCGGGCACCACGATTCTGGCCGTCCTGTCGATCTACTTCCTCGGCGGCGGCGTGATCGAGAACTTCGCGTTCGCGATGATGGTGGGTATCATCGTGGGCACCTACTCGTCGATCTACATCGCCACGCCGCTCGTGCTGGCGATGGACAGCTACTTTGAGTCTCGGGCGCGCCGCGACGAGGAGCTCCGCAAGGCGCTCGCCTGAGGGGGGCGCGCCTCGACAAGCGGCGCGCCGGCGGCTATAAGGGGGCCGGCGCTCCACCGTGAGGGGCGCGAGGAGGTCACCGTGACGCAGGCTCCCCCCCCCCCGCGCGCCCCCGCCCCCCCGCCCCTCGCGGCGGGCTACGACGGCGGGCCGCTGCCCCCGCGGCCGCGCGTGCTCTTTATGGGCACCCCCGAGTTCGCCGTCCCCGCGCTCAGCGCGCTCCTGGCGTGGGGCGCGGAGGTGGTGGGGGTGGTCAGCCAGCCCGATCGCCCCAAGGGGCGCGGGCAGCTGCTGCAGCGCACGCCGGTGGCGGCGCGCGCCGACGAGGCGGGGGTGCCGGTGTTCCAGTGGCCCCGCCTCAGCGACGAGAGCTACGGCGCCCTGCGCGCCCTCGCCCCCGACCTCGCGGTGGTGGTCGCCTACGGCAAGCTGCTGCCCCGCCGCTACCTAGCGCTGCCGCGCTGGGGCTGCGTGAATCTCCACGCGAGCCTGCTGCCGGCGTACCGGGGGGCGGCGCCCATCCAGTGGAGCGTGATTCGCGGGGAGCGGCGCGCGGGGGTGTCGGTGATGCGCCTCGACGAGGGCATGGACACGGGCGGGGTGGCGCTGCGGCGCGCGCTCGAGGTGGGGCCGCGCGAGACGGCGGGGGAGCTGCACGACCGCCTCGCGCGCCTCGCGGCGGAGGCGCTGCGCGAGGCGCTCGACGCCTGGGTGGCGGCGCCGCTCAGCTTTGAGGCGCAGGACGAGGCGGGCGCCACCCACGCGCCGATGCTGGCCAAGGAGGACGGCCTGCTGCGCTGGGAGCGCCCGGCGCCCGCGCTCGCCAGCCTCGCGCGCGGGGTGCACCCGTGGCCGGGGGCATACGTGGAGCTGCCCGAGGGGGCGCTCAAGGTGCACGCCTGCGAGGAGGTGTGCGAGGAGGAGCTCCTCCGCGCCCACCCCCACGCCGCCGCGCTCCCCCCCGGCGCCGTGGTGGAGGCGGGGGGGGCGGGGCCGCTGGTGCGCTGCGGGGAGGGGGCGCTGCGCTTGACGCGCGTGCAGCGCCCGAGCCGCGCGGCGGTGAGCGGGGCTGATTTCTGCCGCGGCTACCCGCTCCGCCCGGGCGCGCCGCTCAGCGCCGCCCTCTAGCGCGCCGCGCCCCCCACATCCACTCTCTCACGCACACAGCGACGCAGGTCGCGGAGCACACGCATGCACAGCCCTCGCCCCCCCCACCCGCGCGCCGACCGCCCGCGCGCCGACCGCCCGCGCCCTGACCGCCCGCGAGACGAGCGCCCGCGCGACGACCGCCCGCGCCCTGACCGCCCGCGAGACGACCGCCCGCGCGCCGACCGCCCCGCCCCCGAGCGCGCCCCCGCCGTCGCCGTCACCCCCGCGCGCCACGTGGCCGACGTCGTCCTGCGCGGGCTGCTCGAGGGCGACGCCTTCCTGCAGCCCACGCTCGCCTCCGAGGCCGCCCGCGCGCAGCTCAGCGACCTCGACCGCCGACTCGCCACGGAGCTGGTGTTGGGCGTGAGTCGCCTGTGGGGGCGGCTGTGCGCGGAGCTCAACGAGCTGCTGCGCGAGGACGTCGCCAAGCTGCCCCCCGACGTGCAGCGCGCCATCGTCCTCGGGCACTACCAGCTGACGCGCATGGACATCCCCCCGCACGCGGCGGTCAACGAGTCGGTGGAGCTCACCAAGCGCGCGTCGCCGTGGGCGATGGGCATCGTCAACCGCGTGCTCAAGACGGTGGCGGAGGAGGGGGCGCCGGCGCTAACCAAGCTCAAGGGGGACGAGCTCCTGAGCGCGGAGCTCAGCCACCCGCGCTGGTGGATCAGGTCGCAGCTCCGGGCGCGCAGCCTCGAAGAGGTGAAGGCGCTGGCGCACGCCAACAACCGCCCCGCGCCCCTCTCGGTGCGCCCGCACCTCGGGCACACCCCCAGCGCCCTGCGCGCCGCCCTCGAGGCGGAGGGGGCGACGGTGACGCCGGCGCGGTGGGCGGCGGGCGCCTTCTACCTCGACCACCCGCACCCCTTCTCGGCGCCGAGCTTCCGCGCGGGGCTGTGGTACGCGCAGGACGAGGGGTCGCAGCTGGTGGCGGAGCTGCTCGGGGCGCGCCCGGGGGACCGCGTGTGGGACGTGTGCGCCGCGCCGGGCGGCAAGTCGCTGGCGCTCGTGGAGGCGGTGGGGGAGGGCGGCTGGGTGGTGGCCACCGAGGTGCACGAGCGCAAGGCGGCGGACCTGCGCGAGCGCCTCGCCCCCTACGCCTGGGCCGCCGCGCTGCAGCACGACGCCGGCGCCGGGGCGCCCGAGGGGCTCACGCCGCCCGGGGGGCGCCCGTTCGCCGGCGAGTTCGACGCCGTGCTGCTCGACGCGCCCTGCTCCGCCCTCGGCGTGGTCCGCCGCCACCCCGAGGTCCGCTGGCGCCGCACGCCCGCCGATGTGCAGCGGGCGGCGAAACGGCAGATGGCGCTCCTCCACTCGGTGGTGTTGAGCGTGCGCGTGGGCGGGCACCTGGTCTACAGCGTCTGCACCGACACCCCCGAGGAGACCACGGAGGTGGTGAGTCAGCTGCTGCTCGCCTACCCCGAGCTGTCGCTCGCCGCCCCCCCGGGCGACCCGGCGCGCTGGGCGCCGCTGATGCGGGGGGGGGCGCTCTCGATCAACCCGGCGGAGCACAACACCGATGGGTTTTATGCGGTGCGGCTGGTGCGTATGCGGTGATTTGACATCGCGGGCGTTGGTTGATTTGTGTATGTTTTGCGGGCACATAACAGGTGCCTGGCACCTGTTTGACCCCTGTTTGACCCCTGCCTAATCGCCCGGATTCGCCCCATGCCCGTCCTCGTCGCCCCCTCGCTCCTCTCCGCCGACTTCGCGCACCTCGCCCACGAGCTCCGCCGCCTCGAGGAGGCCGGCGCCGACTGGGCGCACCTCGACGTGATGGACGGGCACTTTGTCCCCAACCTCACCTTTGGCCCCCCCGTCCTCCGCGCCCTGCGCCCCCACACGACCCTCTTCTTTGACGCGCACCTCATGATCGAGCGCCCGGAGCGGTGGATAGAGGAGTACCGCGCCGCGGGCGCCGACGGCATCACCGTCCACGCCGAGGCCTGCGTCCACCTGCACCGCTGCCTCGCCCAGATTCGCGCCACGGGCGCCCGCGTCGGCGTCAGCCTCAACCCCGCCACCCCCCTCAGCGCCCTCGAGGAGTCCCTCGATTCCGTCGACCTCGTCCTGCTCATGAGCGTCAACCCCGGCTTCGGCGGGCAGGCGTTTATCCCCCAGACGCTCAGCAAGGTCCGCCGCCTGCGCGAGATGTGCACAGCGCGCGCGTTATCCCTTGACATTCAGGTGGACGGTGGTATAAACGTCCACAACGCGCCCGCCTTGAGAGAGGTCGGCGCCAGCGTCTTAGTCGCGGGCTCCGCGGTCTTTGGCGCTCCCGACCTCAGGGCCGCCATCGCGGCGCTCAGAGGGTAGAGATCGGGGCGTAGCGCAGCCTGGTAGCGCACTTGCTTCGGGAGCAAGGGGTCGGAGGTTCAAATCCTCTCGCCCCGACTGATCTAGACAACGAGCCCCACGCCCTGACCGGGCGGCGGGGCTCGCGGCTTTTCGCGGTCGAGACTCTGCTGCGCGGCGCCCTCAGCGCCCCGCGCAGTCCCCCGCCCGCGCGCAGTCCTCATCCGCGCAGTCCACGCGCCCATCGCCGTCCTGATCAAAGCCATCCGCGCAGAACCCCGCCTCCCCCGCCGCTGCCCCGCACACCCCCACCAGGACGTTGCGGCTACAGGCGTTGTCGTCACAGTCCACGTAGCCGTTCCCGTCGTTGTCCACCCCGTCCGTGCACGCCGCGTCCGACGCCTCCTTGGGGCCGCACGCCTGCACGAAGGGATTCTGGCTACAGCTAAAATCTAGGCAGTCCATGTAGCCGTTGCCGTCATCATCCACCGCGTTGGCGCAGAGCGCCTCAGAGGCCTCGCGCGCCCCGGGGCACACGGTCACCGCGGGATTCCACAGGCAGTGGCGATCCTGGCAATCCACGCGCCCATCGCCGTCATTGTCCACGCCGTCCGCGCAGCGGGCGTCCCCCGTCTCGAGGGCGGCGGGGTCAAAGGCGGGGGCCTGCGGGCGGCGCGGCGCGCACCCGGCTGCGCGCGCGCAGTCGGCGTCGGCGCAGTCCACGAGCCCATCGCCGTCGTTGTCGAGGTCATCGAGGCAGTAGCCGCGCTCATCGGCCTTGCACGCCCCCACCAGGAGGTTGCGCGCGCAGGCGGTGTCGTCGCAGTCCACAAAGCCGTTCTGGTCATTGTCGAGCTCGTCGGTGCAGAGCTCGTAGGTGTTCTCTTGCGGACCGCAGACGGCCACGAAAGGATTCTGGCTACAGCCAAAATCCATGCAGTCCGCGAAGGAGTTCTGGTCATTGTCCACCTGATCAGCGCAGAGCGCGTCGCTGTTCTCGAGGGGCCCGGCGCAGGCGGCGGCGGGGTTGGCCTGGCAGTGGAGGTCGGCGCAGTCGGTGAAGCCGTCGCCGTCGTCATCGCGCCCGTTGGCGCAGAGCTCAGGCGTGGACTCATTGCGGACGGCCCCGGCGGGCACGGCGGGCGGCGCCTGCGCCCCCGCCTGCGCCCCCGCCTGCGCCCCCGCCTGCGCCCCCGCCGCCTCCCCCGCCTGCGCCCCCGCCTGCGCCCCCGCCTGCGCCCCCGCCTGCGCCCCCGCGCCAGGCGGCGGCGCCTCCTCCTCGCGCACGCAGCTCGCGAGGAGGGGCGCGCAGAGGAGGGGGAGGGTGAGGGTGATCTGCGTGACGCGCATGGGGTGGACTCCTCTCGTGGAGATTAGGAGGCTAGACTAGAAGGCTAGACTAGAAGGCTAGACTAGAAGGCTAGACTAGAAGGCTAGACTGGAAGGCTAGACTAGGAGACTAGACTAGAGCGAGGCTCGATCAAGCTGTAAAAGCAAAGGGCCCCGCCTCTAGAGAGGGGGAGCCCTTTGAGATCGACGGATGGCTTTGGTGAGACTTGAACTCACGACCTAGCGATTATGAGTCGCTCGCTCTAACCAACTGAGCTACAAAGCCACTGTGGGGTGCCGTCGCGCGATGGGGTCTATAGCGCAAAACGCGCCCCCGCGCAAGATATTTTTCTGAGCCGCGCCCCGAGCGCCCCTGTAAGACGCCGTGAGACCCTGTAAGATCAACCCGGTCACACCCCGCACACGCCCCCATCCACCAGCAGGTACCCGAATGAGACCCAAGCCGCTCATCAGCCCCTCCTTCCTCATCGCGCAGGTGTTCGCCCTCGTGTTCTTCTTCGCCGTCACCTCCCTCGCCGGGCCCTTCAGCACCGAGCCCACCGAGGTGCCCCGCGACCCGCTCAAGCCGAGCGACGCCCTCACGCCGCGCCCTGGGGTGGTGGTGGAGCCCGACGCCACGCTCACCGAGCGGCGCCCGGGGCCGCTGAGCCACAAGCGGCTGTTTGAGAAGGATGGGAAGATGTGGGGGCACCTCGACAACCAGTGGGTGGCCTCGCTCTCCCTCGACCTGCGCCTCCAGGAGATCACCGACAGGCACTTTAAGCGGAGCCACGCCGCCCTCGGGGCGCTGGTGATGATGGAGGTGGAGACGGGGCGCGTGATCGGGCTGAGCGAGTACATCAACGCTGACCACCCCGTGACCCGCCGCCTTGAGATCAAGGAGGACGTCCACCTCGGGCTGCGCGCCCTCGCGCCGAGCGCCGGCGTCTTTCGGCTCGTGACCAGCGCGGCGCTCATCGAGGCGGGCGTCAACCCGCGCGAGCGCCCCTGCTACACCAAGGTCCACAGCTCAGAGATCACCGCCCACCACATCGAGAATCGCAACCCGGGCCCCTGCGCGAGCATGAGCGAGGCGTTCATCGAGACCGACCTCGGCTACTTCACCTTCCTCAGCCACAAGCACCTCAAGAGCGAGCGCCTCAAGCGGGCGGCGCTCCGCCTCGGCTTCGACAGGCACCTGCCCTATTTCGGGATGCCCTACGAGCTGAGCAAGGCGCACATCCCGAGCCCCGATATCTCCCGCGCGCGCGCCGCGCTAGGGCTGCAGGGCTCGCGCCTGAGCGCCCTCCACGCGGCGATGATCGCCGCCACCATCGCCAAGGGCGGGGCGCTGGTGCGCCCGCAGGTGGTGGATTTCATCGAGAGCGAGCGCGGCGAGCGCCGCGACACGCCCGACCTCGGGCACCTCAAGAACAGCGGGCTGCGCGACGACGCCGCCCGCCACCTCCGCCAGGTGCTGCGCGACGCGATGCAGGACGCCGAGGTGAGCAAGGTGTTCCAGAGCTGGCCGGCGGCGCTGAGCGGCTACAAGGTGGCGGGGAGCGCGAGCGTGCGGACGTACCAGAAGCCGAACTTTATGCGCTACACCTGGTTTGTGGGCATGGCGCCCGCCGACCGCCCGCGCTGGGCGTTCGCGGTGATGGTGCTCAACAACGAGCAGTGGTATGTGCGCGCCTTTGACGTAGCGCACCGCGTCCTGCGCGACTACTTTTCGCTCCTGGCGCCCTAAAGGTGAGCGCTGAGGTGAGCGCTGAGGTGAGCGCTGAGGTGAGCGCTGAGGTGAGCGCTGAGGTGAGCGCTGCGAGGGGAGAGGGCCGGCGACGAGGGGCGCGCGCGCTCACGCCGCTGGCGCTGCTCGCCCTGCTCGGGGGATGCGGGGGGGCGGGGGAGGGGGCGGGGGCGGGGGCGGGGGCGGGGGCGCTTCGCCTCCCCGCGCCGCTGCCCTGCGCGACCGCCCTCCGCGGCGACGAGCTAACGCGGCTGCGCGCGCGGCTCAGGGCGGAGGAGAGCGCGGGGGGGGTCGCGGAGGGGGGGGCGGTCGAGCGGGGAGAGGAGGCGCGCGCCGCGCTGAGCGCCCTCGCCCTGCGCGACCCGCGCGCCGCGCTGCGCGCCGCGCCCTGGCGCCCTGAGTGGGCGCCGCACCTGGCGGCGGCGGGGGTGACGCCAGCGTCGGGGGCGCGGGGCGGCGA
>Ga0194119_10008124_pt1 | contig 14538 bp, 14 predicted proteins | sample TA2MahC100mmetaG_FD_148620 | JGI IMG/M metagenome (GOLD analysis project Ga0194119, IMG submission 148620) | Freshwater microbial communities from Lake Tanganyika, Tanzania - TA2015018 Mahale Deep Cast 100m | ecosystem: Environmental > Aquatic > Freshwater > Lake | place: Tanzania: Lake... | reverse complement strand
CCGAATCGAGCACCAGGGGCTGGCGATCCAGCAGCAGCTGCAGGTTGGGGGCCTGCTGGCGCTGGTGGCGATGAAAGTCGTCGCGATGCCACACCGTGCCCGGGGCGCCGTGGTCATGGTTGCCGGGGATCACCAGCACCGGCACTTCCATCTCGCCGATCAGCTCGAGCACCTCCAGCACTGGTGTGGCATCGGGCGTGGGTGAATCGAACAGATCACCAGCCACCAGCACCAGCTGGGCGTCCTGCGCGCGCAATACCTCGCGGATGCGGCCGATGGCAGCAATGCGCTCTTGCTGCAGCCGAAAGCGCTTTTGCTCGTCGGCAACCGTGCCGTAGGGCTTGCCGATCTGCCAGTCGGCGGTGTGGATGAGGCGGATCATGCGGCGTCTCCCTGGGGGTGCTGGGGTGAACCTGCCGCCATCAACGTGCAAAGGCGATTGAGGCGCTGCACGTTGCCGATGCTTGTGCTGATGCCGGTGGCCAGCTCGGGTGAGCCCACCACGATCGAAAGGCACTGAGCTCTGCTGATGGCCACGTTGAGGCGATCGGATGCCAAAAGGAAATCAAGGCCGCGGGGGGCACTGCCGCCGTCGCTGGCGGTGAGTGAGTGGATCGACACTGGAGCCTGTTGCCCCTGGAACTTGTCGACAGTGCCGATGCGCGCCTTGGCATCCAGGCGGTGCTTGAGCCGATTGACCTGCAAGTTGTAAGGAGCGGTAATCAGGATGTGATCACGGGTCAGCTCGCCTTGCTCGCCGCTGGCGAGCTGGTAAGACCTGCCGTAGAGCTGCTCTACGAGCTCTGCAATGTGCTCCACCTCCTCATCGCTGATGGTGCTGTTGCCCGAGTGCTCCACCGCCCTGAAGATCAGACCCTGCTCTTGGCCTGACCAGCTCACACGGTTGGCAACATTGCCATCAGCGGCCTGCAGCTGGCCCTCGTAGAACAACTCCGAGACCACCGCCGTGAGGGCAGGCGGCATACGCCAGCTGGTTCCCAGGAAAACCCCTCGATCCTTGGGAACAACATCGTGCTCCTGCATCACATAGTCAAGGCAGCTCAAACCGCTCTCCCCGGGATGGTCCGCCCGGTTGGGCTGGCTGAGCTGCTGCTGATCACCGACCAGAAGGATATTGCGGGCCACCCGGCTCATGTACAGGAGATTGCTGAGCGACACCTGGCCCGCTTCATCAATCACCAGCAGGTCAAAGGGTGCCCCGTCGTAGGCCTCCTTCACCAGCGTGAACACGGTGCCGCCGAGGACGGCAGGGGAATCCGGAAGGTCAGCCTCCTTTAAGGCTTGGACCTCCGAGGCCGCCAACGACTTCACATCCGAGTCATAGCTTGTGCCACTGGAGGCCTTCACGACTAAGGCCGCGTTACCACAGGCATCGAGGCACTCCTGCGTCTTGCGCAACACGTTGTTGATGGCCTCATTGCCGTTGGAGCTCACCGCCACGCGCTGGCCGGCCTGCACCAGCTGTGCGATCACCGATCCGGTCACGGTGGTCTTACCGGTTCCTGGCGGACCTTGGAGGCACAGTCCAAGACCATCGGCCTGCATCAGAAAGGCCGTGAGCTCTGCAGCAGTGGTGGCAGGCGCCTCGCGAATGCGCTGATTCAGCTCTTCGAGTTGCGGAATGGTTCGCCGCTCTAGCAGGTGCAGAAGTGCCGGCGAGAAGGGCTGGCGCTCATGAACCCAACCCTGCGCTTGACGCACCAAGTCTTTGCGCATGCTCTTGTAGATCAGCTTCGGGAGCGGGATCAGATCCGCCTTCTGTGGGAGCTGATCGCCGCTCAAATTCACCGCTTTAGCGAGGGCTGCTCCTGTGGCCTTGATGGTCACGTGATCAGGGTGATCATTGTCGAGAAGACCTTCGGCATCCCATGCTGACCCGTCCGCGAGGGCGAGGTGCTCGAGGGGTTGGAGGCGCTTGCCATCGCTCAGGAGTGGAACCACCGCAAAACGGGGTTGGCGCCCTTCACGCGCAGACAGCTTGAGTGGCTGGCGGGCGTCAAAGCGATAGCGGAATCCGAATGAACTCTTGATGCGATCAACAGACAACAGCTGTGCTGCAGCAATGACTTCACTGTCGTCTTCCCGCTCCTCTGGGGTCATCTGGAGGCGATGGAAAAACTCCCACCACTCCACTTTCCCCTCCCGTTCGACGAAGTCGATCAGTTGGCCGATCAAGCGATGCAGCCTTCTGCTGAGTCCACGGGGGCCAATCGCATCGGCATTGGCATCCGGCACGGGCCGTTGTTTTTTGGCCTTTGCCTGAGCAGAGGGAGGCGGATCGCCAAGCTCGGCTAACCACTCTTGTGCTGTCACCTCCAGCTGTTTTCGATAGGTGCTGGACTCACTTTCCTCTGCTTCTGCCTTGGCCGACGTGCCCCACTTATTGGCCCTATACGCGAGCCGATTCAGCTCAGGCAACTGAAGCAGAAAGCTATGTAGGCCTTCGGTGACTTGACAGTCTTTCTCGTTGTAATCCTGGAGCTCCTGCAGGATGGTGCTCTCGTTGAGCCCTTTTCCAGGCTGATCGGGCTGGCCGGATTTGCGCCACTGGGCGTACTGCACGACTGAATCGGCCGCATTGTCAACTCCCTCATCACGAGGGGGGCCATACAGGCGCTCCACCTTCTTGATCGAGTAACTCGGAGCCCCGAGCAGGAGGCCGTGGCGCACGATCGGGTAAAGATCCACCAGCAGCTCATCGCGAAACCACTGATCCATCAAGGGTTGGTGGATTTGGTGGCGAGAGGCCAGGTTGCCCAGGGCCGTCTTCTCGTAGCTGGCGTAGTGGTAGACGTGCAGATCGGGAAAGCGCTGACGACGCTTCTCCACCCAGCTCACGAAGCCATCAAACGCGTCTTTCTCCGCGGCACGACTGTGGGCCCACCAGGGCTCAAACCGCACAACCCCGTTGTCGTCGCGGTAGCAAGCCCCAAAGAGGTATTCGAGCTTCTCGCCGGTGATCGGGTCGGGGAAGCCCTCCATGTCAAACCAGATGTCCCCAGGATCTGGAGCTGGGAGCATTGCCAAGCCTTTGGCTTGCTGATCGGCGGGACGCACCTCACGCGCTGGCACACCATCACCGCGCTGCTCCGTCTTGAGTTGAATCTTGGCCTGATCCTTCAAGCGATTGAACAGGCCCTGATCGAGATCTCGGATTGGCTCGCCTTCCGGCCAGGAGGCCAAAGCGTCGATGGTGGTTACACCAGCGGCGTGCAGCTTATTGCGCTGGCTCTGGCGCATGCCGGCAACCAGGGTGAGATCGCGAGCGCGCTCCAGCCGCTGTTTGATGTAGGGATCCCAGGTGCCATGGTCACCGGGGGCATCCTCCGGTGGGTGATCGGGATTGAAGCTGGCGCGGAAGTCGCGGTAGCGCCGCCGCAGATTCTCATACCAGCGATGGAACTTCTCGGTGCGGTATTCCTGAAACCGCACGCCACCGCCGAGGTAGAGCTGAAAGCGATCGGGGCGAAACCCAAGGATGGGCTCCAGCAACTCGCAGTAGGCACAGGCCTGCACGATGTAAATCGGCTTCGGGTGGCCCGAGAGTTTGCACTCGATCGGGATGTAGCTCCAGGCACCCAACTGAGAGGGGAGATCAATCCGCTGCAGCACATCGGCCCAGCCCCTGATCTCTTGATTGCATAGAGCGGCCTGGTGGATGAATTCACGGCCATCGCGCATGGCCTGCTTCGTGTTCTCGTAGTCCTCAGCCTGGGGAGGAGCCTTGTCCTCCAATGGAATCTGCCGATAAACATCGTGCCCTTCCGCCTCTAGCTGCTCCAGCAGCACGGCCTCGTGTTGGTGGCCTTGCTCGAACAGCAGGTCATCCAGGGCCTTGGTGGCCGGCAGCTCATCACGAAAGAGCTTTTGGGCTTTGAGCTCCTCCCACCAGGCGCCGATCACGGGGCTGCGGCTAAACAGGGCCAGCTGGGTGGGGGTGATCAGACGGTCGGTCATCGCGAGATCGCTGAACGATGGGTGGGATAGTCCTGTGTGATCCCCAGCCTGAATGAGCACCAGGAAGATCTAGGCCTGGTTCGTGCGAACGACGCCCAAGGCGCCCAGCAGGCGAGAGAGGAGCCCCACCCGGGGCTGGGCGGTGCCCTTGCTGCAATCGCCCTCCAGATCACAGGTGCTGAGGAATGCCAGGCCCGTATCCAACGCCTGATGCAGCAACGCATCAGCCTGGTGAGAGATCAATGCCGCATGACAGGCCTGGAGGTCCTGAGGGTCCAAGGCCATCGCCAACTCATCCGCCCAATCCAGGCGCTCCGGGAAGAAATCGGCGACATCCAAGGCCTGCAACAGCTGCTGGAGGCTGATCCGCGTGGATTGCGTCCCCACGGGCAGAAGCAGCTCAACGCGCTCTAAGTCCATCGGATTGAACGTTGCGCTGGTGTAATCCAACAAAACCATCTGCAGCCCATAAAGCAGCCGCCAGCGCTGCCTATGGTCCAGAGCCAGATAAAAGCGATGGTCTGCTTCGTAGAGACTGCGCAGATCGGGGGTTTCGATGGCCGCGGCCGGGCAGAGCATCAGCTCATGCAGAAAGGTCGCTGGGATTGGCGTGCTCATGGATGCTCAGTCGAGATCAACGCTGTCCAGCAACATGCGGCAGCGCATCAGCCGGTCGGCATCGATCGCCCAGCTCACGATCTGGGTGTGCTTGGCCTCGTTGTCGTCCTGCATCTCCTCAACCACGTTGTCGTGGAACTGCTCAAGGTGGCGCACCAGGGCCAGGGCGATCTGCTGATCCTCGTGGGCATTGGTGTCGAGTTGCTCGATCAGCTCCAGCACTTGGTTCACTTTGGGGCTGTTGGGTTCAGCGCGCTTTTCGTGGCGTTCGGGCTTGTTCTCCTGCATAGCAATCAGCTGATCAGGACTCTCGGGGACGGCCACAGCCTGCCCGGCCGCGGTGTCGTTGAAGGCGCTGCTACGCAGCTCGGGATGCACACCATCGTCGGGATCCACCGGCTTGCCGGCCTGGAATCGGTAGCGGCCGTTGGCGCCCGGGGCGTCGTCGGCGGAGGGGTTCAGAGGCTGCTCGTTGTTCGGGCTCATCAGGCTCTGGGCTGAACTGCACCCAGCGTTGCCGCTGCAGCCCTGTGGTGCCCTTGCTCTGATGCGAACGACGGGCGCGACGCCTCAGCAAAGGGCCTCAAAAGCTTTGAGCTGGGCCTGCACGACGCTGCGGCGATCGCGGATCGTGGCGTGTAGGGCCACGATCGATGCGGTGTACGTCGCCATGGCAGGGGCGATGGCCTGCAGCTGCTGTTCACCGTTCTGCAGAGCCAGGAGCTCAGGCAGCAGTACCAGATCGTCACACCCCGGCCCGATGGCGGCAGCACGGGCGTTCTCCTGCAGCTGTTGCAGCACTTGATCGAGGCGGGAGCGCAGCCGTTGCTGCAGACCCGCACCGATGCCGGGCAAGGCGCGCAAGCGATCCACGTTGGCGCGCAGCTGCTCGCCGTTGCAGACGCCATGGCTCTCCAGCAGCCTCAGCCGCGCATCGCCAAAGCCCTCGATCTGCCAGCTCCGCAGCGGTTCGCGGCTGAGCTGTTCGCGCAACCAGCGCTCTCGGACGCGGCCTCCAGCCTCCCGCAGCCGTGCTTCTGCCACTCCCGCTGCATCGTCGCTGGCGGTGAGATCCAGCAATGGCGACAGATCAAGGCCAGAGAGTTGGCGTTGTAGCTCCTGGTGCTGGTGCTTCAACAGCCGCACCTGTTCATGGACCAGATCGCTGTTGGTGTAGGCCAGCTGCAGCAGTTGCTGGGCGGCGGTACGCCGGTTGTCACCACCATCGGAATCAAGAAACCAACGCCGAAGCCGGCTGCGCAATGACCTCTGGCGTCGCTGCACGAAGGTCTGATCCACCCAGTGGCCGGAGCCTCCATGCCGATCGAGCAGGGCTCGCAGCTCGCGGTTGCCCTCCCGCAGCTGATCAGCGAAGGTCTCGCGGCGCTTCAGCAGCTGCGTGGCACGCTGATGGTGGCAGCAAAAGGCATCACGCAGCGCTGGCTCCAGTTTCTGCCAGTTGTGACTCGTGCCAGCCGTGGCAACTGCCGGCGCTGGGCTGGCGGTGTTGGGAAAACGGCAGATCGGCTTGCCGATGCGCTGCTCCACGGCACACCACAGGCAGGGCATGCCACTGAGATGGTGGTGTTGAGGGGTACGGCTGCAGGGGACCACCTGCCGATGGACCCGCCGAAGCAACAGGACCCATTCGGCGGCGGACGGGCGCCGTTGCGGCTCCTGCCCAAAGCTGCGTTGAAATGCCTCGGCCAACTCCGCTGACACCTCCTGGGGTGCAGGCCGAGCCGGGCTGGCTTTCAGGCCAGCGGGCACCACGGCGGCATGGGGATACAGGCCTCGCCGGATCTTGTCGCCGATCGGCAGATCGGGTTCTGCCGTGTTGATGGCGTTGTCGAACGGGTGGTCGTGCAGCAGAAGTTGATAGATCAGCACGGCCAAGGCGAAGTGATCGGAGTTCACCTCTCTCCAGGTGCGACTCAGATCACAGCCCAACAGCTCAGGGGCCGTGTAGAGCGGTCGGGCCACACCACAGTGAAACCGCTGCCCATCCTCTCCGCGGATCTGGAAGCTATCGCTGTCGAGCAGCACCGCCCGCCAGCCGGCGGGAGCGGCGGCCTGGCTGAAGACCACGTTTTCGGGGTTGAGATCACCGATCACCACCCCTTGGGCGTGCAGCGCCGCCACCGCTTCCGCCAACAACAGTGCCGCGAGCACCGCATCGCGCCAGGTGAAGCGGCGCAGGCGCTGCAGTTCATCGAAGTTGAACAGCCGCGCCGCCGACAGGCTGCTCTCCGGCGGGACACAGGGCATCACATAGCCGGCCGCCTCCGCCCGCCCGCCGCCGCGCCAGTGGTGCAAAACGGCCTGGGGCAAGGTGGCGTAACTGGCGCAGGCTGGCGACAGCTGGCGCAGGGCCTCGAGCCTTGCGACCTCCACGCTGCGCAACAGCTTCACCGCCACGGGTGAGCCGCCCAGGGTGGCGCGAAACACCTGGCCCTGGCCACCGGCACCGAGGCGTGCCGAGCCCTGCAGACGCAGGTTGAGGCGTTCGCCGCTGTCGGTGATGAACGGCTGCTCCATGGTCAGCGGCTGGCGATCACCAGCGTGCGGTCGTCGTCGGACAACTGCGCCAGGCCTGGATCCGCCAAGGAGCGGGCCAGCCAGACGGGGTAGCTGCGGGCGCCATGGCGGCGGCGATGCTCGCGGATCACGAGATCTGCGAGGCCTGCATTCACCTGGGGCTGATCACAGCCGGGGCGCGCGGGGCCGAGGAAGGCGCTTTCCAGACCATCGGAGAAGGCCACCACCGCCTCCACCTCGGCTGCCGGCGCCTGCCAGCACTGGATGCTCTGGGTCGGGGTATGACGCCGCAGAAAGGTGGTTTGGTTGGCGTAATGGCCCTTAGCCGGCGGCAGCGGAGAGTGCCATTGCCCGCCCTGGCGCACCAGCAAGGTGGAATCGCCCACCTGCAGCACGATCAGCCGACGCCGATCCCAGCAGCAGGCCAAGAGGGTGTGATCGTGTAGGGCCACTGGGCCGCGGCGTTGCATCAAGCGGTTGCGGAACTGCAGCAACAGGCGAGGTTCGAGGGCAGGGCGTAGCTCGCGGCGCAGGCGCAGCAATGCCAGCCAACCGGCACGGGCGCTGGCGACAGCGGAATGGGCCACAGCGGCGCTGCCACCAGCCCCATCACAGAGCACAAAACCGCTGAGGCCAAAGCTCTGGCGGGGCAACATAAGAGCATCGCAGCAGGGCTGATCCAGCGCGGCATGGCGCTCGCCGCGGTGCTGGGCGCCACTGAAACGCGGAACGCTGATCACAGCACCCAGCCGTCGTAGACGTCGTCGCCGACGCGCGGATCCACCAGCTGCACGCGATCACCGGGGGCGGATTGGGACACGCGGCTGAGGCTGGCCGACAGCCACAGGAACATCTCCTCGAACTTGAGGTTGTCGAGATCGAGGCAGCGCCCTTTGAACGGGCGGCTCAGGTCATTCAGCACCGCGCGGCCGCGGGATGTCACGTTCACGCCAACGGTGAACAGGGTGAACTTCTGCTCCTGCGCGGCCAGCTCCAACGGTGGGATCAGGGCCTTGTAACCATCGGAGCCGTTGCCATCGTCGTCGGTGGGCTCACCATCGGTGAGCAAGAAGATCCAGGGGCGGTAGTAGCCGATGCCGTGCTGCTGATAGCCGCGCTTGCGCTCGGTGACCTTCAGCATCGCCAGCTCCAAGGCTTGGCGCATGGGGGTGGCCCCGGAGGCCTCCAGTTGCAGCGATTCGGTCTCGTTCAATGGGGAGAATTCACGCTCCAACTTCACAGGCCCAAAGCTGATCACCGCGAGATCTACGCTCTGGGCTGCCACCGGATTGCGCAGGATGTCTTGGCGGAACACATCAAAGCCGGCATTGAGGCGACGGATCTTTTCACCTGCCATCGAATAGGAGCGATCCAACAGCAACACGCAGGGGGTGCGGCGGTGGCGATTGGCCAACAGGCTGCGGGCCTCGGGATTCGCGAACAACATCAGGCTCTATCGAAGAATGAGCACAGCTTCGCGGCGGCAATGGGCAGGGTGGTGTGATCTCGTACGAATGACGAAACCGTCCTTCGCAGGAGCGTGATGCCAGCAGGCATGGCGATGCCGTGAACTGGTGGAATCAACACACCTGCAGACCACCGCAAGGCATCGCCATGGAGATGACCCCTTATCTCAGCCCTCCCGTGCAGGAGGTGCTGTCAATGGTTGCGCGCAAAGTTCGAATCATCGAGAATGGCCCCGCGTGCAGGAAATACGACATCTTTGGTTTTTTCAATGCTGCAGATCGTGAGTTGACGATCTGCAGCCGCCGCATCAGCAGTTATGCCTCTCCCTATCGCGACTTCGATGAAACCGTGTTGCACGAATCGGTGCATGTGGCACAGGCATGCCGAGTCAGCTTCCGCTACCTCACACCCTTTGGCATCAGGAGTAGCAGCATGCCCCTCAGTGCAGCAAAACGTGCCGACCTGCGTAAGGTGATCGCCTTTAATTCAGCCTTAAAAGACATCGACCGCGAGGCCTTCTACATGGAAGACAAGCCCGAACTCGTGCGTTATGTGGTGCGCAAGTACTGCTTTTAAGGCCCATGGCCTGCCAGCGGCATGCCCTCGGTCGTCAGCGCTGGGCCAGCCAGATTCCCAGCGCAAGCCCGAGGGCAAAGCAGCATCCATAGACACCACCTTTGAGCCTTGATGGCTTGAGGGGGCTCAGGGCCCCAGGTTGTTCGGCGCTCGATTCAGGGCGAACGGTTGAAGCACCCATGGGGGAGCGCTGTGATCGGGTGTGCATTGGACGGGTGACTGGCTGGCGGGGTGAAGAACGCTTGGCTTCAGGTGGGCTGCAGCTCGCACTCCCAGGCGGCATCGTCGGCGCCATTCCAGGTGGCTTGCACGTTGTCAATCACGGCCCGGAGACCGATGGTCTGCCAGCCGAGGCAGCGGGCCTCCAGATCGATGCGATGGCCGCAGTGGCTCCAGATCGCCAGCGGTTCCAGGGTTGGGCCCAGCGGCAGCCACTCCGCATCGAAGGCGTCATCAAAGGGGCTGGCGGTGGCCAGGATCTGATCCAGCAGATGGCTTGCCATGGAGGGGAATTTACCGATGGCACCAGCATCTGTGGCGCAGCCCCACCGAGCCGGGCGTCTCCTGCGAATGACGGGGCCGCTCTCACCCTCCCTCGGGGCGATCAGTCTCCCGTCAGCTCAACAGCTGTAGAAGCAGTGGATCAGCCGGCTCCACCAAGGGATTCACCACGCGCACACCACGCCAGCTGAAGCCGGCATGGAGGTCTTCCGTGAGCAACAGCCGGGCCCCGCCTTCGGCGGCCACATTGAGCACCAGGGCATCCCAGCTAGGCAGCTGATGGGCGACGCACAGATCCATCGCTCCCCGCCAGGAGGCAGCCGAGCTGTCTAAAACGGCAAAGGCATCCATCCAGCTGAGAACAGCCTCCTGGGCCTGCGGCGCCGAGCGGCCCGCCTTGCCCGTGAGCACGCGAAACAATTCCCCGAGGCATTGCAGGGGGATGACGACATCCGCCTCGGTGAGTTGCTCAAGCAGCAGCCTGGTGGCGTTGACCCGCTGCTGATCACCGAAGCCCTCGGCGTACACCAGCAGATTGGTGTCCAATGCGGCGCGCATCAGTCGTACAGCTCATCGCGCCGCCAGGTGCGGGGTTCGCCGGTTGGGGGCTGGGCGGAGAGGCGATTGAGGAGGGCGCGGCGGGCCACCGCTTTGCGGCCGCCAGGCTCTTCGCTGGCGGGGCCCAGGCTGGCGACGGGTCTGCCGTGGGCCTGCACGGTGAAGCGCTGCCCCTTGGCGACACGCCTGAGCAGCGCGGAGAAGGAGCGGTTGGCTTCCGAGGCACTGACAACAGCAGGGTCGGCGTCCACGGGACTGATGTAGTTGATTTCACTACTTTAGGGGGCTCTGGGCCGCTGCGGCAGCGCCGGAGCATGAACCTGTGGCGTCGTTGGGGGCCTTGCGCTTACTGGGGATTGCTGCGGTAAAGCGCCATCACCGCTTGGGCCTGCTCCACCTGCAGATCGCGCAGCAGAGCGGGTTCTTCGATGCGGATGCCAGCACCCCAGCGGAAGAGCCAATTGCGCAGGTCCCAGTCGCGTTCGATGGTCCAGCTGGGGAGTCGAACCTCCACCCCGTGGGGGTGGCTTTCGGCGGGGGGCTGGAGGGATTGCTCCTCCAGGCGCATCTGCTCCGGCGGGAAGCGGCCTGGCTCCTCTCGGATCAAGCGAAACACCTCTGGGGTGCAGGAGAAGCGCAGTAGCCCCCAGGGCGGTTGAACGCTGCGACCAGCCGGGTGGTCCATGACGGCAAGTTGGTTGTCGATCGACTCGCCGAAGTACAAGCCGCCACACACCTGCTGGAGATGCTGCAGGCGCTCAAGGGCCCGAGCATGCTCTTCGTCGGCGCTTCGCCTGGCCTGCCCGTCTTCGTTGAGCAGCACCAAGCGATCGAGGCGCAAGACGCGGATTAACCCCAGGCCGTCGCTGCGGCCAACTGGGACTGTCTCGAAGGCCAGGTACCAACTGATGTTGTGAAACAGAAGTTGCAACGGCCAGGCGCGGAAACGGCCGTCATCACCCCTCTGCCTCTGTTGCTCGCTGACGGAATCGGGAAGATGGCGCAACCAAATCCGGCGCCGATCCGCAATCGCCCGCTCCACCCTGGCGGCCATGTCCGGATCGGCGAGCGTGCCTGGCTTCTCCGCTGTGAAGGAGCGATGGGCCAGGGATCGCTTGGGCTGGCGGCGGCGGTCTGGCGATCCATCGGCGCTCAGGATGCCAGCACGCTGCAGGCGATCCTCCAGGGTGAGCAGGAGGGGCTTCTGGGATTGATCACTGAGGCGATCGAGGGAAGCCTTGAGTTGCGCATGCACTTCGAGCAGCTGGTCTGCCGAGAGCAGGGCCGTACCGATTGCATAGCCCTGGCGGCGGCTTTGGGGCCGGCCCTTCACCGGGGCCAGAAAGCCATAGGGCATCAGCACATGTTCAATGTCGTAGCGCAGGGCAGCCTCTTGATCGCTGCGGTAACTGCCCTGAAGGTGGTCGATGTTGCCAATCAGGTGCCGGTACAGCGGGCTGAATTCCTCGCTGCTGCGGCGCGCCCGTTTGGCGCGCTGTGGTTGGGGTGCATCGGGTTGCGCTGACGCGGCCCCATCCGGTGCATCAAACGGCTGCTTGAGCACATGGCGCAGCAGCGTGAACACCCTCTGAAACACCTCGCGGCTGGCCAGGGCTGGGTAGCCGCCGTTGAGGCTGGTCTCCTGCGTGGGCTCGTAGGAGCCGGCCTCGATCGGTTCATCGCCCTGCCAGTCGAGCCGGAAGAAGCCATTGGCCTCCAGCCATGCCAGGTCGCCACGGATGGCATGGGCATCGCCATAGCCATCGCTGTTGCCGCCATGCACCTCCTTCCAGCTGGCGAGGTAGGCCGCAGCCCGCTCAGCCAGCTCTCCCCTCGGTGGCGGATTGCAGATCTTGAGCAGCGCGGCCGCGGTCGCCGGGTCGCTCTCCTCGAGGCCATTAAAGGTTGTGAGCAGGCGAATCAAAAACAGCAGCCGCTCGAGATCCAGGAGGCGTGAGTAGCGATGGAGGTGTGGCTCAATGGCACGCTGCCGATTGCGGGCATTGCGGATCCGCCCTTCGAGCCCCGCCAAGCGCTGGCGAAGATCGGCATCTGTGGTGCCCTCACCGGCGGCTGGATTGAGGGCCACGATGGTGGCAAAGCCTTCGGCACGATCTGGCTTGAAGAAGCGGTTGTTGAGGCAGGCATAAAACTCCTCAATCACCGCTTCGGGCACGGGGCGATCACGCCCTTGGGCCCAGAGCTTGCATTGCTCCAATGGTGTGGTGAGCCACCAGCCAATCCACTCGACGGGGCGCGGTAGCCGCAAGAGCTGGGTGTACAGCAGCCGCCAAGGGCGTCGCGCATGGGTGGCATCAACGATGACGGGCCGCCCATCCGCCACGGCGCTGTTGAGGCGCTGAAGCAGAACAGCGCGAATCTCCTCCCAGGGCCCTTGCACCACCGCATCACCGAACAGCTCTGCGCGAATGGCATCAGTGGAGAGCACCAGGGCGGGCTCACCGCCCTCCCCTTGCAGTAGCGGTGCCAGCTGGTGGGCCAGGGTGGTTTTGCCGCTGCCGGGCGGGCCGATCAGCAGGTGACAGCGCAGGGATGCTGTAGTCATTGCTCCATCCTGGAGCAGGATCAATCCTCAGGGGAATTCTCTTGCGAACGACCGCAAGCTGCTGACAAATTTAGGCTGGTCCCGTAATGTCTTTGATCGCTTCCGGCGATTGTAGATCAAGGACCCCCAATTCAACTCTAGGATTTTGTCAATGCTTAGGTGACCTTGTGATGCAACCAGGCTTTGAAACACCATTCGAACACGATGAAATTACACAAGAGTTCTGTCCCGAAGCGCAAGGCCATATTTGTATTCTGTGGGGCGATCATGGGCACGGCGGTTACAACAGTCAGGTCCGCGGCTACATTCAGGGCGGCCAGCCCATGGATGACACATTTGAGCTAATTGGTCTTTATATTGACTTTGAAGACGCCAAGGCAGCCAAGGATTGGAGGCAAATGCGCCAGGTCGTTTCTGAACTCAGGCAACAGCGCACCGAGATGAAGCTCAGCAAGATCGAGGAACGGTCAATTAGGAACGAGGCCTGAGGGAGACTTGAACGAGGAGAGCAATGCATACCCATTGATGCCCCCTTCATTCGTGAAGCGAAGGAGAACAGACTCGGCTCCCCCGCAGACAATGTGCAAAGGCGCAGCCCTGTGAACCTCCTTCATTGTTCCGTCTACCCAGGCGCACCCATTGCAACTCTTTTGCTGGACTACGCCAAGGACCGGCTCGCCTGCCGGCTTGACGAGCACCGCAGTGTGGATTTTGAACCACCTATCCCTAGCCGCCAAGGGCGTCGCGCATGGGTGGCATCAACGATGACGGGCCGCCCATCCGCCACGGCGCTGTTGAGGCGCTGAAGCAGAACAGCGCGAATCTCCTCCCAAGGCCCTTGCACCACCGCATCACCAAACAGCTCTGCGCGGATGGCATCGGTGGAGAGCACCAGGGCGGGCTCCCCGCTTTCTCTTTGCAGTAGCGGTGCCAGCTGGCGGGCCAGGATGGTTTTACCGCTGCCAGGCGGGCCGATCAGCAGGTGACAGCGCAGGGGCAGCTGAGTCATCGCTTGATTCTGGCGGGCGGCAGAGGCGAAAGCACCATCGTCGCGCGAATGACGGAAACCGCTCGGTCGATCGCACGAGCCCACCAGCAGGGGCCTGTCGGTCGCTGAAGGCTGGTGTCCATGAACGGCACATCCACGTACCGGATCCCGGCGTCACTGCGTGACCTGGTGATCATCGATTTGCTCGAGCTCACCGGCAGCACCACCGCCACGGCCGCGCTGCTTGCCATGTCGCAGCCCAGCGTGAGCCGGCGTTACCAAAAGCTGGCCCGCGAGCTGGGGCTGCGGCGCCAGAACGACGCACCGGTGGGTCTCCGGTTTGGCGACAAGCCTTGGATTGGCTGGCTGAGAAAAGGGGTGAACCACCACCGACTGGCCAATGGGGTGCTCCGCGTGGGCAGCGGCCAGGGGCTTCAGCCGCATCTCGACAAGTTCCCCTGGGCAGATTGGGTATCACTGGGCCGGCACCAGCAACAGCAGTGGCGCGCGCTGTTGTCGCTGGAGCTCCTGGACGCGGTGGCCGTGACGGAGCCTCCAGAGCTCAGCGAGCAGGACAACGACCAGTTGGTGCTGGTGGAGGTGCGACCGCGCTGCGATGACCAGGTGTTGTTGATCTGCCGCCGCGATCCGCTGGTGCTTGAGATCTGCGCCGGCATCAACGGCTGGGGTGAGTTGCCTTAAGCGCGTGCCGTCACGATGCCGATCCATGCCACCTCCTGACGGGGCA
>Ga0194119_10008121_pt1 | contig 14540 bp, 15 predicted proteins | sample TA2MahC100mmetaG_FD_148620 | JGI IMG/M metagenome (GOLD analysis project Ga0194119, IMG submission 148620) | Freshwater microbial communities from Lake Tanganyika, Tanzania - TA2015018 Mahale Deep Cast 100m | ecosystem: Environmental > Aquatic > Freshwater > Lake | place: Tanzania: Lake... | reverse complement strand
CACAGCCGGCGGTGAGTCAGGCGGTTAAGCGAGGGGCGAGGATTATTGAAGAGAGACATCTCAGACTCAAGAAAGATTAGATCTTATATTATTATGGACGTCCCTCTATACTCCCTCTATACTCTATACCCACCGGAACTGAACATGTTCGAAAGCATCATGCTTCCGGTGAGCATGCCCTATCTCGGCCGCGGTTAATGCCACTCTCCCTATCTCCCCCTCCCCCTATCACCCTATCTCTTATTGGATGATCTTCCTTAACTCTTTTGCATTCTGAACCGGAGGCAGACAGGTAAACCCTTTACAGATAAACGTGGTAGGAACATCTGAAATTTCTTTCTCCCTCAGGAATGGAAACCAGCTTCCTTCCAAAGGTTCTTGAGGACCTTTAAGGCTTAAGATCTTATTCGGGAGATAAGCCAGGTAGATCTCTTTCAACATCGACCTTGTCCTTTTATCCTCCTTCGAACCGACGATCCCGATCTCCTCCGGATTGAGAAAGAAGGAGTATCCAGACAACATCTGGGCAAAACCTGAGGGATGTTCCGTAAAAAGGTTATGAAAGAGTTGAAGGATCTGCTCAGCTTTCTGTTTCAGGGAATCGTCTCCTGTGAAGTGGCCAAGCCTGATGAGGTTAAACAGGGCTATGGAGTTAGCCGATGGGATAGCGTTGTCATAGGGACTTTTTGAGCGGGCAATCAGAGACTCGTTCTCTTTCCCTGTGAAGAAGAATCCCCCATTCTTATCGTCCCAGAACTGATCCATCATTCTATCATTGAGATTATTGGCCTCTGTAAGATACTTCACCTCAAAGGTGGCTTCATAGAGATCGATGAGTGACTGGATGAAAAAGGCATAATCTTCTGCATAGCCATTCACATGCCATCTCCCTTTATTAAAGACCCTCATCAACCTCCCGTGCTTCAGCATACCGGCAAGGATGAAATGAACTGCATCCTCTGCGGCCTTGAGATACTCTTTCTTCTGGGTCAATTTAAATCCATCAATGAACCCTGAAATCATCAATCCGTTCCAGGAGGTCAGGATCTTTTCATCACGACCTGGCTTTACCCTCTTTTCTCGCTCCGCAAAAAGGACCTTTCGGCATTCCTCCAACATTTTCTCTAACTCTGGAACGGCCATGCTGTACAATTCTGCAACCTTCTTAAGAGGGCTGGCAATATTGAGGACGCTGGTCCCCCCCTCAAAATTTCCCTGTGGGGTTACTCCATAATAGGCGCAGAAAGGAGTCCCTTTCTCCTTTCCCAATAATTCTTTGATCTCATCCCTTGTCCAGACAAAAAATTTCCCCTCTTCTCCTTCGCTATCCGCATCCTGGGTGGAATAGAAACCTCCTTCAGGGCTTTTCATCTCTCGAAGGACATACTGTAGGATCTCCTCGCCTACCCGAAGATAATGTTCCTTTCCGGTTACCTGATACACTTCAAAGTAAGTCCGGGAGAGAAGTCCATTGTCATAGAGCATCTTTTCGAAATGTGGGATGAGCCAACGTTCATCCACGGAATAGCGATGGAAACCTCCTCCGAGGTGATCATAGATGCCACCATTGGCCATTTTCTCAAGACTCACCTCTGCCATTCTGAGTGCTTCTTTCTCATTCGTTGCCTTCCAGTGCCTCAGGAGAAAAGAGAGGGTCATGCTGTTTGGAAATTTTGGGGCCTTGCCAAATCCCCCATTGAAAGAATCGAATTGTCGCTCAATTGCATCGAAGGCTTTAAGGAGAATGTTTGGGTCCAATTCCCCTTGGGAGGGCAAAATCTCAACCATCTGATGGAGGGCATTCTTCATCTGTGCCTCCATCTGGCTCACTTCTCCCCGATGGGCGCTGTAGTAGTTGGAAATGGTGATCAGCACTTTTGGAAAACCGGGCATCCCCATCCGGTCTTCCGGCGGAAAGTAAGTTCCTGCATGGAAAGGGACAAGGTCAGGGGTCAAAAAAACGGTCATCGGCCATCCGCCGCTTCCGGTCATCACCTGAACCGCATTCATATAGATTTCATCGAGATCCGGCCGTTCCTCCCGATCGACCTTGATATTGACGAAACGATCATTCATCACCTGAGCAATCGCCTCATTCTCAAAGGACTCCTTCTCCATCACATGGCACCAGTGACAGGAGGAGTACCCAATGCTGAGGAGAATGGGTTTATCCTCCTTTTTGGCCCGGCCCAAAGCTTCCTCTCCCCACGGATGCCAATCCACCGGGTTATGGGCATGCTGGAGAAGATAAGGGCTGGTCTCATGAATCAGCCGATTGGTGTGGCGATGTTCCGTGTTTGATCTCCTTAAAATATTTATAACCATTGGGTTAAAGAATAACAAGGAACCTTCGTTTTTAATTCTTGATTGACATAACGATTAGAGTTAGGTAATATAATAGGGTAAGTTTATTACTTATAATAAGGGGGTAATTAAATGGTACAGGCCGTAAAGAAACTTAACTTTATGATTAAAAACGAATTGGTAAAAGATCTGGAGGATCTGGTTCCTCCTGGTAAAAGGAGCAAAGTCGTCAATGATGCGATCATGAAGGAATTAATGGCGATCAGAAGGCAGAAATTGACTGAAAAACTTCTTACGGTCAAACGAAAAAGCCCTTCTCTTTCGGCAGAAGAAATCGTGACGACTCTCAGGGAAGATCGCGGGAGGAGATAAGATGGAGATACCTGTCATTATCCCTGACGCTTCGGTTATCTTGAAATGGGCTTTCCGGTCCCCAGAGGAACAACACCAGGAAAAAGCCCTGACCATTTTGAATGATTGGTGCGAAGGAAAGGTTCATCTGATATTGCCTAAGCTCTGGTCTTTTGAGGTTGGTAATGTCCTCGCTTTAAAAAACCCGCAAAACGCTCAAGAGATCATGGAGATATTGATTGGATATCGTTTTCCTGAATACGAGACTACAGTGGAATTATGTCGGGAAACCTTCAAGCTCATCCGGCAATACCGGGTCACCTTTTATGATGCAGTCTATCATGGAGTCGCCCTTCTGAATAAAGGAACCATGGTTACTATGGACAAAGCATATTACCGCAAGGCGGTAAAGTCCGGTCATGTGGTAATACTCGAAGATTTTTGATTGCCCCCTCTTAATAAAAATAAGCAGGCCGTTAATAAATCTGACACCTTCTAAGAAAAACTTATTTCCCTCGTAAAAACTCAAGTATATGCAAACCGGCTCCTGCACGGTCGGTGATATAAATCAGCCCCCGGTAATCGAGATCCACATCATTCGTCTGGATCACTCTTTTCAGCCCTGGCCCGGTTTTATCGCTCGCCTCCGGAATATAATATCCCACCTCTTTCGGGTGAAAAGGATCGGAGATATCGACGATTCGCAAGCCCGCATTGAAATAGGCAATATAGAGAAGGCCTCCCCCGATGATCTCCCCGTCTTTTGTCTCTGCAAATTGATGGGGACCAAAACGACCGCCTCTCTCGCAAAAATCGCCATCCGGAACCTTAAAGGTCGCCACCGGAATGGGCCGGCTCTCCTCTGTTACATCAACGATATAGAGTTGCCTTCTCATTTCCCGGCACCCGCTGCTGAAAGATTCTTCTGAGATGACGAGAAAATCCCGGACATCTCCTATGCCCTGAGTGAAATTTGGAACCTTCATCTTTGAGAAGGGAACGGTCGTATGAGCACCTGAAAAGGGCGGAGAAAAGTCCATGTGTGAAATCATCACTGGTTTTTGTTTGTCCGAAATATCGAGGGTCACCACATCTCCACCGAAAAGGTATGACAGATAAGCCCTGTCTCCTGAAATGACAGGATGGTGGAGACTGACGCTTTCACCACTCTCTCCAGGCCGTTGCCCGGGGAGACCCCAGTTCGTTACAAATTTTGGGGCAGAGGGATTTCTCAGATCATAGACGATTAAATGTTGCCCCTTCCATCCCGGCCATATTCCGGAGAGGTAGGCGTAGCCGGTTTTGGCATCCCACCAGCTCTTATGAGCGGCCATGAGCCATTCAATCTTTGAGACGAGTTTCGGATTGGCCTTATCCGTAATATCCCAGACTTCAAAACCCGTAAATTCTCCTGATTCCTGATTCCGGAGCAGGTAGTCCCTCCCGTCAAAATATTTTTCCACTACCTGGACCGCCCGGCTCTCCGCGCCCTTATAACCGGGGATATGTTTAATCATCCTGGGCTTCGCCGGGATGGAAACATCTAAGATCGTAGTTCCGTTGGGCTCCATCTTCCCTGTCAAAGGATTGAATCGATCTCCCCGATGGTGTCCGACATAGGCATAATTTCCTTTTAAAACGACCTGAAGGGCCTCACGGCCCTGGAGGTCGCTGTATCCTATCAGCCGGACGTTCGATGCCTCAGACGGATAGGCCGGATCAGGAGCAAGAGGAATCGATCCCAAGAAAAATATTAACAAGAGAGAAAGCCGGAGTGTAATCTTCTTCATTTCTTCTTATAGGTTCCCATCCATTGAGCCTGGGCAAGGATGTGGCCTTTTATGGCTTTTTCAAGATCGGCCTTCGTTGAATTAGAATCCAGATTGAGACGGATATCGAGGGCGTAGATTTTAAAAACATAGTTGTGGGCGCGCCGGGGCGGACAGGGTCCTCCATAATTCTGTTTTTTAAAATCGTTCATTCCCTGAATAGCGCCCTCCGGAACAGAGTTCTCTTTTATCTCCTTCACGCCAGGATCGATATTCCATAAAATCCAGTGGACATAGGATCCTCTGGGCGCATCCGTATCATCAAAGACTAACGCCAGGGATTTCGCTTCTCTGGGAACATTTTCAACCTTAAGAGGAGGATTGGTATTCACTCCATCGCAGGTATAGGCTGAAGGAATCTTTCCATTATTTTCAAATGCCGGACTTGAGATCTTAAACCCGGTCTTTGCGGGATCCTGTCCTATCCCGTGGGAAACAATAAAAAACAGAAGAAAAAAGATCAGCATCAGAGATTTCGTCATTTCCTTACCTCCCTTTTTTAAACCTTGAACCCTGAGCCTTGTTCCTTGAACTTTTCCTTAAGCACACCTCACCAGAAAGATAGGTTTGGGTGAATAACGAAGCACCTTCTCCGTTACGCTTCCAAGAAGAAATCGTTTCACGCCGCTCCGACCATGGGTGGTCATAGCGATCAGGTCAATATCTTTCTGGGCCGCATGGTCGAGGATCTCCTCCGCATCATTTCCATACCGGACATGGCTATCCACATTAAATCCTTTGGCTTTTAGCCTATCCTCCACCTTTTGGAGATACGCCTCTGCTTCCCGGACAACCTTCAGTTCAGCCTCGGTCGGATCCACGCCCGGAAAGGTATAGGCAAGGGCAACCCGTAAAAGGGCAATGCTTGCCTTTAACTCTGCGGCAAGTTTCTCCGCCATGGGGAGAACATTCTCCGCACAATCAGATCCGTCCAAAGGAATTAGAATCTTTTGGAATTTCCCCATCTTAGACCCTCCTTTCATCTGTTTCTAATATAAAACTAACGATTCTCAATCGTGCTGTCAATAAAAAACAGTTCATCCCGTAATTTTCTCCAACGAATAGTTTTAAAAAATTCCCTTGACACGAAATTTACATTATGTTACACAGGATACAAATTTGAAGGGAGAGAAATGGATCAGCTTCGTCATTTTAGCAGTGGGTTTTATTTTTATTGGTTCTTTTATGCCGGAATCTGCCCACTGACTCGCGCTGATCATTAACAAATAAAAAACAGTTAAGGCCGTGGGTAGATTGAAATTCTACCCACGGCCTTTTTTATTTAAGCCGTGGGAAAATCCTTCTCACGGCTTTTTTATTTTTAGCAGAGGAGGATGAACGATGATGATAGGGAAGGAAATTCGTCTGGGGCGCATCATGAACCCAAATTCCGGCAAGACCGTGATCATTCCCATGGATCACGGAGTCACCGTAGGACCAGTGGCCGGATTGATCGACCTGGAGGAGACCATCCATGCCGTGGCAAAAGGCGGGGCAAATGCCATTGTGATTCACAAAGGATGGGTCCAGAATGGCTACCAGCATAATGGCGAGAAGATAGGTTTAATCATTCACCTCTCGGCCGGCACCCGGATGGCGCCTGATCAACATTGTAAAACCCTGGTTTCCACGGTGGAGGAGGCGATCAAATTGGGGGCGGATGGGATCTCTGTCCATGTCAATCTTGGGGCCGAGGAGGAGAGGTCAATGATCAAAGACCTCGGTTCTGTGGCCAGGGTGGCCATGGAATGGGGAATGCCCCTGCTGGCCATGATGTATACGAGGGGGCCCAAGGTGGAGAATGAATATGATGTGAAGGTGGTGAAGCATGCCGCCCGTGTGGGAGCGGAATTGGGAGCGGACATTGTGAAAGTTCCCTATACCGGTTCGCCGGAGAGCTTCAAAGAGGTGGTGGAGAGTTGTTTTGTGCCGGTGGTCATCGCCGGTGGAGAAAAGATGAGCACTGACAAAGACATTCTTGAAATGGTCGAAGGAGCAATGATGGCAGGAGGAGTCGGAGTCTCCATCGGGAGAAACGTCTTTCAGCATCAGGACCCGTCGAAGATCGTTCAGGCCATCTCCAAACTGGTCCACCATGGCTCAACGGTCGAAGAGGTCCTAAAGGATTTGGAGGAGAAGAGATGAAGAAGGTTTGGGTGAAAGTCATTCCCTGGAGGACGGAGTTAGTTCAGGCGGCCATGGAGAGCGGGGCCGATGCCCTCTGGATCGAGTCTGGAAAGTCCCTCGAGGTAAAGAAGATGGGCCTCATTCAGACCGTGGCTGAAGATGGAGATTTGAAATTGGGCCTGGATGTGGTTGAGAGAGAGATCCGTGAAAAGAAGGATGAAGAGGAGATCATCACCTTGAGCCTTTCGAGGAAAGTCGTGGTGAAAAATGGAAACTGGAAAATCATCCCTCTCGAAAATTTATTGAGCAGGACGAACAATCTCTTCCTAGAGATCAATCACCTTCAAGAAGGCGAGACCGCCCTTGGCATCCTCGAGAAAGGAGTTGACGGAATTGTGATCAACCATCCTGATCCGGAGGCCGTGCGGGAGATTATCCGCTCCCTCAAGAGGGAGGCCGAAAAATTTGAGCTTCTCACAGCCAGGGTTAAACAGGTCGAACCCCTCGGGCTGGGAGACCGGGTCTGCGTGGATACCTGTTCTTCGATGATTGAGGGCGAAGGAATGCTGGTGGGAAACAGCAGCCAGGCGCTCTTCCTCATCCATTCCGAGTGTGTCGAAAATCCTTTTGTGAATATCAGACCCTTCCGGGTCAATGCAGGACCTCTTCATTCCTATATTCTCTTAATGGACGGACAGACGAAATATCTATCGGAGATCCGTTCTGGTGATCGGGTTCTTATTGTAAATTTCGAAGGAAAGAGTTTTCCTGCGGTTGTGGGGAGGGCCAAGACTGAAAGGCGTCCTCTGGTTCTGGTAGAGGCTGAGGAAGGCGGCCAGGCCATCTCGGTCATCCTGCAGAATGCGGAAACGATCAGGCTCACACAACCCTGTGGACAAGCAATATCACTGGTGGATCTGAAGTCGGGAAGCGAGGTTCTGGTCTATCGTGAAAAGAGAGGGAGACATTTCGGGGTTCAAATTGAGGAGACAATTCTTGAAAGGTGAGAAGATGGGAAAGATCTGCGTCCCGATTGTGGAACGAACTCTCCAGAGAGCTTCGAGGGCGATTGAAGAAGCCAGAGAAATGGCGGACCTCATTGAATTAAGGGTGGATTATTTGAAGAAACCGGAACTGAAGCGTCTTCTAAAAAAGGGAGGCCCCCCTTTTATTATCACAAACCGCAGAAGGGTGGAAGGAGGGAAGCATAGAGGCACTGAGGAAGAACGACTCGGGGTGCTTGAAGAGGCTATCGACCTTGGGGCCGAATATGTGGACATAGAAGTGAGAAGCGAAAGGTCAGCGATCCTAAAATTATTGGCCGGCAGAAAAGAGACAAAAATTATTCTCTCCTTTCACGACTTTGAGCGAACTTCCTCTCGAAAGTCTCTGAAAAGCACTTTTGACCAGATGGCCCAACTGGAAGCTGATCTAATCAAAATCGTGACTCTTGCCCGCTCCTGGGAAGACAATTTTAGTATCCTCTCTCTCCTCTCTTATGCAAAAAAGAGAAAAAGAGAGATCATCGCTTTCTGCATGGGAGAGAAAGGGAAGATGAGCCGGATCTTTTCTCCACTGATGGGCGGGGCCTGGACGTACGCTTCGTTGACGTCTGAAGGAGCTTCCGCCCCCGGACAATTGCCGGTCGAAGAGATCAGGGAGATCTATAAGAGGTTGAGATGATCGATGCCAAGACCCAACTCTATGGACTCATCGGGAATCCAGTGCGCCATAGCCTGAGCCCAATCATCCATAATGGTGTCTTTCGAAGGATGGGATTAAATGCTGTCTAGTTGACCTTTGAAGTGGAAAATCTCGAGGAAGCCATTCGTGGGATCAGGGGGCTGGGTCTTCGAGGGGTGAGCGTGACCATTCCGTATAAAACCCAGATTCTCCCTTATCTTGATCATATCGAAGGTGTGGTAGGAGAGATCAGAGCAGTGAATACCATTGTGAATGAAGGGGGGAAGATGAGCGACCATAACACCGACTGGCATGGGGCCTTGGAAGCGTTGGAAGAAGAGGGTGATTTGAATGGAAAGAAGGTGATCCTGCTTGGGGCTGGAGGGGCGGCTCGAACCATTGGTTTTGGTCTAAAAGAGAGAGGATGCCAGGGAGTCATTTTCAACCGATCACAGAAGAGGGCCGAGGTCTTAGCTTCAGAATTAGGATGGGAATATCATCCCCTTTCCTCCTTTGATGAGATGGATGGGGATATTCTGGTCAATGCCACTTCTGTAGGCATGTATCCCATGGCTTCGGAGAGCCCAATCCCGAAAGAGGTTTTAAAGGAAGGAATGGTAGTCATGGAAATTGTCTATCAGCCTTTACGGACGAAGCTCCTCCGAGAGGCTGAAGAGCGAGGTTGCAGAACGATCGATGGACTGGAGATGCTTATTCGTCAGGGGGCATCTCAATTCCAGATCTGGACAGGTCACAAACCGGATATCCAGAGGATCAGGGAGGATTTATATCATGCCCTCGGCCTGGGAAAAGTCTTTCCCGTGAGAGAGATCGGTGCCACCCGAAGGAAGGATGATGATAGAGATCAGGCCGCTTCAGACCTGTAATGGAGTAGTCGTTATTCCGGGATCGAAGAGCTACACCCATCGAGCCCTGATTGTTTCTTCCCTGGCGGATGGGGAGTCTATCTTGATCAACGCCTTAAGAAGTGAAGATACGGATTATACAGCCAATGCCCTAAGGGAATTTGGAATTCCGATCTTTTGGAATGAAGATCAACTGCACATCTCTGGAATGGGAGGGATATTCAAGCTTCCGGGCGAAAGGATTTTTCTTGGTAATTCAGGCACCTCCATGAGGTTTCTGACGGCTATGGCTTCCCTTATCAATGGCCGAATCGTATTGGCTGGAAGCGATCGAATGAGGAAACGACCCATGGTCGAACTCTTTAACGGGTTACAGGCATTGGGGGGCAACGCATATTCCCGAGAGGAAGATGGCTCTTTATCGGTTGTAGTCGAATCTGATGGGCTTCGAGGAGGCGTTGTGAAGATGAGGGGTAAAGAAAGCAGCCAATTTCTTTCTGGCCTCTTGATGGTTGCTCCCTACGCTAAACAGGATGTTTACGTTGAGATCACCGATAGCCTGGTTTCAAACTCCTATGTGGACATCACCCTTGACGTGATGGATTCATATGGAATTGAAGTCAAACGAGAAGGCCATCATTGTTTTTCTGTTCCAGCAGGGCAGCGCTATAGCCCTCGGGTTTACTCGATCGAGGCAGATGCTTCCAGCGCTTCTTACTTCTTTTCGGCGGCGGCTATTACAAAAGGGAGAGTAAGGGTTGAAAATTTCAACCCTTACTCGATACAGGCAGATGCAGGTTTCCTCAATCTCTTAGAAAAAATGGGATGCTGGGTCATTCTGGGCGACAGTTGGGCAGGGGTTCACGGCAGCGGGCTTCATGCGATTGCGATAGATATGGGTGACATGCCCGATCTCGTCCCGACTCTGGCCGTCACTGCGGCCTTTGCTCGGGGCCAAACCCTGATTCAGAATATTGGCCATCTCCGCCTCAAGGAGTCAGATCGGATTGCGGTATTGACAACAGAACTTCGCCGCATGGGCATCCGGGTGGAAGAAGGAGAGGACTGGTTGAAGATCGAAGGTGGAAAGGGCCATGGGGCGGAGATTGATCCTCATGACGACCACCGCATCGCCATGAGCTTTGCCATCGCCGGACTGGTCATCCCCGGGATAAAGATTAAAGAACCCCAATGTGTGAAAAAATCTTTTCCGGATTTTTGGGAAGTTTTCAGGAGGCTTTACCTATGAACCTTGTCTTGATTGGATACAGGGCCGCAGGGAAAACCACGGTGGGCAGAAGGCTGTCGGCTTTCTTGCGAAACACGTTTGTGGATTCGGATGAGATGATTGAAAAACACCAGGAGATGACGATCAAAGATATTGTGAGATGTCATGGATGGGACTATTTCAGGACGGTCGAGAGAGAAGTTATTTCGGAAATTTCAAACTACGACAATCTGATCATTGCTGCGGGTGGAGGCGTGGCCATTGATTCCGGGAATGTAAAAGTTCTGAAAAAGAATGGTCTCATTGTCTGGCTCAAAGCGGATGTTGAGATTCTTCTCGAACGGATGGCCAGGGACATTCGTTCGGTTACGGGGAGGCCCAGTTTGACAGGAAAGGGGACCATGAAGGAGTTTAAGGAGGTGCTCATCCAACGGGAGCCGCTCTATGAAAAGGCTTCAGAGGTCCAGGTGGATACATCGCTGTTGGATGTGGAGGGGGTGGTCCATCAGGTTCTCTCTATCTTTGAAGAAAGGCGGGTGAGGGTTTAATTTGGGAGGAAATTCATTCGGAAATCTTTTCAGGATCACGACCTGGGGGGAATCTCATGGGAAAGCATTGGGTGTCGTCATAGACGGGTGTCCATCTGGAATGGAGCTTTCTGAAGAAGAGATTCAGAAGGAGATGGACAGGAGACGCCCGGGTCAAGGCCCGGGAGCAAGCCCCAGAAAGGAGAGAGATCGGATTGAGATCCTCTCCGGCCTCTTTAAAGGAAAGACAACGGGAACGCCGATTTCTCTTTTAGTGAGAAATGAGGATGTGGATTCCAGTCCTTATGAGGAATGGAAAGAGGTCTTCAGGCCCGGTCATGCTGATTTCACCTATCAGGCCAAATACCGAATCAGGGACTACCGGGGCGGAGGCCGGGCTTCGGCGAGGGAGACCGCAGGAAGGGTGGCAGCCGGAGCAATCGCCAAGAAAATCTTATCCCAGGAGAAGATCAATATCCTTGCTTACACCCAAGAGCTCGGTGGAATCCGGGCAGACAGAGTGAATCTTGGCGAGGTGGAGAGGAATTTCTTCCGTTGTCCTGACCCGCAGGCCGCCCTCGCAATGGAAAAGAGGATCGAAGAGGTGAAACTCGAAGGCGATACGCTCGGTGGCATTGTGGGGATTCTTGTCCAGGGATGCCCTCCCGGGTTGGGGGAGCCGGTCTTTGACAAACTGGAGGCGGATCTGGCCAGGGCTCTGATGAGCATCGGAGCCATACGAGGCGTGGAGATAGGAGCCGGATTTAGAGCGGCCCGGATGCTTGGATCAGAGTGTAATGACCCCCTGGGGCCGGACGGATTTGAAAAAAATGATTCGGGAGGAATTTTGGGAGGAATATCGAATGGAGAGGATATCCTGCTCAGAGTGGCGGTGAAGCCCATTCCCTCTATTCGATTAGAGCAAAGGACGATAGATTCTTCCATGCGGCCCACCAGGCTGAAAATGAAGGGACGGCATGATGTCTCAGCCATCCCGCGAATTAATTCGGTTTGTGAGGCCATGGCGGCCATTGTTCTGGTCGATCATTTACTCCGGCAGAAAGCGATTGAGAGGCAATGAAAATGGGAAGACAAGATAAGATTAAAGACCTTCGCCAAAAGATTGATGACCTGGATAGACAGATCCTCCGTTTTTTGAACGAACGGGCAGAGATCGTATTGGAGGTGGGCAAGGCAAAATTAGAAGGCAAAATAGGTTCCTATGATCCTGATCGGGAAGAGAAGATTCTGCGACACCTGGTTAAACAAAATTCTGGGCCCTTTCCGAAGCGCGCCATTGCTCCCGTCTTTCGAGAGATCATCTCGGCCTGTCGTTCCCTGGGAAACGGCTTAAGTGTCGTCTATCTGGGGCCTCCTGCCAGCCATACGCATCAGGCCTGTGTCAAACATTTCGGGAGCTCCCTTGAGGCGATCTCCGGGGAGAGCATTTGGGATATCTTTGAGAGTGTGGAAAAGGAGAAAGTGGATTTTGGCGTGGCGCCCATAGAAAATTCTACCGAAGGAGTTGTGAACCAGACCTTAGATATGTTCATTGAATCTGAAGTCAAGATCTATGGTGAGATCTTGGCCCAGATTTCCCATGACCTGCTCTCAAAAAGCGGGAAACGCCAGGACATTCGAAAAATAGTTTCCCATCCTTCAGCCCTCGCGCAGTGTCGAGAATGGTTGAGAAAAAACTTCCCTGATGTTGAGAGGGTGGAAACGGTGAGCACGGCAAAGGCTGCCCAAATAGCTGCGCAGGATAAGGCTGTTGCAGCGGTTGCCGGTTCTCTAACCGCGGAACTCTATGGCCTGAAAGTGATTGAATCAAGAATTGAAGATTACATCCAAAATTATACGCGCTTTCTGATTCTCAGCCGGCAGTCCAGGGAGAAAACAGGAAAGGATAAGACATCGATTCTTTTTTCAATTCCTCATTCTCCGGGTTCCCTCGTCCAAGCGCTTAAACCCTTCGAGGAGAAGGGAATTAATCTAACGAAGATCGAATCTAGGCCTGTTAAAGATAAACCATGGGAATATATTTTCTTTTTAGATTTTGAAGGCCATGCCACAGACGCTCCTATTCATGAAATCTTGGATGAGATGGAAGACAACGTCCTTTTTATGAAGCTTCTGGGTTCTTACCCCAGGAACTCGTAAGAGAGGAGCAGACGAGAGATCGAAGATGGTGAAATCAGGAGTCAGGGGGATGGGTGAAAGGTTTAAGAGGGCGCGAATCGGCGTCAAGGATATCCTGGCACTCGTAGACGTGACGCTCGAAGATCAATTATGGGGTCATGAATACCTCTTTCCCTACGAGGTCTTTGAAGGACTCAATGAATTAATTAACAGGACCGTCCATGGAACGAGGATTGAGCGTTCCAGACCGAAAGACGGCAGTCAACCCTTTCACACCTTTGAGATCCATACGGAAGAAGGGGATGTCCTCGGCTATCTCAATATGATTTTTCTCAGAAAACCCATCCCGTGTTATTACCTGGTCTATGTGGAGGTCCTGTCTCCCTTTCGTGGCCGGGGACTGGGCAATAAGATCCTCAAGGCCTTCAGGAAATTTGTTGAGAATAAAGAGGCCGTGGGGCTTCTGGATAACATCATTCCGACCAATGAGCCAACCTGCGATATTTATACGAAACTCGGTTGGAAGGATAGCGAAGAACTGATCGGCGAAAGCATGGTCAATGGTGAAAGGCACTACATGGTCTTCATCCCGGCCTCCATGGAATCCCTTGACCTGAAAGGCAGGCTGATCAAACTTCTTTTTAAAGTTAAGAAAAAGAGGTCAATCGTCGACATGCATGACAATGAGTCCATGGTCAAGCGAACGATCTCGGAATTTCGATCAGTGTACGAAACACTGGAACACCTCTTCGATATAGAGCTCTCAACAGGAACTTCAACCCCATTCATGTGTTTCATGTTTACCAAGTTCGTCACGAAAGTGCTTGGGTTCAGAAGGCGGATCACCACACTTCTCGGCTATACGGGCGGAGAGTCCCTTGAACAGATCTCCATCTCGGAGCAAATCAAGTCCCTCCCCATTCAACCCTATTCCTTGTGGAGTTCGAGGGAAAGACCGGCAGACATATGGGGAGAAGAACGAGTCATTCGGAGCTTCCCCGAGGAACTAAAAAGGGAACCCACCCTTTATATCGAGGGTCTTTCCTTCTATCGGCGGCCTTATCTCTCTTCCTGGTTCAGGAAAAAGGAAGAAGGAGAATCCCTTAACCTGAAAATCGCCGATATCCTGGATCTGGGATTCGATCCCACAAGGCTAAGGGAGTTCAGGCATGAAGGGGTGGAGTATATCTTCGAGAGATCAACCCCTCCCTTCCTCCCCTCTATTGAAAAGAGGAGAAGCTTTTTGCCTAAAATCGCCAAGCACACCTCAGGGATGCGTTTCCGCAACGCAACCGTTCAGATCAATCCACCCCTTGCCATTCTCGAGGACAAAGGGAACATTTATATCCTCCGCAGGAAACTGGAGGGGATTCACCTGGAGGAGGCTTTGGATCAGCTCAAGACCGCCCCAAATCTGAAAGAGATGAATTGCACCGTGAAGATGGATCGTGTGATTGTTTTGACGATTTATGGAATGGTTGAAGAA
>Ga0194119_10008114_pt1 | contig 14550 bp, 12 predicted proteins | sample TA2MahC100mmetaG_FD_148620 | JGI IMG/M metagenome (GOLD analysis project Ga0194119, IMG submission 148620) | Freshwater microbial communities from Lake Tanganyika, Tanzania - TA2015018 Mahale Deep Cast 100m | ecosystem: Environmental > Aquatic > Freshwater > Lake | place: Tanzania: Lake... | reverse complement strand
TTTCTGCGCAGGGCGATGAAGGGCCGACGGGTACCGGCCAAGGTAACGCTGGACGCGTACGCGGCCTCCCATCGCGCGGTAGCTGATCTAAAGAAAACCGGCGAGTTGCCGGAGCAACTGGTAGTCCGCAGCAGCAAGTACTTGAACAATTTGATCGAGCAAGATCATCGCAGGATCAAGCGGCGATTGCGGCCGATGCTGGGACTCAAGAGCTTTGAGTCGGCGACCATTGTGATCAGCGGTATCGAACTGGCGGAGAAGATCAAGAAAGCCCAATTCAAATTTGGCAAACTGGGCGGGTCAAGGGCGACGATGCCGGAGATCTGGCGAGCCGCGTTGGCAGCGTGATCGGCATCGGGTTCGATCGAGACGTCGGCACCGACCGAATTTGGCTCGTCTCGGAATTCGCACCAGAGCCTCCACGTTTACCAGCGGGTTGATCACAAACTCGCCGTTCTTCTGCTTCAGTTCAGCCGCCAGGGCGGCCGGCGTCTGACCCGCGGCAACGATGTCTCCCACCAGCGGCGCGGTCACGCGGCCATCCGGCCGCACCGACGCGGTGAACGATAAATCCGGCTCTTTCCACACGAGAACCTTGATGACGTCCTCAGCGCCGATCTTGTAAGTATTGGGATCCACCGAAGCTGACAAGCCATCCATGACGGGCGGGCTATTGTCGCCACCCGGCTTGTCGCTTTCCGTGGACGACGAAGATTGCTTCTTAGACTCGGCGGGACTTGGCGGCAATACGACTTGCTGGGTCAAGACCAGCGTCACTACACCTGTTGCCGCCATACCGGCAATCGGGCTCGCGGGACCGGTTAGAAACCGGTTCATGCGCATCTCATTTGGCGGGCGGCCTCTTTAGCCTTGGACCCCGGCTTGTCTCCTCAGAACGAAACATCTTGTTGTGGCGCGCCAGGGATTGGCTCTCGTGGCGCGCGGACCCGGCCGATTCTCCGGCACGCAAACTACTAAACGTGCTGGGCCGGCCGTGCTTTTGGGGTGGATCGCACAGCAGGCTCACAATTCCAAGCTTATCAACATCATAACCAAAACCGAGGGGCGTAGAATGGTAAGTTCGGGGTAGATATTGGGGCAAAAAGGTACAGGCTCAATTTACTTTACTACGTAGAGTACTTTCCAAGACTACGAAATGACGCGCACAATTGCAAGTGGAAAGGGCAGAATCAGAGAGACATGCGTTACTTCCTGGCGAAATCCGAACCCGGCGTATATTCAATTGACGATTTGGCGCGCGACCGTCGCACCGTGTGGGATGGGGTGCGCAATGCGCAGGCGGTGAAGACGATTCTCAGCATGCAGCCGGGCGATCTGGTGATGATTTACCACTCGGGCGGCGAATCCCAAATTGCCGGAGTGGCGCGCGTGGTGGCGGCGGGGCGGCCGGATGCGAAGGACCCGAAGTCAGCCATCGCCGACCTGGAGTTTGTTTCCAAGCTGGCCACGCCCGTCACCCTGGGTGCTGTCAAGCAGAGTGGTTTGTTTGCCGACTTTGCGCTGGTGCGTCAATCGCGGCTGTCCACGATGGAGGCGCCCACGAAATTTGTGGAGTGGGTCATCCGGCAGGCGCCGGATGCGGGGTTGTAGACCTCAGGCGTACCACGCGCGCCCGGCATGGGGCGTCAGCGCTTCCTGCCACCGCCGCCTTTTTTCGTCTGCCCCGGCACGGCGGGGATCCCTTCGCCGTTGTACTGGCTGAGGACCATCCACGGGTCCGCGGTGCGCTCGCGGTCGTCGTGCACTTTGCGGCGGAGTTCTGCGAGCGTGGCGGCATGGGCGGAGGAGGCGGCGAGGTTATCGATCTCATGCGGGTCGCGCGCGATGTCGTAGAGCTCTTCGCCCTTCCGGTGCAGATACGCGCCCACGGGCCGCGCGCCCACCTTGGCCTTTTCGCCATCGCGCAGCACGCTTCGCCAGGTGGCCGAAGCCCAGAGATCGGAGGCGTGCGGATACTCGAGTTCGGGAAACAGGTTGCGGATGTACTTGTACTGGCGCGTGCGCGCGCCGCGCATCGGGTAGTACATGGTGATCTCGTGGAAAGTGTGCGAGAAGTAGACCTCGTCGCGGCCCGCGGGGTTTTCCTGTTCGAGGGTAGGTAGAATGCTGCGCCCGTGGAGTTCATAGCCCGGCCCGGCTGCGCTCGTCCAATCGAGAATCGTCGGCACGATGTCCACCCAGCTCACCATGCCGTTGTTCACCACACCGCGGCGCGTTTGTCCGGGCGCGCGCACAATCAGCGGCAGGTGGATGCCCGCGTCGTAGCAGTTGGTTTTGGCATTGGCAAACGGCATGCCGTTGTCGCTGAGGAAGATCAACAGCGTGTTGTCGAGCTGGCCGGTTTCCTTCAGCACGTCCATCATCATGCCGATGCCTTGGTCCAGCCGGTTGGCGGCTTCGTAGTATTCGGCCACTTCGCCGCGCACGGCGGCGTTGCCGGGCAGGTACGAGGGCACACGCACCTGCGCGGGATCGAACCGGTTGCGGGTCACGCCGCGGTAGTCGCGGTTGGCAAAGCCCTGCCCGGCTCGATGCGGATCGGTGAAGCCCATGTGCAGGTAGAAGGGCTTGGACGAGCTGGCCTGGATGAAGTCGCGCGCGATCTCGGCCATGCGCGTCACGTCGCGCCCGCCTTCGCGCGTGGCGTTCAGGTCCCAGCCGAATTCGCTCAACGGATTGACGTGGAGCTTGGCGATCACGCCCGTGCGGTAACCGGCGGCCTTCAGCAACTCCGGGGACGATTTCACTTTCGGCAAGTAGTGCAGGTTGTGCTCGCCGTGCGCGTGACCGTAGTGCCCGTTTGCATGATTTTGCAGGCCGCTGAGCAGCACGCTGCGGCTGGCGCTGCATGACGCGGTGGTGCAGAAGGCGTTGGTGAAGCGCACGCCATCGGCGGCGAGACGGTCGAGGTGCGGCGTGCTAGCCGTGCGGTCGCCATAGGCGCCGGCGTGGAGGCCGAGGTCGTCGGCGATCATCAGCAGCACGTTCTTCGGACGCGATTGCGCGAACGACCAGCCAGCCGTCCCCGCGGCGAGGGCGCCCACCAGGCTGCGGCGGCTGGGAGTGACGCTTCTCATCATGGACAGCCATCATACAAAAGAAAGCTTGCCGAGTACGAATCCGTTGCGCGCTCATCGTCGCCGGGGCGGCAGAGTAACTGCGCATTTAGTAGCTTCTTGTTACTAGCCGCCCCCCTTAGTACTGTTCCGGCTGGCGCTCAACGCGAGTTAGTTGCGGTACGGTCGTTCCAAATCGCCGTAATATTGTCGCTTTTTGGACGGGATTCGGAGTGTATCGAAGTGTAGGGTTCTATGCGAGAGCCATAAGTCGTAGACCAACGGTAAGGCTGGCGGCGAACGCGACACCCCGGCACACTCTTCACGGAGGAGTTTTCCACTCAAATGTTCAAGCTTTTGCTTCCTACATTTCTGGCCACGTCGCTCTCGGCGTCCGTGGTTATTTTTAACCCGGTGCCTGGGACAGGACCCGCCGTCAACACCACCGTCACCATCACCGACCTCGTCAGTGGCGGTGTCAGCATCAACACCGCTGTTTCCGGCACGCCCACCGGCGACATCCGTGGTCTTTTCTTCGTCCTGTCCGGCAATTCCGTCGGACTCAACTGCTCACAGATCAGCGGCTCGGACGTCACTGACTGCGAAATCGATGAGGGCAGCGTGAGTGACCTCGGTGGCGGCGCCAATATGAATGGCGTCTTCACATCGTTTGACGTCGGCATCGAGATTGGCACGTCTGGCATTAGCGGCGACGACATTCAGAACACCACGGTAATTTTCAACAATTCGGCCGTGACGGCGTCTCGGTTCACAGCGTTCGGCGTCCGCCTGACCTCGGTTGGCCCCGTCGGCGGTTCCCGTGCGGACTCGTCGAAGCTGTTTGACGACACGCCGGATCGCGGCGTCGAAGTGCCCGAGCCGAGCACGCTGGCCATGGCCAGCATCGCGTTGACGGGTGTGGGCCTGCTGCGCCGCCGTTCAGCCTAAACGGCCGTAAACAACGGCGCCGCAGACCTCCAGCCGCGGCGCCCCTCATTCCCGCGGGTCATGACAGATCATGGCCCGCGTTTTCATTTTGGAGCGCCAACCTACTGCGGCTTCGGTGCTTCAGGTTGCTGCGGCTGTCCCTCGCCTTGCGGTTGCTGGTTCTTCCGCTTCCCTTTGCCCTTGCCGCGCTTGCCTTTGCCATTCTTCTTGCCGTCGCCTTCGGTTTGGCCCTGGCCCTGGCCTTGTTCCGTGCCGTTTTGCTGCGCCTCGTCAGCGCCGCCCGCGAACGTCAAGGGCAAAGGGCCCAAGGCCATTGAAAGGCCCAGCATGATGGTGAGAACACGTTTCATGGTGTGTGAGTAAACTCCCTCGCCGTTCCAAACCCGGCGGCCGAGGAAAAGCTTCTGATATCCTGATCGCCGCCATGGAGATGACCCGCCGCACGTTCTTTCCGCTCGCCGCATGGGCCGCCGCCGCGTCCGCGCAGAACCGCCCGCGCCGCCGTCCGAATATCGTGCTGATCGTCGCCGACGATCTCGGCAACAACGACGCCGGGTTTCAAGGAAGCCCGGACTGCAAAACGCCGCACCTGGACTCACTCGCCGCCGCCGGCACGCGCTACGCAAGCGGCTACGCCTCGCATCCGTTCTGCAGCCCGACGCGGGCCGGCATCATGACGGGCCGCTACCAGCACCGCTTCGGACACGAGAACAACATGGTGGTGAGGCGCTACGATCCCGATACGGGGCTGCTTTTGACCGAGACGATGCTGCCCGAGTTGCCGTCCAAAGCCGGGTACGCCACCGGGCTGGTGGGCAAGTGGCATCTGGGCGCGCATCCGCGTTTCCATCCGCAGGCGCGCGACTTTCAGGAGATGTACGGCTTTGTCGGCGGCGGGCATGACTACTTTCATCCCGGCGTGGACGGCGATGTCGATCAGCACCTTTTTCCCATCGAGCGCGACCGCACGACGGTGGTAGAGAAAGAGTACCTCACCACGGCGCTGGGGCGCGAGGCCGCCGCCTTCGTGCGGCGTCACCAGGAGCAGCCGTTCTTTCTCTATCTCGCTTTCAACGCGCCGCATTCGCCGCTCCAAGCGCCGCAGGCGTACCTCCGCAAGTTCGCCGCGATTCAGGATCCGGACTGGCGCTCCTATGCGGCGATGGTCGCGGCGATGGATGACGCCGTGGGCCGCGTGCTGACGGCCTTGCGCGAATTGCGGCTGGAGGATGACACGCTCGTCTTCTTCCTTTCCGACAACGGCGGCCCGCGCGACAACGCGTCCTCCAACGGGCGCTATCGCGGCACCAAGCGCACGGTGTATGAAGGCGGCATCCGCGTTCCGTTTGTGGTTCGCTTCCCCGGCCGCGTGCCGGCGGGTGCGGCGGTGGACACGCCGGTGATCTCGATGGACATCTTCACTACCTCGCTTGCGGCGGCGGGCATTCCGGTGGACCGGTCTAAGCCCATTGACGGCGTCAATCTGCTGGAGCCGGTCCCGGCCCGCGCACTGCACTGGCGCATGTTCGGCGGCGACGAAGGCGCGATCCGCGACGGCGTGCCCAAGTGGGTGAGGCGGGGCGCGAACCGGCCGCCGGAGTTGTACGATTTGGCTGCGGACCCCGGCGAGAAGAACGATCTCGCCGCCGAGCGCCCGGCCGACGCGGCGCGGCTGGCGGCGGCGTGAAATACGTGGAGCAGGCAGATGGCCGAGCCGCGGTGGCTGGACCACATCTACCATCGGGAGAAGCTGGCAGCGAAACACTAAGGCAGGGGAACCGGTCCCCGCGCTAAATGACCGCCTTCACGTCGACGCCGGTCTTCTCCCAGCGCCCAGTCTTGCCCGACTTTATCACGGCTTCGCACACCTTCTGCGTTTGTAGCGCGCTGCGGAAGTCCGGCTGCGCGGGCTTGCCGTTCTCCACGCCCTGCACGAAATCGGCCAGCGCATTGAGGAAGCTGTGCTCGTAGCCGATGACCAGCCCCGGCACCCAATAGCGGTTCATGTACGGGTGCTCGCCGTTGGTGACGTGGATGCGCCGCCAGCCGCGGATGTGCGAATCCACCGTGGCCTCCCCGCCGCCGGTGTTGTACTCAAAGAAATCGAGATACTCCATCTCTTCGAGGTTGAACGCGAGGCTCCCTTGTTCGCCGTTCAGCTCAAACGTCTTCAGGGCCTTGTGCCCGCGCGCATAGCGCGTCGACTCAAACAGCCCCAGCGACCCGTTGGCAAATTCGCAAATGAACAGGCACGCATCGTCGATCCCGACCGGCTGCATCTTGCCCGTGACGGCATGCTTGCGCTGCTTCACAAACGTCTCGGTACGCGCGGTGACGCGCACGATCGGCCCGTTCAGCCACATCGCGCAATCGATGTTGTGGGCCAGCAGATCGCCGGTGACGCCGGATCCCGCAGCCTTCACATCCAGCCGCCACAAGCCCGCGCCGCCTTGCGGGACGTCGGGTGAGATCGTCCAGTCCTGCAAAAAGTTGGCGCGGAAATGATAGGGCCGGCCGATGCGGCCTTCGGCGATCAACTGCTTGGCGAGCGAAATGGAGGGCACACGGCGGTAGTTGAACCACACCATGTTCGGCAACTTGGCCTTTTCGACGGCCTTCACCATCGTCTCGCCTTGCTTCACATCGAGCGCCAGCGGCTTCTCGCACACGATCATCTTGCCGGCTTTCGCCGCGGCGAGCGCGATTTCCATATGCGAGTCGTTGGGCGTGCAGATGTCGATGAGGTCCACATCGGGCGACCTGACCAGCTTGCGCCAGTCCGTCTCGGTGCGCTCGTAGCCCCAGTTGGCCGCAAACGCCTTCACCTTCTCCTCATTGCGCGCGCAAGCGGCTTTCAACACAACCTTGTGCTGGAGCGGAAAGAAGTCGTTCAGCCGCTTGTAGGCATTCGAGTGGGCCCGGCCCATGAAGCCGTAGCCGATCATTCCAACGCGAAGTTCCTTCATGTCAGTTCCCGTACTTGGCGATCAGCGCGTCGAGCGACTTCTTGCAGCTCTCGGTGGCGGCCCAGGCGTCGGGCCAGAAGCACAGATCGATGGTCCACCAGTCATGCGAGAGGCGCGAGGCCTTGATCAGTTCGGGCAGGATTTCGTCGAAGTTCAGCACGCCCATGCCGAAGGGCGGATGCGCCGAGGTTTCGTCTTCGCCGTTCGCGTCTTTGTGGCAGGTGTTGTCGGAGTCAATGAGGTGGATGTGATTGATGCGACCGTTCAGCATCTTGATGTACTCCACCTGATTGACGAACACTTCCTTGCCGCCTTCGTGGCGCGCGCCCACCACGCCCACCATTTGGCCGTGGCAGGTGTCGTACTGTATGCCGAAGTTCGGCTTGTTCACGGCGTCATGGATGCGCACCGCGTCGCTCGGCTTGTTGAACGCAAAGCCGGGCTCCACTTCCCACGTCACATATTGGCCGTTGCCGGCGGCGATGTCGCAGCAGGTCTGCCACGTCTTCACCACGCGATTCATTGCCGTTGCGTAGTCCACCTCGCGGTGAATCGTCGGCGGCTGCACGCAGTCTACGCGCACGCCCTGAATGCCGACGTCTTTGGAGAAGTCGGAGTTGCGTTTGAACTCGGCGATGTACTTGGACTGGTCATCGGTGTTGATGAGCTTTTCGCCCCACAGGTTGGCCGCGATGCCGCTGAACGCCATCCCCATGGACTTCATCTTCGCCACGAGTTCATCGCGCTGCGACTTCTGCGGCAGCGCTCCGGCCCAGCCTTCGTTGGGGCCATTCGGGTTGCCCGGGTTCGGGTGCGGCGGGAAACCGCCGAGCTCAACGCCGTCAAAGCCGAGCGCCCTGAGCTTGTTGAGTACGGTGTCAAAATCGACGGGGTTTGAGCCGTAAGGCCCGATCGTGTAGGCCCACGAGCCGATGGAGCTGCGCTTACTCATAGCACTTTATGATACACACGCAGCCCGCGCCGGCTCGCGGGCATTCGCAGGCGCGCTCTACGCCCGGCAGCGGCGGCGTTGGAGGAGTCCGGCCAGCGCGAGGGCGCTACCCAGCATTCCGTAGGTGGACGGCTCCGGCACGGCCGAACCGCCGCCGTCATCGGAGCTGAGGAACTCCACGCGCAGCCCGGTCACGTTAGACCGGTTCTCCACCCTGAAGGTGAGCGTGTTGATGCCCGTCACAAACCCGCTCGTGATGGTAAACGGCGTCCAACTGGTGAACGCGGCTGTGTCGACGCAGTCGGTGATGGCCGAAAAGGCCGGCGGGCCGAAGTTGAGGCTGGCAATACCGCAGTTGTCCGCCGCCCAGCGGCCGGTGATCGTTGCCGTAGGCGACGTCAAATTTAAGGTCAATCGATAAAAACTCAGGCTGGAGCCAGGCAGGCCGTCCGCGGCAACGGAGATCCACCGCGACTGGTCGCTACCCACACCCGTGAGGGTTTCAGGAATGTAGGACGGGTGTTTGTAGGTGAACGCATTGGCGAGAGAGGCCTGAAACCAGTGCAGTTCCGTAACGCCGTTGCCGCCCGGCAGTTGCACGCCCGCGTTGTCAACCCCCGTGTTATACAGACCGGCGATCGGCGCGGCCTGCAAGGAAAAGGTAAGGAAAAGGACGCTCAGGGCGCCCCGTGTTTTGGTCATGGGAAAACCTCCGTCCAATGAATGCGGAGTGCGAGGGCAAACGGGGTCACCTTTGTCCCAACTTCTATTGCGGCCCGGACTAAAATAGCGGGTTGACGTTTCGCACGCTGCTACCGCTTCTTTTGGCCTCCATGGTCTTCGCGCAGGAATGCGCCGTTCGTCCGCTTTCGCCCGCGCAGCCGCCGCTGAAGATCGAAGAGGGCGAACGCGCCACTGAGTCCGCCACCTTCCGCACGGCGGTGATGGCCGTCTCGCCGCAGAACGCGTCGGTGATCTTCGACACGGCCAACCGCATCCGGCGCGTGGACGCGGACGGACGCATAGTCACGCTCGCTGGCAACGGCGCGCGCGGGGACGATCTGGCCGCGGGGCCGGCGCGCGAGGCGGCGCTACCCAACGTCACGCAGATTTTGTTTTCCCCCTCTGGCGAATTGCATTTCGTGGCCGTGGAGCGGGTGTGGCGCCTGCGCGGCGACCGCCTGGAGGTGGCGGCAGGCACGAGTCGCGCGGGGTTCAACGGCGAGTCTGGCGCGGCGGCGGAGATGAATCTCGGCGGCATTGTGCAGGCCGCGTTCGATTCGTCCGAGCGTCTGCTGATTCTCGATGGCCATGCGCGCCTCCGGCGTGTGGAATCGGACGGCATGCTCCACACGATCGCCGGCTCGGCGCGTCTTCCCGCCGCCACCGGTTTTACCGGCGACAACGGCCCGGCGACGCAGGCGGCTCTGTTCAGCCCGCGCCAGGTGGTGCCGCTCGCCGACGGGTCTGTGTGGATCAAGGACTTTTCCGGCCGCCACATCCGACTGCTCACGCCCGACGGCCTAATTCGCACCGTCAACTCCAACTTCGAACCCACCATCAACATCCTGCGGCTGGCCGACGGCACGCCCGGCGCGGCGACGGCCAATCGCATGTACCCGCTGCGCTCGAACGGCGGCATTGAAACCGGCTCGGCACCCTACCGCGGATTCACAGGCACGCCGCGCGCGGTGGCGCCGGACGGCTCCCTGTTGTTTGAGGGCTCAGCGCGGCCGGAGATGAACACGCCTCTGGTGCGGCTCACGCCTGGACCCGCCGGCGTGCAGACCGTGCTGGGCGGCGCGCCGCCGGCGCGTATCGTGGACGGGCAGGCCGCGCCGTTTGGAGCGATTCGCAATGGATCGCTCCTCTATGCATCGACGCTCGATGGCAAGTCCGGCGTGCTCGAAGCGCGGCCCGGGCAAGCGCCGCGTTTCGTCGTGGGCGGCGGCAACGACACGGGCAAACCGGAAGGCAAGACCGCGACGGATCTCACCCTGTTCGGTATCGTCGCTTTTGCGACGGATAACGACGGCCGCATTGTGATCGCCGATGTGTGGCGGCGGCGCATCCTCGTGGTGGGCGCCGATGGCAAGGTCTCTGTTTTGAAGGCGGGCGGCGAGCCGGTGGTGTATGCGCCGCTCGGCACCTTTTCCACGCTCCAGCGGCTGACGGCGGACCGCGCCGGCAATGTCTATTGGTTCCAGCAGGGCGCAACTCCCACGGGCGGCGTCTTCTCGGCGGAGATCAACGTCTGGTCTCGCGCCGCCGGCACCATTTCGCGCTTCACCATACCCGGCCTCGCGGCGCTGGCGCGGCTCGACGACGGAAGCCCGGTGGCGCTCGCGGGCAACAGCGCCACGTTCCGCACGGTGTACTCGCTGGACGCCTCGGCTGGGCAAGGCGTGCCGCTCGGCGGGTTGCAGATGCTGCCGTTCACCTCGGCCACGCGCCTCAACGGACAACCCTACTTCGTCGCCGCCGCACGCCTCTTCCGCGGCGAACCGGGGAACCTCGAGTACTTCGACCTGCCGGCGTTGCCCTCAGGCGCTCCGTTCACGCCGGACTTTGTGATCGGCGGCGCCGGTCAGTTGCTCGTGCATCTCGTCGACGGCGGCTTCTATCGCGTGGAGAATCCCGGCGCCTGCACGTGGCAACCGCAACCGTTCGCCACTCCCGATGGCGTGGTGAACGCCGCCAGCTTCGGGCATCCCAACACGATGTCCCCCCGGCAACTGCTGACGGTCTTCGGCCGCGGACTCGGCCCGCCCGAGGGCTTCAGCGGCGTGGTGGACGGCACCCTGCGCGCCACCGCGCAACCCGCGCCGTATCCCTCGCTGCAACTCGGCAACTTCACCGGCGCGATTCCCAACGCCACGCTCGCCAGCACCGTGCTGCCCGTCGTCTACTCGGACGGCCGCCAGGCGACCGTGCAAACGCCGCCAGCTCTTCCCGCTTCCGGCACGATTCTGCTCCACTACGGTTGGCAGGGCTTGACGCTCATCTACCCGAGGACGATCGCCGCGCGGGCCGCCGCGCCCGGTTTGTTCCCGCTGCTGCCGGCCGAACCCGTGAAGGCGGGCGACAAGGTGAACTTTTACGCTACCGGACTCGGCGCGATCTCCACGACCCTCGTGATCGGCGAGTTCTTCCCAGCCGATACCCCGGTGGCCGTCACCGCCACGCCGCTTACTTTGCGGATCGGCGGGATCGAATCCGAAATTCGCAGCGCCGTTGGCTTGCCGGGGTCGTTGGGGGTGCTGCAGATCGAAGTCGTGGTGCCCGCTGGGCTGACGCCCGGCGAACATGCGGTGGAGATCAGCGCTGCCGAGCAGACCAATGAAGGGCAGACGGTTACGCTACGGGTGACGGGGAATTAGCAGGAGGAAAGTGGTTGGGACGCAGGGATTCGAACCCCGATAGGCAGAGTCAGAGTCTGCAGTCTTGCCGTTAGACGACGTCCCACCAAGCCGCTCCTATTGTAACAACACTCGGCCCGCCGGCACCACATCCGGTGAGACCCGCGCGGCAAAATAGCGATCCCAGGTACGCCCGCCGCGCGTGCGCTTCCACGCCTCAGCCCACACCTCATCGAAACGGTCGCGCGCCTTGTGCTGGCGCTCAGACAACCACTCCTTCAGTTCCGCCGATTGCCGAACGGCCGAACGGCCGCGCATCGTTTCGCAATCGTTGAGATCGCCGAGTTGCTGCTGCACCGCGCGCAGCAGAGCCAGGTACGCCGTTGCCTTCGGCAGGCACAACTCCAGCGTGTAGCGCAGGTGTTTGGTCTTGAGACGGAAGGCGTGGAGTTCCCGGGCTCCGCCGTCCGCGGCCTTTGCGCCGGCCGCCCAATAGCGGGCGCTGAGACGGCACAGCAGCGCGGCAGCGCCGTCAACGGTTGCCGCTCGAAGAGTGAGCGAGTCCGCGTCCAGTTCAATCAACCGGCGAATCAGACGCTGCGCGGCGCGGCTCCGTTCACGCCGTAGCGCCGCAACCACGCCCTCGGCGCCAGCCACACCGGACTTGCCGCAGAGGGAGATGGCAACATCGAGATTCCTCGTCTCGCCAGCGGCTCGCATGACGGGGCGCAAACGCCGCCGCACGGCCTTGCCGGCTCGAACCGCACGCAGGGGTTCCATGAGCCGGCGAACCGCGGCGCGCAACCGGTGTACGGCATCTTCATCCGGCGTCAGGCTCGCGGCAGCGGCTTCCAGCTGCACCTGCCGGAGGCGCGCGCTGAGCCGATCTTGGATCAAGTCCGGCACGGTCTATCGCGAGGATTGCCTGCCGTTGCGGGCCACCACCACCGTCAACGGCCGCCCGTAGACGCTCTGGAAAACCTCGCCCACCCGTTCGCCGGCCCAATGCTCCAGTTCCGCATTGCCGCCGCGCAGTTGAATCTGCGCCGCCAACGATCCGCTGAGCTGGCAGGCGATTTCGCCCACCCGCTGTTCTTTCGAAAAATCGAACGTATCGGCGAGCCGCAGCAAAGGGATCAGCATCAGCAGACCGCGGCGGTCGTCGGCGGGTAGCGCCAGATATTCGGCGTGGCGCGGTCCGGGCATGCTCTTGCGATGGAACCGGCACAGATGCGCAATCAGCAAGCGCTCACGATCGGTGAACCCCGGCAGGTCAGAGTTCGACACCAGATACTGCGAATGCTTGTGGTGCCCGGTGTCGGCCACAAACAGGCCCACATCGTAGAGCACCGCGGCAGCCTCCAGGAGCTTCCCCCACTCGGGCTTGAGCTTGTGCAGCGGCGCAAGTTCCACGAACAGATGCCGCGCAAACTGCGCCACCTTGCGGAAGTGCCGGGCCGCGACGCCGTACTTGGCCGCCATCTCCTCCACCACCTGGCGCTGCTCCGGCGTCAACTGCGCGCGCTCGCGGCCCACACCGCGGGCCGCCAGATCCGCCACAATGCCATCGCGCACGCCGGCGGCCGAGTAGTGGAAAGCCGGCAGTTGAAACCGCTGCATGCACTCAAGCAGCAACGCGACGCCGGGCACGATGATCTCGGCGCGGCGCGGTCCGATGCCCGGAACCTTGGCGCGCGCCCTGAGGTTGGCTTCCGAAAGCGCGCGGTACAACTTGCGCACCTGGCTGACGGTGGCACGCATCCGGTCTGCATCGTCGCGCTTGGCGCGCGGCACGCCGTTGACGGCGCAGATCATGGCGGCGGCCGTGGAGCTGGTGGCAATGGCGCGGTCATACTTATGGAGCTGCAGACGCTGCATGGCCGGCGACAGCTTCTCGTCCATGAACTCATGCATCTGCCGGAGTTCCAGGGGAGTAGGCGGATCGTTGCGCAGAAACACGCCGGTGAGCCGCACCGCGCCGAGCGGCTTGGACCACGCTTCTTTGAGCTTCCCCCCTTCGGACACAATCAGTTCGGCGCTGCCGCCGCCGATATCCACCATCAGCACACGCTGATCCGGATGCGGCCACCGGCTCTGGACGCCCAGGTGAATGAGCCGCGCCTCTTCCTGCCCGGAGATGATTTCCACGGGCGCCCCGGCGGCAAGCGAGGCGCGCGTCAAGAACTCCTGCTGGTTGCTGGCATCGCGCACCGCGGCGGTGGCCACCACGCGAATGCCGTCCACGTCGAGCTTCTGATACGCCGCGGCAAAACGGGCCAGCACGGTGCAAACAAAGTCCAGCGCATCGGTGGCAATCACGCCGGCCTTGAAGACGCTGGCGCCGAGGCGCGTCACTTCCCGGTCCACGGCCAGTTGCTCTATCTTGTCATCTGGCTGCGCGTCGGCGACCAAAAGCCGCGCCGAGTTAGACCCAATGTCGATGGCCGCATACCGTGGCATGTCATTCCAGCATACCCCCCCGGGAACATTTTTCGTGCCGCGCGTGTCTTTGAAGGCATGGCGATGGCAATGGGTGGAAACGGAACCGGCCCGCAGATGAACGTCACCCCGATGATCGACGTGCTGCTGGTGCTGATCATCATCTTCATGGTAATTGCGCCGGCCAAGAGCGTGGGCTTCGATTCATCGGTGCCGCAACCGGCCGCGCCGGACGCCGCACCCGCGCCGCCATCCACCATCGTGATCTACGTCAAGGCCGGCGGGCAGGTGGAAGTCAACCGGCAGCCCGTGGTGTTGAATGAACTCGCCACGAAACTGCTGAGCATCTTTCACGGACGCCCCGACGCCACGGTCTTTGTGGGCGGCGACCCGGAACTGGAATTCGGCGCCATTGCCGCCGTGATCGACGAGGCCAAGGGCGCGGGTATTCGCCGCTTGGCCCTGCTCCCCAAGGGCAGTCTGTAGAGCGCCCACCATCGCGCGCCGGCTGTGGGAGTTGATCTCCAGCGAGCCCTACGGCCCAACTTCCGATGACGTCAGCTTTGCGGTGTATGCCGAGCGCCATGCCATTCCGTCCGCCGCTCAGGCTGCTGCGAAAGAGGCCTTCTTCTGCAAAGGGCAGCCGTGTTTGCGCGTCCGATCTCGGCAAGAAGTACGGCTGGGGTGTGCACTTCACCCTAAATCCGGCAGATGGAATCGGCCAGACGAGTTCGAGAGGCGGTCTGGTCGAACGGGAAGCGCCCGAAATCGTGGAAGATCCGTCGCAGGATCGAGTGCCAAAGCGCCAG
>Ga0194119_10008098_pt1 | contig 14568 bp, 13 predicted proteins | sample TA2MahC100mmetaG_FD_148620 | JGI IMG/M metagenome (GOLD analysis project Ga0194119, IMG submission 148620) | Freshwater microbial communities from Lake Tanganyika, Tanzania - TA2015018 Mahale Deep Cast 100m | ecosystem: Environmental > Aquatic > Freshwater > Lake | place: Tanzania: Lake... | reverse complement strand
CGATGGCGTCGCTGCCGTCCACCAGCACCTGCACGGCCACCTCTGAAGCGCCATCACGCCCACCGTCTCGGGAAGTAAGGCGTGATGGCGCTTCATCTCCACTGGCCAGGCGATCCTGAAAGCCCAGCGGGATAATAATGCCCACGTCCGCTGCCCCGCGAGTCAGCAGGTCGAAGCTCTCCTCGTCGCTACGGGCGTAGGTCGTCACCTGCAACTCCCCGTCGGCGGTGAGGGCGGAGACGTACTGTCGGGAAAGCGGTGACAAGTCGCGATCCAGGACGGCCAGGCGGAGGTGCTTGATTTCGAAGGAGAAAAGGTAAGCGAAGGCCACGAGCATCAAAGCTGGGGAGATAGTCACGAGGAAAAAGATGCGCCGGTCACGCCAGACGTGGCGCATCTCCTTGAGGGCGATAGCCAGGGTGCGGGGGAACTGACGGGCGTTGTTGGGGAATACCAAGCGGGCGGGCAAGAGCTAACCTCTGGCGGCGAAAGTGCATCGGCTGCGCCGTCACGCCCACCGTTTCGAGAAGTAAGGCTTGACGGCGCGGCACCGCGATGCCAGCCGGTATGATACGGCAAAGGGGGGAAGGTTGTCAATGGCTGGGCGCGGCAGGTTCACGGGTAGGGGACGCGGCTGCGCACACGGTGATGGTTCAAGCACAACCCACCAGTTTATATCCACCTATAGCTCGTACGGTGATGATGTAACGAGGGGTTTGGGGGTCAAGCTCTATGATCTCACGTAGACGGCTTACTACCTGAAAGATCGAGTCCGGATCAGGTCCGCCATGTATGCATTCTGGCCATACAGCTTCCCATATGGTCGCCTTACTGCATGGCTTGCCACAGTTGTTATAAAGTATGTTGAAGAAGGCGTATTCCTTGGTGCTAAACTCCTCCATGGTTATGCGGCTGTGTTTATCCCCTCGCCTTACCCAAACATCGCCTTTCTGATCCCGCCACACGTCTGTTTTTGGCATCGGCTGCTCTTTGGCCTCTAGCAGATCTTGGGCAGCTTGACGATAAACCTCATTCCGGGCCATGCAATAACTGCTGCTGTCTTTCCTGATCAGGCCGATTAACTCCAGCTCGCGCAACTGCGGAGTTCCGCGACTGAATTTAACCTTCTCACCTCGCCAAATGCGCTCTAGTGTCTCTAGATATTTCTCCGAGCACTTTAGCACGTGCTCTATATTAGCATCTCCACCGTGAATGAGTTCATCGGCCGCTTCATCTACACCGAGAGCCGGATTTTCTTCCAGGATAGAGCAGAGTCTCTGGGAAAGATAAGGATGCCCCTGGGTCCACCAAAAGACTCTTTCCGCGTGAGCGCCCATCCCTCCTACGTCAGCCAGTCGGCGAATAGCGTCCGCGGAGAAGTCCCTCTCGTTGAGATAAACACACTCGGTGACATTTCTCAAAGGGGAATTGAGCTTGGCCGATAGGCGATACAGGTCGAGGCTGCTAAACAGGACGAATACGACTTTGCTATGAGCCGGCACCATGCTTTTGTCGGTGAAGATTTTACGGAATGTGCTGCCTATCTGACTGGATGTTTCTTCGGCCAGTCCCTCAGGCTCATCCACCAGGAAGACCAGGCGGGAACCGTGGGTTAGGGCGGCCAGTTCGGCAACAAAGTCTTCAAATTTCGTACCATTTTTGATCTCACTCGTGTTGAGGCCGGGGCTCAGATTGAGCTTTCTGGCAGCTTCCTCGCTCAGGCGCAGATAGGCAGTTGGGATGTCAAGATCGCCCCAGTTCTGCAAATCATAACAAACGAAGTCCCATCGTCCGGCATAGGTGGCTATCAGCTCATAGAGCAAGGTGGTCTTGCCTGTTTGGCGGGAACCGAGCACAGCCACGTAACAGTCAGCTTTCTCAATCCGCGCGGCAATCTCATCCACTTCTCTGCGTCGCGGGAGAAGGGTAGGATGATGGCGAGGAACAGGCCCATGCAGATAGTAGCTCCCCATTTTTCCCTCCCATCTGGTACTATTAAACGGTGGGCGGCAGATCCAGGCGATCCTTGTATCCTTCAATGGTAAGCTCTAAATCCAGGCTCTCGCGCACAATTCTGGGGAAGTGCTTGGGTATGAAACTATACTCCCTACCGTTTTTCTGGAGGACATTGTACAACACAAGGGTTATGATGGCCTCCTTGAGCTCAGAGACGGTGCAGCTTATGCCACGTTCCAATAGCGCCTGCCGGATCTCCCGCTCTGAAGCAGGTCGTTCACCCATAACTAGCGTGATGATGCGCTCCAGCGCAGTACAACCCTCCTCGATTCTGTCGCCTCCCCAGATTGTGCTGATGTACTCTTCTTTAAATTGTTCTGAATTGGCCACCAACAGAAAGTGGTCTGGTGTAAGCTCGCGCACCTTATCTCTACTTTCAGAAATTGCCCTGACTAGTTGATCACCGATAACCTGGACAATGCGGGGATGACACGACGACAAATCCGTGATCTGCTCTAAAACCTGCTCGTCTCGAATCTTAATATTCATTTCGGCCATCGGTTTTTCTATGATCTCTTTGGCGCTCTGAGGATCCAGATAACTTAAGTATATTGGCACCCCGAAGAAGTTCAGTAATGGCGATGTGCGTGCCCTCAATCTTTCATTCAGAAATCGCTCACCTGTACAGATAAACCGGCAGGTATCTGTCTGCGAAAGGCTGCGGAAGGTTCGGAACAGGATTTCCTTTCTGGCTTGGTCAAGTTTGAGCAGCCCATCAACCTCGTCCAGGAGGAATACAGGCAGAGTTTTACCATCCCGGAGAAGAGAGACTATATGTATGAAACTATGTGGATCTCCTCGATCGAGTCCGGCAGCCTGCTCCGCAATCCCTGGCCCCCTGCCTCGGATACCTGCTATGACCTCTTCGAAGAAGTCTGGGTATCCCTGTAAAGCCTCGCAGTTAACCTTTATACAACGGTAGTTTTGGTGAGCAGAACTAAGACGCCTGTTGACGGCCTCGATGATCGAGGTTTTCCCGATTTGTCTACCTCCCAATAAGGCCACAGAGGTGTATTGAATGTTGCCCAGGATGCGCTCAATCTCATGGGCACGACCAGAGAATCGGTGCTCTGGAACCGGACCATGCAGGATGAAGGGCGAAACAAGGGTCAGATCCATTTGCTCATAAATACTCCGCCGGAGCATCTGTTTGGGATCCCTGGCGGCAGCGATACGCTCTAGCTCTCTCCTTCCTAGCACCACTGTATCAATGGCCTGCACAGGTCGCAGTTGCTTATCCAATAACTGGCGGCTTTCTTCCACCACAGATTCTTCAGCAAACAAAATCAGCAGGGCGGTCTTCCGAACTACCTGCTCAGATAGCAAACCAACTGTCTCGGTCAGCTCATCCAAATTCTGCCCCTGGAGAACTCTGCGATTAAAAAAGATAGCCGGAAGTCTTGGCGGCAGCCTTGTGTTTATAACCGCGTCCGAGATGTCTAGCATGAGCGACTGGAAGGCCCCATGGGTTATTGGTCTCGGCTCACGGCTCGGTTGAACAATGCCCAGAATTGTACAGAATTGGTTGAAAAATAACTCGATATGCGTAGAGAAGACATCAGCGGGCATACCCCCAGGGTTATCGGCCAGGCTATTAGCTACGGCATCCCATAGGGTCAAGAGGTCTTTGATCCTGGGAAAACCCTTCAGTCTGATCAGACCGGTGTCTTCGGCGACGAGATTAAGCTCTGGATGAGTATCAACATATCGTTGCAAAACACCCAGGCGGTCGTCCTCTGGGAGCCCCTGAAGCATCACTGGATGCACTATCTCTTGCTTGAAGAGCAGCCTCTCGATGGTTTGCTCCCACACCTGGAGAAGAAGTTCGCTGGAGAAGACCCCCAACTGCCGCAAGGCAGCCGCGGCCAGGCTGCTTGTGGTCAGGTCGCTGCTGGTCGCCAGGTCCTGCAGCACGGCCAGGGTTGCACTGTGGCGCATGGTGACCAAAAAATCAATCGCTGGCCCCGGTTCCGTGTGGTGCTTGGCTAGCACCCGCCGAACGGCACCTGCCACGCGGCTCGCCTCAACTGTACGCAGGGCTTTCGCGGCTCGCCTGCTCACTGCATCGTCTTTATCCCACAATCTCTGGGCGAGTGCTTCTACGGTGGCTTCTTCCTCCCACTTCTCCAGTGCTTCCACAGCACTCAAGCGTATCTCCCGGCGGTCGTCGCACAGGGCATGGATAAGTCCATTCAATACTCTTTTGTCGCTTACATTCATTTCACCCAGAGTCTGAACTACACGCCAGCGCATTTCCCATTGCGGACTCTCTAAGCCTTTAAGCAAGCCTTCCACGGCCTGTCTGCCCAGGAGTTGTAGCGTATCAATCACTCGCCGCCGGATGTCTGGGTGCTGATCTGCCAACTTCTGCATCAGGGGCTGCACCGCTGGCGCACCGACGCGGGCCAGCGCCCGCATAGCCTCTTCTTGCACTGCTTCATCTGTATCTATCAGGCTCAGCAGAAGAGGTTGCACAGCCAATCTGCCCCCTATCCGCCCTAATACCTTGATTACCTGGCCAGTTGCCCGGGAACTGCCCTGAGCCAGGGTCTCTGCGATCGGCCCTATAGCTGGTTCACCGATGAGCACTAAAGTCTCTTCCGCACCTGCCTGGATTTGCGGACTTTCATCCTCCAGGCTCGCCAGCAATCTGGGAATAGCCGGCACACCAATACGACTGAGGGCCAGAATAGCCGTTCTGCGTGCCTGCTCTTCCGGGGCACTAAAGGTGTGGATGAGCGGCTGCACAGCGGCTTGACCAGTGTTGGCGAGTGCCTGCGCCGCCTCTTTGGCCACACCCCTATCGTGGTCGCTGAACACGCGAATCAGTGGCTGGATGGCGCGCTCGTCTCTGATCTCCCCCAACGCCCAGGCAGCCCGCTGGCGAACATGCGGACTGGGATCTTCCAGGGCGGCGATCAAGGGGGCAACGGCCCATCCCTCACCCACACGCCCCAGCGCCCAGGCCGCATGCTGACGGAGTGCGGGCTCTTGGGCTTCCAGGGCTCGCAGCAGCGCCACTTCCACGCTCTGGTCCTCAAGGCCGGCGATGGCTGCGGCGGCCTCTGGCCACAGCTCAGGCGCCTCTTCCCGGAACAGGGCAAACAGTTCCCCGGCGATTTCTGCCCTCAGTTGACCATCGGTCTGGTCGGCTTCGGGCAGGCAGCGGGCGGCCAGGAAGAGCGCCCGCGGTGGATTTTGGCTGCGCTCGCGGATCAGCCGAATTAGCTCGTAGGCCTTCCTCTGCAGCCCGGCCAGGAGCAAGAAGACTTGCTCGTACCAGGGGTCGTCTACGCGTCCGGCTAGAGGTTCCAGGTCTCCCCGTTCCAAGATTCTGCGCGCGGCCAGGTATTCCTGCCAGGCCAGATGCGCCAATCTGTACGTACCTGCCGCCTCTGACCACAGGATATTGGCGCTGATCAGCTCGTCCAGCAACCGGTCAGCTTTGTTGACCGCCTGGCCGCTGCGGGCGAGGACGGCCTGCATTCTGTCCCTAAGCTCGCCCTTGCCCAAAGAACGGGCACGGCTGGTGTGGAGCTCCAGGGCGAGCTCTTGCAGAAACTGCTCTTTCCAGGAGGTCGGGGAGGGCTGGCCAACCTCCTGCCGCAACAGGATATGCAGCATTCCCTCGTACAGGGCAGCGCAGCGCACAGGCCGTTCGGGACTACCAGCGTGGCTGACGAGCAGGATGGAGAGGAACAGTGGGTTGGCGGCCAGGGAGCGCAGCCGTGGGTTACGCTTCATGGCCTGCCGCATGGCCTGGGCCTGCTCGGGCTGATCAGCATACCACCTGGTTACCAGGTCATCTATGCCGGCGTCGTCCAGGCCTAGCACCCACCAGCGTCTGAAGCTGGGCGGGAAGTCCTGGCCGTTGGGCCGGGACGTGACGATGACGTAGTTTAGTGGGTACTGTTCTATCAGGTGCTGGATCTCGGCGGCGATCCTTGCCCGCTGCTCGACAGTGGCGATCTTGTCCAGGTCGTCCAGGAGCAGGAGACACTCGCCCCTCTGCAATTGCTCGGCGATGAACAGATGGGGGTACGGGAAGTGGGCGGCAAGGGTCTCAGCCAGGAAAGCGACCAGGTTCTGGTCGCTATGGGCCAAATCGGGCAGTGAGACGAGGATGGGGAGGAGGCGTTCCAGAGGTTGGCCCTGGCGTCCCAGGGTGAGCTGGTGGAGGTAGTCGGCGGGGACCTCCTGCCGGATGAAACGCCAGGCCAGGCCTTTTAGCGTTGTGGACTTACCGCTGCCGGGTTGGCCCAGGAGCACCATGTGCGGCGAGACGCGCAGGGCGTCCTCAACGGACAGCGTCCGGGCCGGGGGCTGGTCGCTCGGTTGCGCTTCCTGCTCGGGAGATGCCATGCGTTGCGGGGTGTACTCAATAACTCGGATCGGGACGTAGACCTTCTCCAGGTCGAGAGGCGCGGTTCGGCCTGGTACTGGTAGCTCTCTAACGGCCTGCACCAGGGCCTTCTGGTATTTTTCCAGAAAGCGACTGCCTTCTACGGTTATGCGGCCCCGGTACAGCCCTTGGGCCAGAGGGCCATCCCGGAATCTTTGCCACCGGGCCAGGAGCTCTTCTCTGCTCGGCATCGGCTCAGTTCCTCACACCTGTCAGCATAGGGGACAGAAACAAAAGGCTTCCAGAGCCAGCAGGATGACCGCTTGCGCGCAACCAGCGGGGGGTCTTGCCCCGCTGCTAAACGGATGGCTCTGGAAGCCCTTTTTCGTTCCTCCCATTTGGCTGGCACGATCACCCGCAAGTAAATTTTACCACAACTCCACCCGGTTTGTAAACTCCCTGAAGGTCAGTAGGTATGGCCCTCCTGGGGTTCAGGCCGGGTCCACCCGCGGTAGGGGGCACACTCCACCCGCCCGGAGTGCTGCTCCACGAAGCGAATGTTCTGCAGAGGCAGGTAGGGTATAGCCACGATCCAGGGCACGTCCAGGACGGCCCGGATAGTGTAAGGATCGCCACAGCGCAGGCCCATGAGCCCCGTGCGATCCAGGGGCTGCAAGCCAGCACTGTTGCCGATGAAGCTGCGGTCCAGCTCCCAGCGCAGCCAGGCCTCGGCGCCGTTCACGTCAGTGGGGTTTTGCGCCAGGTAGCGCGCGGCGCGATAGGTGCCCAGGTACAGCGACTGTTTGATGGCGATAAGTCGCCAAACCTCGTACGCTCCCAGGACGAGGAGCAGGAAGATTGGCAGTATGAGTACGTAGGTGACCAGGGTGGCACCACGTTTGTCGTCAAGGAATCTTTGTCCAACAGATTTCATAGGATCACCACTCAGGCACCCTTGCGAAGGTTCCGGAACCTTCGCAAGGATTTCAGCATCAAGGTGTCGGCGTCGGCGTGGGCAGAAAGCGGGTGGGGCCGGCTTCAACGAAGCTGGTCTGCTGCTCCACCAGCGTTATAGACGGCTGCGTGGGCAGAAACGGGATGATCACCGGCCAGGGCAGGCGCAGGGTGGTGCGGATGCGGAAGAACTGGTAGGGGCGCAGACCGGCGAGCCCCGCGGGGGTGTATTCAATGCTCTGCAGGCCAGTATCGCCGCTCAGCAGGGCATTGTTGGTCAGCTCCTTGACGATGATTTCGTCCGCCACCGCCTGGACGGCCGGGCCGTCTATCAGGTAGTTGAGGGAGACGTAGCGCGCGGCCTGGTAGGTCCCGGCGTAAAGAGACTGCTTAACGGAGACCAGCCGCCAAATCTCGTAGGAGCCAAAGATAATCAGGATCATTATGGGCAGGATCAGGGCGAACTGGATCAGATCCACAGCCCCGCGCTGGTCCCTGAGCCAGTTGCGCCACCAGGTCATCATCGCCAGGTCACTCCTTGTAATCCGCTAGCGACCACATTCCACGTGCCCATTGTGCTCGTCGCCGATGTTTACGCGGATGGACGGCAGCCAGGGCACGATCGTCATCCACGGCATGCTCAGAGTCGCTCGCACGGTGAAAGGCTCGTCGCAGTCCAGAATGGTGGGGCCAGGTTCTACCTGGCGACCAAATCGATCGTAATAGACGACACGCAGGTTGAGGGATTCTCCCCGCTGGACGGCGTCGGCCACCAGGCCGTTGTTGAGTAGGGCTGTCTGGATCAGATTAAAGGCGTCGATTTCGGCGTTGGAGCGGGGCTCGTTGTAGAGCGTGAGGTAGCGCGTGGCCTGGTAGGTGCCGGCGTGCAGCGATTGCTTCACGGAGAGCACCTTCCAGACCTCTACTGCCCCCAAAACAACTATCAGGAAGACGGGCAGGAGTAAGATGAACTGGATGAGCGTAGAGCCCCTTTGGTCTTTCAGAAACCTGTTTTCTCGGAGAAAACGGGTTTCTGACCTTTGCTCTTCTACCAAAGTAGCCATAAAGCCACCGCCCCGGCCAGAGAATGGGTCCAGACAACGCGCTGTCCGCGCTGTTTCAGTTCCTCGCTGGTCGGTAGGAATTGGCCCGCCCTCAACCGGGCGGCCAGCTTTTGTTGCCTTTCTTCCGGTCGTTGCCGCCACAATTTGACAATAACGAGAGGCAGAGTCACCAGGAAGAGTACGATACAGAAGACAAGCGCAAAGTCAACGCGCGGAAAGAGGGCAAAGAGGCCCATCAGGAACTTGGCATCGCCGCCGCCAAAGATGTGCAACTGCCAGATGATCAGAAGCACGGCCCAGCACAGGAGCAGGATCACCCGCGCCTCCATCGGGCCGGCGTAGAGGCTGAGTGCCCCGCCCACGAGGGCCACGGGCAGGGTCAGCCAGTTGGGTATCAGCCCGGTGCGGCTGTCCCACACGGCCACAATCGCCAGCCAGGCGGTGACAGCCAGTTTAAACAGGATGGTCAGGGTCAAAGAGGACACGGTGTGCTGGGTTCTCCTTGGGCGAGGGGGTATAGGTAGCAAGTACACAAGTAGACAAGTAGCAAGTACACAAGGAACAGTAGACAAAAACTCCTCTTGCTACTTTTTCCTTGTCTACTTGTCTACTCAAGTTCTACTTGGTCCTTACGCTGTCGGTACGCGCTGCAGTTGTTCCAGGATGTTGTTGAAGATCTGCTGCAGCTTCTGGCCAATGGCGATCACGGCCAAGAGCGTGAAGGCCAGGATGACCAGAGTCAGCAGGATGTACTCTACCATCTCCGCCCCTGTTTCATCGGCCAGGAACTGGCGCCAGGTATACTGCATTCTCGCCTCCATGTGGGATAGCCGCCTCTCTAGGGGACGCCGATGGACGCTGAGCCACGCTGATTTTTGCTGTTCTATCGGCGCATGGCGTGGATCTACGTCCGATGTCCTGTGCTGGGGCAGACGGCGCGGCTGCCTGTAGTTTTGTCAGCCAAGCAGTTGCCCTACACAAGCCGCCCCAGGGGACAGGTGGCCGCGTGGCGTACCCGCGCGGCCACCATCCCTGGCCCAGGCGGGCTGGCCTGCCCCGATACAGCTCCAGAGCGGCAATGTATCGTGGTCTATCTTGGCGGCTTCCTACTGAGCCGTACTGGGGATCTGGCCCAGGAGAGCCAGGATCTGCTGGAGCAGCTCCCGCAGCTTCTGACCAAAGGCTACGAAGCTCAGGATGGTGAACACCAGCACGATAATCGTGACCAGGATGTATTCTACCACCTCGGCCCCCGCCTCGTCTGCCAAAAAACGCTTCCACTCCTGCAACACAGGAATCACCTCCTTCCATATCCTTGCGAAGGTTCGGAAACCTTCGCCAGGATTTATAGAGTCAGGATACGCAGCAAAGCCAGGAGTACCGGATAAGCGCCCAAAACCAACGCGGCGAAGAAGACCCCCACCACCATGGGTAAGGTGAGGCGAATGGGAGCCTGCTGTATCTCCCGCTGCACATCCGCCCGGATGTCTTTCTCGATCGCCTCCACGCTCATGTTCAGAGCGTCCAGGTGCGTGGTGCCGCCATCGCGGCTGATCTCCAGACGGCGCAGCAGGTCGTAAAGCTGCGGCGCATCAAAGTCTTCCGCCATGCCCCGGATCACCTCTTCGGGCGAGAGGGCCAGCCGCGATTCTACGTACTTCTTGAGTCGCTCGCCGAAGATGCCGCGGCCAGCAAACTGGCGAGCGGTTTCGATGAGCGCGCCGGACAGCGTCTCGTTGAGGGAAACGGCAAGCTGCAGGTTGACGACAAAGTCACGAACATCTGTCAGGTCGGCGTGCAAGCGGCGCTTCTGACCCTCCCAGGGGAAGCGCGGGCGACTGAAGCGCAAGTACCGCCCCTGGAACTGCCAGATGCGCCGGGCGGCGTAGGAGAGATCGTCGGAGACCAGAATCAGGAGGGCTACGGCCACCAGAAGTAGACCCACACCCAGGTTCATAGGATGCGCTCCTTCAGTTTGCTCACCTGCTGTTCGATGTAATACGACGTAAGTACGCCGATACTGGCAACAACGATAAACAGAAGCTGTCGCCCCCAGGAGATCGTGTAGGCACTGCGCAGTTGCGGGATAAGGGCGATGACGAAGACGATAAACAGGCTGATGGCCTGGATGATGCGCGTCTGGCTGGTGATGACCGTCAGGCTGACCTCGCTCTCCCGGCGCAAGTCTTCGGCTCGCCGCAGGCGCTCGCCCAGGTCATCCAGGGCTTGGAGCACGGTTTCCTTGCGGCCCAACTCACCCATGCGCAGGATATATATAAATTGGTTGATGTAAGGGTTGTTGGCCCGGCGGCGCAGTTCCTCCAGGGCTTTGTCCGGCCTGGCTGTGATGTAGAAAGCTTGCACCGCGGCGGTCACGTATCCCCGCAAGGGCTCATCCACCTTGCTCTTGGCCTCGTCCAGGGCGGAGAAGAGGGTAGGTTTAAGTTGGTAGATGCTACGATAAGAAGCCACTAACTGCCCGACCTGCCGATCCAGTTGCCCCCTGGGCAGGCCCCGCGAGCGGATCAGGTAAATGCTGATCAAGACCCCTGCCGCCAGGAGGTAGCCGCAAACCAGGATGGGGGGCGTGGGCACAGGTTCGTTGACGCCCTGCGGGGTGGGTAGGGCCATGAGCACAGCCAGAATCAGGCCCACGAGGGCCGGGATGTAGTATCGCCAGTGACTGGGCGTCACCGCTGTGGAGACGCTCTGGCGCAGGTCTGGCCGCGACATGGTCAGTTCGTCAATAGCCAGATACCCAATGATGAACAGGGCCATTACCAGGATGATTACCCCCGCCGCCATAGCTCCATCCCTCCCTGCAGGGGTGTGAACCGCTCCCCGGTCCACCGCTTCAGCACCTCTAGCTCGTACCTGTTATCTTTAATCCCCTTGATAGCCACAATCTCGCGCATGTAACGCCGATAGGCCCGCTTGTCTGGGGTGTACTCCTTGTCCAGGTGCACGACCAGCCCCAAACCCTGGCCGATAACCTCACGCCGTTCTTCCAGGGGAATGTCGGACAGGCGGGAGAGGGTCTCCAGGCGGGTCAGGGCCAGCGGGGCGCTGTGCGAGTGGATGGTGGTATGCGTGACAATGCCCAGGTTCAGGGACATGATGTACTCCACGGCCTCTTTGGACACCACCTCACCGACGACCAGCACATCGGGCCGCATCCTGAGAATAGTCAGGTTGATGGCATTGCTCATAGCCTCCCCACCTTCCGGCACCACCAAATGATGCACGTGGGGCACCTGAAGCTGCAGCTCTTCGAAGGTCTCCACACAAGAGACCTGGGCGTAGTCGGGCAGGTAGCCGGAGAAGGCGTTGAGCCAGGTGGTCTTGCCCGCCCCCGGTCGCCCGGAGAAGACGACGCTCACGCGCATGGAGTCCGCTGCCTTAGCCAGGAAGTCCACGGTCTCTTCGTCCGTGCTGCCCCGCTCGATCAGGTCGTCAAAAGTCATGCGCTTGAGGGCAAAGCGCCGGATGTTGATGGCCGTGCCTTTCTTGCTCAGGGGTGGGATAGTAGCCGTAAAGCGGCTACCGTCGGGCAGACCGACCTTGATCTGCGGCTCTTCGGCGCCTAGTTCTTTGCCCTCCAGATCGGCGATGCGGCGGCTGAGGCGATAGAAGTAGTCGTCCGTCTCCAGATGCCCTTCGTCAAAGATCTGCCCCTCCCGCTCGGTCTGGACGAAGCCATTGCGCACGATGATCTCTTCCACGCCGGGTTCTTCCAGGAAGGGTTGTAACACGCCCACGCCACGGATGCGGTTGGCGATCTCCCACCCCACCGCCTGGCGCACGTTCTCGTCCGCCTCCAGGCCCAGCTCGCGCATGGCCCGCAGGACGTGAGCGTGGAAGGCCAGCAGCTCCTCTTCGCGGGCGCCGCGCCAACGGGGGATGGAGATCTCGTGCTCTACGCAGTATTCCTGCACCCGGTTGGTGTAGCGATTGAGGTCGTAGGCGGCTGTAGCTCGGCGCAGGTCGGGTGTAATACCCACTGTGTACGTGGCCAGGCGGTCAGGTGCGAGAGACACCTGGCGAGTGAGATCGTACATGCCTTGACTCCCTTCCAGTTATGGGACGCGGATTAACGCAGATGGACGCTGATTATTTATTTTAAATAAAATTAAAATCTGCGTGCGCAGCCCGCGTTCATCTGCGTCCTTGAACAATTCGTGAGCCGACTAGCCTGGGGACAGGGTCACCCAGGCTCTAAAGCCCTGGGCCCCCAGTGCTTCCAGAATCCGCCAGATCGTTTCGGGATCGGCGGCGACGGTGATCATGGCTTCTGGGGCGCGGGTGGTAATGGTCAGCCCGGGCACAGCGACCCCAAAAATCCCCGGTGCCTGCGGCGTGGCGGCCGGGGCAGGGGTGGGGGCGACGACGTCCGCCTGGGCCGTACGCACGTCCACCACCCAGACCTTTTCGGCGATGAGCTGCACGGGCGGCGCGGTATGGCCTGGTCGCTCCTTGATGTAGCCGTAGATGTTGATGCGATGTCCTGGTTTTATCTGACCACCAACAGTCTCGTTGATGTCAATGGGGAAGCTGGCGACCTCAAAGCGCAAAGGGGCATACCGCGCCTCTTCGATAGGCAGGACGTTGGTCTGCCGCGACAGGATTTCTCCTTGCTTCACCGGCCGCGTGGTGAAGAGCACGACCCGGGTAATATCCCCAGTGGCCGTGATCTCGGCGACGTTCCACACCTCATCCAGGGCGTAGATGCCGGTGGACTGTGTGGCGGTCACCACGTTCACCATGTCCAGGGTGACCACCTTGTAGGTATCAATGTCCTGGGCCGCGGCCAGGACCTGAACTTGTGGTGGGGGTGGGGGTTTGAAGATTAGTGGCTGTAGACTAAGGAACAGCCCCACCAGCCCCAGAGCCAAGGCCAAGAGTAGCAAGAAGACTCGACGGCTCATATTCCCTCCAGTTCACAACGCCGTAGACCTGAGTCAAGATGCGCCTGCCCAAATCGCCTTCTAAGCGACCGGCGTGTCCCACCTGGGGCAACTCCCAAGGCTCGCCCAGACCAGACAGGTCCAGACCGTCTACGCGCTGGCGGCGATTCAGGACGACGGTGGCCTTATCGCCCAGCTCCGCCTTGAGGCGCCGGGCGTTGGCCAGGGCATCGCGGCGCGGGGTGGTCACCACCAGCCAGCGGTCTACCTCAGCGGCAATGGCGCCCAGAAGGCCATGCGGCCAGGTGCTATCTACCACCGTCAGGTCGTGGGTGGCCATCTGCGTCTTGAGGTACTGGCCAAAGAGCGTCACCGAAAGGTCCTGGCAGTTGGCGTAGTCCATGGGGATCAGGCTGACACCCTGCCAGTTGGCCGGTGTCTCTACCAGTTGCGTGGCCAGCTCGTAGAGGCTGGGCAGCTTGCGACCGGTGAGCGCATTCAGAGCGGAGTGGCCGTAGGTGAACTCCACCAGGAGCACCGGCCGCCTGGCGCGCCGGGCGAAGTGCCGGGCGGTGTCTAAAGCCAGGGTCGTCTTGCCGGTGCCGCCCGAGTAGGAGACAAAGGCCAGGCACTGCCGGCCCAGCGGTAGATGGGCGTAGGCATCCCTGGCGTTTTCCCGCACTGCCTGCAGGTAGCGTTCGGGCTGGGCCAGGAACTCCGGGCTGCTCAGGCAAACCGTGCCAGTCTGCTGCAGTTGGAGCAGCCGCTCCTTGATCTGCTGTACCGGGTAGCTGTCCAGGACCACGTCGCCCCAGTCTAGGATGACCAACCGCGGGGCTTCTTTGGCCGCCAGGGCTTCGGCTACCTGATCGGCGTACAGGGCGGGTTGGACCGTCAGTCCCTTCTGCCCTTGCAGTTGGCTGAGGGTCTCCAGGGACGCCGTGGCCACGAGCACTTTCATGGCTTATTACCTCTGGATTTAAGATTTGAGATTGCAGATTGCAGATTTTAGGCTCTGCAATTCCCAATCCCCTTATTGCTTCAGCAAAACCACTTCCCAGATGGGATTATCATCACTAAGCGTCAACGTGGCAATCGGCACCCGGCTGCCACAGACGTAAAGGTCAACTTTGTAAGCGCCTGGCGCCAACGGGAACTCCACGTAGCCCTCTTTGCCTTCTTCGTGCTTGACCCGCATAAATTGGCCGGCTTTGTATACCGACTCGTCAGGCTTCGGTGGAGGGCAACAATAGTCCACCCGCAGGTCGTCCTCCATCGTGCGGACGTT
>Ga0194119_10008096_pt1 | contig 14570 bp, 11 predicted proteins | sample TA2MahC100mmetaG_FD_148620 | JGI IMG/M metagenome (GOLD analysis project Ga0194119, IMG submission 148620) | Freshwater microbial communities from Lake Tanganyika, Tanzania - TA2015018 Mahale Deep Cast 100m | ecosystem: Environmental > Aquatic > Freshwater > Lake | place: Tanzania: Lake... | reverse complement strand
CAAATTTGGCAAACTAGGCGGGACAGGGACAACGATGCCGGAGATCTGGCGAGCCGCGTTGGCAGCGTGATTGGGGTCGGGATCGATCGAGACCCGCGGACCAAAACGGTGTCAAACCAGTGTCAACCCAGATTTTGCACCAGAGCCAGAAAACAGGTAGTCCTCGTGCTTAAGGCTGTCCGGCAGAGTCGCGCGCGACGGAAACACCCGGACTTGCAGAGCCGTGGTGGCCGCATGCGCCTCAGCCGCCTGGAGCCGCTCCTGCTCATCCCATGCGCGCTGGCCCCACAGGATATTCCACGCGGCATTCTGATCGGCCAACGCGTCGCAGACTCCGGGCGCCCGCGATTGGAAAACGCCTCCGGCGATGCCGGAGGCTACGTGCCACGGCAGGGCCAGCGCACGCTCCTGGTTGTCATCCGCGGTCCGGTATTGGACGAAGACCAATTCCTCATCCGGCGGCATCGAGCAGGTGAGCGGACGGACCGTGATGCGCATCAGGCCGCGCAAGAACTGCGCGGCGGGGTTGCCGGCCGGGAGGTCCTCGGCGAGCCGGTTTACGGCGGTGGAAACGGGCATGCCGTTCGAGCCCGTCACCTCCACGCCGGGGCGGAAGCAAAGGTGCGCAAATCCAGCCAGCACGTTGGTCACAACATATCGCCGCTCGCCTTGCTCAACGTAGGACTGCATGAAGAACGGCAGAAAGGCCACGGCACCCCGGCATGGCGCGGGCAACCCATAAAAAGTGTGGGCGTCGCGCATCTCAGCGAAGATGCCGAGGAGTGCGCCATGAAACTGCAGGTCGTCCTCGGTCTGGGAAATCTGGGCCTGCAGCAGGCGGAGGCGCTGCACCGGGTCAAACGCATAGCGCGCCTTCTTGAACGGCAAGTGGGCGTAGAACTGATCCACCACCAGGATGGCCTGTTCGCAGATGGTCTCTTTGTCGGCCCGGGTGAGTTTCTTCTCTCCCGCCGTCCGGCGGAATTCCGTCAGGCGGACCACCTGCAGGTTCGGTAGATCGAGAGCGCTCTTTTGCACGCGCAGGTCCTCGGCCGCCTCCGCAGCCAGCGCGTGTCCGTCCTCCAATACCATGGATCGATTATGGCGCAAACGTAGGGACGGATCAGTCGCGGCGAACGGTGACGATGGCCTGCGCCTCGGCCGAACGGCCTTCGCCCACCGGGCCCACTTTTTCGGCGGTCTTGAACTTCACCGACACGCGATCCAGTTCGAGGCCAAGCGCGGCGGCGAGGCTCTCGCGGATGCGCAAGCGGTAGTCCTTCAGCTTGGGCGATTCGAGCAGGACATTCGCATCTACGTTCACGATGCGATAGCCGGCCACGCGCGCCACTTGCACGGCGTGATGCAGGAACTGCAGGCTGCCGGTGTCCTTCCACTGAGGATCGGTATCGGGGAAGTGCATGCCGATGTCGCCCTGCGCGGTGGCGCCGAGTACCGCGTCGGTGACGGCGTGGGCTAGCACGTCGGCGTCTGAGTGGCCGTCGAGTCCGAACTCGGATTCAATCTGGACGCCGCCGAGAATCAACGGACGGCCCGTGGCGATGCGGTGGCTGTCCCAGCCGAGGCCGGTGCGGAGTTCCATGTTTATGCCTCCTGCTTACCTGAATCGGCTTTTTCCTGGGCAAGGTACAGCTTGGCGAGTTCGAGGTCGGCCGGTTTGGTGATCTTGATGTTGCGGTCAGACCCCGGCACTACCACTACCTGCACCTGTTCTAGCCGTTCGACGAGGCTCGCTTCGTCGGTGCCGGTGAATTGATCCGAGCGCGCATGGTCAAAGGCCTGACGCAGCAGATCGAAGCGGAAGATCTGCGGCGTTTGCGCCAGAATCAGGCGCTCGCGCGGAATCGTGGCGCGGATGTGGTTGAGGTGCACCTGCTTGACGGTGTCGACCGGCACGATGCCGACGATGGCCGCGCCGCTTGCTTCGGCTTCGGCAATCACCTTTTCAATGGTCTCCACGCTGACGAACGGGCGCACGGCGTCATGCACGGCCACCAAGTCCGTATCGTGGTCGAGAATGGCGAGCGCGTTTTCCACCGACTGATGCCGACTGTTGCCGCCGTCGGCAAATCTCACCGGTTTGGTCTTCTCCACACGGGCCAGCAGTTCGCGCGCCCAATCGCGGTCTTCCGGGCGCAGCGCGATGACGATTTCGGCCACCGAGGGCGCGGCCATGAACTTGCGCAGGGTGTGGGCGAGAATCGGCTCGCCGTCGAGGAGCAGAAATTGTTTGCGCGCGACGGCCGGGGGCGGGTCGCCGGCGGCGGCCGGACGGATCATACGGGTGCCGAGTCCGGCGGCGGGGATGATGACGGAGACTTTCATGTGTTGTCGTCGGGAGAGGCGGGCGCTAGTGGCTGGCGGCCGCGGTTGTCTTGGACTCGGGGTGCACGGCGTGGAGCCTTTCGTCAAAGCGTCCGAAAATCATTTTGCCGGCCGTGGTTTGCAGCATGCTGGTGACGGCGATGTCGATGGTTTTGGAAATCATGCGACGCGCGTTATCCACTACCACCATCGTACCGTCATCGAGGTACGCCACGCCCTGATTGTACTCCTTGCCCTCTTTAACCACAAAGACGCGCATGAACTCGCCTGGCAACACCACGGCCTTCATGGCGTTGGCCAGTTCGTTGATGTTGAGCACGCTGACGCCATGGAGCTGGGCCACTTTGTTCAGGTTGAAGTCATTGGTCACGATGCGGCAGCCGTAGAGCTTGGCCAGTTCGATGAGTTTAAGGTCCACTTCGCGCACTTGCGGGAAGTCCTCTTCAACGATCTTCACTTCGAGCGTGGGCATCTGCTGGATGCGTTGCAGCACGTCGAGTCCGCGGCGGCCGCGGTTGCGGCGAAGCGAGTCGGCCGAGTCGGCCACCATTTGCAGTTCGCGCAACACGAACTGCGGGATCACGATCGTGCCGTCGAGAAATCCGGTCTCGGCGATGTCGGCGAGGCGTCCGTCGATGATCACACTGGTGTCGAGGAGCTTATAAGATTGCCGGGCGTTGACCATGGCGTCCGCGGCGGGCAGGGAGGCGGCGCCCCCGGACGGCCGCCATTCAGAACCCTTGCCGGCCCCGAGCAGCAGGCCCACATAGGTGAGCAACAGCATGGCCAGCACTTGCAAAAACGAAGTGGTCCCCCCTTCGGCGGGCAATGCTCTTGCCAGGATGAGGGAGACGAGGAACGCTGCAAACAAACCCAGGATCGCTCCTGCCGCCGCTCCGGCGAGACGGCCAAGCGAGGATTCACGCAGCCGCAGTTCGAACAGAACGGCAGCCAATCCCAGCACCGCACCCAGCCCAGCCGCCAAGCCGCGATCCAGAGAAAACGGACCTAGCGCATAAGCAGCGCAGGCCACCAGCACGACGAAGAATGCACGAATGATTAAGAGGTCCGGCACGAAACCTCCAGCCGATTTGCCTGAGTATAGCATTCGGAGGCAAGGTTCCGCGCCGGACCTCGGGGTAAAACCGGGGAGCGGCTCAGTTTAGAGGGCTTTCGCCAGTTCTTCGGCGAAAGCGCTGGGGGGGCCGGAGCGCTTTTCGTTGCGCCGGCGGTTGTCTGTGGCGCCGGCAGCGGCAGCGCCACCACCACCCGCACCGGCCGGCGGACCGTCGCGGCGGGGACCGGCCCCGGTGCCCGGAGGCCCGGTGCGGCGCATATCCCGCGGCGGCCGATCTTGCATCGGGCCGCCCGCCATGGGGCCAGAGGCGCCCATCGGACCGCCCGGACGCTTGCCCTTCGGGGGCTGGGCCGGGTTCGCGCGTAGAAGGCGATCTTCAAGCGGTGCGCGATCAAACCGCTTGATGATGGACTGCATCTCGTCCTGGTTGGGGGCTTCGATAAAAGCGAAGCCTTTCGATTCCTGCGTTTCCGGATTGCGAATGACCTTGATCTGATCCGCCACCAAGTTCTCAGCAGTCAGCCACGACTTAATGTCGTCTGCGGTTACCCAAGCCGGTAAATTTCCAAGAAAAACCGTAAAACTCATTCGGGATTGTTTGTCTCTCACGTTCGATGGTTGTGCACCAGGATCTCAACCGGCAAGACACACCTAAGGCCAACAATGGAACTGCCGGGAAGACACGGAAGGCCGATTCATCGAAGCGTCCTCATATTACCACACCCCGCTGGGAGTGGAAAGGGGAAAACGTGGGAATTTGTGAAGCACGTCTGTTAACATCGTGAAACGGCCTCGATTGCCGCTGCGTCCAGTTCGGTGCGCACCGGGGTTTGAGCTGCCGCCGGGGCCCAGGGAGCTGACAATTCGATGCGAGCGCAGATTCGACTCTATAGTATGACCGCGTGCTGCCTTTTGGGGGCCGCGATGGCGGCCGAAGCGGCGGGACGGAGCACGCGGTACGTGCTGGTGCTGGCGGATCCTCCGGTGTTGGAAGCGGAACGGACGATGGCGCGGGCGGCGGTGGCGGGGCATCGTCTGAAGGTGCTGTCGGCGCAGGCGTCGGTGCGCGAGGCGATTGCCGGGATGCGCTTGGGCGTGGCGGTGCAAGGCTCGTCGGCCGGGGTTTTGAACGCTGTGTTTGTCAGCGCGCCGGCGGGGAGCGAGGCGGAGTTGGCGGGGATTCCGGGCGTGGCGCGGGTGGTGGAGGATGCGCCGATCCATCTGGCTGCCGTGCGGGCGATGGACTTGCACCGGGTGAGCGAAGCCTGGCAGAACGTGGGCGGGGAAGCCAATGCAGGCGCCCGCGTGAAGATTGCCGTGCTCGACACCGGGATCGATCAAGACCACGCCGCGTTCCAGGATTCTTCGCTGGTGATGCCCGGCGGTTTTCCGCGTTGCCAGGAGCGGGACTGCCGGTTTACCAGCAATAAAGTGATCGCGGCGCGCAGCTACGTGGAGCGGCTCGTGTACAGCTTTCCGGAAGACACGCGGCCGGACGACGAATCCGCGCGCGACCGTAAGGGGCACGGCACGGCCGTGGCGATGGTGGCTGCGGGCGTCCGCCATCAAAGCCCGCTGGGGATCATCTCCGGCGTGGCACCCAAGGCCTTCCTGGGCAACTACAAGATCTTCGGTTCGCCCGGCGTGAACGATAGTACGTACACAAGCGCCGTGGCGCCCGCGCTGGATGACGCGATCGCCGATGGCATGGATATCGCTGTGTTGTCCTTCGGGCGTCCGGCGGTGTGGGGACCGCTCGATCGCGGCCGCACCTGCGATCTGGCGGCTGAGCGCCCCTGCGATCCCCTGGCCGATGCCGTGGAGAACGCCGCGCGGCGCATGTTGGTGGTGGTGGCCGCGGGCAACGATGGCGGAATCGGCACCAACTCGTCTTTCGCGTTGAATTCGATTCACTCGCCGGCCAATGCCCCTTCTGCCCTGGCGGTAGGCGCCACCACCAACATCCAGCGCTACCGGATCGCCGTGAGTGTAGAAGGCGCGATGGTGCCGGCGCCGTTGCGGGCGATTCCCGCGCTGTTTGGACAAGGCAACCGGCTGGCGGCGCCGCTCCGTGCGCCGCTCCGCGATGCGGCTGCCGTGCTTGACGGCGGACTGGCCTGCTCACCGCTCCCGTCCGGGTCGCTTACCGGCGCGATTGCGATTGTGCAGCGCGGCCCGGCGAACAATTGCAAGTTCACCACCAAGATTATCCATGCGCAGCGCGCCGGAGCGGTGGCGGTGCTGATGGAACAGACCGACGGCGTGGATGCGCTGGTCCTGATGCAGTCTTTGCGCGAGACGGGAATTCCCGCCTTGATGATCTCCAGCAGCGCGGGTAAAGCGCTCCGCGAGTTTCTCCGCTTCAACGAAGGACGCGAGGCCACGATCCCCACCGCGGTTTCGGCTTTTCCTTTTGAGGAAAACTTCACTGCGTTCTTCTCCTCGCTCGGGCCGTCCATTGCCAACGGCGCCATCAAGCCGGAAGTGGCGGCCGTCGGCTATCCGCTCTACATGGCCACACAGAGATTCGACCCAAACGGCGAGATGTACTCGCCTGACGGATACGTGGCGGCTCAGGGCACCAGCTTCGCCGCGCCCATTGCCGCGGGCACAGCGGCGCTGTTCAAACAAAGATACCCGAACGCCACGCCGGCGATGATGAAGTCGTCGGTAGTGAACACGGCCACACCCGACGTAGACGATGTCGACGAGCGGGACCGGATCGTGGCGGCAAGCATTCACGCAGTGGGCGCAGGCAAGGTGAGCGCGCCGGGCGCGGCGCGCACCACGTTGGCCACCAACGAGTCCGTCCTGTCGTTCGGTTATCTCTTTGCTGGAACTCTGCCGCTGTCGAGGCCGTTCACGGTTTCGAATTTGGGGAATGCGCTGGCGGCGGTACGGCTTCAGGTGGAAGGCGCCAACAACGCGGCGGCGCGCCTGGCGCTGGAGGCCTCGCCGTTCAATCTGATGCCTGGGGCGTCGCGGCAGATTTCGGTGCGCCTCGAAGGCACACGCCCCGCGCCCGGTCTGTACTCGGGCATCGTCAGCGTCTCCGGCGGCGCCGTGACGCTGCGGGTGCCGTATTCGTTTATGGTGGGCGATGGCACGCCCTTCAGCATCGTGCCGGTGCGCGGGTTCGACTTCACGGGCCAGACGGGTACGGCCGTACGTCCCTTCTTTAAAGTGATGGACCGCTACGGCGTGCCCGTGAACGGCGTGGCCGTCACCTGGCCAGCCAGCCGCATCCGCGGCGGCGGGCGAATCGATGCGGCTTTCGGCAACACCGACGGCCACGGTATCCATGAGGCCCGTGTGATCCTCGGTCCGCAGGTGGGCGACCAGTCGTTTACCGCGCAAGCCGGAGGACTGGAGGTAACATTCGCGGGCCGCGCGCTGCTGGCGCCCGCCATTGCCACCGACGGCGCGGTGAACGCCGCGTCCAATCAAGTGGGCCGGGGCATGGCGCCGGGGTCGTATATCGCGATCTACGGGCAGGCGTTGAGCGAGGTGTTTAAGATCGCCTCCACCGCATCGCTGCCGTTGTCGCTCGCCAACGTGAGCGTCGGGTTCGATGCGGCAGGCGGACGGAGCTATCCGGGCCGGCTCTATTTCGTGAGCCCGGGGCAGATCAATTTGCAGGTGCCGTGGGAGTTGCAGGGGCTGAACGGCGCGCAGGTGAAGGTGAGTATCGGCGACATTTCCAGCGCGCTGTACGCCCTGCCGCTGGACGAACACTCGCCCGCGCTATTCGAAATTCCCGATCCGGGCGGCAGTGTGGTGGCGGCGGCGCTCGATGCACAGTTCCGGCTGGTGACGACCGCGAATCCGTTGCAGCGCGGGCAGCCCGGCCAGTTGTACGGCAATGGCCTCGGTCCGGTGTCAAATCAGCCCGGGTCGGGTGAACCGAGCCCGGCGGGGCCGCTGGCGGAGACTCGTTCGACGCCGGCGGTGACCATCGGCGGGCGACCCGCGCAGGTGCTTTTCAGCGGCTTGACGCCGGGCAGCGTGGGGTTGTATCAGATCAACATCATTCCTGCCGCCGATACGCCCACGGGGCTGCAGCCGGTGGTGGTGACGATCGGCGGAGTGGCGTCGAAGCCGGTGAACATGGCGGTCCGGTAAGGCGCGCGCGAGACTAGGTCCGGTATGGCCGGCACGGACCCTTCGGTCTATGACCGGGTGATGAAGGACATCTTCTTTCATGACCACCCGGGGTTTCTCCGCCGCCTGTTACGCGGCAAACGAGTGCGCGAGATCGTCAACAGCGAGTTGCCGAAGACGGTGGAGCGCCGGGCCGACATGGTGCTGTTGGTGGATCCGCGTGAAGTGCACCATCTTGAGTTTCAGAGCCACAACCTGGCGACGCTGCCGTATCGTCCGGGCGTGGATTGTTTTCTGCTGGCCGAGCGATACCGCAAGCGGCGTGTGGTGCAGACCGCGATCTATTTCGGCGATGCACCGCTCCGGATGCCGGACCGGTTAGACACGGGCGCCGGCCGCGTGCGCTACCGGCTGATCGATATCCGGCAGTTTGACGCGATGGACGTGGCGGCTGGCGGCGAGCCTGCGGACTTGGTGCTGGCTACGCTGGCGCACGGAGGCCGCGCGCATCTGAAAGAATTGCTGGCGCGCATGATCGCACTGCCGCCGGAGTTGCGGAATCGCGGGCTGGCCCAGGTGGCGCTCCTGGGGGGGATTGCGCCGGATGGCGGGAATCGTCAAAATGGAGATGCATCGTATGGGGCTGGCTGCTGAGTTTGCGAAAAACGAGATTCTGCGGGAGTACTTTGAAGAGGCCGAAAACAAGGGCCTCGCCAAGGGCCTTGTGGAGGGCCGCGGAGAAGGCAGCACCGAGAGTCTGCGCGTGGTTCTAGAAACCAAGTTCGGCGCGTTACCGCCTTGGGCTGCTGCCAAGATCGTCAAAGCTACTCCGGTGGAGATCCTGCAGTGGTTGAAACGCAGCGTGGCGGCCCGATCGTTGGAAGCAGTGCTGAAGTCCTAGAACATAGGCGTTGCCGCAGCGTTTCCGCACGAAACTTGGGCTCGGCCGCTGGCTTGGGCCGAGCGGCATGTCCACAAAACAGTCGCGGCGTTGATCCGAAAGTAACCCTCCACGCGAAACGGTACCAAACAAGATCGGTACCGGGGACTCTATTCTCTCCGGTAGCAGTGCTCTCTAATGGCGGGAAGGTGGATTCGATCTTGCGCAAGCAACCTTCTCTCACTGCCATTGCCGCCGCCCTGATTATGTTTTTCGCCTGGGCGGTGCGCGGTTAATACTACGTTCCCGGCCGTTTCATTGTGGAACTGGAAACGCCCTCCGGCAAAAGCGGCGCTGCTACCGCGGCGACGGTGGACAAGACCGCGATTCGTGCAGCCGTCGCCCAGCGTGCCGGCACCGTGCGCGACTCGCTGGAGCGCGTGATCAATGCGCTGGTGGTGGAGATTGACGACGCGCGCCAGGCTGAACTCGCGGCGCTGCCCGGCGTCAAGCGGGTCTACCGTGACCGCCGCGCGATTCATGCGATGGACCGCGCGCCGCAACTGGTGCGCGCGCCCGAAGCGTGGCGTCTCGCGGGCGGTGCAGATCAGGCTGGGAAGGGCACGAAGATCGCCATCGTAGATTCGGGCATCGACAAATCGCATCCGGCCTTTCACGACGACTCGCTCGAATTGCCCAAAGGGTTCCCCAAGATTTCGCGCGAGAACGATGCTGCCGGTACCAGCCGCAAGATCGTTGTGGCGCGCAGCTATGGCACAAGCGGCACCCCGGATATACGCGACCTCGGCGGTCATGGTTCGGCCGTGGCCAGCGTGGCCGCCGGCGTCCGGCACACCAATCGGGTGGGCGAGTTCTCCGGCATCGCGCCGAAAGCTTTCCTCGGCCTCTACCGGTTGGACGATAACGACGGGAGCTTCACTTCATCGGGCATCCTGCGCGCGCTGGAAGATGTAGCCAAATACGGCATGGACGTATTGAACCTGAGTATTGGGTTCTTTCCGGCCAATCGCTTTGAAGACGACCCCGTGGCGCAGGCGCTGGAACGTATGGCCAGCAAAGTGATCATTGCCAAGTCCGCCGGCAACTTCGGCTCGGACCCCGGCTTTGGCACCGGTCCCAATGCGCCGTCGGTCATCACGGTGGGAGCGTCGTGGAATGACCGCACGCTAGGGCCGAGCGTGGAAGTGCCGGGAATTGGCGGCGCGGCTGCCACGCGGCCCGACGCGGACCTGCCTGCTGAGCCGCTGGTGGCGCCGCTCATCTCGGCCACGTCAGCGCAGGATCCCGAGGGGTTGCTCTGCAGTGCTCCCGCCGCGGCCGGCCGCTTCGCCAGACGTATTGTGCTGATCCAGCGCGGCGAGTGCACCTTCGAAACCAAAGCCAATCACGCGCAGCGCGCCGGCGCCGTGGGCGCCATCCTCTACACGAATGCGAATCCGGTGGCCGCGTTGTGGACGCTCGGCGAGGCCAAGCTGCCCATGGTGATGATTGCCAATGACCACGGGCTACGCGTGAGAGCCGCGCTGGCCGCAGATTCGGAGTTGGCCGCGAAGATCTCCTTCGACCTCGGCGCCATCACGGTGGACGCCGATCGCATGACGGCGTTCTCCAGCCGCGGTCCGGGCGTGTCCGGCGGGATTCATGTGGACCTCGTCGCACCGGGTCAGAACATTTTTCTCGCCGCGCAGCGTACGAATGCAGCGGGTGAAATCTATAGCCGCACGGGCTATGCCGTGGAGGGCGGCACCAGTTGTTCCTCGCCGATGGTAGCGGGCGCGGCGGCGGTGTTGAAGGCTGCGCGGCCGGGGCTCACGGTGCCGCAGCACAAGTCGCTGCTGGTGAACACGGCCGAGCCGTTTGCAAACGCCGCGGGGGTCTTGTTCGGAGCGCAGGCGGCGGGCGCGGGACGCCTGGACATGGAATGCGCCATGCGAGCCATGACGGTGGCCGATCCGGTGGCGGTGAACTTCGGCATCGGGAGCGGTGCGGCGGACCTGACGCGTGAACTGCGGCTGACGAACCTCGCCAACGAGCCGGCGACGATGGCGATTACCGTACAGCCGATGGCCGGCAGTGCCGCTCCGGCAATTTCGCCTTCCACTGTAACGCTGCGGCCCGGCGAGTCTCGCATGGTTCCGGTGCGGCTGACGGGCGCCATGACACCCGGCGAGCATCAGGGTTTCGTAGCGGTGAAGAGTTCGCGCAGTGAAGTGGATCTGCGCATTCCCTTCTGGTACGGATCGAGCGACAGCGTGCCGAAGACGATGGCCTTGCGCCGCCAAAGCGGCAGCCTCACGCCAGGTTCGCGGCTCGTCCATATCGTGCGCATCGGTGATGCAGCCGGCGCCGCTCTCCCCGCAGTGGGGCCCCAGGTGGAAGCCGTCGAAGGTGGCGGTTCAGTGGGCGCGATCCAGTCGCTCGATCGCGACTTCCCCGGCATGCGGATGGTGAGCCTGCAACTTGGTATGGCCGCAGGCGTGGACAACGTGTTCCGGTTTCGGGCCGGAACCGTGACGCGTACGGTCACGGTCCAGCCCTGATCGCAGTTACCCTTGCTGTTGCCGCGCGACATACTGGCTATAGAACATATGCGCCAGGTACACCAGCGGCATCTGCTGTAGCGTGACAGCCAGCCCCAGCGGGACTGAGTATTAGATGATCAGCGCGATGGCCGTACCGGTTACGCAGTACGTCATGCGCGAAACGTCGTAGCCGCCCGCTTTGAAGCTGTGCAGGAACTCAGCGAGGTCTGCATTCTGCGCATCGGTGTTCTCAAACTTCAGCATACCGTCGCGGCCCGCGCGCAGCACAGGCCCGATGAGTTCGCCGTGATTGTCATTCAGCACCGTCTGATTGCGGATGAAGTTGACTCCACCAGACCCGCCGCGCGCATCCACGCCGTGGCAGAACTGGCACTGCACGCCGTAGAGTGCCTTGCCGCGTGCGATGGCCGCCGGGTCGCTGGGTGCCCGCTGTGGGAAGTCGGGCGGCCGCTGCCGCATCGCCACAGGTTTGGGCGACGCGGGGGCCTGCTGCGCCAGGACGGACGCCGTGGCCGAGAACAACATCAGCAAAACAGCAGCGGCCTTACGCACGTGGTGAACCTCGCATCGAGAAATGGCGACTCGCCAGCCCTACAGGTTACCGCGCCACCATCACTTCGCGTCGCGCCAGTTCGCCCCAGCGCCCGTGTCCACTAACAGCGGCACGCTCAGCGGCTCCACGCTTTCCATTTCGTGTTTCACCATCTCGCGCAGCCGCTGCGTCTCTGCAGGCGGCGCTTCAAACACGAGTTCGTCGTGCACCTGGAGCAACATCGCCGACTGCCAGCTCTCCTGGCGCAGCCGCCGGTCAATACGGATCATCGCAATCTTGATCAGGTCCGCCGCGGTGCCCTGGAGCGGCGTGTTCACCGCGGTGCGCTCGGCGAATCCGCGCGCGTTGGGGTTGCGCGTGTTGATGTCGGGAATCGGGCGCTCGCGGCCGTGCAGCGTGCGGGTCACTCCCGTGGCGCGGACTTCGGCGATGGTCTTCTCGATGAAGCTCTTTACGCCGGCGTAGCGCTCGAAGTACCCGCGAATGTACTTCTCGGCCTCGCCGCGCGGAATGCCGAGTTGCTGCGCGAGGCCAAAGGCGCTCAGCCCGTAGACGATGCCGAAGTTGACGGCCTTGGCGGCGCGGCGCATGTCGGCGGTGATGGCATCGCGTGGGACGCCCATCACTTCGGCGGCGGTGCGCGCGTGAATGTCCTCGCCGTTGCGGAAGGCGCTGGTGAGCACCGGGTCGCCGGAGAAGTACGCGAGGAGCCGCAATTCGATCTGCGAGTAGTCCGCCACCACCAGTTCCCATCCCTCGCGCGGCACGAACGCGGCGCGAATCGCACGGCCAAGTTCCGTGCGAATAGGAATGTTCTGGAGGTTCGGATTGTGTGACGACAGGCGTCCCGTGGCCGCGCCGGCGGGGTTGAACGTGGTGTGCACGCGTCCCGTCGCCGTGCGAACCAGCAGCGGCAGCGTGTCCACGTACGTGCTCTTGAGCTTCGCCACCTGCCGGTACTCCAGCACCAGCCGCGCGATGGCGTGTTCTTCTGCGAGCGTTTCAAGAATGTCGGCCGCGGTGGACCACGATTTGGCGCTCTTGGCTCGCTGCACGGGCGAGGGAATCTTGAGGTCCTCAAACAGAATCTTGCCCAGTTGTTGCGGTGAGTTGATGTTGAACGGTTGCCCCGCCTCGCGGAAAATCTCCGCGCTGAGCCGGTCGATTTCCTTCTCCATCTCCGCTGACATCGTCTTGAGCGCTTCGGGCGCTAAGCGCACGCCAACGCGCTCCATGCGTGCCAGCACGGGAGCAAGCGGCAGATCGATCTCGCGGCATACGCGCGCAAGGTTGGGCCGCCGTGCGATTTCACTGCGCAGTTTTTCGGCCACCATCCACACAGCCGCGGCGCGCTCTTCGATGGAGCCCGAAAGCTTGCGATCGAGATACCGCAGCGCCATCACTTCAAGCGACGCCGCGCCGGGGTCCGCGGCGACAAGGAACTCATACAGCATCACGTCGTCCGCGGCGGGCGCGATCTCTACACCGTGGGCCGTCAGCGCCACCGAGAGCGACTTGGAATCGTGGGCGGCGAGCGGGCGCGCCGCGGCGAAAATGGGGGCGACCGCGGACAAGTCCTCGATCGCCACGCTCACGCCCTCGCCTGTGCCGGAGGAAAACCCGAGGCGCGTCTGCGCGAGAATCCCTTCGCCCTCCGAGCCCAGCACCACGGCGAGCGGCCCAGTGGCCTGCTGTTGCGCGACGGCCCACTCGGTGAGCGCTGCGCCATCTAGCGCCCGCAAGCGCCACTCCACGACCGGCGCGGTGGACTTCAGGTCCTTCAACTGGCTGAAGAATTCAAACTCCGTGTAGGCCCTCCGCAGCGCGCCGTCATCGGCGGGCTGCATCGCGAGTCTTGCAAGTGACCACTCCACCGGCACATCCGTCGCCACCACGGCCAGGCGTTTGCTCAACTCGATCTGCTCGCGATTGTTCTGCAGGCTCTCGCGGTAACTCCTGCGCTCCACCTCGGCCGCGCGCGCCATCGCCTCTTCCACTGAGCCGAAGCGTTGAATCAGATCGCGCGCGCCTTTGTCGCCGATGCCGGGCGCGCCGGGAATGTTGTCCACCGCGTCGCCTTTGAGCGCCAGCAAATCGGCCACCTGCGCGGGCGTGACGCCCATGAACTCGACGACCTTTTCCGGCGTGTACATCTCATCTTCCTTCGCCGGATTGAGCATCGACACCCGGCCGTTCACCAATTGCAGTAAGTCCTTGTCACTCGAAACGATCACCACATCCACGCCGTGTTCCACCGCCCCGCGGCTCAGCGTGCCGATCACATCGTCCGCCTCATAGCCGGGAAATTCGAGCATCGGTACGCGAATTGCCTCCAGCAACTGCCGCGCCATCGGAATCTGCTGCAGCAGCTCCGGCGGCGTTTCGGTGCGGTTGGCCTTGTAGGCAGCGAATTCCTGCTCGCGGAGCGTTTTGCCTTCGCTCTCGAAGATGGCGGCCATGTAGTCTGGCTGGTAGGCGGTGCGCAGCTTCTTCAACATGTTGTTAAAGATGAACACCATCTCCGTGGGCTTGCCGGACGAGGTGCGCATGGGCGGCGCACCGGTGCGCGCGCGGGCGTGGAAGGCGCGGAACAGGTAGCCGAACGTATCGATGAGGAACAACCGCGGGTTTGCCATGACAGTGCGAGGGCGAGAAGCCCATTGGACCACGCCACGGCGGCCAGCATCAATGGCGGTGACGCTAGACTGGACTGGTGAACGCGCAACCAATTCTGACTGCCGTGGCGCGGGCGTTGGAGCGTGTGAAGCTGGAGGCGATCCTGATCGGCAATGCCGCGGCCGCTTTGCATGGCGCGCCGGTAACGACCATCGACCTGGACTTCTTCATCCGCCGTTCACCGGGCAACACGCGCAAGTTGAAGGTGTTGGCCGACGAACTCGAAGCGACGATCCTCCGGCCTTTCTATCCGATTTCCGGACTCTACCGTATGCGTCCGGCGAACCCCTGTTGAGGACCGAGCGCCCGAGCTGGTGAGATAGCAGCACCATGACTAGCCACACCAAACCAGCGCGAGCCACCTTCGAGGAG
>Ga0194119_10008094_pt1 | contig 14571 bp, 12 predicted proteins | sample TA2MahC100mmetaG_FD_148620 | JGI IMG/M metagenome (GOLD analysis project Ga0194119, IMG submission 148620) | Freshwater microbial communities from Lake Tanganyika, Tanzania - TA2015018 Mahale Deep Cast 100m | ecosystem: Environmental > Aquatic > Freshwater > Lake | place: Tanzania: Lake... | reverse complement strand
CAATGGCGAATCTCGATGAGAGCCTGCGGCGGTTGCAGACCGACCGGCTCGATCTGTGGCAGTTTCACGAAATCAACTATGACAACGATCCGGATTGGATCGTTGAGCGCGGGCCGTTGAAGGCGGCGCTCGAAGCGCAGAAGGCGGGTAAGGTCCGCCACATCGGCTTCACCGGGCACAAGGATCCGTCGATTCATCTCAAGATGCTCGCGAAGAATGTGGCGTGGACGACGGCGCAGATGCCGATCAATCCGCTCGACGCGTTCTTTAGGAGCTTTCAGAACGAAGTCGTGCCGGTGTGCGTGAAAAAGGGCGTGTCGGTAATCGGCATGAAGTGCCTCGGCGGCGGGCCGTACGTGGCGCGCATTCCGTCGCAGACGAAACTGACCGCCGAGCAGTGCGTGCGGTATTCGTTGAGCCTTCCGATTACCACGTTGTGCCGGGGGTACACGACGATGGAACAGTTGCAGGCCGATATTAAGATCGCGGCTGATTTCAAGCCGCTATCTTCCGAAGCGCGAAAAGAGATTCTCGCGCTGGCGGCGCCGGAGGCCGGCGACGGGCGCCACGAACTTTTCAAATCGACCCAGTTTTTCGATGGTCCGACGCATCGGCTGCAACATGGGTTTGATGCGGCGGGGCCAACGGCCTCGACGACGCGCTAGACTGAAGCCGCAGTCGCAGATCCGAACGCAGCGATAAGGCCACCGAAGGACTAGTCATCCAGTTCTCCAGCGCTTGAAAGCCGTTTACCGGATCGCGTCCAGGCTAAATATCGTAGTAGAGCGCAAACTCATACGGATGAGGCCGCTGCCTGACCGCGTCCGCCTCGTGCTTGCTCTTATACGAAACGTACGTCTCAATCAACTCCTCGGTAAATACATCACCCTTCAGCAAGAATGTGTGATCCTCTTCGAGGCAATACAGCGCTTCTTCCAGCGACGCCGGCATCGAAGGCACGCTCTTCATCTCTTCGGGTGAGAGGTCGTAGATGTCCTTGTCGAGCGATTCGCCCGGATCGATCTTGTTGATCACGCCGTCGAGCCCCGCCATCAACATCGCCGAAAACGCCAGGTACGGATTACACGACGGATCGGGCGGGCGGAATTCGACGCGCTTGGACTTCGGACTTGCCGAGTACATCGGAATACGGCATGCTGCCGACCGGTTGCGGCGGCTGTAGGCCAGATTCACCGGCGCCTCGTAACCCGGCACCAATCGCTTATACGAATTCGTCGTCGGCGCGATGATCGCCGACAACGAGCGCGCATGCCGTAACAATCCGCCGATGTACCACAACGCCATCTGCGAAAGGCCCGCGTAGCCATCGCCGGCAAACAACGGCTTGCCGTCCTTCCACAACGACTGATGACAATGCATGCCGCTGCCGTTGTCGCCGAAAATCGGCTTCGGCATGAATGTCACCGACTTGCCGAACTGATGCGCCACGTTCCGCACGATGTACTTGTAGGTCATCATGTTGTCCGCCGACTTCACCAGCGTTTCGAACTTTTGATCGATCTCGCACTGCCCGCCGGTGGCGACCTCGTGATGATGGCACTCGACGACAATCCCCGCCTTCTCCAAAACCTCCACCATTTCGGCGCGCAAGTCCTGATAATGATCGGTCGGCGGCACGGGGAAGTAGCCTTCCTTGTACCGCGGCCGATAGCCGTGATTGTTCTCCTTGCGGCCTGTGTTCCAGCGGCCTTCCTCGGCGTCGATCTCGTAGAACGCCGCGTTCGGCGTCGAGTCGAACGAAACGTTGTCGAAGATGAAGAACTCGGCTTCGGCGCCCAAATAGCAGGTATCGGCGAGGCCCGTGTTCTGCAGGTGCGCTTCGGCTTTGCGGGCGATGTTGCGGGGATCGCGATCGTACTTCTGCTTCGTGATCGGGTCCAGCACGTTGCCGGTCATGACCACGGTCGGCACGCTGTAGAACGGGTCGATGATCGCTGTCGCCGGATCGGGAATCAGCAGCATGTCGCTCTCGTTGATCGCCGCCCAGCCGCGGATCGACGAGCCGTCAATGCCGAATCCGTCCTCGAAGGAGTCCTCGGTCAACTGCGAGATCGGGTATGTAATGTGATGCTGTAGGCCGGGTATATCGGTGAACCGGATGTCGACCTGCCGCGCGCCTTCCGCCTTCGCGAATGCGAGAACGTCCTTGGGACTCATGAAACCTCTCCACGTGAAACAATATGTAGTGCCGCTTGACCAGCCTAGCTCGCAACTGGGCGCGCGAGCAAATCAAAGCATGAGAGAACCATCGGCCGACATCGTCTTCGAACGGCGCGAATACACGGTCGGCGAACTGACCGAGGAGATCGGCGCGCTCCTTTCCGACGCCTACGCGAACATCTGGGTGAGCGGTGAGGTGTCGGGCTTCAAGCTTGCCGCGTCGGGGCACGCCTACTTCACCATCAAAGACGACAAGGCGGCGCTCAAATGCGCCTGTTGGAAGGGTGCATACCGGCTTCTGCGCTTTAAGCCGCAAGACGGCGTCGAGGTGCTGCTTCGCGGGCGTATTGAAGTCTACAACGTGCGCGGCGAGTATCAGTTGATCGTCGACGCCGTGCAGCCGATCGGCGCCGGCGCGTTGCAAGCGGCGTTCGAAAAGCTGAAGAAGAAACTCGCGGCCGAAGGCTTGTTCGAGAGCGATCGCAAGAAACTGATTCCGAAATTTCCGCGGAACATCGGCATCGTCACCAGTCCGACGGGCGCCGTGATCCGCGACATCCTGCATGTGATCGAACGACGTTTCCGCGGCGCGCATGTGCGTGTGTTTCCGGCGTTGGTGCAGGGACATGGCGCGGCCGAGCAGGTCGCCGCGGGCGTGCGCTACTTCAACGAGAACCCGTGGGCCGATGTCGTCATCGTTGCGCGGGGCGGGGGATCGATCGAGGACCTCTGGGCGTTCAACGAAGAGCCGTTGGCGCGCGCGATCGCCGCTTCAACTGTCCCCGTCATTTCCGCTGTTGGCCACGAGACCGATTTCACGATCGCCGACTTCGTGGCCGATCTCCGCGCGCCAACTCCCAGCGCCGCCGCCGAGATCGTCACCGCCTCTCGAGAGACCGTGCTCGATCAACTCCGCACCGCTGAGGCGCGCATGAAGCAAGACCTGCGTCTTCGTCTGGCCTCCGCCGCGCGGCGGTTGCAGAGTGTTTCGACGCAGCGCGCGCTAACGATCGTCGAGCGGCGGTTGTTCCGCACCGGTCAGCGCGTCGACGACGCCAGCCAGTCGGCAAAGTCCCTGATCGCCGCTCAACTGACGAAACATCGGACCCGCTTTAACGCGCTTGAACAGGCGCTCCGCCGGCTCGATCTGCGTCTCATAATTACCGCCGCCAAACGGCGAAACGAGTCGCTCCGGGCCCGATTGGACGCCGCCCGTGCCGCGATCACCGCTCAGCGGACGTCGCGGCTGGAAGTGCTCGCGGGCCGGCTGCAATCGCTCAACCCCTTGCAAATATTGGCCCGTGGCTTCGCTGTCGTATCTCGCGAAGACGGCGCTATCGTCCGCAACCCGGCCCAAATGGCGCCGGGTACGCCGATCAGAATCAGGCTAGCGGAGGGCGAAGGAACGGCGGTGGCAACGACCCATCAGCCAGTCCAATAGCCCCCATAAAATATTCGATTAGAAATTTTCCGCGAAAACCCGCGACCGGACGGCCTTCCGTTGTCTATAATCGAGAATCGGCGTCTCGTACGCTGATCGCAACCCCCAACGTTCGAGGAGATTGAACTACCAACATGCGCGAATTCTTAGAGCTTTCCTACGCGGAGCTGGAAGAGAAAAATCTGCAGTGCAAGGAGCAGCGCAAAAATCGCGTCGCCCCCGAGCAGATTCGTGAAGAACGCTTGAAGTACCTGACCGACGAGAAACGGATCAAGGCCGTCACCGTCATGTTCAGCGACCTGGAAGGCCGCCTGCACATGCTCGACTATGACAAGAAGTTCCTGCTGGGAAGCTGGGACAACCTGACCTTCGACGGCTCCTCGATCCGCGGATTTACCGCCCAGCGCGAGAGCGACCTGCGCCTTGGCATCGACTGGTCGGCCTTCTACCACGCCCCCGCCGACATCTTCGGCGCGGGCAAGGTTCTCGCTTTCTGCGAAGTCATCGACAAGGATGGTTCGTTCTACCAGGGCGACATCCGTGGCGTGCTCAAGGGCTACGCGCAGAGCAAATTCGCTTCCGACGGCTACACGCTCAACGCGGCCAACGAAATCGAAGGCTTCCTTTTCGCGGGTCAAGACGCCGAGCGCGACTACTACAAAACCGGCAAGTTTGAGTACGTCAACACCGGCGGCTACTATCATTCGCTGCCCGGCGACCCGCTCCGCACCTTCATCGACACCACGGCCGAAGTGCAGCGCGCCATGGGCTTCCAGAACGAAAAGGATCACCCGGAAGTCGCGCCGTCGCAGTTTGAAATCAATTACGGTTACGGCGAAGTCGTCGCGGCCGCCGATCAGATCCAGCTCTACAAACTGATCTGCCGCCAGGTTGCCCGCAAGATGGGCCTCACTGCGTCGTTTCTGCCCAAGCCGGTCGTTGGCGTCAACGGCTCCGGCATGCACACCAACGTCTCGATCTCGAAGAAAGGCAAGAACCTCTTCTGGGATCCGCAAGGCCAGGAGAAGATCTCGAAGTTCGCGTGGAGCTTCGTCGACCGTATCCTCACGCACGGCAACGACATCTGCCTGATGCTCAACGCGTCGGTCAATGCCTATCGCCGTCTCGATCCGCACTTCGAAGCGCCGAACCAGATTATCGCCTCGGCGGTCGATCGCGGTTCGATGGTCCGCATCCCGATCGGCAACGAGCGTTCCGCGCGCGTTGAAGTCCGCTCGGTCGGCCCCGACGCCAATCCGTATATGGTGCTGCTCTCGGTGTTCAAGACCGGCCTGGAAGGCAACATCTCGAAGGAGAAGAACCTCCGTCAGGCGAAGCGTTACTTGCCCGACAACATCTACGACGCGCTCGACAACTTCAACAACGCCGAGTGGACCGGCACGTTGCTCGGCAACGATGTCAAGGGCCGCTACGCGGATCTAAAGAAGGCCTCGGCCGATCGTTGCGCTCGCCTTCTCGGAACAGTTGTTAAGGTGCCCGAAGTGCAGTTCCACCACGAGGTGTACAATCAATACCTCTGGAATCAGTTCTAAGACCGATCCCAGAATTCAACAAACACGAACGCCCCGGCCCGCACCGGGGCGTTCGTGCTTTTACCCGTCGAACCGGTATCCCATGCCCCGAACCGTGACGAAATGCGCGGGCGAAGCCGGATCGTTTTCGAGCTTTTGCCGCAGCCACGTCATATGCACATCAACAGTCCGCGTATTGGGCGTTGCGTTGTAGCCCCACACTTCGCGCAATAGCGTATCGCGGTTGACGACTTCGCCCGGCCGCTGGACCAGGTATCGCATCAACTGATACTCTTTCGCCGACAACGTGACCTCCGCGCCGCCGCGCCGCACCAGCGCCGCCTTCGCGTCGATCTCGATCGCGCCGAAGCGCACGTTTTGCGCGAGAGCCTCTTTCTTTGTGCGCCGCAAAATCGCCTCCATGCGCAGCAGGAGCTCTTGCATGTGAAATGGCTTGGGTAGATAGTCGTCGGCGCCGGACTTCAGTCCGGTTATCCGATCGCCGACGTTGCCTCGCGCGGTTAGCATGATGATCGGCGTGTCGACGTCCTCTTCACGCAAAGTCTGGCAGACGCGAAAGCCATCCATGCCCGGCAGCATCACGTCGAGCAGGATCAAATCGTATCCATGCGCGCGGGCGGCGTCGAGACCGGCGATGCCGTCGTCGCGCGTCTCGACAACGTAGCCCTCGGCCTTCAGCCGGTCGGTGAGTGTGAGCCGCAGCCCGGGTTCGTCCTCGACGATGAGTATCAGCGCCATCGGTCTAAGTATTGTAAGCCGGGAGCGTAATCACGAATCGCGCGCCGCCTTCGTGCCGGTTCTCCGCGCGTACCGCCCCGCCGTGCGCGCGCACGATCCGCTCGACCAGCGCAAGGCCAAGCCCCGAACCGCGGCGCTGGCTGCGCCTGCTGTCGGCGCCGCGATAAAAAGGTTCGAACAGCCTCGGCAAGTCCTCGGACGGAATTCCCGGGCCGCGATCTTCGACAACAATGTCGACGGTCTTTTCGAAAGGCTGCACCGAGAAGCGCAGCCACTTGCCCGCCGCCGCATGTTTCAACCCATTTTCCGCCAGGTTGCGAAGTGCAACGTGTATCGCATTGCCATCGGCACGGACAGCGGCGTCGGCACCCTCGATCTTCCACGTGAAGCCCGCGCGCGATGCCGTGTCGCGCAACTCCAACTCCACCGCCGCGAGCATGCCGCGCGCGCTCATCGCATCGAGTTCCAGCGGCAGCCGGCCGCTCTCGATCGCGGAGAACCGAAGCACCTGCTCCACCATCGTGTTCAGCCGGGTTGCTTCGTCGCGCACGATGGCGCCGTACTCGCGAACACGTTCGGCTTCGGCGACGATGCCGCTGGCCAGATTATCGCCCGCCGACGCGATCACTGCGATCGGCGAACGCAGCTCGTGCGACACTCCCGCGGTGAACTCCATCTGAAGCTGCGCCAACTCGCGGGAGCGCCGTGCGGCGTTGGCGAGCGCGAGAAACGCGCCCGCAAGAATCACGAGCGTAATTCCGCTAACTAGCAGATTCCGATTCCGCGTGGCAGCCGCGACGGCTTCGAGCGATCCCGAAACGTGCGCGGCCTGCAGCCGCCAAAGCCCCGAGGCGTTGATCGGCGCCCGCGGCCGTCCGCCAGGCGGAGGCGGCAGCGAATCCTCGCGTATGATGCCGCGCAGCAGCGGGGTTTCCGCGTCGGGAGTTGTCCATGCGGTCTCGCCCATTGCGAAGACCGTTTCATGCGGCTTGGCAACCACTACAATCCGAACGGCGAATTCCCGCAGCCGCTCCGCGCCGAAATGACGTGAGATTAGCCGCGGTAGATATTCGTTTCGGAACTTCGCTTCGTCGAACTCGACGATGATCCACGGCTCCGGCGCCCCGGCATTCCCGGCCCTTTGAACAAAGGGCGGCGGTCCGCCAGGCGGCGGCCCGTCAGTGAACGGAGGCAACCAGCGCGGCCGCCCGCGCACTGGCCCGACAACGGCGAGCGGCGCCGGCTGAATCGGTCCCGTCCGCCGGTCGCGGCTGATCCACCACTCCGGCGCGTTGGTGGGCGCGAAGGCTTGTCGCTGAGCATCCCATACTTCGGCGGTCCAAGGCTCGTCGTCAATCACCTTCAATATTCGCGCCACTGAGAGCGACTCCGCGGGTTCGGGCAAGCGGGCAAGTCGGTCCAGGAACGAATCCACAGGCGGGCCGGAGATCAGCGCCACGTGCACCCGGGTGAGGTCGCGATCCAACTCGCTCGCAATTCGGTCGACTGCCGCTTTCACGTCCGCGCGTGTGCGGGCGTGCCCCGCTGCGGCGACTTCGTCGATCCAACGGTATTGCAACCACGCCAGCGGCACAAGCATAAATAGCCCAGCTCCGGTTAGGATTTGCAAGCCACGGCCATCGAGTCTCATCGTTGCATCCATTGTCCTCTGTAAATCGCCGGACGCAACCGGAAATACGGTGAATTTAGCGCGGACTTAACCAACTTGGGGTAAGCGAGCCGCGTTTCACGCTATGAGCGCAAACGCGCGATACGGAAACCGAAAGGAACAACTCATGTTGAAACAAACTTTACTCTCATTGACCCTGATGGCCGCGGCGGTTGCACAACCCCCGGGCGGACCTGGCGCGGCTGCGCCGGAATTCACCGATATCAAGTCCCACTTGAGTCTATCCGACGCGCAGTTGGCGTCGATACGCCAAGCCGGCGACACCGCCCGCGCCGCCAATCGAACCGTGCGGCAGCAGATCGCCGAGAAGCAAACCGCGCTGAACGGAGTGATCACCAATGGCTCGACCGACGCCGCCGCCATCGGCCGCGCGATGCTCGAAATCGCCGCGCTGCGCAAGATGATGGACTCCAACACGACCAAGGCCCACGAGCAGGCGCTGAGCTTCCTGAGCGCCGACCAAAAGACGAAGTTAAAGACGCTCGAAGACGCCGAGAAGCTGCGCGAAGAGATCGGCCAGGCGCATGCGCTGGAACTGCTAGCCGCGCCGGCCGGCACGGGGCCGGGAAATTTCGGTGAGAACATTGGCGGCCCCCGGCCACTATTTAGATAAGGGCCGGTATTAGTGCTGGTTCCTCTCTCCGAGTACCAATTCCAAATTCACTGGATGGCCCGACGCCGCCCCCGGCGCCGGGCCGTCGTTTTCCTAGCGCGGAAACAGCGCGGAATAGGCTTCCAAGTACTTCAACCCCGAGCCGGTGTTGTAGATCACGATCCGCTCGTTCGCTTTCAGAAAGCCGCTCCCGACAAGTTTTTCGAGCGCCGCCATGCACGCCGCGCCCTCTGGCGCAATGAACATGCCCTCTTCGGTCGCCAACCGCACACCGGCGCGCATCATGTCGTCGTCCGATACCGCGATCGCCGTGCCACCAGATTGCCGGACCGCTTGAAGGATCAGAAAATCGCCAAGCGGCTTCGGCACGCGCAAGCCTGCGGCCACGGTCGATGCGTTGTCGAAAAATTGGCTGCGCTCGGCGCCCTCATTGTAAGCCCGCACCACCGGCTGACACCCTTCCACCTGGACGGCAATCATTTTCGGGCGTTCCGGCCCGATCCAGCCGAGTTGCTCCATCTCGTCGAACGCCTTCCACATGCCGATAATGCCCACGCCGCCGCCGGTCGGATAAAAGATCGCATCTGGCAGTTTCCACATCATCTGCTCGGCGAGTTCGTAACCCATCGTCTTTTTGCCTTCAATGCGGTAGGGCTCTTTCAACGTCGATACGTCAAACCAGCCCTCGGCCTCCTTGCGGTCGCCGACGATCTTGGCGCAGTCCGAGATCAGCCCATCGATCAACGTGACCCGCGCGCCAAACGCCTTGCATTCGATGTAGTTCGATTGCGGCACGTCCTTCGGCATGAAGATGTGCGCTTCGATCCCCGCTGCCGCCGCATACGCCGCCATCGCGCTCGCGGCGTTGCCGGCACTGGGGATCGCGACTTTCTTGATGCCAAGCTCTACACACATCGACACCGCGCAAGAAAGCCCGCGGGCCTTGAATGATCCGGTTGGATTCAGGCCTTCGTCCTTCAACCAAACGTTGTTGCAGCCGAGTTCGCCGCCGTAGCGCTTCAGCTTCATCAGCGGCGTCCAGCCTTCGCCGAGCGACACGATCGACGTCGGCTTGGCCACCGGCAGCACCGGCGCGTATCGCCACATCGAGCGCGGCCCATTGGCCAGCCACTCGCGATTCCAGTTTTCGCGCGCGGTTTTCAGATCGTAACGAACCAGCAGCGGCATGCCGGTTTTCGATAGATTTTGGACTTTGCCGGCTTCGTAGCGTTCGCCGGTCACGGAGCATTCGAGGTGGGTAACGGTGGTCATCGAAAAGATCATGATAACGCCTTGCACGTTTCCGGCGGTGCAATCGTCATAATTGGTAAGGACACCTCCGCGCGCGTGAATCCGTCGTCGAACAGCTTCATCTTCTTCATTCCGGCAGGGATTCTAACGTTCACCGCGGCCTACTTCTTCTTCAGCCGGCTCACCCTCGGCGGCTGCATCATCCTCGCCTTTGCGGGTGTTTTCTTCGCGCTCGGAATGGCCATCCGCCGCAAGGAGCGCGTCGCCAAATGAGACCGTTGCTGCTGGCATTCGCCGTTTGCGCTTTCGCCGCCGACGAAATCGTTCTGCACAACGGATTCCGTCTGCAAGCCGTCCGCGTCGAAACGGTTGGCGAAAAGCTCTTGTTGCACACCGCCACGGGCACCGTTGAAATCAACCGCGCCGACGTTGCTGAAGTCGAAGCGTTGCCCGAGGCGCCGAAGCCCGTAGCCGTCGAAGCGCTGCCCGCGCAACCGCCACCAGCCCCCATGGTGCCGGAAAGGCCGAAGACGCCGAAGGATCTACTCCGCGATGCCGCCGACCAAACCGGCCTGCCGCCCGAGTTCCTGCTGAGCATTGCCAAAGTGGAATCGGCCTTTCAGCCTAACGCGATTTCTCCCAAAGGCGCGATCGGCGTGATGCAGCTGATGCCCGCTACCGCGAAGGCGCTGAATGCCAACCCCTACGACACCCGTGAAAACATCGAGGCCGGCGCACGGCTGATGCGAGATCTGCTCGTGAAGTACGAGGCGTACCCGGACCAGGTCTACCGCGCCCTGTCGGCGTATAACGCAGGCCCCGGCGCGGTGCAAAAATACAACGGCATCCCTCCCTATCAAGAGACGCGCCAATACGTCGAAAAGGTATTGAACGAATACCACCGTCTCAAGGTGGCGGCATCTAATACAGAAAACCGCTAACCATTCACAACCGGGAGGCGTCGAACGATTTGGATATACTTGAATCTGGAGGAGGATACTCGCGCGATGAACCGTAAGCTACAGTTTTTCGTCACCGTCGTTTCCCTAATGCTCGTTGGCGTTCTGCTGCTCGGCGCGGCCAACAAGGGAACCTCGTCGCCCGAGGAAACCTACCGCCATATCGGGGTGTTCGCCGAGGTGCTCTCGAAGATCAAGAGCGACTACGTCGAAGAGCCCGACATGAAGAATGTCTCGCTCGGCGCCATGAATGGGCTACTCGAATCGCTCGATCCCTACGCCAGCTATCTCTCCGCCGACCAGTACAAGCAGTATCAGAAGACCAAGAGTGAAGCCAAGGGCTGGACGGGCCTGCTGCTCGCCAAGCGTTTCGGCTACATCGCGATCATCGATTCCGTTCCCGGTTCGCCCGCCAATAAGGCCGGCCTGTCGACCGGAGACATGCTCGAAACGATTCAGGGCGTTAACACGCGCGACATGCCGCTGGCCTACGCCGAAATGATGCTGCTCGGCGATATCGGCACGACGGTCGATCTTGGTGTGCTGCGCTTCCGCAACCCTGAGCCGACAAAGATGGCGATTGTGCGCGGCCCAATTCAATGGCCCGCGATTTCGAGCAAGATGATGGCCGACGGCATCGGGTACGTGCAGGTGCCGACGCTCGAAGGCAAGCGCGTGAGCGAAGTCGCCGCGGCTGTCCAAGCGATCGAAAAACAGGGTGCGAAGAAGATCCTGCTCGACCTTCGCAACTGCGCCTCCGGTGCGCCCGAAAACGGCATCGCACTCGCGAATCTGTTCGTCGACAAAGGCCGTCTCGGTTACTCGAGCGGGCAGAAATCGCCTCGGCAGGAATTCACCGCCGATCCCGCCAAGGCCGTCACGAAACTTCCGCTCACGATCATGACCAATCGCGGCACTGCCGGCGCGGCCGAAATTGCCGCCGGCGCGTTTTACGATCTCAAGCGCGGCGAAATCGTCGGCGAGCGGACCTATGCCGATGCAGGCATCCGCAAGCCGATCGTTCTGGACGACGGTTCGGCCGTTATTCTATCGGTCGCCAAGTTCTACAACGCCGAAGATAAAGCCCTTCAGGAAGTGGCCGTCCAGCCGTCGGTCCCGGTTGTCGATAACGACCCCGCCGACACGGGCGAAGAAGGCGCCGAAGACGCCCCAAAGAAGGAAGAGAAACCGAAGTCGACCGAAGATGCGATTCTGAAGAAGGCTCTCGAGGTTGCCGTCAAAGGCCTGACCCCCGAAGAAACCAAGAACGCGGAGACGATTCGAGCGCTCGGTAAGAAGAAGGCCGAAGACGGCACTGGCCTCGGCCCGCTCAATATTCCCACACCCAAATAACCATGCCCTTGTACGAGTACCGTTGCGAGAACTGCAACGAAACGTTTGAAGTCCGGCAAAAGTTCGCGGACGAACCTCTAACTTCTCATGCCAAGTGCGGCGGCAAAGCCACCCGGTTGCTGTCGGCTCCTGGCCTGCATTTCAAGGGCTCGGGATTCTATATTACCGACTACGCCAAGGCGGGGTCGGCGCCCGCAAAGTCCGGCGGTGAGTCGAAAGGTGCGGAGTCCAAATCCTCCGAGACAAAGACCGAGTCGAAACCGGCGGCGACGACCACAACGACAAAGACCGACTAGCGAAACACCCGCACCCGCATGTTTCGAAACCACGCATCCCCGCCGTGGTGCGTCAGCACAAGCGGAATTGCTTTAATCGGATCCGCTCACAACTTAGATAAATCCGCCACCTCCTGCATGTCGGTGCGCTGCCGTGCCCTTGCTGGGTCAGCAGGTGCCTCGAGAATCGCCCCGCTCTACCTCTCGCCGGTGCGCCGAACAATCCCGCGCAAACCGCGGCGGGGCCTTATCGCCAACAGTAAGAGCGGCAATCCCACCAACAACGCCGCCGCCGGTTCCGGGACTGCGCTAGTATCGCCGGAAAACGCAAACCCGCTCTGCGACGTAAAGGCGCCGGTTAACTGAATATGGCTCGAATTGATCGACGCAACGGACGCGCGGCAGCCCGGCGCCGCGTTGGCGGCGCAAAGAGCGTTAGCGTAAAGAGACAACTCGAGATTGTAGGTGAAGGAAGAAAGACCAGGTGGCAGCGCTCGGGCTGGCAGCAGTGTGCTGAGAGTGTATACCCCAGGTAGCGCGTTGCCGGACTCTTGGGTTAGGTATTCGCCATTGACGAACGACGCAATCGTGTAGCCGCTACTGGAACCCGTCTCGCTGACGCCCTTTCCCATCAATATGTACATTTCGACATCGTCTAGTCCGTTGTCGCTCGACATCAGGAGCCGGTACTCGAGACCGGCCGATGAAAAGAGCGCGGGATGGTTGGTGATTGCGGTGATTGGCGAATGGGACAAGTCCAACCGGATTTGGAACGGGCTGGCGTGGTCGATGGTCAAAACATCTGTCAATCGGAATCCGGCCTCGGCAAAGCCAGCAAAGCCATTTTCCTGGGTCGGAGACTCGAAGTACCTGTGGGCATAAACACGCCCCGTTCCGCCGTTGGCGTCGATGACGGCTTCGGCATACTCGTGTGCGAGGATCTCCGCGCAAATCGACGAGCAGCCGGGTGGTGGCATGGTACTCGACCCCCCAGAGTAGAGGCGATTAGGGCCGGCGTTGTGAGTGGCGGCAAATGTCCGCGAATAGGTTGTGCCGGCGCCCGAATGCGGGTTGCCTGGGTTCTCGCTAGTGCCGCCAGTGTTGGCGAAAGTCACGATGCCCGCGCGGGCGGCGGAATTGCTGGCGAGAACCAACAAGCCAGCCAAAAGTAAATGTGTGCGCATGGTTCCTCCAAATAAATTGAACCACCAGCGCCCGCTCCCATGCGGCGTTGCTTGGTGTAGAATGGGCGTTACCTGGAGGTAACAGCAAGTGGATAACACCCGCATTCAGAAACACTTAGAGCGGGTTCTGCAGGCCGAAGTGTTTCTCCGCGCCGAGCGGCAGTCCCGGCTTCTTCAATACATCGTTCAACAGACAATTGTCGGTAAAATGGGCGAGTTGAAGGAGTATGCCATTGCCTTGGACGTGTTTGGCCGGAGCGGCGACTACGATCCCAAGGTGGATTCCACGGTCCGAGTGGAGGTATCAAAGTTACGGGCACGGCTCGAACGCTATTACCAGGACGTTCCCGGCGACGACGGCATTCGAATCGAGATTCCGAAGGGCGCATACGTAGCCCGGTTTGTGGAAACGGCCCCTCTCGCGATCCGGAATACGGACTCCGATCGACTGCCGCTCACGCGCCGACAGTGGGCTGTCGGGGGAATCGGATTAGCGGGCGCGGTCGCGGCGGCGGTTCTCCTGACTCGTCGCACGACGACTCTGCCTCCGGTGTTCCTGGTGGACGGCGAGACCGCGGAAAGCGGCGGCTATACCGCCGAAGCCGCCCAATTGATGCATTCGCTGTCGAACCGTTTGGGGTTTGCTGGTGTCCCGGCTATACAAGCCAAGGATTTGGAGCAATTGGCCTCCCGGTCCGAAGGAACCGCTCACTGCATTACGGTGATGGCCGGCCGTTGTTGGGAGGATGCAAGCCGGCTTCGGCTGGTCGCTGAGTTGCGCGAGGTGTCCTGTGGATTTCGCATTTGGTCCTGGGTCGGGGACCGCGAAACCGGAGATGCCGCGTCGCTAGCCCGCGATGGAGCCAAGGCCATCGTCGATCACGCACAACAGGTGCTGGCGGACCGCGTTTCTCCGGACCGGAAAAAGGCGCTGACCGCGTATCGGGCTGGACTGACGGAACTGCTTTCGGGCAAGGACTTCGTGTTGCAATCGACCGATGAGAAGTTGCGGCGGCCGGGCGTCGAGCAACTAATGAAGACGGCGCGTCTCCTTGAGGAGGCCGGGCGACTGGACCCGGGGTTTGCCGAGCCGCAGGCGCGGTTGGCGTGGGTCTATCGCCTGGCGCTTGAGTTGGATCGCGACATGCTGGAGCCGGCGGTGCGGGCCGTTGAGAAGGCGTTGAGCATCGACGCGATGTCGGTCCATGCCAATTTTGTGAAGGGCTACTTGGACATGCTGGAGAATTGGAACATCGCCGGCGCCGAATCGTCGATGCGAAAGTGTATCGAGCGCTCGGCGTTTCACATCGAGGCATACCGATTCTACTCCGAT
>Ga0194119_10008093_pt1 | contig 14574 bp, 15 predicted proteins | sample TA2MahC100mmetaG_FD_148620 | JGI IMG/M metagenome (GOLD analysis project Ga0194119, IMG submission 148620) | Freshwater microbial communities from Lake Tanganyika, Tanzania - TA2015018 Mahale Deep Cast 100m | ecosystem: Environmental > Aquatic > Freshwater > Lake | place: Tanzania: Lake... | reverse complement strand
GTTCAATGATCACCTGTTTGGTGAAAGCTTATGGTCAATTGCCCAAACTTTCAACGTATCGCATTCTAAAAGGGTTTGAGGCATCCCTGCCTCCCTTGTGAAATAGGGTGAATCGCTCAATTTAGGTTTCATATATCAGACCACGCCCGGTTTGTCAACCGGTGTCGTTTGGTTGGCGTTTATTTTTATAGTCAAACGGTTATGGGTGACGATGCTCGTATCGAAGCAAGAGGCTCGAAAAGCGATGCTCGAGCGTCCAGCATCCATATACGAGCTTCCCCGCCTGCCAAGGTATCTTTACGGCGGGCAGGGACAACGGCAAACGTCTTTTCCAATGTAACGATACGGCCCTCGTGATTCTTACCATTAGACTTTAATTTTTTACCCAAGAGGTCGGATTTCAGATAGTTTTATTGTCAGCCCCTTAAAGAAATCTTCAAGGGTTTCAGGCCGTAGGGCGGAGATCGAAACGGCTCCATACCGCTTGCAAAGCGCCCTTACCTCCTCCTGATTCAATTTATCCTCTTTATTTAAAACGAGAAATCTTGGAACATCTTCCAGGCCAAGTTCGAGAAGAATCTTGTCGACCGCCTCGATATGATCCTCGCGCCTCGGACTGCTGACATCGACCAGATGAATCAATAAGTCTGATTCCCTGAGTTCATCAAAGGTGGGGCGAAACGCCCCCATCAGGTCTTTTGGCAGGTCTTTAATAAAACCGACCGTATCAGTGATCACCAAATCTTCACCCCCCTTCTTCAGAAGGGAGTTCGTTAACCTTAATCTTCGTGTCGCCGTATCCAGTGTGGCAAAAAGTTTATCCTCCATATTAAACTGGCTTTTCGTTAAAAGATTAAAAAGGGTTGATTTGCCGGCATTGGTATATCCAATGATCGAAAGGATGGGAACTCCGGTTCTCTTTCGTAGGGCCCTTCTCTGCTCCCTCCTCCGGCTTAGCTTCTCCAGCTCCTTTTCAAGAAGATGAATCCTTTCCCTTGCCCTCCGGCGATCAATTTCAAGCTTTGTTTCGCCCGGCCCCCGGCCTCCGATTCCTCCGGTCAGCCTTGAGAGGGCTAATGTCTTTCTGGCCAGGCGCGGGAGGAGGTATTTCAACTGGGCCAGCTCCACCTGAGTCTTCCCATCCCTTGTGTGGGCCCTCTGGGCAAAGATGTCGAGAATGAGCTGAGTCCGGTCGATCACCCTCAGTTCCGTCAGATCAGAGATCGAGGCCATCTGGCCAGGCGTCAGGTTCTGATCGAAGATGATCAGATCCACACCTAATTGCATACATTTTACCAGTAACTCTTTTAACTTCCCCTCTCCGATCAGGGTGGACTGGGAAATATTTTGCGGCCTCTGAATGATCGTTTCGGCTATCTGTACGCCGCTCGATTCTGTCAGATCTCTTAACTCCTCCATGGAGTTCTCTAAAGCCTCCCGCTTCTCTCTGCTCACTGAGAGAAGAATCGCCTTTTCCCGTGACCCCCTGGTGGAGAGCGCTCTCTGACCCTTCTGAAATTCATCTTCGAGAGACTGAATCCACTTCAAAAAATCGATATCCATCTGCCTCACCGAAGACAGAGGAGCGACTTCCCACACCTTTTTTTCGGGATTGTCAGGAAGCAGATGGGCGGAGTGAACCGGCTCCTGATCACCCTTGCCATCGGTCAACAGGGCGACCATCATGTCCAGCCTTAAAAGGGCCAGGTCTGTCAGATCCTCTTCGGTCAGAGGCTCTCCCTGAAGATGGGTGTGGATCAGTCGAAGACCCCTCAATCTCGGAACGCCGGCCCGATACCGGGATAAATCAGGGATCGTTATCCCTCTCTGGTCTCCCACCATGACCATCTCAATCGAACCTCTTCTTCCTACGAGGATGCCGATCTGGCGGCGGATTTCATTCGAAAGGTCTATCAAAAGGCGAGCGACTTCAGGAGTGACGATCTTCTGGGGAGGGATCTTCCTCCGGTAGATATGTTCGATCCTCCGGATTTGATTGGACTTTAAACCGATAGTGTTTCCGAAAACCCTGCTGATTTATTCCTCCTTTATCTCAATATTAATACGATGCGGGAATCAAGTCAATCCTTCCTCTTTCTTCCTTGCCCCCTGATCTCGAAACAGAAATTTTCAGGAAGTGTTCAATGACCCAGAGATTGGTTAATAGATGTTCAGTGATGCGGGTGGTCGTGAAGGAAGACTTTCCTTTAGCAAAGGCCATAAAGGGAACGATCTGGTCTGCGAGGCGGGGATCAACACACCCTTCAGACTCCATATGCTCTTTTAGAGAATCAATCGCCTCGTCAGCCACATCCTCCGCTCTCTTCCCTTTTCTCCCCAGGGATGAAAACCCTGCCTTCACTCCTTCTGACTCAGCAATGAGAAAGAGGAACGATCCTTGACCATCCGAGGGAATCCCAAAAAGAAGGTCTATCTTTGCCTCTATCTTTAACTCCTTTTCAATTCTTCTGAGGGCGCGGTCCCTCTGCCTCTCTGCCACATGGTTCGGAAGATTGGAGATGGCCGAAATGCCATAAATCCTCTTAAGAGGACCGCGATCAATCAATAAGACAGGGGCCAAATCAGAAGCAGGGTGGATCTCTATCTTGATCCTGCCGCCGCCCTTGGGATACCAACCCCACCTCTCGATCTCTGCCTTTGCTTGAATCCCCATCGAAGCAAGGGTTGGAAGAAGAACTTCGGAAAGATAGTGGAAAGGAGGGCTCCACTCCACATGCGTCCCCCCGGTCAGGACTAAATGCGAACTTGACTCTGAAAGAGAGAGCGGAAGAAGAAGCGCCTGAAGAAGAAGGGTCACAGAGCCTGCTGTCCCTATGTCGAACTCGTAGCGACCCGGAGTAATCTTTTCGGGAATAAAGGTAATGGCATCCGACCCGATTTTAACCCCATCTGTTATCGCATTCGTAATCTTTGCCAGCGCTTCGATGCTTTTCAGATGCTGTGGCTGGAGCCCTGGATTCTTCCGCCCCGCCCGGATACGAGCGATTTTAATCGGCCTATTCAGGATGGCAGAATAAGCAAGACCCGTTCTTAATATCTGCCCTCCCCCTTCCCCGTAAGAACCATCAATTTCAATCATGTTTTCGGCCTTTGTCATTGTTCTGCCATCTACAAATTATCTAGAGTCCGTCCATAAACTTACCTTTCCCCAAAAGGTCGTCATTCCGGCGAAAGCCGGAATCCAATTCTTTCAAGACCTTCTGGATGCCGGATCATGTCCGGCATGACGAAAAAGGAGCATTTATAAACAGACTCTATTTAAAAACCCTTAGGATGTCAATTGATTCGGGTTTAAAATATTTTCATTTTGTGTTAGTTTTAATTTTATTCCATCACTTGAGGAAAAAGATTGCGTGAATTGGTCATAGTCGGCTCAGGAACAGGAGTTCCTTCTTTAAGAAGGGCGTCTCCCGGCCTGCTTCTCCTCTCGGGGAATTCCCGAATCTTAATCGACAGCGGTTCAGGCGCCCTGCGAAGAATGCTAAAGATGGGAGTGACCTACAGGGACATCGACCTTCTTCTCTACACACACATCCACCCCGATCATACGGCCGACCTCGTCCCGATTCTCTTTGCCTGCAAATATGGAGACCTGCCGCGTGAAAAGGAGCTAATCTGTGCAGGAGGACCGGGATTCAGACACCACTTCGATAAGATGGGAGACCTCTATGGTTCCTGGATAGAACCCCGGACCTACCATTTAACGATCAAGGAAACTTCTTCAAAACCTCTCCTCTTTGGCGAAATGATTATCCGCTCGGAATCGATGGCTCATCTCCCGGGAAGTGTCGGTTATCGAATCGAATGGAAAGATGGAAAGTCGCTGGTCATCTCCGGTGACACGGACTACTGTGAAAATATTGTGGATCTCGCCTCTGATGCGGATCTTCTTGTCTTGGAATGTTCCTTCCCCGACGAAAAAAAAGTGGATGGCCACCTCACCCCCTCTCTTGCTGGAAGGATTGCCCGAGAATCCCGCTGTAAAAGATTGCTCCTCACTCACCTCTATCCCATCTGTGACCAATATGACATCTTGAATCAGTGCAGACAGGTCTATCCGGGAGAGGTCATTCTGGCCGAAGATATGATGAAAGTGACGATTTAGAAAAAGGGTAAGGTTTTCTACAATTTGACAATCCCTGCATTTTGGGATATTCTATCTAAAAAGGAGACAAAATTTTGAAACGATTCTACCTATTTATCCTATCCATATTCGTCCTGCTATCCGCAGGAATCCCCGTCTATTCACAGGAGAAAGCCCCGGTTTATGTCATCGAAGTGGACGGGATCATCAATCCGGCCACCTCTAAATTCATTACTGAATCGATCGATCAGGCCATTGAAAAAGGAGCTCAGTGCATCATTATTCAGCTCGACACACCTGGAGGCCTGATGGAGTCGATGAGGCTCATCATTAAAAAAATCATGACCTCCGCCATACCGGTCATCGTCTATGTTTCCCCGAGCGGCGGAAGGGCCGCCTCTGCCGGTGTCTTTATCACGATGGCCGCCCACATCGCGGTGATGGCTCCCGGCACCCACATCGGAGCGGCACATCCTGTTTCATTAGGAGAGGGAAAAGAGAGCAAGACCATGGGCGAAAAAATCATCAATGATACTGTCTCCTATATCAAGACGATCGCCAAGACGAGGGGAAGAAACGTTGACTGGGGGGAAAAGGCAGTCAGAAAAAGCGTATCGATAACCGAAGAGGAAGCGCTCAAACTGAATGTTATTGATTTCGTCAGCCCGGACATTCAAGACCTTCTCAGCAAGATCGATGGAAAAGTGATCAAATTTGACGGAGTCACCCGCACCCTTTTGACCAAAGGGGTGAAACCGCGCTCCCTTGAGATGAGCTGGCGTTACCGCTTCCTGGATATCATCTCGAACCCCTCCATTGCTTATATCCTGCTGATGCTTGGGATTTATGGCATCTTTTTCGAGCTATCGAACCCGGGTTCCATCCTTCCGGGAGTGGTCGGAGGAATATTTCTCATCCTTGCCTTTTATGCCCTGCAAATGCTTCCAATTAGCTTCGCAGGCCTGGCTCTCATTCTCTTCGCCATCATCCTCTTCATCGCTGAAATCAAAGTGGTGAGCCATGGTTTGTTGTCTGTTGCAGGGGTGATCTCTCTCTTTCTTGGCTCTCTGATGTTGATCGAATCACCCACCGAATATATGAGGATTTCTTTGAGCGTCATCATCCCTGCCGTAGGGGTCAGTGCGGGTTTCTTCATCTTTGCGGTAACAAAGGCGATCAGTGCGCGTCTGACCAAGCCAACCACGGGAAAGGAGGGAATCATAGGGGAAATAGGAACCGTTGTGGTCAGCCTTGCTCCAGAAGGAAAGGTGGCCATTCACGGAGAATACTGGAATGCCAGGGCTGACCAACCCATTGAAAAAGGGGAAAAAGTCCAGGTGACCGGTGTAACGAACTTAATCTTAAAGGTAAAAAAAATCGAATTCGAATAAGGAGGAAATAAAATGGGTATGACAGGACTGCCGTCAGGATTATTTTTTCTCATCGTCTTTTTGTTCATCCTTGCCGCTTCCGCGATCAAGATTCTCAGGGAGTATGAAAGGGGCGTTGTCTTCCGGCTCGGAAGACTGATCGGAGCCAAAGGACCGGGTTTGATCATCATCATCCCCGGCATTGATAAGTTGATCAAAGTGAGCCTTCGGACCGTCACCCTCGACATCCCCCCCCAGGATGTCATCACCCAGGACAACGTCTCAATCAAGGTCAATGCCGTGGTTTATTTCAGGGTGATCGACCCGAATAAAGCGTTGACTGAGGTCGAAAACTATCTCTATGCCACTTCCCAGCTTGCCCAGACTACCCTACGAAGTGTTGTCGGTCAATTCGACCTGGACGATTTGCTCTCCCGCCGGGATAAGATCAATATTCAACTCCAGGAGATCCTGGACGCTCACACCGATCCCTGGGGCATCAAGGTTTCCCTGGTAGAGACCAAGGGCGTGGATCTACCCCAAGAGATGCAGAGAGCCATCGCTAAACAGGCCGAAGCAGAGAGAGAAAAAAGAGCTAAGATCATCCATGCGGAAGGTGAATCCCAGGCCGCTGCAAAATTAGCTGAGGCCGCCGATGTGATCGGCAAAAATCCGGCCACGATCCAGTTGAGATTTCTTCAGACCCTGACCGAGGTGGCCACAGAGAAGAATTCAACCATTATTTTTCCCGTCCCCATTGACCTACTCACACCCTTCATAAAAAAGTAGAGGGAATACGGTAAATGCTAAGGGCTGAGGTTGAGGCTAAGAGAGAGTTTGACTCTTAACCTTAACCTCGACCTTTCCCCTTCCTCAATATCCAGTCCACCCTGCTCCAGATGCCCTGGAGGATTTGGACATCCCTTTCTTCCATCTGGCTCCTTCCAAACAGTCGCCTGAGCGTCCTCATGATCCTTTTCGGTTTATCCGGCTCCAGGAATCCGATGTCCAGAAGCGTCTTCTCCATATGCTCAAACATCTTCTCCTCCTGGCCCGAAGAAGCCATCTTGGGAGGGCGACTAAAGGTTGCCGCCGAAGATTGAAAGAGTTCGTAACAGAGCACCATCACCGCCTGCGCCAGATTGAGGGAGGGAAAAAACTCGAAAGAAGGGATTCGGGCATAGAGGTGGCAGAGCGAGAGCTCTTCGTTCTTCAGTCCTTCCTTTTCTGAGCCAAAGACCAGACCGATGAGATTCTTTTTCGAAATGGGAATCAGTTTGGGTGCTAATTCTTTAGGGGTCAGCAGAGGAGTTCTCTCTTTTCCGGTCTCCGAAGTTGTTCCGACAACACACCCCATTCCTGAAATCGCTTCGTTGAGCGCAGGACATTCCTCAGCCCTTTCTAAAATCTCCTCAGCCCCGGACGCCAGCTTGTAGGCATTCATGTGGAGAGGAGAGCACCCATCGACCACGATCAATCGATGAATCCCCATATTTTTCATCGCCCTCGCCACCGAACCGATATTCTCGGGAAATCTGGGCCTCACTAAAATGATGGCGATGTTATCGAGATAGATCTTTGCTTCCATATCTGCTATGTTTTCTTAACAATCTTTCATCGTAGGGTGGCCACCCTCGAACCATGAGAATCGATACCCCCCCTATATTCCCCCCTTAACTTAAGGGGGGATGAAGGGGGGTTAAGGTTAAGGTTACGAAGCCCGTTTCGTAATTCGGTAACGGTTACGTGCAAAGAATTAAGAGACGATTAACGTACCCTTTTATTAACGATACGGGCCTCGTTACCCTTACGTTCGACTTTTATCTTTTAGACATTTTGCCTTGACTATCCACTTTTTTTATCTTATTTTCAAGACCATATTTCTACCTGAATTATTGGAGATCGAACAAAATGAAAGTTCCCTTTTTCGATTTAACCCCTCAATTCTCCTTAATCGAAGAGGAGATCAAATCAGCCCTGAACGAGGTCTTTAAGACCCAGCAATTCATCATGGGTCCCCAGATCGAAAGTCTGGAAAAAGCCATTGCCGGCTATTGCCGGACCCGATATGCCGTGGGCGTGGCTTCGGGATCGGACGCCCTTATTCTGTCTTTAGTTTCTGCCGGTATTGGGCCGGGTGACGAGGTGATCATTCCCCCGTTCACCTTCTTCGCCACGGCCGGCTCTGTTTCACGCCTTGGCGCAATTCCCATCTTTGTTGACATCGATCAGGAGAGTTATAATATCGATCCCTCCAGGATTGCGGAAAAGATCACTCCAAAGACAAAGGCCATCATCCCTGTCCACCTCTACGGCCAATCCGCGGACATGGACCCAATCCTTCAGATTGCCAGGGATAAAAATTTATACGTGATCGAAGACGCAGCTCAGGCTTTGGGTTCGGAGTATAAGCCCCGTCCTGACAGCGCCCCCCGGAGAGCGGGCCACATCGGAGACCTGGGTTGCTTCTCTTTTTACCCAACCAAGAACCTCGGCGCCTTTGGGGATGCGGGAATGGTGGTTACCGACAACCCCAATCTGGCCGAGAAAGTCCGGCTTTTGAGGGTCCATGGAAGTCAGCCAAAGTATTATCACAAATGGGTCGGGATTAATAGCCGGCTTGATACGATGCAGGCCGCTATCCTCCTTGTGAAATTTAAATATCTTGAAAAATGGACAGAGGAGCGGCAGAAAAAAGCAAAACGTTATCAGGCATTGTTTCAAGATATTCTTTCAACGGTGGAAGGAGTTAAACTTCCCGTCATTCAGTATGAAAATCGTCACATCTTTCACCAGTACGTGATCCGGGTCCCGAAAAGGGACGATCTAAGGAAGTTTTTGACGGAGCAGGGAGTCGGAACGGACATTTACTATCCCCTCCCCCTTCATCTGCAGGAATGCTTCTCCTTTTTAAAACATCGCAGGGGAGATTTTCCGATCTCCGAAAAAGCAGCTGATGAAACCCTGGCCCTGCCAATTTTCCCGGAATTGACAGAAGAACAACAGGAGAGGGTCGTCGACCGGATCAGAGCCTTTTATAAAAGATAAGGATATGAGGAGTCTTATTTTAATGGATCAGTAAACCCCGTTAGAAAGCTTTCAACTTTCTAACGGGAAAGCGAACACGGGGCATTAAACCCCGTGTTCGCTGAAAAGGAAACAGTCACCATCCCCGCAGCAGAGCTGCGGGGCTTTCTAACGGGGTAAAAGGAGACAACGCTGTCTTGAGGCTATTCTTATTCGGCAATTTAGGGGAAGGGTTTAAGATGAACATGTCATTCTTATCTTTCCTTATTAGAAGAGGATGGTTCTTCAACAAGGCAGTATGGTCATTAAACCTTCTGCTTGTCCGGTTGAGGTTTATTTTTCTGATCTTTTATTACCGATTGCAAAGAAAAGTTCTTAATTTCATGAAGGATGTTACGAGTACATTCTATGACAGATTAAAATTCAAATCTGACTAAACTACTCACCTTCAATCAATAAAAAGGGGCTGGATGATGAAAAAAACCGATCGATCATCAAGGGGAGCATTGCTTATCATGATTGATGAAAATGTTCAGCGAGAAGTTGATCTGCGAAGAATGGTTTTACAAATCATTACAGATTATCGGGCCATCACCACCATGGATATCTGGTACGAGTTAGGGGAGGAGGGTAGGCTTGAAGGCAGTATCTCCCTTGATGAAGTCCGTGAAACTCTGTCCCAATTGGAAGGACAGAAGATGATAGCAAGAGGCAATGATGACGAATGGAAAATTTCAGAAGGCGATGGCAGTAAATGAACTGCGCATACCCCCGGTGGGCAGATTGGCGTCATACAGGCATATTTATTTGAAGAAAAAGGGGTGTTTTTTGAAATGATTGGTGCTGTAATCATCGCGCATTCTTTTGTCGGAAAAGAGTTGATTGCGACAGCAGAGTATATTGTCGGGAAAATTGAAGGCATCACTGCGGTTTCAATCAATGGTGAAACGAATGCCTTTGAAGCGAGGAAGAGAGTTTCGGATGCCATTAAACAAGTGTCTCGAGGAGATGGCGTCCTTCTTCTGACCGATCTTTTCGGAGGTTCTCCATCAAACATCTCATTCTCATTTTTAAACAGTGAAAAAATTGATGTGGTCACAGGAGTCAATCTTCCCATGATCTTAACTTTTTGGAACAAGAGGGAAGACAAGAGTCTGTCGGATTTAGCAAAACTCATCCAACTTTCAGGCACTCGAAATATAGTCATTGCAAAAGAATTATTAAAGGAGAGGGGCGCCTTTGGAAGAAGAATCCTCAAAAGCGACGGACGATTTTCACAAAAATAAGAAAAAGATATTGATCGTCGATGATGACGAAACAATTCTTTACATATTGAAAAGGTTCTTTGTCGGAATGGGATTTCAAGTCTGGGTGGCCAAAGATGGTTTCGAAGCTATGGAGAGGCTGAAAGCAGAAAAGCCCGCTCTGGTCCTTACAGACATAAAGATGCCTTCTTTTTCAGGGATCGATCTGATCAAATTCATCCGCCAAAACATGAAAGACGTTCCCATCATCGTGATGACGGCTTTTCCCCATCTTTATCCTGAAAAAAGGAATGAGAATCAAGTAGAGGCCTACTACGTGAAACCGTTCGATATTGACGAGATGTTTTTATCCATAGAGAAAATTTTAGGAGGCTAAATATCATGCCCTGCACTCTTTATCTGGGTTTGACTTCGGGAAATCCTTTAAAAGTTTGTGGCCCCAAGGAGCGGCTTGGCTTTGCCCCAAGTTCGGCCCATTTAAAAATGTTCTGTCTATCGATTTCTGCATATCAAGAGTGCCCCATGTATAAACTTAAAACATCGAATTGGAAGGAAACGAATTGGTGGCTTCGGTTTTTCAAAAAACTTTTTAGATTTTCCTGATTAAGAAAGGGAAGAAAGTTGGAGCGTCCGATCTGCAGGAATGCTTTTTTTAAGACCAAAGAGATTCTGATGATAGTTGATAGAGGTTTTTATTGCCATCACTGCGGAAACCAGCTCATTTCCTACCCTGATGAAAAAGACGGGCTTGAAGGGGATACGTAATGATGATTTCTAAAATATTGATCATTGCCAGTGCAACAAGGGATGCTTCGGTATCAATTTTGGATGCCTTTCAGCTCATTCAGAAAGACCAGCCGGCCGTAAAGGTCATCTTTGTTTCCTACCTCACCGATCTTTTTAAGGGGCGATTAGGCTTCAATACCCTAACCTATTGGGTGAAAGAGGAAAAAGAATGTTTGGAGAGGGTAAAAAGTTACTTTACCAGAATGGACATTCCTTACGATTTCGAGGTGATCACCATTCCTCCTTGGGAGATGGTTTTTAATGAGATAAAGGATGGGGTTCATCATCTGGTTATTCTTCAGGGTGAATTTCTTAAAATGTGGAGAAAGGATGAGGCAAATTGTGGATTATGTTCTGATGTCATCTCTAAATTGAAGTGTCCCATTTGGGTGATTAATTCTGAGGAGGAAACATCTTGTCCAACCTTCAACCTCCGAAACTCATGATAAATTTATGAATTCAATCCAAATAGATTGGAGAAAGCGGCTGATCCTGTTTTTAGCAATGATGATCGAGGCTCTAACCCATAGAATGGTTCGCTCCCGATGTGGACATTTGATAGAGCCTTCTTCAACGAATAAAATATTTTGTAACCATTTAGTTGTTTGAAATCGTCTTGTAAAATCCCTCCCAACCTCCCTTTTCCAAAGGGAGGAGAAAGGTTTCCCCCTTTTGACAAAGGGGGATGAAGGGGGATTAGATCAGTTTTTTCAAAGCACTAAAGTGTTACAAACAATTAAGGTTAAGTTCTACCGATGTGGTCATATTCTTCTAAAGGGAAAGTCCATAACATAAAGGGGGGATTCGCTTTGAATTCGGATATCTTCGGAAATCTAAGGGAATGGGACAAGGTTCTGGAAGTTCTCAACAGTCTAAAAGAATCGATAAAACTGGATGAGCACCAAACTGGACTGGCAAGGATATTAAGATATGGGCAAAATTGGAAACTCCTTGAAAGAGTCCTGGAGGACGCAAAAGAAATAAGTCAGCCTTCCAATGAATTCCTTTTGGAGGTATCGAGGATCATGACGGACCGAAACGTCCACCTGAATGCGAGAATCCTCGCTTTGGAGACTCTGGAATGTTTGGTTCCTCGGATACCGCAAGATCGTAAACAGGATCACAACCTTAATCCGACTTTAATTGTCCGTAAGATGGCGGATATGTTGAAGTGGCCAGAACCGCCCATTTTTCATGAAGCCGTTACGAAATCATTGAATTCTATCAACGCGAAGTGGGAGATCGAGATCGTCAGAGCAGGTAAAACCTATGGAGGAGAATCAACCCCCAAGTAAACCTCGTTAGAAATTCCAGCGGGCCTTCGCCGCGCCGGTGCGCGAGCATGGCGGGAGTGGCTTCGACCACGCAGGCGGGGCACTCGCCGCGCAAGCGCTGGCGCAGCGGGTTATTTCTAAAGGGATAAACAGGAACGGAGGTACATGATGAACATTGGAATTCCAAAAGAAATTATGCTCGAGGAGAAAAGGATTGCAGCAATACCTGAAACAGTCCAAAAATTCATCAAGATGGGTTTTAACGTTTTGGTAGAAACATCTGCCGGCGAGGGCATTCACTGTGAAGATCTGGAATATGAAAAAGCCGGCGCGAGGATCATGCCGGACGCTGAATCCTTGTATCAGAATGCAGATGTCATTCTGAAAGTGAAACAGCCCCTGTACAATGAAAAGTCAGGGAGGCATGAAATAGAATTAATGAAAGAGAAAAGCATTCTGATTGCCTTTCTGCACCCGGCAGCTCCCTCGAATCATGAAATGATCCAGAAATTAAGAGACAAAGGGATCACCTCATTCACGATGGATGGCATTCCGCGTATATCCCGTGCCCAGACCATGGATGCCCTCACCTCCATGAGTACAGTAACCGGTTACAAATCCGTCCTCATCGCCGCCAGCTATTTGCCAAAGTTTGTTCCTATGATCACTACTGCCATAGGATCAATAAAACCGGCATATTTTTTGGTAGTCGGTATCGGTGTCGTAGGCCTTCAGGCCTTAGCCACCATCAAAAGACTCGGTGGCATCACGACGGCTGTAGATATTCGTGAAGACGCGAGGAAGGGAGCCATGAGTTTAGGGGCGAAGATCGGGGGTTTTGAGGCACCTGAACAATTGTCTATTGGGAAATGGGGCTATGCCAAAGCTCTTCCCAGCGATTGGTTGGAAAAGGAAAGAGCCGCCCTGAGCCCTTTAGTGCAAGAGGCTGACGTAGTCATCTTAAGCGCCTTAGTGCCGGGTGAAGTCGCCCCCATTCTGGTTACAGAAGAAATGCTTGTCAGGATGAAACCCGGCTCTGTCATTGTGGATGTATCGATTGATCAGGGAGGGAACTGCACATCTACAGAAGCGGGGACTGACATAATTAAGCACGGAGTTTTGATCTGTGGCCTGCAAAATATTCCTGGCAGAATTCCTGTCCATGCCACCTGGCTTTATGCCAATAATATTTTTCATTATGTAAAAAACCTATTTAAAAATGGCTTAAACGATCTCGACCTGGAGGACGAAATCGTTCAAAATTCCCTGGTCACATATCAAGGTAAAATTCTTTATGAAGGCGTTCTCAAGGCTCTGAATGGGCCCACATCGGAACCCTAACAAATCAGCCTTTGAGGTCCAGCAAAATCAAGTCCGATAGATACTATTCAACCGGAGGACGAAGAACCCATGACTATACTGATGATTCTGCTATCCGTTTTTGTCGTTTCATTCCTAATCGGGTACTTCCTAATCTCACGTGTTCCGCCATTATTGCATACTCCATTGATGTCTATGACAAATGCGATCTCGGCGGTAACCATCCTTGGGGCCCTTCTCCTGTTTACTGTTACATCCGACGCCCCTCAGAAAATATTGGGGGCAATAGCCATAGGGATGGCTGTATTCAATGTGGTAGGGGGCTTCGTCATCACTGACCGGATGCTTAAGCTATTCAAAAAAGATTGAAAGAATGTCTTCGATGTTGAGTTGCTCAAGGTCGTAAGAGTGGTTTCCCCGGAGTGGTAACGAAAGGAGAATATTCGATGAATTTCTGGTTCAGTCTCTTAATTGATTTCGCGATCATCCTCATTTTTCTGCTGGGAATTGTTCAGTTCAGAGCGCCCAAGAGCGCACGAAGAGGCAATCTCACGGCAGCCTTGGCATTGGCCTTGGCTGGAATCGCGATTGTCATGAAGCATAGGATTTTCGAACCTCACATTGTGATGATTGCTTTGATGGCTGGTTCCGTGGCGGGCTGGCGAATCGCCATGAGAGTTAATATGATTCAAATTCCGGCAATGGTGGCCTTCCAGCATGGGGCTGGAGGTATTGCGGCTTTTCTGGTTTCATTTGTCGAATTGACAAGGTATGTCACTCCAGGAATATCCATCGGAAAGGTTTCGGGGCTCCTGGGACTGGTCATCGGCGCAATGACCTTCAGTGGAAGTATGATTGCCAGTGGGAAGCTTTCCAATGTGGTGAGGCAAACACCCTGGCTGTTGCCAAAACATAATCGGTGGACCGCCGTCCTCATGGTTCTAATAATTATCTTCTCCGGCACTGCCTCGGCTCACTCTGGGGGACAGGGGGGGATTTATTATCTCGTCATACTGGTAATGCTTTCCGCTTTTTTGGGCGTTGTTTTCTCTATTCGAATCGGCGGTGCCGATATGCCGGTACTGATCTCTTTTCTTAATGCAACGGCAGGTTTAGCTGCGGCCTTCTGTGGCGTAATCATCGAAAGCCGACTCCTTGTCGCCTGTGGTGCGACGGTTGCTGCTTCCGGATCGATTCTCACCCTTGTCATGTGCAGGGCCATGAATCGAAATTTTCTTATGATTCTTACAGGATCTCAGGGAAAACCGACAAATCAAGATCAAATGATTGTAAAGGACAGGACGCTCCCTGAGCCAGCCACTTTAAAAGTGGACGAGAGATCTCTTTCCAAAGAAGCATTGAAGAAAGATCCATTTTCTGTGGCCATCGAGACCGCTAAGGAAGCAAAGCAAGTGATTATCGTTCCG